>Ga0306924_10000192_pt1 | contig 47389 bp, 45 predicted proteins | sample sta12Can44000111_FD_203756 | JGI IMG/M metagenome (GOLD analysis project Ga0306924, IMG submission 203756) | Lab enrichment of tropical soil microbial communities from Luquillo Experimental Forest, Puerto Rico - statanox.12C.anox.44.000.111 (v2)... | ecosystem: Environmental > Terrestrial >... | reverse complement strand
AAGAAACTCCCGAACAGAAAGTGCTAATGAGCGCCTACCGGCATGCGCTGGCATGCTGGCGCGCGCGACTTTGCCGGTTGCATCGCGGTGCTCACCCCGGTCGCGCCGGCCGATCCGCCCTCGGCAACTCTTATGCAACGCGCCAAGCTGTTCCTGAAGCAACCGCCAGCCGCCACTTGGAATGCGGTCAATAAGCTCGAAGGAAAGCAGGCCGCCAACCGAGCTGGTCCTTCCGCTCATTCCCGCGAAGGCGGGAATCCAAAGAACTGACTCGGTCCCCGCTTTCGCGGCGACGAGCGGTTAAGCAAAGTGACTGCCACTACGCCGCGATCGCTTCGAGCCGGCGCTTGGTCACCGCCGGGCCGAATCCGGCAATCACGATGAAAACGATCGCCATCGCGCCGGCGATGAAGCTGAACACGCCGATCGTGCCATAGCGGCCGAGAAAGAACGCGATACTGAAGCCGGAAAAGATCGCGGAAAATCGGCTCCACGAATAGACGAAGCCCACTGCCTGCGCGCGAATGCGGGTCGGATAAAGCTCCGCCTGATAGGCGTGAAACGAGAACGACATCCAGTTGTTGCAAAGCGTGATCAATAATCCGCACACGATAACGCCGGCCGCGGTTGTCTGCTGCGCGAACAAAAGCCCGAATGCCGCGATTCCCGCTGCCGCCCAGGCGATCTGCCATTTGCGCTCGAAGCGGTCAGCGAAGAACATTCCGATCAACGGCCCGATCGGGGCGGCGATGGCGATGATGAAGGTGTAGGTTAGCGACTTCGTCACCTCGACGCCTTGCGAAATGAGCAGCGTCGGCACCCAGCTGGAAAATCCGTAATAGCCGATGGTCTGGAACAGATTGTAGATCACCAGCATGATGGTGCGGCCGCGATAGGTCGTGTTCCACATCTCCGCCCATGCGCCGCTCTTGCGCTCGGCCTCGCCGGCAACGACTTCCGGCTCCGGCAGCACGGCGCCGTCGGCGCGAATGCGGCGCTCGAGTTCGTCGACGATCGCCGAGGCTTCGGCATGGCGGCCATGGTGCTCCAGCCAGCGCGGCGATTCCGGCAAATTTCTCCGGATCCACCAGATCACGAAAGCGCCGATCGAACCGATGATCACGACCCAGCGCCAGCCGTCGAGGCCGAGAATCGTCTGCGGGACAAGCTGCCAGGCAAGGAACGCCACCACCGGCACGGCGGTGAACATGACGAACTGGTTATAGGCGAAGGCCGGCCCGCGCTGCTCCTTGGGCACGAGTTCGGACACGTAGGCGTCGATATTCACCAGTTCGACGCCAAGCCCGATGCTGGCGATCAGCCGCCACAGGTTGACGCTTTCCGGCGTGTTCTGAAACGCCATGATGAACGCGCCGATCGAGTACCAGAGCAGCGCAAAAGTGAAAATCGAACGCCGGCCGAACCGGTCGGATAGCCAGCTGAACGCCAGCGTGCCGATGAACAGGCCCAGGAACAAAGCGCCGACGAAGCTGGCAAAGCCCTTCAGGTCGAACAGGCCCTGCGTCGTCGGCGTGAAAATGCCGGCCTTGAACAGGCCGATGGCGATATAGGCGGTGAAGAATAGATCGTAGAATTCGAACCAGCCGCCGAGCGACAATAGCGTCACCAGGCGCCGGGTGTGGCGCGACGGCGGCAGCCGATCGAGCCGCGCCGCGACCGTGACCGCAGGACCAGTAGCCATCTCACTTCCCCCCAGCATTTTTCGACAGCGGCATTCGCGCTTGCCGCCTCGATAGTATACGACCTTGCAAGCGAAGCGAGCCCGCGGGCGACCTCGGAACAGTTTTCAGGACAGCCTTGCCATGGATGTGTTTGAAGCCGTCGATTCCCGTATCTCCTGCCGCTGGTTTCTCGACAGGCCGGTCGATCCCGCTCTCGTTCGCGACTTGATCGCGCGCGCCGCGCGCGCCGCCTCCGGCGGCAATCTGCAACCGTGGCAGGTCTTCGCGCTGGCCGGCGCGGCGCTCGCCGAGCTTAAAGCGCAGGTCGCGGCCTCGATCGCCGGCCGCGATCCGCGCCATGAAGACGCGGAATATCCGATCTATCCGAAGGCGATGTGGGAGCCGTATAAATCGCGCCGCGATCATCATGGCGTACAGCTCTATGGTGCGCTCAAGATCGATCGCGACGATGCGGCGGCGCGGCTTGCCCAGTACAAGCGCAATTACGAGTTCTTCAATGCGCCGGTGGCGCTGTTCATCGCCGTTGATCGCCGGCTCGGCCCCGGCCAATGGGCCGATCTCGGCGGCTACATCCACGCGCTGATGTATCTGGCGCGCGGTCATGGGCTGGACACCTGTGCTCAGGAATCGTGGGCGCGCATGCATCGCATTGTCGGTCCGTTCGTGAAAATGCCGCCGGAACAGATGCTGTTTTGCGCGGTGTCCATCGGTTACGGCGATCATAGCCACGCTGCCAACAGTTTTCGCTCGCCGCGCGCCGAACCAGAAGAGTTCTGCCGGTTCTTTGGTTTTGAGTGAGGGCATTTCCGTCTTTCGCAGCGACTATAGTCAACAAGGCGGTGACATCACATTTGCGTCATGGCCGGGCTTGGTTCGGCCATCCACGACTTCGTTCCTCGCTGCAAGACGTGGATGCCCGCAACAAGTGCGGGCATGACGGGCGCGTAGGATAGGTTGAGCCAGAGGCAAAACCCATCGATGTCTGAGATCCACCGTGGGCTTCGCTGCGCTCAACCCACTCTACGCAACTGAGCCGTTGAGGGAGGTCGCAAGTCGCCCTTAATCGCCATATGATAGGGTGACACGTGAACCGTTGACGATCGACCCGAGGACTGAACCGATGAATATCAATGCGCTCGGCTATGTCGGTATCCGCACCCGGAATCTGGAAGATTGGACCGCTTACGGCACGCGGTTTCTCGGCATGGAGCTTGTCGAGGCGAGCCGCGGCACGCTGGCGCTGCGCATGGACGACCGCAAGCAGCGCGTCATCGTCCATACCGACGAGAACGAGGGCCCGTCGTTCTACGGCTGGGAGGTCGCCGACGCCGCGGCGCTTGATGCGCTCGCCGCGCATCTGGAAAAATCCGACGTCAAATTTGCGCGCGGCTCACGCGCGCTCGCCGACGAGCGTCGCGTCAAGGATCTGATCGTTTTCTCCGATCCAATAGGCAATCGGCTGGAGGCGTTTCACGGCGCCGAAATCGCCAGCGAACCGTTCAAGCCCGGCCGGTCGATTTCAGGTTTCCGCACCGGGCCGCTCGGCATGGGTCATGCGGTTCTCACCGCCGAGAAGCTCGATGCCGTGCTGCCGTTCTACACCGAGATCCTCAACTTCAAGCCGACCGATTACATTCTCAAACCATTCAAAGCTTATTTCTTCCACGTCAACGGCCGCCATCACAGTCTCGCCTTCATCGACACCGGCAAGAACGGCATCCATCATTTGATGGTCGAACTTTGCCATCTCGACGATGTCGGGCAGGCCTATGATCTCGCGCTGCAAAAGCCCGAGCTGATCGGCACCACGCTCGGCCGGCACGTCAACGATCACGTTACCTCGTTCTATTCGTATTCGCCGTCGCAGTTTTTGGTCGAATATGGCTGGGGCGGGCGGACCATCGACACGGGCAATTGGACGCCGCACGAACGCACCGAGGGCCCGAGCCTGTGGGGTCATGACCGCATGTGGTTGAATGAAGAAGGCCGCGATGAGGCGCGCAACTTGCGCATCCGCACGGCACAAGCGGGCGGCCGTGAGCCGGTCAATGTGATGGACGGCAATTATCTGCGCGCGTCGGATGTCTGCCCGTGGTGGAACGCCAACGTCCAGGCCCGCAAGACAGGCTGAGCTTGTAGATCATTACGTCCTCGTATGAGTCGTGGGGCGACGATGGACCTTTGCCGTAGATATTTTCTGCAGGTGGCGTCAGGCGCTGCGCTTCTGGCTTTTCCAGGCATCGCGCGTTGCGAAAACTATCCGGCGCGGCCTGTGCGCATCATTGTCGGCTTTGCCGCCGGGAGCACATCCGACATTCTCGCCCGCCTGATAGGCCAATGGCTGTCGGTGCGCCTCGGCCAGCAATTCGTCGTCGAAAACCGTCCGGGCGCCGGCGGCAATGTCGGTGCTGAAGCTTTGGTGAATGCATCAGCCGATGGCTACACGCTGCTTTTGGTCCCGCCGGCTGTCGCCGCCAATCCCACGCTTTACGAGCATCTCAACTTTAATTTCATTCGTGACACGACGCCGGTCGGCGGCGTCGTGCGCGTGCCGAATGTGGTCGAGGTCCATCCCTCAGTCCCAGTAAAGACGATTCCGGAACTGATCGCCTATGCGAAGTCCAATCCGGGCAAGCTCAGCTTCGCCTCGGCCGGCATTGGGACCGCGAGCCATTTGGCGGGACAGTTGTTCAACACGATGACCGGCGCCAACCTTCAGCACGTGCCTTATCGTGGCGACGGTCCCGCGATGGCCGATCTTGTCGCCGGACAGGTTCAGGTCGGGTTTGCCACCATGACGGCGTCGATCGGGTTTATCCGCGCCGATCGGCTGCGGCCGCTCGCGGTGTGCACGATCAAACGTTCCGAAGCGCTGCCCGACATTCCCATCGTTGCAGATTTTGTGCCGGGCTTCGAGGCAAGCTCGTGGTTCGGCATTGCCGCGCCGAAGGGCACGCCAGCCGACATCGTCGAACGCCTCAACCGGGAAGTTAATGCCGGCCTTGCCGATCCTACAATTAAGGCGCGGCTCGCCGATATGGGCGGCACGCCGCTATCGGGCTCGCCGGCCGAATACGGCAAGCTCATCGCCGACGAAACCGAAAAATGGGGCAAGGTCATTCGTGCCTCCGGAATCAAGGCGGAATAGGAAACTCGAATTCCCACCAAGCCAGCCTGCATGGGCTGGCTGAATTTCTTGCTTCGTGACAAGCTTCACGATCGAACCGGGGCTGGAGCTGGGACCAGACATGGCTATCGTCGGCGACGGCGCCTATGCATACGAACCGGTGCAGGACTGGGGGAAGCTGCCGCCCGGTTGGTCATTCAAGGAGATCGGCGGCGTCGGCGTCGACAAGAACGACTACGTCTACGTCTTCAATCGCGGCGAGCATCCGATGATGGTGTTCGACCGTGACGGCAACTTCCTGCGCTCATTCGGCGAAGGACTGTTCCCCCGTGCGCACGGCGTGTTCATGGCGCCCGACGACACGATCTGGCTGACCGACGACGGCGATCACACGGTTCGTCAGTGCACGCTGCAAGGAAAGGTGCTGCTGACGCTCGGCATCTCCGGCAAGCCGGCGCCGTATATGAGCGGGGAGCCATTCCATCGTTGCACCCACACGGCAATGTCGCCGCAGGGCGACATCTACGTGTCTGACGGTTACGGCAATTCGCGCGTGCACAAATATGCGCCCAACGGCAAACTGCTGTTGTCCTGGGGAGGGCCCGGCACCGACCCGGGCGAGTTCAACATCGCGCATAACATTACCTGCGATGCCGACGGCTGGGTCTATGTCGCCGATCGCGAGAACCATCGCGTGCAGGTGTTCGATGGCAACGGCAAATACGAGACCCAATGGAACAACCTGCATCGGCCTTGCGGCTTGTTCATGCCGCCCGGCAAGTGCCCCATTTGCTACATCGGCGAACTCGGCCCGGTGCAGCCGGTCAACCGCAATGTGCCCAATCTCGGCCCGCGGGTGACCATCGTCGATAATAGCGGCAAGCGTATTTCCCGATTGGGCGGGCTTGGTCCCGGCCTTGGCCCGACCGAATTCCTGGCGCCGCACGGGCTTGCGGTTGACAGCCACGGCGACCTTTATGTTGGCGAAGTATCGTGGACCAATTGGCCGCAGACCTACAAAGATAAGCCACGGCCGGATAATTTGCGCTCGCTTCACAAATTTCGGAAGGTCCAGTAGCGCCGCCGCGAGAGCGAGAGCATCATAGTTCCGGCATCCATTGGCTTTGATCTTGTACTGATGGAGGAGAACGTGACAGTCAAATCGCTCTCGCCTGCGGAGATGGAAGGCCGCATCGCCCGGTTCAACAAGTTGCAGACCTACCAGCGTCAAAACTTCGATGCACACGGGATTCCGACCGGTGCGGTGGAAAAGATAACGGCCCGGCGCGTCTATCCGGTCATGGCGCCTGCCGATTACCAGGGGCGCAGCGCCGGCGCGCCGGTCAAGGGACCCCGCGGCCTCATCGTCAGCATCGCCGAATGTGAGCCGGGAAATGGGCCTGGCCTGCATCGCCATCTCAACACCGTCGAGAACTTTCTTTGCCTCTCCGGCCGCTTCGAGATCGCGTGGGGCGATCACGGCGAACACAAGACCGTGCTCGAGCCGCTTGACATGATTTCGGTGCCGCGCGGAGAGAACCGCAGTTTCCGCAACGTCGCCAAGGAGACCGGTCGCCTCTTGGTCATGATCGTGCCGGAAACCACCGCCCAGGCTGATCCGATCTCCTATGCACCGAGCCTGGCCAATGAAATAGAGAACGAGTACGGGAAAGCCGCGCTGGAGGGCCTGCAGAAAATCGGCTTCAAGTTCGAGGACGAAAAGGTCGGCGACTAAGCATGAAGAAGAGCGGATCGCAGGAAAGCAAATCTCCTTCGCAGTTGATTGATGCGAGAATCAAAGAACTGGGAGACTGGCGGGGCAAGATGCTCGGCCGGATCCGTGCCTTGATGAGAGAGGCCGATCCCGAAGTCGTCGAGGAGTGGAAGTGGAGAGGGGTTCCGGTGTGGTCGCACGATGGATTGATCTGCACGGGCGAAACTTACAAGGCCGTCGTGAAGATGACCTTCGCCAGAGGGGCGTCGCTAAAGGACCCTTCGCGCTTGTTCAATTCCAGCCTTGAGGGGAACACGAGGCGCGCCATCGACTTCCGCGAAGGCGACACGATTGACGAAGCGGCGTTGAAGACGCTCATTCGCGCCGCCGTGACCCTCAACAAGTCCAAACAGAAGGCCAAATAAGCCGAAGTCGCGGTTCCCTAGGGTTCGGTCGGTGCGCTTATATCCGTGCGACGTTGCGCAACGTGCAGCTGTGAGGCGAACTTTAATCCGGCCAAGCCGCCAAAAAACTTGCTTGTCAACGAGCCATGGTTGTCCGCCCAAGGGATGGGCGTCATTTGCGGCAAGTTGAGTTCGCCGGTCGGCGGCAGGACCATGGCCAGGGGGATTATTCGGCCCGGAAAACGCGCGACAAAAACCTTGTTCATTCCGCCATCGAGCCCGCTGTAAATCGCGGCGACCGCTACATTGTCCCAAACCAGTTGCGCGTATTCGACTTCGTCGGCGCGTTGTTTCTCAAGCGCGAGCCGGGCGATTTTTGGATCGACGACAAAGGTGGGGCATTTGCCGGCCGGGTCGAACGCAACGGGCTTTGACGAATTTGTGGGATACGCGTCGAACACGTAGCGGCGTTCGCAGACGTCGACCTTGGGCTGCAAATGCGAGACCAAAAAGTGATCGTTGCCTTCCTTGAGCATCAGCCAGAACGGCATGTTGGGATTCGTGCGATGGTACGCTAGGTTCGCCGGCGTCAAGCGGAACGGATAGGCCTGGACCTGGAATGAGGGCTGGCCGCCGACGAACGAATCTCGGGCCAGCGAATAGATGTCGGCGATCTGCGGGTCGGTCATGGCATAGCAGCCGCTCGACCAGCAGTCGCCGTGGATCATGAGGAAGCTGCCGTCGCGGTCGTTCGCTTTGTCGAAACTGTTGGGAAAGCCGGTGTTGATGGCGAGATAGTAGTTGGAATTCGGATTCATCAACTCGGGCGTAATCGCATAGAACCCCTCCGGAGCCTGACGGTCGCCCTCATGCAATTTCGGCCCAAGATCGCCCGACCAGCGACAGATGGGATAGGTTTTGAGGAGCTGAAAATGTCCGGTGACGTCCTGCTTCCAAACTTCGAGTTCCGCTTCCTCCTTGAAGACGCGGACGAGGATCGGCGAGTATTTCGGCATCTTTTTTTGTTGGAACAGCGAGAGCAGCTCGCGCGACACTTCCTGGGTTGCCTTCGCTGGCAATTGATTGGCCGGCAACGGACTGCCGTCTTCGCCAAGGCACCGGAGCGGCGTCAAAGCGCCGGCGAAAGCGGCCGCCGATAGAACCAGCGCGCGGACGAGCGTGGCGCTAATCAAATGCTGCACCTCCAACCGTGGACGCAATCCTATCTCATTAGCTGGAGCAGGTGGCGTTCGTAAGGCAGCGAACGCCAGGATTCAACCACCCGCCAGGGAAATGGGCAGCGGCTTAATCGCAACTACACGCCGCGGCGGGTGGCGCTCCAGGTGCCGTAACAGGCATTGCCGCCGGTGCTCCAGCGGCCGGCGCCGCTCGAACCACGCAGCCGGCCATAGCCGGTCGCGCTCTGGCCGCCACGATAAACCGTCACGGTAATGGCGCCGCTTGCGGCCACTACGCCGGCGAGCTGATAGTTGAAATCATTGTCGGCTTGCAGCACGCGGCTGCCAACGATCCGCGCCGGGTAACGATAAGCCGCATCGCAAGGGCCATAAGCGGTGCGAATATATACGCTCCATAGGCCGTCAAAGGCGCGCGACGCCGCCCGCGCGCGTTGCTGCGCCGCTTCCGACGGCGCAGTAAAAAGTGCCGCAACCAAGCCACCAATTGCGATCGCAGTGACGACTCCAAGTCTGCTCATCTGTTCGCTCCCGGTTGTGGATCGCTCGTGACGCTTGCCGGCGGATCTGGATAAGGCGGCGGTTCGGCGGCGAAGGGATTGGCGCTTCTGCCCTGATCATAACCTACTTTAAATAACGCTTTCATGTAATCAGGATCGAAGGCGCCGCGGCTTGGCGCGTTGAAGTTGGCCGGAATACTGGCGACGTTAAAGCCGATGCCGTTTCTTTGTGCGGCGACAAGGGCGCGGTCGAGCAGAACTCGCAAATCGGCCTTGATCGCCATCGAAACCGACTGGGCGAGAATGGTAGGCGTGCTGCGCTCGACCACCTGAAAGTCCGGCTGCAAGCTGCTGTTGACGACGATATAAAGGGCATCCGCCGGAATTTTGTAGCTCGAGGTGCTTGCCAGCAGTGCCGGCGGCGCGACGAAGAATTGGCCGCCGACGCCGCCGTCGACATGCATTTCGGCGAAATGCTTGCCATTGCCCTCGACCTCGATCAGCACCGGAGGGAAAGCGCCTGGAACGCTGCCGGAGGCGAGCAACACACTGCGGAACAGCTTGACCGCGGCATCGCCGCCGTGAACCGCGATGGCGCCCATGTTCCACACCACCGAGCGTCCGGCATCAAGATCGGTGGTCGCGATGAAGAGCCGGCGGCCGGCTCGATGCGCGGCGGCGATATCGGCGAGAAGCTGCACGTTTATCTGCTTGGCGATCAGTTCGCGCAACGGCCAGGTGTCGAGAAAGCTCTCGCCGGTGCCACCGACCTCGAAAATGTCGGCAGCGGAAGTCTGCGTGTAGACCGCTTCCAGCACCGCGTCGTAGCGCGGTCCGGCAAAGATGAACGGCGCCATCAATGCGCCGGTGCTCACCCCGGTCACCACGGCATAATCCGGACGCTTGCCGGCCGCGCTCAAGCCAGTGAGCAGGCCGGCGCCGAACGCGCCATCGGCGCCGCCGGTCGAGAGAATGAGCCAGGGCCCGCGCTGCGGCGGCAACGCCTTGGCGAAGTCGCTTGCGGAATCCGCCCAGAACCGCGCATCGGGCATGCCGGGAATTGCGGCGATCGCATCATCGGCGGCGGTAAACGGCGCGCGCGGTGGAAATTTCGACGCCGGCGGCCCCACGGGCGGCGGCGGCGTGCCGTTATGCACGCGGGATTTTTGCCCTTTGCCTGTGTGCTGTGCGGCAAGATGAGAAATATGCGCGATGGAAAATGCCGCGACAATAACGAGCGCAGCGCAGCCGCGGATCGCCCGACGCAAAGTCTGCCTCATTGTCCACCGCGCATGATCAATGCCCATTCACATTTCCCGCCAGCTCGCGGCAGCGTGTTGAAGTCCAGCATCGCGGATTGGCCGCGGCGAGTCATGTCATGCCCGTCTTTCCGCGACAAAATGCGCGCCTTCGATCAACATTGTCGCCGCAGGACCGAACGGCGCCAGCGCGGTTTCGGCCTCGGTCACGAGCTGTTCGAGCCGCTCTTTGGCGCCATCGATTCCGAGCACGCTGACGAAGGTCGCCTTGCCGGCGGCGACGTCCTTGCCGGTCGATTTTCCCACCAAAGCCGGATCACCCTCGATATCGAGCAAATCGTCGGCAATCTGAAACGCCTCGCCGACCGCGGTGCCATAGCGCGTCAGCGCCTGGCTTTGTCCGGCGTCGGCATGCCCAAGAATGCCGCCGGCCTCGCAGGCAAAGCGCAGGAGTGCGCCGGTCTTCATCGCTTGTAGGAGACGAACATCGCTCTCGCCGTGGCGGAGCGGACCGAAGCGACCTTCAGCGGCGAGATCGAGCATCTGTCCGCCTGCCATGCCGCCGATGCCGGCGGCGCGCGCCAGCGCGTTGACCAAAGCAATGCGGACAGCGGCGTTCGCATGGGTCTCTTCGCGCGACAAAATGTCGAAGGCGAAAGTCAAAAGCCCGTCGCCCGCGAGGATGGCGGTAGCCTCGTCGAATTTGCAGTGCGCGGTGGGCTGGCCCCGGCGCAATTCGTCATTGTCCATTGCCGGTAGATCGTCATGGACCAGCGAATAACAATGCACGCATTCGAGCGCCGCGCCCGCCATCAGCGCATTATGCTGCGGCACCCGAAACAGGCCCGCCGACTCGACCAGCAAAAACGGCCGGAACCGCTTGCCGCCGCCGAGGCTTGCATAGCGCATGGCCTCAACAAGGCGCGCAGGGCGGCTCATCTCCTTTGCCGCCGGCGCGCTCGACAGAAGGCGGTCGAGCAAGCCCTCGGTCTCGGCCGCGACCGCGTCGAGCCGCGCAACAAAAGCTCTGTTTTTACCGCTCATTTTAAGGATTGCCCGCTCAGCTCCGATGTTTGTTTCCTATATCAGGTTCTTGATTTTGGCGATAACGAGATCGGGCGCCTAACGCGTCAAAAAGGACTATCCGTGGCCGAAGCTATCCTAGCGTCGATCGTACTCGTGATCTGGCTTTATCTTGTCGCCGCGCGCGGTGGATTTTGGTGCGCTGCCAAGCGCGACAATGATGAACAGGTGGAAAGGCCGGCTATGCAATGGCCGCAGGTCAGCGCCGTCATTCCGGCGCGCGACGAGGCCGAAACCGTCGGCGAGACGGTCGCCTCGCTGTTGCGCCAGGATTATCCGGGGCGATTGACGCTCATTCTGGTCGACGATCAAAGCCGCGACGATACCGCCGCACGCGCACGCGACGCCGCGGCCGCGCTTGGCGGGAGCGATCGCCTTGTCGTCATTTCCGGGCGCGCGCTGCCGCCGGGCTGGACCGGCAAGCTGTGGGCGCAGAGCCAAGGAATCGAATGTGCCGGCAGCATGCCGAGCGATTATTTGCTGCTCACCGATGCCGACATTGCTTATGCGCCCGGCACGGTCAGTGCGCTCGTCGCGCGCTCGCAGCAAGATGGCCTTGTGCTTAATTCGCTGATGGTCAAATTGCGCTGCAAGAGTTTTGCCGAGCGCATGTTCGTGCCTGCCTTCGTGTTTTTCTTCCAGATGCTCTATCCGTTCGCCTGGGCCAACGATCCGCGGCGGAGCACCGCCGCCGCCGCCGGTGGCTGCATGCTGGTCAAGCGCGAGGCCTTGCAGGCGGCGGGCGGGATTGCGGCCATTCGCGGCGCGCTGATCGACGATTGCGCGCTGGCAAAGCTCCTCAAAGCGCGAGGCCCGATCGCCATTGCGCTCACCGAGCGCGCGCATAGCCTGCGCGCTTATCCCGCCATCGGCGACATTCGCCGCATGGTGTCGCGGACCGCCTATGCGCAGCTTCGCTATTCGCCGGTCCTGCTGGCGGGCACGATTGCCGGGCTGGCGCTAACGTATCTGACGCCGGTGGCGCTGACGCTGTTTGCCGCGGGCTATGCGCAATTCGCCGGCATTTTTGCCTGGGCGCTGATGGCTCTCGCGTTCCGGCCGATCTTGCGATTCTATCGCCTCTCCTGGCTATGGGCGCCGGCGCTGCCCGCGATTGCGGCGATGTATATGGCATTCACGCTCGATTCGGCCTATCAGCATGCGCGCGGACGCGGCGGCATGTGGAAAGGCCGCGCGCAAGCCAAGATCTCTTAGCCTGCCATTTAGCCTGCATGTAGCCTGCCATGTTTGTTAGCGTGTCATGATCGACGCCAGCGCCTTACGCTCGGGCAAGGGCCACCGGGACGAAAATTTCCCGGTCGCGTCCTTTCTTATTGCGCCCCGCCACCGCGAGCCGATCCTGGCCTTCTACAATTTCGTCCGCACCGCCGACGATATCGCCGATCATGCCGTGCTGCCGCCGGCCGAGAAGCTTGTTTTGCTCGATCGCCTGGACGGCGGCTTGATCGGGGCCAATGACGATGACGCCGCCGCGGTGCGGCTGCGCGACGCGCTCGCGGCACGCGCGCTATCGCCGAAGCATGCGCAAGATCTGCTCGCCGCCTTCCGTCTCGATGTAACGAAACTTCGCTACCGCGACTGGGACGACCTGATGTCCTATTGCGCCTTCTCGGCCATGCCGGTCGGCCGCTTTGTCTGTGACGTGCATGGCGAGAGCCGCACGGTGTGGCAGGCCAATGATGCGCTCTGCGCCGCCCTCCAAATCATCAATCACCTGCAAGATTGCAAGCAGGACTATCTCAATTTGAACCGCGTCTATGTTCCCCAGGACGCTTTGGCGGCAAGCGGCAGCACTATCGAGGCGCTCGGGGCGGAACGCGCAACCCCGGCACTGCTCGACTGTCTGCACAAGCTCGCCGCGCGCAGCGACAAATTATTGACCGAAAGCGACGGCTTTGCCGCCGCCATCGCGGACTTCAGGCTCGGCCTCGAAGTCTCGGTCATCAACGCGCTCGCGCATCGGCTCACCCGCATGCTGGGCAGCCGCGATCCCTTAAGCGAAAAAGTGCATCTCGGCGTGCCGGGTGTTTTCGGCGGCACGGTGCTCGGCATTGTCGGCGGCGCTGCGCAACGTCTCGGCCGGCGACTTGGCGCCGCCGCGCACAAGCCGCGGGGTGCATGAGTGAGCCAAGCCACACAGGCCGCCGCGCGCGCCGTGGGCAGCTCGTTCTATAACGGCATGCGCATTCTGCCGCGCGCCCAGCGCGAGGCGATGTTCGAAATATATGCGTTCTGCCGCGCCGTCGACGATATTGCCGACGATCCCGGTCCGCGCGAGCCGCGGCTTGCCGCCTTGGCGCAATGGCGCGCCGATATCGACGCACTCTATGCCGGCGCGCCGCCGGCTGAGCTCGGCGGGCTCTCTCGCGCGGTGCGCGGCTTCAATCTCGAACGCGAGGATTTTTTTGCAGTGATCGCCGGCATGGAAATGGACGTGCTTGCCGATATTCGCGCGCCCGATTACCCGACGCTCGATCTTTATTGCGACCGGGTGGCCTGCGCGGTCGGCCGGCTTTCGGTGCGGGTATTCGGCATGGAACGACAGGCCGGGCTGGCGCTCGCCCATCATCTCGGCCGCGCCTTGCAGCTGACCAATATTTTGCGCGACCTCGACGAAGATGCGGCGATGGGCCGGCTCTATTTGCCGCGCAAAGCGCTGCGCGACGTCGGCATCATCTCGACCGATCCGCGGACCGTGCTGTCCCATCCGCTGATCGATCAAGCCTGCGCTGTCATAGTGGCGCTGGCGCAAGCGGAATTTAAGGCCGCGGACACCATCATGAGGCAGACGCCGCGCCGGACGGTGCGCGCGCCACGCATTATGGCCGAAGCCTATCGGCTCATTCTCAATCGGCTGATCCTGCGTGGCTTTACGCCGCCGCGCCGTTCGGTGCGCCTGCCGCGTGCCAGGATCGTCTTCATCGTGCTACGCAATCTGATTTAAAGCGGATCATGCTCTGATGAACCGCACCGTTCATGTCATTGGCGCGGGTCTTGCCGGTCTGTCCGCGGCCGTAAAGCTCGCGGGGCAGGGCGATCGCGTCGTGGTGCACGAGGCCACCGCTTTCACCGGCGGCCGCTGCCGCTCGTATCACGACGCGTCGGTCGGCATGACCATCGACAATGGCAATCATCTTCTGCTCTCGGGCAATCGCGCCGCGCTGGATTTTCTGCGCACGATCGGCTCGGCGCAGCGCCTGATCGGGCCGCCAGCGGCCGAATTTCCGTTTGTCGATCTCGCAAGTCGGGTGCATTGGACGCTGCGTTTTGGTGACGGGCGGCTGCCGTTCTGGGTTTTCGATCCGGCGCGCCGCGTGCCGGGCACCACTGCCCGCGACTACCTGCCACTGGCGCGGCTGTTGCGGCCGGGATTGGGCAAGACCGTCGGCGAGACGATTGCCTGCAAAGGCGCGCTCTACGAGCGACTGATCGAGCCGCTCTTTCTCGCGGCGCTTAATATCGATCCGCCGGAAGGCTCAGCCAAGCTCGCGGCCGCAGTGATCCGCGAAACGCTTGCCGCAGGCGGGCGCGCCTGCCGGCCCTTGATCGCGGGCGATGGGCTGGCCGCGACGCTGATCGAGCCGGCGCTCGAATATCTGCGCCAGCGTGGCGTTCTCATCCGGCTCGAACACCAGCTTCGCGCCATGCAGTTCGGCGCGACGCGCGTTGAAGCGCTCGATTTCGGCAGCGAGGTCATTGCGCTTGCCGAAGCCGATGCGGTGGTCCTTGCCGTGCCGCCTTATGCGGCAGCGTCTCTGGTGGCGGGTTTGGACGCGCCCAACGAATTTCGCGCCATCGTCAACGCGCATTTTCGCATCGACCCGCCGGCAGGCCAGCCGCCGATCCTCGGCGTGCTCAATGCCACGACGCAATGGATCTTCGCTTTTCCCGGCCGGCTGTCGGTCACGGTGAGCGCCGGCGACCGCCTGCTCGATTCTCCGCGCGAGCAACTGGCGCAAACAATATGGTCGGACGTGGCGGCGGCATGCGCGGTCGTGTCGGCCCCGTTGCCAACAGATCCGCCAGCATGGCAGATCGTGCGCGAACGCCGCGCCACTTTCGCCGCAACAACCGCGCAAGAGCCAAAACGCCCGGATGCAAGGACCGCGTGGCGTAATCTTGTTGTCGCGGGTGATTGGACCAATACCGGCTTGCCGGCGACCATCGAAGGTGCGATTCGGTCCGGCTATCGAGCCGCGCAATTCCTCATGCCCAGTGCCGGCGCCATGACGATGCCAATGGGCCCACCGCCGTGAGAATCTGATGAACGAACGCGACCTCGATGCCCATATCGATTCGGCGGTGCAGGCGCTGCTGGCGCGCCAGCACGCTGACGGGCATTTTTTGTTCGAGCTCGAATCCGACGCCACGGTCCCGGCGGAATATGTGCTGCTGCGCCATTATCTCGGCGAGCCGGTCGACGCCGCGCTCGAGGCCGGCATCGCCGCTTACCTGCGCCGCATCCAAGGCAGCCATGGCGGCTGGCCGCTCTTTGCCGACGGCGCCTTCGATATGAGCGCGACGGTGAAAGCCTATTTCGCGCTCAAGATGATCGGCGAATCGCCGCAAGCCGAGCACATGCGCCGCGCGCGCGAAGCGGTGCGCGAGCGCGGCGGCGCCGAGCGCAGCAACGTGTTCACCCGCTGCCTGCTTGCGCTCTATGGCATCGTGCCCTGGCGCGCGGTGCCGGTGATGCCGGTTGAGATCATGCTGTTGCCGAAATGGTTTCCGTTCCATCTCGACAAGATCTCGTACTGGAGCCGCACCGTGATCGTGCCGCTTTTGGTGCTGTTGGCGAAAAAGCCGCGCGCTCGCAATGCAAAAGGCGTCAACATCGCGGAGCTGTTTCTCGATCCGCCGCAACAGCTCGGCCCGACGCCGAAAGCGCCGCAGCAGAAAGCGTCGTGGTTCTGGTTCTTCCGAGGGGTCGATGACGTGCTGCGCGCCGTCGAGCCCTGGTTTCCGCAAAAACTCCGCCGGCGCGCGATCGACCGCGCCGTCGCCTGGGTCGAGGAGCGCTTGAACGGCGAGGACGGGCTTGGCGCGATTTATCCGGCCATGGCGAACAGCGTCATGATGTTCGATGCGCTTGGCATCGGCGCGGACGATCCACGGCGCGCGATCGCGCGCAGATCCGTCGAGAAGCTGCTCGCCGTCCATGATGACGAAATTTACTGTCAGCCATGCGTCTCGCCGATCTGGGACACCGGGCTTGCTTGCCATGCGCTCATCGAGGTCGGCGGCGCGGCCGTCGAACAAGCCAAGCGCTGCCTCGATTGGCTTGGCCCGAAACAGGTTTTGGATATGCGCGGCGACTGGATCGCGCAACGACCGGATGTGCGGCCGGGCGGCTGGGCGTTTCAATATGCCAATGCGCATTATCCCGACGTCGACGATACCGCGGTGGTGGCGATGGCGCTCGACCGCATGCAAAACGCGGGGCAGGGCGGCTATGCCAGCGCAATTGCACGCGCGCGTGAGTGGATCGTCGGCATGCAGAGCGTGAATGGCGGCTGGGGCGCATTCGACGCCGACAACGAATATTATTATCTCAACAATATTCCATTCGCCGATCACGGCGCGCTGCTCGACCCACCGACCGAGGATGTCAGCGCACGCTGCCTGTCGATGCTGGCGCAGCTGAAAAATAACGACCGCCCGCCAGAGGGCGGCGAGGAGCAAGCCGCCGAGCGCGCGATTGCTTATCTGCGCCGCACGCAGCGACCCGACGGCTCATGGTACGGCCGCTGGGGTATGAATTACATCTACGGTACCTGGTCGGTCTTAAGCGCGCTCAACGCGGCGGGCTTTGCGCCGCAGGCGCCGGAAATGCGCAAAGCCGTCGAATGGCTCGCCGCCATTCAAAATCCGGACGGCGGTTGGGGCGAGGACGGATCGAGCTACAGGCTCGACTACCATGGCTACGAAGCTGCGCCCTCGGTTGCCTCGCAGACCGCCTGGGCGGTGCTTGGGCTGATGGCGGCGGGCGCGCTCGATCATCCGGCGGTTGCGCGCGGCATCAAATATCTCGCCGACACCCAGGGCGCCGACGGTTTCTGGAACGAGCCGCGCCATACCGCGATCGGTTTTCCGCGGGTGTTCTATCTACGCTATGACGGCTATGCGAAATATTTTCCGCTCTGGGCGCTGGCGCGCTACCGCAATCTCACGCACGGCAATGACCGGCGCGTCCAGTGGGGAATGTAGGGGCGCGGCGCCGATTTCGCTCAGTTCCGCGGAAACGGGAATCCAGAAATCGCATCATAATTTGTGCTGGCCCCCGCTGTCGCGGAGGCGAGCGCGATGTATTCTAGCCCCCAGATAAAACCGGGAGAATTGGCCATGCGGGAGGTTACGTCACGCCGCCAATTGCTCGCCCTTGCGGCCGCTTCTGCGGGGATTGGCCTTGCCGGATCGGGCCGCGCAGTTCGCGCACAGGGCGCCGACGCCATCACCGTCAATACATTTCCCGGCGTCACCAATCTGCCGATCTTCGTCGCCGAGCAGAAAGGGATCCTGGCCAAATATCGATTGGCCATCAATCTCACGTTCACGCCCAACTCGCGCGCGCAGCGCGACGGCCTTGAGAAAAGCGAGTATCAGATCATCCAGACCGCCGCCGACAATTCGATTGCCATGGTCGAGCTCGATAATGCGGGCGCTGCGATCGTTGCCGGCGGCGACAACGGCTTCAATCACATCATCGTTCAGCCCGAGATCAATCAGCTCGCCGACGTGCGCGGTAAGACCGTCGTAGTCGACGCGCCGAATACCGCATTCGCGCTGTTGCTCTACAAAGCTCTCAAGGTGAGCGGACTCGGTAAGGACGATTACAAGGTCAATCCCGTCGGCGCGACCGGCTTTCGGCTCGCGGCGATGACCGACAACAAATCCAATGTCGCGGGAATCATGAACGTGCCCTTCAACTTTCGAGCCAGCGCCGCCGGCCTCAAAGACTTAGGCACGGCCTATGCGGCCATCGGCCCCTATCAGTCGGACAGCGTCGTAGTGATGCGGGACTGGGCGGCCGCGCACCGCGACACCGTGGTGCGCTACATCAAAGCCGTCGTCGAAGGCCGCCGCTGGATTCTCGATTCCGCCAACAGGGCGGAAGCCACTGCGTTGATCGTGGACCGGCTCAAGCTGCCGCCGGACATTGCGGCGCAAGTTTATTCGGCAGTGACCGATCCCGCGCAAGGTTTCGCCAAAGACGCCAAGCTCGACATGGCTGGCTTGGCGAATGTGCTCAAGCTGCGTGCCGAATTGGAAGGGCAGTGGGGTGGCAATCCATCGCCGCTCGATAAATATGTCGATCTGTCTTATTACAACGAAGCGATGGCGAGTCTTTGAATGGCATAGCCCGGTGGAGCGCAGCGTAATCCGGGAAATGGTAGGTTTCGTTGCGCTCAACTCACCCTACCCAACAGCTACGTCGCGCTGGCTGATGTGTCGCGCTGCTGGGTGCGGCCAATCCGCTCAACGGGCTCAACGGGCTTAATCGCGCAAGCCCGGTTCACAAATTGAACCGGGATCGGACTAGCCGCGGTAGCAATCTCGATCGCGAAAGTTCCCGCATGCGCGACTGGCGCGTGCAGGCTCGCAAGTGGCGGCAACTCTCGAGAAGAGGAGTATGCGATGAAGCTTAATGCGGCATCGCTAGAGCTGTAAGCCAGCTCCAGGTTGAAGCTCTGCCTGAGGGTCATCCCCTGATAGCGCAACTCAATCAGATGTACGGAGATCACATCTATTTCCTCGATACCAATGGGCTCAACATCGTGGAACCCGCGGTCGACCTCCTGGAGGTTCCGGCGTCGAGCATGGGAGGTTGGGGTGGTCGTAAATCTCGCAAATTGGACGGACTCCAATCCGCCCAAGCTCGAAGTACACGAGCCAGAATTGACTAACAGTACGGTGGCATTGGGGGCCGACGGTGGTTCATAGCGCGGGCTCGCCAATCTCCGCTCATTCCCGCGTAAGCGGGAACTGAGCGCATCTCGCGCTGGGTCCCCGCCCGCGGGGACGAGCGGATCACTGCGGCCGACTGGGCCGAAGCTTACGCCGCGCTGGCTGAGGTTCGCGCCGCCTGCTGTGCGGCCTCCTTGGCGACCTTCTCGCGCGCTTCGTTGGCGCGAATTTCAGAAAGGCGCAGCTGCACCTGGCTGTCGAACACATATTGCGCCGGGCGCTGCTTGGAGAGATCGATCTCCGGCGCCATCGGGCCTTGCGTGCGCACGCCGCGGAGCGCAATGCCGAACGCTTCCAGCGGATGCGCCATCATCGCTTCGGCAGCTGTCGCCTCATAGCCGCAATGCGCCATGCAGTTCGCGCATTTTTCATAGCGGCCGGTGCCGTAGGCGTCCCAGTCGGTCGTCTCCATCAATTCTTTGAACGTCTTGGCATAGCCTTCGCCGAGCAGGTAGCAGGGCTTCTGCCAGCCGAAAATGTTGCGCGTTGGCATGCCCCACGGCGTGCAGTGGAATTCCTGATTGCCGGCAAGGAAATCCAGGAACATGCCGGAATGGGTCAGATTCCAGTTCTTGCCCTTGTTACTTTCCTTGCCGAGCGCGAACACTTGGCGGAACAGCTCCTTGGTCTTGCGGCGATTGAGGAAGTGCTGCTGGTCGGGTGCGCGCTCATAGGCATAGCCGGGCGAGATCGAAACGCCGACGCCGAGCTCGGTCGTCAGATCGAGGAATCTGGCGATGTCCTCGGCCGGATGGCCGTCGAAAATCGTGCAGTTGACGTTGACGGTAAAGCCTTTGGCCTTGGCTGCCCGGATCGCAGCGACCGCTTTTTCGTAGCCGCCTTCCATGCAGACCGACTTGTCGTGATGTTCCTTGATGCCGTCGAGGTGCACGGAGAAGAATAGATAAGGCGACGGCTCGAACAAATGCAGCTTCTTTTCCAGAAGTAGCGCGTTGGTGCACAGCGAAACGAATTTCTTGCGCGCGACGATGCCCTTGACGATCTCGCCGATCTCTTTGTGGATCAGCGGCTCGCCGCCGGGAATGGCGACCATCGGCGCGCCGCATTCATCGACCGCTTGGAGGCATTCGGCAACCGACAGCCGCTTATTGAGAATGGCATCGGGATAATCGATCTTGCCGCAACCGAAGCACGACAGATTGCAGCGGAACAGCGGTTCGAGCATGAGCACGAGCGGATAGCGCTTGCGCCCGGCGAGGCGTTGGCGGAGCACATACGAGCCAACTTTCACTTTCTGTCGCAGAGATACGCTCAAAGTTTCGTCCTCTTTATTTTCTTTAGCTGTGGTTGTTCGGCTGATCGACCGCGCATGCCAACCTGGAGCGAGATGGGATTGGGGATGTTAGACCCTTTCGGCGGCGCGGCGCGCCGCCACGGTGGTAGCCCCGTCGGTCAGTTCCGGCGGCAGGCGAAATTCGATCGTTTCGTGCCGGCCGGTCAGCTGGCTGACATCGACCGGATTGAGCCGGCGCAAAGCCTCGATCACATCTTCCACCAGCACTTCCGGCGCCGAAGCGCCGGCGGTGATGCCGACGGTCCTGGCATCGCGGAACCAGGTCGGGTCGAGCTCGCTGCCGTCGGCGATGAGATAGCTCGGCGTGCCGGCCTCTTCGCCGATCTCGCGCAGCCGGTTCGAGTTGGAGCTGTTCTTGGCTCCGACGACGAGAATCACGTCGACCAGCTTGCTTAGTTCGCGGACTGCGGTCTGCCGGTTCTGCGTCGCATAGCAAATGTCACGGGTCTCCGGGCCGACGATATTGGTGAAACGATTATGCAACGCGGCGATAATGCCGCGCGTGTCGTCCACGCTCAGCGTGGTCTGGGTCACATAGGCAACCGGCGTGTCCCGCGGGATGTCGAGCTTGGCGACGTCGCCTTCGGTCTGAACCAATGTGACCGGCTCGGAAATCTGGCCCATCGTGCCTTCGACTTCGGGATGCCCGGCATGACCGATAAGAATGAGCCGGCGGCCCTGCGCGACATAGCGCTTGCCCTGATTGTGCACCTTGGTGACGAGCGGACAGGTGGCGTTGAGCACTGGCAGATTGCGCGATGCCGCCTCTTCCTCGACGCTCTTGGCGACGCCATGCGCGCTGAAAATCGTCACCGCATTGGGTGGCACCTCGGAGAGGTCCTCAACGAAGTGGGCGCCTTTGGCCTTTAGGCTTTCCACCACGTGCTTGTTGTGCACGATTTCGTGACGCACATAGACCGGCGGGCCGAATTTCTCCAATGCCCGCTCCACAATCTCGATGGCACGCACGACGCCGGCACAAAATCCGCGTGGCTGAGCCAATATCACTTTCATCAAAACCTCCGGGTTCGGGCACCGGTTCGGGTTCGAATTTGCGGTCAACCCGCGGCCTGCCGCCCCAAATGGCAGCCGATCGTCGCGGCTATTCCGGGTTATGTAAGTCGCGGTGGGCCGGCGCGGTAGCTCTGCTAACCCACTCTTTTCAAGCTGTTATCTCGTTTGCCTTGATCTCTGCTGCGCACACGGGCCACGGGCCCTACCGCCTCAAAAAACCGATTACCGGTAAACGCATCACCTATAAACCCTACCATTGAGCGAAATTAGCGCCTTTTGTCCAGCAACTTGCTGGCGGGTTCGCGGCCAAGGCTGCGACTAATTGCAACGCGCTTACGCGGCTTTGGGTTTCGCGGGCCGCCATTGTCGGCTAAGCGTCAATGGATTTGCCGGTGCGGCGAAAGCGCCTGCGAGATACCGCATAGCTTCCTGACAACTGGCGCATAGGCAGAATAGGCTTTAGGAATATACCCTGAATTCACTTTTCCGGGTGAGCAAGGCATTAGAGGGGTAGGCGATTCCTGTTCGCCTCCATTTTGCCTTTGTCTTAACGCCTGAAACCCGCCCCGCCGGCCACCGAAAATCCTCCGCCGATCGATCAATCGCCGCAAGCATGAAAATTATCACTCCGTCCGTTGTCCGCGCGATCGATTTTTGCTCCCGGCATGCCGCGCCGGTGATCGTTGCCTCCATTCTGCTCGGGATCGTGTCGTCCTGGTATGCGGTCACGCATTTCCGCATGACGACGGATATCAATCAGCTCATTTCGCCGAATATTTCGTGGCGGCAGCGCGAAGCGGAAATGGAGAAAGCATTTCCGCATTTTGAATTGATCGTGGCGGCGATCAACGCGCCGACGCAGGAATTGGTCGAGGCTGCCGCCAATGCGCTGGCGCAGCGCCTGTCACAGCAAAAAGATTTGTTCCGCACGATCGATCAGCCGAAAGGCGGCAAATTTTTCGCACAGAACGGCTTGTTGTTCCAATCGACCGCCGATCTGAAGTCGCAGATGGACATGCTGACGCAGGCGCAGCGATTGGTGCAGGTCCTGGCCGGCGATCCGTCGCTCCGCGGCGTCATCCAGACGCTGCAATTCGGCCTTCTCGGCGTGCAGGGCGGCCAGATCACGCTCGACGCCATGACCTGGCCGCTGACGCAGGCCGCTGACACGATCGAAAAAGTCAATGCGGGGCAGCCGACGAATTTTTCCTGGTATGCGCTGGTGCAGGGCCACCCGCCCACGTCAGGCGATCTCTTGCGCTTTCTCGAAATTCGCGCCGTGCTCGACTATTCCGAGCTCGAACCCGGCCGGCGCGCGACCGACGCGGTGCGCCAAGCTGCGGTCGATCTCGACATTGCCGGGAAATATCAGGCGCAGCTGCGGCTGACCGGCCCGGTGCCGATGGCCGACGAGGAGTTTTCCACGATCAAGGAAAACGCCGAGCTCAACGCCACCGTCACGATCACCATCGTGCTGTTCATCCTGTGGTTGGCGCTGCGCTGGGTTCGTATCATCCTGGCGGTGTTTGTGTGCGTTGCCGTAGGGCTTGCCATGACGGCCGCGGTCGGCATGCTGCTGGTGGGCACGCTCAATCTGATCTCGGTTTATTTCGCGGTGCTGTTTGTCGGACTCGGCGTCGATTTCGGCATCCAGTTCAGCGTGCGCTACCGCGCCGAGCGCCACGACGTCGACGAAGTCCACGAAGCGCTGCTGCAAACCGGCCGCCATGCCGGCGCGCCGTTGACGCTTGCGGCGCTGGCGACCGCCGCCGGTTTCCTGTCGTTCCTGCCGACGGTCTACAAAGGCGTGTCCGAACTCGGCTTGATTGCCGGCATCGGCATGCTGATCGCGTTCGCCACCAGCGTTACGCTGCTGCCAGCGCTCTTGAGCGTGCTCAAGCCGCCAAGCGAGCCGGAGCAGCTCGGCTATTCGGCGCTGGCTCCGGTGGACAGTTTCCTCGAACGCCATCGCATCGCCATCCTCGTTGTCACTGCGGTGGTGGTCACTGCGGGGCTGCCGCTGCTCTATTGGCTGCGCTTCGATTTCAACCCGATGAATCTGCGCAGCCCCAAAACCGAAGCGGTCTCGACCTATCTGGCGCTCAAAAACGATCCGGACAGCGGTTTTAACGACATCCAGGTGCTCGCGCCCTCGCTGGAAGCGGCCGATCAGGTCGCGGCCAAACTGCGCGCCTTGCCTGAGGTCAAGCGCGTGCTAACTCTGTCGAGCTTCATACCGGCGGATCAGCAGCAAAAGCTGCCGCTCATCCACAACGCGGCCAAGGTGTTGCTGCCGTTGCTCAATCCGACGGCGCCGAGCCAACCGCCGACCGACGCGCAAAATGTCAGCATGATGGGTTCCACGGTCGACGCGCTGAGACGGCTTGCCGGCAACGGCACCGGCAGCGGCGCCGTCGCGGCGCGCCGCCTCGCCGACGCTATGGCGGCTTTGTCCAAGGCCGATCCGGCGGTGCGCCAGCGCTTGCAGGACATCATCGTGCAGCCGCTGCGCATCGCGCTAGACGATTTGCGCACGCTTTTGACCGCGCGCGAGGTGACGCGCGCCAATCTCCCGCCCGATCTGGTGCGGGAATGGGTGACGGCGGAGGGCAAGGCGCGCGTCGACGTCGCGCCGAGCGGCGATGCGGCTGATAACGAGGTGTTACAAAAGTTCGCGCGCGCGGTGCAGGCGGTCGCGCCGGAAGCGACCGAAGGACCAATTTCCATTCTCGAGGCGCGGCGTGAAGTCGTCGTCGCCTTCATCGAGGCCGGCGCCTGCGCGCTGCTGTCGATCGGCGTCCTGTTATGGCTAACGCTGCGCCGCTTCGGCGACGTGCTGCTCACGCTGGTGCCGCTACTGTTAGCCGGCGTGGTGACGCTGGAAATCTGCGTGCTGATCGATCTGCCGCTCAATTTCGCCAACATCATCGCGCTGCCGCTCTTGCTCGGCGTCGGCGTGGCGTTCAAGATCTATTACATCATGGCGTGGCGGGCAGGGCAGACCAACCTGTTGCAGTCGGTGCTCACGCGCGCGGTGACGTTTAGCGCCTGCACCACAGCGACCGCGTTCGGCAGCCTGTGGTTCTCCAGCCACCCCGGCACGTCCAGCATGGGCAAGCTTCTGGCGATCTCGCTGTTGACCACGATGGCGGCCGCGGCCCTGTTCCAGCCGGTGCTCATGGGCAAGCCGCGCGAAATCGAGCCGAGCGGCTAGCGGCGCACAACACGCGGTCGGCGATGACGAAATACTCACTGCTGAAGCGTGCTGCGCAGCGGTGGGGCGGTATCGGACTTGCGGGGCGCTGATGGTACCTGCGGTGAGCGTTTTTGATTGGTCGCGGGCTTTTGATTGGGCGCCACATTGGGATTAATCGACGGGTCGAGCATGCTGTAGGCGGAATCCGGCAGCCGCGTCCAATACTGATTTTTGCCGAGCAATTCGAATCCGATATAGCCGCGCACGATCAAGGTTTGACCGTCGGGCGTGACTTTCATCGTCGCTTTGTAGATTTTACCGTCGCGCGGATCGAGGATCGTTCCGCCGCCATATTTGTCTTCGCCTTCCGGCTTCATGCCGCGGATAATTTCGAGGCCGAGCCAGGTGTGATCGTGCCGGTCGTCCTTGCATTGACCGCAAATGGTGTTCGGGTCTTCGCCGGGCTTGAGGAACATCCTGGCGATGATGCCGTCGTAAATGCCGTTATGGTCGGCGATCAAAAACCAGCCGGTCGGCTCCTTGGTGTCGCTGTCGACCGCTTGCCAAAGCCCGGCCGGCGACAACTGGCCGGCGCCGCGCGCGAGCGGCGCGCAAGCAAAAATCATGACAGCCATGACAGTGATCGCCGATCTCATTCGCATCATCCAGGCTCCACAGCGATTTCGCAACACCGCTAGCGGCGGGGCCGTATAGGCCGGTGATTGGCGAGTGGATTATGCGGTTGCGCCCTTGAGATATCGCCCCGGCCGATCTCATGCAATGGCGTTGTCGCGCTGCTTGTCGGCGCGGCTTGTCGGCCCACATTGACTGCCGTTACAATTCATTTGGTCCCCTCGTGGCTTACCGGCTTTGCATGGCTTAGCCCCATTTTACGAGCAGAAGCAGCGTGAAGATCAAAGCCATCGAACCGCTCGCGGTCAGCCTGCCGATGAAGAAGCCGGTGCAAATGGCCGGCGAGACGGTTGCGCAGGCCGAGAACGTGTTCGTCCGGATCGAATCCGATGCCGGCGCGCTCGGCTGGGGCGAAGCGGCAGCGGCGCCCACCATGACTGGAGAAACCATCGCCAGCATGATGGCGGCGATCGAGCTGCTGCGACCCAAGTTGCTCGGCCGCGCGGCCTATGATTTCGCCGGCGCCGCTGCGGCCATGGATGCGCAGCTCTACGGCAATAGCGGCGCCAAGGCCGCGATCGACATGGCGCTACACGATTTAGTCGGCCGCGCCAGCGGCCGGCCGGTCTATGCTTTGTTCGGCGGCAAACAGCGCAGCCGCATACCGGTGCTGGCGGTCATCGGATCGGAAGACGCGGCGGCCGACTTGCGCGAGGCGCAGGCGCGCTGGAATGCAGGCTACCGCGCTTTCAAGATCAAGGTTGGATTGGGCTCGCCCGAGGCCGACGCCGTGCGCACGATGATGCTCTGTCGGGCGCTCAAGGGCCTCGCGCAAGGCGGCGAGCCGTGCCTGGTGTCGGCCGACGCCAATCAGGGCTTTTCCGTCCATGGTGCACTCACCTTTTTGCGCGGCATCGGCGATTGCGGGCTCGATTTTTTCGAGCAGCCGGTCAGTGCTCACGATCTCGATGGCATGAGCCGCATCGCGGCGGCGACCAAGGTGCCGATCGGCGCCGACGAGGGCATTCATTCGCTCGAACACATCGCCCGGCACCATGAGCGCAAGGCCGCGCGCGGTGTCAGCCTCAAAGTAATCAAGCTTGGCGGATTGTCGGGGCTGTTTGCGGCAAGCCGGCTATGCGGGCAGCTTGGCATGCAGGTCAATATTTCGTGCAAGACCGGCGAGACGAGTCTCGCCTCGGCGGCGGCCGTGCATATCGCCGCAGTGGCGCCGCAAATTGCATGGGGCCTCACCGTCACCAGCACCGGATTGGCTGAGGACGTCACGCCTGTGCCGCTGCGCATCGAGGCCGGCCATGCCGACGTGCCGGAACGTCCGGGCCTTGGTATCGACGTCGACGAAAACCGGCTGCGCCAGCGCGAATTCCGGCGCGTGGCGTGAAACAATTAAAGTACACGTTATGAACGACGCCGCAGGCCCGGAGCGCCCCTATCGCTTCATCGGCAAGCCGCTGCCGCGCAAGGAAGACGAGCGGCTCATCACCGGCAAGGGCCGCTTTTCGGATGACTTTAATCTCGACGGTCAGGCCTATGCGGCGATGGTGCGCTCGCCGCATCCGCATGCGCGGATCGTTGCAGTCGACACCGCGGCGGCGAAAGCCATGCCGGGCGTGCTCGGGGTATTCACCGGCGCCGATTGCGCCACCGCCGGGCTAAAACCTATTCCGCACGATCCGGTGCCCAAGACCAAATACGACATGAAGCTTACCGGTCCCGGCGGCGGCGCGGTTTTCGCCGCTCCCCACATGCTGTTGCCGGCAGATCGCGCGCGCCATGTCGGCGAGGCGGTGGCGATGGTCGTCGCCGCGAGCGAGGCGCAGGCGCTCGATGCCGCCGAAGCGGTCGGCGTTCGCTATGAGGAACTGCCGTTCGTGCTGCATTCGGAGCGCGCCATTGAGCGCGGCGCGCCGGTGCTGTGGCCCGAGGCGCCCGATAATATTTGCGTCGATACGCGCTTCGGCGATGGCGAGGCCACCGACGGCGCCTTCGCGCAGGCCGCACATGTGGTGAGGAGGAACTTTCACATCGGCCGCGTCACCGGCGTGCCGCTCGAACCGCGTTCGGCGCTTGCCGCTTACGATGTGGCGACCGATCGCTACACGCTCCATGCCGGATCCGGCGGCGCGGTGCGGCAGAAGCGCGAACTTGCAACCATCCTCGGCGTCGACGCGGAACGCCTGCGCGTTTTGTCCTACGATGTCGGCGGCAATTTCGGAACGCGCAACCGCGTCTTTGTCGAATTCGGCCTGGTGCTGTGGGCGGCAAAGAAACTCGGCCGCCCGGTGAAATTCACCGCGACGCGTTCGGAAGCCTTCCTCACCGATTATCAGGGCCGCGATCTCGTCAGCAAAGTCGAGCTCGCGCTCGACAAAGACGGCCGCTTCCTGGCGATGCGCGCCACCAATATCAGCAATGTCGGCGCGTATTGCGTTTCGCTGTCGCCCTTGAGCAAGGGTTCAGGCCTCATCCCCGGCTCCTATGCCATTGCGGCGGCGAGCTTGCGGGCGGTTGCCGTGTTCACCAATACGATGCCGACCCAGGCCTATCGCAGCTCCGGCCGGCCGGAAGTCACCTTCGCCATCGAGCGCCTGATCGACATCGCCGCCGACGAGCTCGGCGACAAGCTAGGCCTTGATCGCGTCGCGCTGCGGCGGAAGAACCTGGTGCGAGTAGCGGCCATGCCTTACCGCAACGCGGTCGGCATGGTCTATGACAGCGGCCGCTATCAGGAGAATATGGCTTGGGCGATGGCGGTCGCCGACTGGAAAGGTTTTGCCGCGCGCCGCCGCGAAGCTCGCCGGCGCGGCAAGCTTTTGGGTCTCGGCCTCGCCAATTATGTGGAATCCTCGATCGGCGCGCCGCGCGAGCAGGCGCGCGTCAAGGTGCAGCCGGAAGGCCGTGTCGACGTGGTCATCGGCACACAGCCTTCGGGCCAGGGCCATGAAACGAGTTTTGCGCAAGTCATTTCCGATCTGCTGTTCGTGCCGACGGAAAGCGTGCACATTATTCTCGGTGACACCGACGTGGTTGAAGTCGGCGGCGGTTCGCATTCCGGTCGCTCGATGCGCCATGCCGCGACAGTGTTTTCCAGGGCCGCGGTCGATCTTATCACCAAGGGCAAAGAAATTGCGGCATTTTTGTTCGGCACGACGCCGGACAATGTTTCCTTCAGCGACGGCCGCTTCGCCTCGCGCGACACCAATCGCAGCTTCGATTTTCTTGAATTGGCGCGCGAAGCCGCGCAGCGCGAGCTTCCCGAGGGACTGAAGGATGGCCTGGCCGTGGTGACCGACAACGAAATGCACGATCCGGTCTTTCCCAACGGCACGGCGATCTGCGAAGTCGAGATCGATCCGGAGACGGGCGAGATGAAGATCACCCGCTATGCCTCGGTGGACGATGTCGGGCGCTGCATCAATCCCTTAATTGTGCACGGCCAGACCCATGGCGCGATCGCCCAAGGCGTCGGTCAAGCGATGAGCGAGCAGATTTATCTCGATCCCGATTCCGGCCAGCCGCTCACTGGCTCGCTGATGGATTACGCGATGCCGCGCGCCGACACGCTGCCGGCCTTTGCGGTCGAGATCGCCGAGGTGCTCTCCCCAACCAATCCGCTCGGCATCAAGGCCGGCGGTGAAGGCGGCACCACCGCCGCGCCCGCCGTCGTGATCAGCGGCATTCTCGACGCCCTGCGCCCGCTCGGCGTGCGCGAGATCGCAATGCCGGCGACGCCTTATGCCATCTGGTCGGCGATCCAGAAGGCGAAAGCGCGACAGGCGGATCGATAGCATGCCCGCGCCGCTTCTCGCGCTTGAACAAATCTCCAAACGCTTCGGCGCCATTGTCGTCGCCAATCGCATCGATCTTGCGCTCGCGCCGGGCGAGGCCCTCGGCATTATCGGGCCGAACGGCGCCGGCAAGACGACGCTGTTCGGCATGATCAGCGGCACGCTCGCACCGGATGGCGGGCGCGTGGTCTATGCCGGGCGCGACATCACGCACTTGCCGCCGGCGCAGCGCTGTGCGCTCGGCATCGGGCGTTCGTTCCAGATTCCGCAACCGTTTTCCGGCATGAGCGTGTTCGAAAATCTTGTCGTCGCTGCGGCATTCGGCGGCGGGCGACGCGAGCGCGATGCTTACGAGAGCTGCATGGCGATCCTGACCCGCTGCGGGCTTGCCGGCAAAGCCAACCGGCTGGCCGGGAGTCTCACTTTGCTCGATCGCAAGCGGCTGGAATTGGCGCGCACGCTGGCGTCCGATCCGAAGGTGCTGCTCCTCGACGAAGTCGCCGGCGGGCTCACCGAACACGAATGTCGGGACCTGATCGCGCTCATTGGCGAGATCAGGCGGAGCGGGGTGTCGATCGTCTGGATCGAGCACGTCGTGCATGCGCTCCTTGCCAGCGTCGATCGCCTCCTCGTTCTGCATAACGGCGCGTTCATTGCCGACGGCGAACCGCGCGCGGTGATCAAGCGCCCGCAGGTCGCCGAAATCTATCTGGGGCAAATCGATATGGAAATTTCGGCCGATGCCTGAGCCGCCGCTTCTTGCCGTGCGCGAACTCGACGCGGGCTACGGCGATTTCCAGGCTTTGTTCGGCGTCTCGATCGATGTCGAGCGCGGCGAAGCAGTGGCGGTGATCGGCGCCAATGGCGCCGGCAAGAGCACGCTTCTCAAAAGCATTGCCGGGCTGGTGCGCGCGCGGCGCGATGCGATCACCTTTGCCGGCGAGGCGATCGGCGGCAAGCCGGCTTATGACGTGGCGGCGCGCGGCATTGCGCTGGTGCCGGAGGGCAGGGCGCTGTTTGCCTCGCTCACCGTCGAGGAGAATCTGCGCATTGGCGGGCAGCTCGGCCGGCCGGGGCCGTGGAATCTGCAACAGGTCTATGAACTGTTTCCGGTGCTTCGCGAACGGCGCAACTTGCCGAGCGCCGCGCTGTCCGGCGGCCAGCAGCAGATGGCGGCGCTCGGGCGCGCGCTGATGGCCAATCCGCAACTGCTGCTGTGCGACGAGATCAGCCTGGGGCTGGCGCCGATCGTGGTGCGCGAAATCTATGCGCGGCTGCCGGCGGTGCTCGCCGCCGGCACTGCCGTCGTGATTGTCGAACAGGACGTGGTGCAGGCACTTACCGCTGCGGCACGCGTCTATTGCTTGCAGGAAGGCCGCGTCGCGCTCGCCGGGAGAGCGATCGATCTCACCCGCGAGGCAATCGCCGCGGCGTATTTCGGAGTGTGAGGGTGGAGCGGGCACAATTGCGATCTCCCTCTCCCCGCGTGCGGGGAGAGGGTCGGGGTGAGGGGGCATTGTGGCTCTTCTCAGAATTGCGGCCGCGCCCCCTCACCCGGATTGCTGCGCAATCCGACCTCGCCCCGCGTAGCGTGGAGAGGTGAGGGCATCGTAATGGAATGGATCAACGTTATCCTCCAAGGCGTGCTGGTCGGCGGGCTCTATGCGATGTTCGCCGCCGGCCTGTCGCTCATCTTCGGCGTCATGCGGCTCGTCAATATCGCCCATGGCGATCTCATCGTGCTCGCCGCCTATGTCGCGCTCGTCGTGGTGCAGACGCTCGGCATCGGCCCGCTCGCCGCACTCGTCATTGTCGTGCCGGTCATGGCGGCGATCGGCTATGCGCTGCAATGGTTCGTGCTCAACCGCACGCTCGGCGAGGATCTATTGCCGCCGCTTCTCGTCACCTTCGGCCTTTCGGTCATCATCCAGAACGGGCTGTTGACGCTGTTCACCGCCGACAGCGTCAAATTGCAGGCCGGCGCCATCGAGGTGGCGACCATCCGGCTTGCGGAGGGCATCTATGTCGGCGTGCTGCCGCTCCTCCAATTCGCGGTCGCGGTCGCCGTGATCGGCGGCTTGCAGCTCATCTTCTATCGTACCGCGCTCGGCCGCGCGTTCCGCGCCACCGCGGACGAGCCGGCGGTGGCGCAGCTCATGGGCCTCGACAATCGCCATGTCTTCGCCCTGGCGATGGCCTTGTCGCTCGCGGTGGTCGCCATCGCCGGCGTCTTTCTTGCCGTGCGCGCCAATTTCGATCCGTCGCAGGGGCCGGCGCGGCTCATTTTCGGCTTCGAGGCCGTGATCATCGGCGGGCTCGGCAGCCTGTGGGGCACGCTCGCGGGCGGTTTGATCCTCGGCGTGGCGCAAGCCGTCGGCGCGCATCTTGATCCGGGTTGGCAAATTCTTGCCGGGCACATCGCGTTTCTGATCGTGCTGGCGCTCCGCCCGCAAGGCCTGTTCCCCAGGGTACGCGCATGAGGCCTCATTGATGAGCGTGCAGGTCACATTCGGCACGCGCGCCAACCGGATCGGCGCGGCGATCGGCGCGATCGCGTTTGTCACGCTCGCCGCAGCGCCGTTCTGGGGCGGGCGCGACGACTTGCAGCTTCTGTCGGAAATTTACGCCTATGTTGCGCTGGCGAGCCTGTGGAATCTGCTTGCCGGCTATGCCGGGCTCGTCTCGGTCGGCCAGCAGGCCTATGTCGGGCTCGGCGCCTATACGCTGTTTGCGCTGGCAATCCTGTTCGGCATTTCGCCGTTATGGGCGATTCCGCTCGCGGGTTTTGTTGCCGCTTTGGTGGCGATCCCGGTGGCGTTGCTTGTGTTTCGGCTGCGCGGCCACTACTTCGCCATCGGTACCTGGATCGTCGCCGAAGTGTTCCGCCTGCTCGCGGCGCAAATCGCCGTGCTTGGCGGCGGCTCCGGCACGAGCTTGCCGGCGGCGGCCGTGATCGCTATCGCCCCGACCCGGCAATTACGCGATTTCACGCTGTACTGGATCGCGCTCGCGCTGGTCGCCGCCGTGCTGGCGCTCATCGTGCTGCTACTTCGTTCGCGCTATGGGCTCGCGCTCAAGGCGATGCGCGACAGCGAGCTTGCTGCGTCATGCAGCGGCGTCGACGTCAAGCGTACCAAGATCATCGTCTATATCGTCACCGCGCTCGTCACTGCGATGCTCGGCGCGCTGATCTTCTTGCAGAAGCTTCGCATCTCGCCTGATGCTGCATTTTCCGTGAACGACTGGACCGCCTTTGTCATTTTCATCACCGTGATCGGCGGCATCGGCCGCATCGAAGGGCCGATCGTCGGCACGCTGGTTTTCTTCGTGCTGCGGCAGACCTTGGCCGAGCTGGGCACCATCTATCTGTTGATGCTCGGCACCATCGCCATCGTGATCATGCTCGCGGCGCCGAAAGGCATTTGGGGTCTTATCGCCGAGCGGCTCGGCTGGCAGCTTTTCCCGCTTGAACGAAGGGTGCTAATTGAGGAACGTAAGGCCTGATCTCCACCAAAATCATATCTGGCGGCGATTACGATTGAAGAGAACGGCGGCTCGCAGGAAAGCGGCAGTATAGGGAAGTTCAACGGAACGGCGTCCAAGGGAACGGCACAAGGGAACGACAATGGCAAACAAGATCATCATCAGTTGCGCGATTACCGGCTCGATCCATACCCCGACCATGTCGGACGCATTGCCGATCACGCCCGATCAGATCGCAACCCAAGCCATCGACGCGGCGCAGGCGGGCGCCGCGATTCTGCATCTGCACGCGCGCGACCCGAAGGACGGGCGGCCGTCGCCCGATCCGAACGTGTTCATGCAATTTCTGCCGCGCATCAAGCAGGCGACCGACGCAGTCGTGAACATCACGACCGGCGGCGCGGTGACAATGACCGTTGACGAGCGTATCTCAGCGGCAAAGCTGCTCTCGCCGGAAATGTGCTCGCTCAATATGGGCTCGATGAATTTCGCGCTCTACCCGATGGCGCGCCGCTACAAGACCTGGAAATACGATTGGGAGGAGGCATACTTAAAGAATTCCGACGCCTACATTTTCCCCAATACGTTCCGCGACATCGAGAAGGTCTACAAGACGCTCGGCGAAGGCCACGGCGTCAAATTCGAGCATGAATGCTACGACACCGGGCATCTCTATAATCTCGCGCATTGCATCGATCGCGGACTGTTCAAGCCGCCGGTTTTTCTCCAGCTCATCTTCGGCATTCTCGGTGGCATCGGCCCTGATCTCGACAACCTGTTCTTCATGAAGCGCACCGCCGACCGGCTGTTCGGCGACGATTATCTGTGGTCGGTGCTCGCCGGCGGCCGCCATCAGATGAATTTCTGCACGGCGGCCTCGATGATCGGCGGCAATGTGCGCGTCGGCTTGGAGGATTCGCTCTATATCGGCCCGGGCAAGCTCGCCAAGAGCAATGCCGAGCAGGTCGCCAAGATCCGCCGAATCGCCGAGGACCTCGGCAACGAGATCGCCACGCCGAACGAAGCGCGGCAGATGCTCGGGCTCAAAGGCGCGGATCGGGTGAAGTTTTAAACTTGATCCTTGTTCCTCTCGCTCGTCCCCGCGAAAGCGGGGACCCAGCGCAAAGGTTTCCTGGATTCCCGCTTGTCGGGAATGAGCGGAGTAGCTCATGAACGCCATCGATCTGGAAAACCGCACGGCGATCGTCACCGGCGGGGCGCGCGGCATCGGCTTGGCGATCGTGCAACGCCTGCTCGCCTCCGGCGCCACAGTGACGTTATGGGACCTCGACGGCGCGGCGCTCGATCAAGCCGCCGCGGCATTAAAAGGCGCCGGGCGCGTTCACACCGCGACCGTCGATGTGACCGACGATGCGGCGATCGCGCGCGCCGTTACGGCGGCGCTGCGCGACCTCGGCAAGATCGATATTGTTGTCAACAATGCCGGAATCACCGGCGGCAATGCGCCGCTGTGGGAGCTTGCGCCTGACGTCTGGCGACGTGTCATCGAAGTCAATCTCGTCGCGCCATATCTCGTCTGTCGCGCCATCGTGCCGGCGATGGTCGCGGCCGGCTATGGCCGCATCGTCAACATCGCTTCCATCGCCGGCAAAGAGGGTAATCCCAACGCCTCACATTATTCGGCATCGAAAGCCGGCGTGATTGCGCTGACCAAGTCGCTGGCCAAGGAATTGGCGGCGACCGGCGTGCTCGTCAACGCCGTCACCCCGGCGGCGGCCAAGACCGAACTGTTCGCGCAGATGCAGCAAACGCACATCGACTACATGCTCTCGAAGATTCCGATGAACCGCTTTGTCGAGGTCGAGGAGATCGCCGCCTTGGTGGCGTGGCTCGCTTCGCAAGACTGCTCGTTCTCGACCGGCGCGGTGTTCGATATTTCGGGCGGCCGCGCGGTGTATTGAGCAATGCATCTGACCGCGCTGCCCTCGGAAATTGGAGGAGCGGTCAAATAATCCGGACGAACGGTCATTACCACTACGTTCAAGAAAGCGTATCCAGTCGCGCCAGACCGATTGAACGGATGGAGCCGCAAATGGATGAGATCCTTCCCTACATTTGGCGAAAGAATTATCGAAACCGGGCAGCGTTTCCTGAAAAAGTACTGGAGATCGCCCACGAACAGGCGCGCGAGTACTTCAGCCGCGCCGTCGCACAGCCATCAGGATTGACGAGACAACGCTGGCGACGCGGAGGCCGTCTGACGAGAAGCTGAGGCCTTTTTGCGCCAGGCTGCCGGCGGCAGCCCGAAGTAGCGCTTGAACGCACGGTTAAAAGCGGCCTCGGACTCGTAGCCTACCTCCTCGGCAATCCGCGCCAATGGCGTATCGCTATTGCGCAGTTGATGGGCGGCAAGCTGTATGCGCCAGCGGGCCAGGTAGTGCATCGGCGGCTCGCCGATCAGCCGCGTGAAGCGCTCCGCGAGCGCCGAACGCGACAGGCCAACTTCGCGTCCAAGATCGTCGACGGTCCACTGCTTGGACACGCGGCGGTGAAGGAGGCCCAGAGCCCGAGACACGAAGCTGTCTTTGAGACCCGCGAGCCATCCCGTCTGTTCATCCGGGAGCGCTTCGACATAGTTTCGCAAGGTTTCGACGAAGAGCAATTCAGATAATTTTGCCAGTACCGTACCGGAGCCGGCTCGACGCGCCGCGATCTCGTCGGCGGCGAATTCAAACGAGCTCCTGATCCAGGACGCAGCGCTGCCCTGCCGGGCGTCGAAGTGCAATACCGGCGGCAGGGCTGCGGCAAGCGGATTGTCGTCCAGCCGGTCGCAACCCAGAAAGCCGCATACGATGCGTGTTCTGTCGCCACCGCCGCCGTGACGAATAACAAACAGGCCGCTTTCGGGCGAGACGCGCACGACCTGTCGTGATGGCACCGGCGGCAGGTCGAGGTCGCTTCCGAGCAAATGGCCGTCATTGTGCGGGAAGATGATCACCTCGCCGGCCTCGACCTTGACTGGCGGTTGGTTTGGAATCTGCGCGATCAAACGTCCTTCAACGACATAATGGTAAAGCACCATGTGTTCGGCGCCATCGAGCAGCGAGCCGCAATCCTTTGGCGTGACCGCCGAGAAGATGCACCACGGTTTGGTGAACTCGGCGTGCAGAAAAACGCCGCCCTTGAGGCGAATGACGCGCAGCAGATCTGAAAGTGCGTCCATGGGCGGACAACCTCGGGGCGGACACCCTCGGATTCCGGTGTCCTGAGCAAGACATCCGGCGTGCACGTCATTCGTCCGTGGCGCCCTTCCGACTATATCCACCAGCAGACAAATAGCTCTGCTCAGGGGCGTTCGGACCCAGCTGAGCAGCAGAATACGATGCTGGAGACGATCATGAGAACCCTATCCAACACAGCGATCCGGCTACAAAGCGTCGCAACCCAGCCGAGCGGACTATTCGCCAAGTTGCAGTCTTGGTGGGTGGCCCTCCTGAATTGGCGCATCCAGCGCGAAGCAATTCTTCAGCTTGAAGCACTGAGCGATCGCGATCTGCACGACATCGGGCTGCGGCGCTGTGAAATCGAGGGCGCCGTCAAGAGCGAGCTGAATGAGGTGCGTGCTCTGCGCCGCCGTTACTGAAGCCTCGATTCTGAAAATTTTGCGGTACCGAACTAACTTGGGAGCTGACGGAGATAGATCGTGATCTACACGATTCCGCATTATCCGGTGCACCTCATCGATATCGTGCCGGCGGCCAACGGCCGCCGGGTGACGATACGCCCGATGTTGCCGCAGGACTTTGGATTGCAGCGGGAGTTCTTTCATTCGCTCTCGCCCATGGCCCGCTACGCCCGCTTTATGGCTGCGTTTAGCGAGCTTCCAGACGCAGTGGCGCAGCGCCTGAGCAAGATCGACTACAGCAGTCATCTCGCGCTGCTCGCGGAGATATTCGAAGGCCGGCAGGAGACCATGATCGGCGAGGCGAGATACGTCATAGAAGAGCGCGATCCGACGAGCTGCGAATTCGCCATCGCTGTCGCCGATGATTGGCAGGGCTGCGGAATCGGCAATGCCTTGCTCGCACGGCTGGAACGCGAGGCGGCGGCTTCGGGTATCCGGCGCATGCTCGCCGATACGCTCTACGACAACAAGCCGATGCGCGTGCTCGCCGTACGCAACGGCTACGCGGTCACGATTAACCACGAAGACGCCAGGCTCGTCAGATTGGAGAAAAAATTGAGGCCCGCTTGGCCAACAGTTCACCCATTGGCCGCTTGAAACGTACGCGGCAAGTCAGACGGAGGATCGCCATGCCCATCATCCTTCCAGAGAAATTAGCCTCTGCGACCATGCCGCTGAGCGAGGGCATCGAAGTCCTGCACGAGGTCTCGCGCGAGCCGCCGGCAAAGTGGCCAGCACTACACATGGAGGCGGACCTGACGCTCGACAGGAGCAAAACCGGTGCGGGTTCATTGAAACAAAGATGTGATCATGCGCTTGAACTTCTTCTCACCCATCGGGGCAACCCCGCCGCGGAAGTCGAGCGGATCTTGGCGGACGATCCTGAATGCATCCTTGGCCATTGCCTGCGCGCCGCACTCGCTGTGAGCGGTGATTTGGCTGGCGCGCGCCCTTCGGTCGCGGCAAGCGTGTCCGCTATTGAAGGAGCATGTCCCGATCCGAACAGCCGCGCCCGTCGCCACGCCGTCGGCGCGCGCGCTTGGCTCGACGGCGACGAGTCGCTTGCGTCAGAGTGTTACGGGGCGATCGTGATTGATTGGCCACGCGACGTTCTCGCACTCTTCGTCGCCCACGCGCTCGACTTCCGTCTTGGTCGGCGACGGATGATGCGCGATCGTATCGCTCAAGTGCTACCCGAATGGCACAGCGGCGCACCCGGTTTCGCAAGCGTCCTTGCAATGTACGCGTTTGCTCTGGAGGAGAACGGCCAGTATCGCCGTGCAGAAAAAACAGCGCGCCGCGCGCTCATGATCGATCCGGGGCATCCGGGCGCCATCCACGTTGTTACCCACGTGCTGGAGATGCAGGGGCGAGCCCGCAAAGGTCTGGAATTTCTCGCCGCGACCGAATCGGCATGGGCTAAAGGCAACGGCTTTTCCGTGCATTTAGCCTGGCATCGCGCCCTGTTTCAGCTCGATCTGGATGATCCCGCCTCGGCACTCGCGACCTATGATGCACAGATTGTGAATGCCGACATTTCGGGCATGTCCGTCCTCGCCGATGCGTCGGCCTTGCTTTGGCGGCTCCGGTTGCAGGATATCGAGGTCGGGTCACGCTGGCAGGATTTGGCAAATCACTGGCAGACGAAGGCACTCGCAGGTGCGCGACCGTTTTACGTCGTGCATGCTATGATGACATTCGCGGCAGCGGGGCGCACAGCCACCGCCGGACAACTGCTTGAAATGTTCTTGCATAGTCAAGCAACCGACGCCGCGCTGTCGGCACCGGAAGAAGCACTTGTTGCTCCGTTTTGTGAAGCACTGCTCGCTTTCGTCGGTCAGGACTATGTGGCCTGCGTTGGTTGGTTGACACGCGTGCACCACATCGCGCACCGTTGCGGAGGTAGCCTGGCGCAATGCGATCTGATCCATCTCACATTCACTGAGGCGGCATTGCGGGCACACAAGGACCATCTCGCACGCGCTCTGGTGGCGGAGCGAGCCACGCAGAAGCCCGCAAGCCGGCTCAATCAGCTGCTCCAGCGGCGCTTACGTGTAATGGCGCCCTCAATCGCATGAACGATCTCACGAGATACTAAACACAGGAGGTAAAAATGTCTGATGCAAATCGGCTGTTTTTTCTTCGCATAGCGCTGATCGCCGTCGGCCTGATCTTCACATTCGGCATCTATCTGTTGAGTGTTGTCTGGCCCTCGGGCTGGGCATGGGGACACGAACACTCGCACTATCTGATGATGATCATTGGAGTTTATGCGACGTTGGGCGTGTTTTTGCTCATCGCCTCAGCCAATCCCTACGCGCATAGGAGCCTCATCTGGTTTACCGTGTGGTCGAGCGCCGTTCATGCGATGATCATGGCCGTTCAATCCTTCAATGACGGCATGGAGCGCGGTCATCTGTTGGGAGATGTTCCTGCGCTCATTCTCGTTGCGACCGTCCTCGCAGTGCTGATGCCGCGGGCTGCACAACAGAGTGGCCAAGACATTCTGGCCCGACCCGATTTGACGCCGGCTTAAATGTAGCTTTGCGCGATGACCCCGCTGGATACTGCATTCGGTTTGCTGAGACGCTGAGATGAGGCGGCAATGGTGAACACGGCGTTACTAAAAAATTTAGTGACCGGTGCCGGATCGACCAGCCAGCTTATCGGCGGGCTGGTCGTGGCGATGTTGTATGCCGTTGTCGGTGTACTTGGCGCGATTGGCAGCATCATCGTCGTTCGACGCATGTTCGGCGGACGATGGGAGCAGATATTCTGGGCGTCGTTCCTTGTTCTGATCGCCGCCTTTTACTTGAGCTTCGCCGCATATTTCGGGGCCGAAAGCCATGCCTGGCGAACTGAAATAGGCGGCGTTGCTATTTTCGTTGTTTTTGCTTTGGGTGGGCTATTTTCCCGATCGGCTATCGCCGTGGGTTATGTCATGCATGGGCTCTGGGACCTGACCCATTGCTTATCAGGTACCTCGCTTGCCGGCATGTCGATGACAGACACTCCGCTGGGTTACGGTATTTTTTGCTCATCGTACGATTTCGTCGTCGCGTCTTATCTGATGATGAGTGACAGCGCATGGAACAAGGCGGGCAGTTTCGACCCGTACTTCTGGCGACGTCTCGGGTAAGTTCACGGCTGCAACTATGTGCTGCGGCCAACGATTACCCACAATGAATAAGGCCCCGGTTTCTGGAGCCGGGGCCTGGTTCCGTATTTGCAGCTTGAGAGTTCTTAATTGAACACGAGGGAGTAGTCGACGTAGTGCGAAGTCGGCAGCAGCCAGTCGCTCATTGGTCGCTCCTAATCCGGTGGCGAGACGGCCGGCCTTCAAAACGAATATACTGACCGGCTACGGGCAGCCTGCATGAAAGATGCCTCCTTTCGCGTGCGCACCATGACACCGGAAGAGGTGGTGCTTGCAACGGACTGGGCGGCCGCGGAGGGCTGGAATCCGGGATTAAATGACGCTCGCTGTTTTGCAGCCGCCGCTCCGGACGGGTTCCTGCTCGGCGAGCTCGCGGGCGCGCCGGCTGCCATTCTCTCCTTGGTGAATTACGACCAGCACTTCTCTTTCCTCGGCTTCTATATCGTGCGGCCGCATCTGCGCGGGCGTGGACTGGGCCTTCGCATCTGGCAGGCCGGCATAGCGCGTGCCGGGCCGCGCACAATCGGACTGGACGGTGTAGTGGCGCAACAGGACAATTATCGCAAATCCGGCTTTGAATTCGCCTACAAAAACATTCGTTATGGCGGCAGCGTGGCGCCGTTCGATACCACGGCCGCGACGATATCTTTGATAGATGTGCCATTCGACGTACTCGCACGTGAGGACGCTATGGTCTTTCCTGCGGCACGGTCTGATTTCCTCCGCGCCTGGATTGCTGCTCCTGGCCACGATGGCCGCGGGCTGATCCGGGACGGGCGCCTCGCCGCGTGGGGCGTTATTCGGCCGTGTCGCAGCGGCCGCAAAATCGGTCCGTTGATTGGGCATGACCGTGCCACGGCCGAAGCGGTGTTTGCGGCACTCGTCGGGGCGACGGGTGGGGAGGTGTATCTCGATGTGCCTCAGCCAAACGGCCCCGCCGTGGCGCTCGCCAACTCGCACGGACTTGCCCCGGTGTTTGAGACGGCACGAATGTATTCCGGTCCGATCCGGCCGGTCGACCTGGAGCGTGTGTATGGCGTGACTAGTTTTGAACTGGGCTAGATATTTGGACTGCGCAAGTGGGCCGCGCCTGCTGACTTCTGATTATCGCGCTGAACGGACCTGACGAGCGTGCCGGACGAAGCCCGGATTTGGCTGACGCCGGACGTATGCCGGTCGCGGTTGTTGGTCGTGCTTGCTGTGGTCGAAGTTCCCGCTTTATGTGCTCGGGCTCGTTCGGGGAACCCTGGAATTACCCGGCGCATGAGTCCGGAAGTAGCCATTTTGATCCAGGTCAAAGTTTTCCTGCGCATGGATGGAGCAAGGTCCAGTGAGTTTAAAAGAACTGAAGCTATATCCGGGAGGAGCGTTCTCATGGTGCTCACGGAGAAAGACGACATTCGCGCGGCCGAGACCGGGGAAGAAGTTATCATCTCTGACGTTTCGGATGATGCACTGGAGCGTGCAGCTACCATCATCGGCGGACAAGCCACCCCCGTAACGCTGGTCTATGGTACTTCGATCGTCGGCAATTGCGCCTGCCCGGTCTAGCAAAACGCGCGACGTTGCGAACAGATTTTGGCGTGCGTAGAACCACAAAAATCATCAGCAGCCGTGTGCGGTGGCAATAACCCCGTAGCTGTACCGTCAGGCTGATGGGTCAGGGGCTGAGCGAGGGCGCCTCGCCGCAACTGAACAACGACGAGAGCTTGCCATGACGCTTATTCCCGAGAAGGCCGCTTTCCAAAACAGTCTCGCCAGTCTTCCGCTAGTGACCTACCAGCCCGGCGAGACGGTTATAAGCGACGGTTCGAAGACCGGTCGTTTGCTGATCCTCAGGAAGGGAACAGTGGCGATCATGAAAGATGGCACGGAGATCGCTAAGGTGGCTGAGCCGGGCTCGGTGTTCGGTGAACTCTCCATCTTGCTAGATCAGCCACACTCAGCAGACGTGCGCGCCGTGGAAAGCTCGCAGTTTCACGTAGCTAACGCGACCGCCCTTCTCGAACAAAATCCGATGGCAATCCTCTACGTCGCCACCGTGCTAGCCCACAGGCTCGACGGAGCGAATCACGCTCTTATTCAATTGAAGACCCAACTCGACAGCGGCAAGCCATACAACGTAGTTGCCAAGACCGTGAATAAAATGGAAGGACTTCTGGCTATCGGCGCCGCCAGTCTTGTCTATGCCGGATATCCATACGATCCGTTTTCGTAATACGGAGCTGAAGGAGAGTTCATTAGTGGCAGCTGGTCAGGGTGAGCCAAACTGTCTAGCTATTGCAGCCTTGCATGGAGCCGACAAATCCGCCGCATGAGCCTTCATGCATGCGCGGCGAGCTTGTAAATCTTGAATAACAGCGCTGCAAAACCTTCTTGCATCCTCGCCGCATGCTTGGCGAAGTGCGGCGCTTGGTTGGCCGGGGCCTTGCCCAGCACCGTGTCCAGCACCGTTGACGCTGCCGCCCTTGCATTGCGCAAGGTGGGCCCGCCTACTGCCGTCTGCGCAGTAAAAGCCATCAATGGATATTTCCGAGTGCCAGGTAGAAGCCTTGGCCGGCCCACCCGAAGTCCAACACATCAGAGCAACAGACAAAAACAGGCCCAAGACGCTTAGCACCAAGACGCTTAGCACCAAGACGCTTAGCGTTTGGTCATTGGATCCCCCCGACGCTTTGATTCTGTTTCCCTTATGTGCAGGCCAACCGCCAATGCGCGGCGGCCGAGGAACGCGGTGAACTGCCGCCACCTCAGTCAATGACTTCGCCGGCAACCCGTACTCGATGGTTGTTTTAGTAGTAAAGCGAGACGTCGGCGATACGTCGCGCGTGTCCGTTATTAAATCCCCGCGACCCTGGGGCACTTCCAGCGATTACGCCTGACCCGCTAAGATGCCCTATACTGAGCTCTATGCACGAAGCAGCGCTCCGAAGCAGACGAGAAATCGATCCTCAATCGGTTTGAGGGAGGTCCTATGGCGAGGCAGAACTTCCCCGATCTGGCCAATGTAACCTTTCAGGTTGTCCAGCACGAAAGTCGCTGGGGCATTTGGCTGGTGATGATACTCGGTGGCGTTCTGAGCGTCTTTGCCCTGACCGCGCTGATCGTCAGCCTGCTCATTGGCGGCTGAGGCCGATTTTGATTCGCGGTCGGGTTGACCTTCGCATTCGATGGCGAGGACAGGAACCCGCCACTGATCGATGTCCGACATCGTGAGCGTGATTTAGATCAAAGACGCAGATTTAGGTTCGTGTGGATCATTTCGCACGTTTGACCCTGCCGCATACGAGGGAGGTATCCATGATCAGACTAGTCACGCGTGGACGATTCACACACGATTACCTCAAGGGATTGCTGGGCGCACCGGAGGATCGTGAACCGGTCGTGCGGAAAGTCGTTGAAGCCGCTGGCGGCAAAGTCATCAGCTTTTACTTCACAACCGGCGAAACGGACTTCCTGCTCATTTCGGAAGCCAACGAGGCTGAGTCGGTTATCGGCTCACTGCTTGCAGTGTCTGCGACGGGCACAATTTCCAATGTCAGCACTGTAAGGGCTTGGACCGGCGCGGAGTTCAAAGGGATCGTCGAAAGGGGTGCCAAGGTGGCGAGCGCGTACCGACCCCCCGGTAAGCGCTGATAGCGCTCACTAAGTTAATAAAGAGGCCGTCTCGAAGAGGCGGCCTCTTTTTGCAAGCCGAGCGGCCAGGGGTGTCGGGGGATGGGGTAGCCGCCTAGCTTGACCGGTTTCGACGCTACGGCTGCATCCAATACGCTCAATTGACTCTTGGTATTTATCCACAGTCCATTGGTTTAGGGGTTCGGGCAACGGCCGTGCAGCGAAGCGATGCGGTTTGTCAGAACCGGCCTTATTCCGGCTGAATACCGGCGGCTTCCATGACGGATCGCCAAAGCGTGGCTTCTGAGCGCCCCCGGGCGGCCAATTCTGCCGGCGTTGATCCGCCACTTAATACTCCAAGCTGCTCGTATCTTGATCTCACCGCGGGTTCGCTCAGTATCGTGGCTGCGTCATGGCTTACTTTCAGCACAATCGATGCCGGGGTTTTTGCAGGCATGTAGAGCGCGTACCAAGAGGTTACGTCAAAGTCCGGCACGCCCGATTCGGCGATTGTCGGCAACTCGGGCGCCGCGGCAAACCTTTTGGCTGATGTGACCGCGAGACCGCGCACCTGACCCGCTGTGACGGCTGCCAAGAGCGTGCCGGCGGTGTTGAACATGCAGTCAACGTGTCCGGCGATCAGATCCGCCAAAGCCGGTGCTCCGCCACGATAAGGCACGTGCCGGATATCGATGCCGGCCATGCGGGCAAAGAGCACGCCCGTCAGATGCGGCGACGTGCCAACACCGGGGGAGGAAAACGTGATTGTGCCCGGCTTGGCTCTCGCCGCAGCGATCAAATCCTGGACGGATTTCCAGGGCGAGAAGTTCGGCACCGCCAGGAGGTTAGGATAGCTGCCGACTAGCGTCACAGGCGCTAGATCGGCTTCTGGATCGTAATTGATCGACTTGATCATCAAACCGTAGAGCGGAATTGCGCCGCCGACCCAGATCATCGTGTAGCCATCCGCATTGGCGTGCGCGGCAACTTCAATAGCAAGATGACCGCCGGCGCCGGGCTTGTTTTCTACGACGACTTGTTGTCCCCAGACCTCCGAGAGCCGATTGGCAAGGATACGCGCGCCGACATCCGATCCGCCGCCCGGCGGGAATCCGACCAGTAGTCGCACCGGGCGCGCCGGATAAACCTGGGGGCGCGCAATGCTGGGCAATAGCGAAAGTGCGCCAGCTCCCGCTGTCATGTGGAGAAAGCGTCTTCGGGCGCACTTCATGACGGCCCACTATCGGTCAGTGCGGATAGTGGGAAGCTTAGCCCATTGTCCCGATCACGTTTAGTGAGGACTAACCGCACTCCCGATTGCAATGAGGGTTATTGAAGCGCGCGTCCATTTATGGCGCAAAGCGGCCAGTTCATTCGATCATTTCATCGGCGTCTCTACGGCTTCGGCGTTTGGTACGGCAGAGCAAAGAATTCCGCAGTGAACAAACGCAGTGGACAAAAACGCGATCAACTCGCGCCGCCCCATTTGAATCCCTCGTCGCTGCGGCGAAGCCGCTATTTCGACCAAACCGCGACCGTTGTTGCAATGGTGGTGGCAATCTTTTGAACGGACCATTTGTTCTCGCCGCTCGGAATAATGGTGAAGCAGTTCGGCGCGGCGCGGCCCCAAGCGGTGCAAAAACCTTTCGAGTTGAGCTTCCATGTGCCGGAGTTTTTGCTGCCTGTTTGCTCGAGAGGTTCGCGGGTCATCTTTCCGTCCGGCGTAAAGGTCATTTTGAATTTGGTTCCGGATAGGCTTACTGCAGTAAAGGGTTGGCCGGTGAAGAAGGTCGAGCGAATCTCTGCCGGCGGCATCGGCTCAGCAGCAAAAGCCGTGGCATTTCCGAAAAGCACTTTGGCAAAGATGAGCAGAGCAAGCCACAACATGCGAACTGTCCCTCCATAGCAGCCCGCGACATCAAAACGGCGCAGTCTAGAACGCAAATCGAGCATCAAATCTTCCGCTGGGGCTTGCCGTTTTTCAGCCACCAAAACAGAATGACGCCGACAACGGCGATATACAAAATACTGAGCTTCATGTGCTTTCTCCCTTACCGGCCAGTTTAGCACCCTGTTTTGCCGCCTCTCAATGTGAAGCTTGACCGCTGCCCGAGATCACCCCGGACTATCAGGACTATTGTTGCGCGAAGTGGTCTAATGTTGTTGTGCCGCAATGGGCTGGTTTGGAGCTTAAATTGCATCGCGCCATCGGATCCTTGAACCGGCCTGGGTCAAGGACAGCCAAGGAGACCGCAATGCCGAGATGGAGGAGGCCGAGCTGGCGATTTGGGCGGATAGCGCGGCTGCGGCTTCTAATGGGGGGAGCTGCAATCGTGTGCGGCGCCTGCGCCCTGATCGCACGTGCACAAGCACAGTTTGTGAATTCTCCGCCGCCGCCGCCGCCGCCGGTCTTTAATCCGTCGATTCCCTATACTGTGCCGCAACCGAGCTACAGACCGATTTCGCCGACGACACCAAATGCGGTCGGAGGCGTTATCCCGGACTATCCGGTCACGCGTACCGCTCGCACTTATCGGCAGGCATCAGCGCCGGCAACGCGCTCGGTCCGACACCGACGGCGCATCGTGGTCCCGGCGTCATACCCCGTCGCCTGCGGCTATTACGGCTGTGTCCGTACCTATCCGTGGGCGTTTCCGTGTCAGTATTACAGCTCGTACTGTTATCCGTATCCGTATTACCGGCCGTATGCCTGGTATCGCTGGTGATACTAGGCTGAAGGCATATCGACAGGTTGAATGCGTCGAAACAGCGGCTGCATTCACTGCGGTTTAATGTCGGCGAACGCCACGACTTTCGCCCACTTGTCGGTTTCGTTGACAATGAATTTTGCAAAGTCTGCGGGTGCGCCCGCGAAAACCGCGCAGCCGAGATCGACAAAGCGCTGTTTCATCGTTGGATCGGCAAGAGCAGCGTTGATGGTTATGTTGAGCCTCTCAATGATCTCCTTGGGTGTGCCTCCGGGCGCGACAATGCCATACCAGCCGTTCGCCTCGTAGCCCGGCAGAAACTCCGCCACGGTGGGGACATCGGGCAAGAGCTCCTGGCGCTTGGCCGTCGTGACGCCCAGCGCGCGCAATTTGCCGGCTCTGACATAGCCGAGCGACGCGGGCATGACTCCGAACAAAAGTTGCACCTGGCCGGCAAGGAGATCGGGCAGCGCCAGCCCCTCGCTGCGGTATGGCACGTGGACGAGGTCGACGCCGGCCATCATCTTGAACATTTCGCCCGCGACATGAAGCGGGGAGCCAGTGCCGCCGGACGCCATATTGATCTTTCCCGGATTGGCCTTGGCACAGGCGATAAACTCCGGAATCGTCTTTACCGGAAGCGACGGGTTGACCTCCATGATGAGAGGAATCGTCGCAATGCTCGCCACCGGGGCGGCGTCGCGAATGAAATTGAACTGGAGATCTTTATAAAGCGAGGCGTTTATCGCATTTGACGACAAGGCCAACAGCAGCGTGTAACCGTCCGGTGCGGCCTTGAGAGCAAATTCGGTGCCGATATTGCCGGCGGCGCCGGCGCGGTTGTCCACCACGAAAGGTTGCCCGAGCCGCTCCGACAGCCATTGCGCGGTCAACCGTCCGATGATGTCAGGCGAGCCGCCAGCCGCAACCGAGACGATCAAATGGACCGGTCGCGCCGGATAAGACTGCGCGCGAGCGATGCGCGACACCGCGGGGAGCAAGAGAGCGCCGCCCGCCCAATGCAACAATTGCCTACGAAGAACTTTCATGGCGAGGCACTCGCGCGACTGCGCGGCGGATGATCATAGCGAAGTATTTGATGGAATGGTGGGCGGTAGTGGGATCGAACCACTGACCCCTTCCATGTCAAGGAACGCGGCATGAGGTCTAATCTGTTGATCTGCATAATTTTCTCCGCTCTCGTAATTGCGATTGCCCAAGCTTTGCCCAAAGTCACTTTTAATTTTGCCATCGCGCGCTGGCGATGTGCCGCGCTGACAGCGGCATAGCGCTCGACCATGCGCAGCGACTTCCAGCTGCCTTCCTGGCGGATGGTCTCGAGATCGATTCCGGACATGACGCAATGGCTCGCCCAATGGTGACGCCAGTGATGGACGTGAAAATCCGCAATACCGGCACGCTGTTGCGTGTGCTTTCTTGATCGGGCTACCGCTCGGAACTTTGTAGTCACGCGGATCCCGGTACGGCACGCCGCGATGGGTTAGGAATATCGTGCCCTCTTGCGGTGACCCACGCTGCACCCACAGCTGATGCAACGCCGTGCGGGTCTTTTCGTGCAGCGTAAGTGTGCGCGGCGGTTGAGGTGCAGCCAGTCGGCACGAAGCGCCTCGCCGATGCGCAAGCCTTGCCAGCGCAGCATGATTGCAATTGGTTTGACGTGATCGGCGTAGTTGGCGATTAGCCTGTCCGCCTGGCAGGGAGTTACAGCCGCGTCGTACAACGAATATGACATTTGGGCTTCTCCTAAGGGCGGAATTTTATGGTTGAGACCATAGGGGTGTCCCAGTTCGCTTGCCAACAGTTTACTGAGGCCGGAATAC
>Ga0306924_10000191_pt1 | contig 47452 bp, 42 predicted proteins | sample sta12Can44000111_FD_203756 | JGI IMG/M metagenome (GOLD analysis project Ga0306924, IMG submission 203756) | Lab enrichment of tropical soil microbial communities from Luquillo Experimental Forest, Puerto Rico - statanox.12C.anox.44.000.111 (v2)... | ecosystem: Environmental > Terrestrial >... | reverse complement strand
CGGCTCACCCACACGCTCGAAGTGGCGCAGGTGGCGCGGTCCATCGCGCGCGCGCTGCGGCTCAACGAGATGCTGGTCGAGGCCATCTGCATGGGGCACGACCTCGGCCACACGCCGTTCGGCCATGCCGGGGAGCGCGCGCTGGACGCGCTAGCCGAGGGCGGCTTCCACCACGTCCTCCAGTCGGTCAGGGTCGTGGAGGTGCTGGAGGGGGGCGGCGAGGGGCTGAACCTCACCGCCGAGGTGAGGGACGGCATCCTGCGTCACTCGAAGGGGCGGGGGAGCGTCCTGATGAAGGGATCGGGGGCGAAGGCGCTCACCCTCGAAGCCGAGATCGTGCGCCTGGCCGACATCATCGCCTACGTGAACCACGACCTCGACGACGCGGTGCGCGCCGGCCTGGTGGCCGAGGCGGACGTCCCCGCCGAGGTGCGGCGCGCGCTGGGCGGGAGCCACGGCGAGCGGCTCGCAGCGCTCGTCGGCGACGTCATCCGCGCGACCGACCTCGACGCAGGGGGACACGTCGAGATGTCGTCCGCCGTGCACGAGGCGCTCGTCGCCCTCCGCGAGTTCCTGTACCGGCGCGTGTACGAGAACCCGGCCGTCAACGACGAGCTCGAGAAGGCGCAGCGGATCCTGCGCGAGCTCTACGGGTGGCTGGCGGCGGACCCCGAGCGCCTGCGGCTGCGATTCGAGGTGGTGCCTCGCCCCGGCGAGAGCGTGGCGCGCGCCGTCACCGACTTCGTGGCGGGGATGACCGACCGCTTCGCGCTCGAGACGTGGGAGTCGGTCGTCGTGCCTCGCCCCTGGTCGATATTCTGAAAGAGCACGGTGGTCGGGCACGCGAGCGAAGCGAGCGCGGCGGGGCGCTGCCGACGAGGCGGCGAAGCCGCCGTCGGGAGCGCACGGGACCCGCCGAGGGGGTGGGGCCCCGACGAGCTGGCTCGGCGGGGCGGGGGCGCAGCCCCCGTTCGAACGTTCAGGCGCTCGCCAGGCTGGTCACCGAGACCTGGAGCGCGCGGCTCACCGAGACGACGCTCGCCTCCGGCACCTCGATGAACCCGTTGGGCTGCAGCAGGTGCGTCGCGAAGCAGACGGCCTTCACCTGCCGATGAGGGCGCGTCCGTGGATCGCTCTCGGGCACGCCGACCTCGAGCGCGCAGCGCGGACAGGGGACGATGCCCTCGAGGAGCGCGTAGTAGAGGGGGTGCCCGCGCCGCGTCGCGGCGAGGACGCGCCCGTTCGTGGCGACGAAGTTGAGGCCGCTCGGCCGCGTCGCCCCGGCCTCGCGGCTCCACGTCTCGAGGTCGCGCGTCGCGAGCGCGAGCGCGTGCCCGACGGCCCGCGCCTCGACGTCGAGATCGTCGAGGTGGCCGCCGTCGCGCAGGTGCTTCAGGAACAACATGAAGGCGAGCTCGGAGTCGGTGTCGCCCTCGACGTTACGGCGCAGGAAGTCGGGCAGCGCGTCGAAGAGCCGGGCCTTCACGTCCCGGAACGCCTCGACCGTCCCGTCGTGGGCGAAGAGCCAGCGGCGGAACCGGAACGGGTGGGTGTTCTCGTCCTTCTGGGCGCCGACGGTCGCGTACCGGGCGTGGGCGAGCAACGCCTCGCTGTCGATGGCGCCCGCCAGCTGCGTCAGCGTGAACGACGCCGGCGCCCCGCTCGGACGCTTCCCGAGTAGGACGTCGCTCCCCTTGTAGTAGCCGAACCCATACGCGTCCGGCAGCCGGTCCGGCTCGTGGAGCGAGACGTGCCCCTCGAGCCGGCGCACCTGGCACCGGAGCAGGTTGGGATCCGTTTGTAGAATCGCCAGAAACGCGCCCATCGAACTCGAGGCTCCTCGGCGCAGACGACAGCGCGCCCACCTCCTCTATAATGGCCACTCGGCCGCGGAGCAGCCGCCGCCAGCCAAGCTGGCGGAACCACACCGGAACTGCACTCCATGAGCGACGACATCGCCGTCGGGATCGACCTGGGGACGAGCTATAGCTGCGTGGCGGCCGTGCAGGACGGAGCGCCGCAGGTGATCCCCAACGAGTGGGGGGAGCTGACGCACGCTTCCGTGGTGAGCTTCCTCCCCGAGGGCACGGTCCTCGTCGGGAACAACGCCAAGAAGAACATCATCACCAACGCCGAGAACACGGTCTATTCCGCGAAGCGGCTCATCGGCCGGTTCTTCTTCTCCGACGAGGTGAAGAAGGCGCAGGCGGTCATGCCCTACAAAATCGTGGAGGGCCCCAACAACTCGGTCCGGGTGGAAGTAGGCGGGCGGGTCCTGGCGGTACCCGAGATCTCGGCGCTGGTGCTGAAGGAGATGAGGTCGGTCGCGGAGACGGCCCTCGGGCGCGAGGTGAAGAAGGCGGTGGTCACCTGCCCCGCGTACTTCAACGACAACCAGCGGCAGGCCACCCGCGACGCGGCGCGCATCGCGGGGCTGGAGGTGCTGCGCATCATCAACGAGCCGACCGCGGCCGCGCTCGCCTACGGCTTCGGCAAGGACATCAACCAGAAGGTCTGCGTGTACGACCTCGGCGGCGGCACCTTCGACGTCTCGATCCTCGAGATCGGCAAGGACGTGTTCGAGGTGCTCGCCACCGCCGGCGACACCTACCTCGGCGGCGACGACTTCGACGACCGCATCATGAGCTGGCTGGCGCAGGGCTTCCTCGAGAATCACCAGCTCGACCTCAGGCAGAACAAGTTCTGCCTGCAGATGCTGAAGGAGGCGGGCGAGAAGGCGAAGATCGACGTCGGCCGCGACGGCACCGCCGAGATCCACGTCCCCGCCATCTGCCAGACGCCGGAAGGGGAGGTGCTGGAGCTGCGCCAGACGCTCTCCGGCGATCAGTTCAACCGCATGGTCATGGACCTCGTGCAGCGCACCTTCAAGGTGTGCGACGAGGCGCTCCAGTCGGCCCGCCTGACCGCGGCCGACATCGACGCCGTCATCCTGGTGGGCGGCCCGACGCGGCTGCCCGTCATCCGTCAGAGCGTCCGCCACTACTTCCAGAAGGAGGCGCTGACGGGGATCGACCCCGACCAGGTGGTCGCGCTCGGCGCCAGCATCCAGGCGTCGGCGCTCCTCAACGAGGCGGCGGCCACAGCTGGCCAGGCGAGCTACCTGCTCGACGTCACGCCGCTCTCGCTGCGGGTGGGCACCGTCGGCGGCTACACGGAGCGCATCATCGAGAAGAACACGCCCATCCCCATCGAGAAGTCGAGGACCTTCACGACCAGCCGCGATGGCCAGGAGCGGGTCAAGCTCCGCGTCTACCAGGGAGAGTCGAACCGCGCCGACGGGTGCGAGCTGCTGGGGGAGTTCGAGTTCTCGGGGTTCCGCATCGCCTCTCGGGGCGAGGTCCAGATCCAGGTCACCTTCGAGATCGACCCCAACGGCATCGTGCACGTCTCGGCGGCCGACCTCGAGACGGGGCAGCACGCGTCGACCACCATCCACCTGTCCTCCGGCCTCAGCGAGCAGGACATCCAGGGCGCCATCGACCACCACGCCGAGATCGAGCTGTCCGGACACCGGGCCGCGTAAGCGGGAGAGCGACGCGAGATGGAGATCGACTTCATCATGGAGGTCGAGCAGCGCGCCGCCGCGCTCGACGGCCTCGACTACTTCGAGGTGCTGCGGCTGCCGCGCGAGGCGGGCGCCGCCGACGTGAAGGCGGCCTACTACCGCGAGTCGCGCGCCTTCCACCCCGACCGGTTCGCCGCCCTGCCGTCGCCGGAGCTGCGCGAGCTCATCGCGCGCATCTACCGGCGCGTCAACGAGGCATACACGGTGCTGCGCGACGACGGGAAGCGTCAGCGCTACCTCGCGGACGTGACCGGCCCCGATCGCGCGGCGAAGCTCCGCTTCACCGAGGCGGAGGAGGCGGCGTTTCACGACGAGCAGAAGAAGAAGCTGGAGGTGCAGCTCGGGCAGACGCCGAACGGCCGCAGGCTCTACGCGCAGGCGCTCAGCGACGTGGAGGCCCAGCGCTGGGATTCGGCCGAGCGCGCGCTCAGGGCGGCGCTGATCTACGAGCCGGCCAACGCCCGCTTCAAGGAGCTGCTGGCGCGCGTCGAGAAGTCGAAGCCGAAGGTGGACCCGTACAAGATCAGGTGAGCGCCGCTCCCCCTTCGACTCCGCGCCTTCGGCGCTACGCTCAGGGTGAGCGGGAAGGGCATCACGCGCGCGACTTCAGCATCCACCCGATCATCTTGTAGAGAAGCCGCGCCCCGACGTTGCCGTCCCACTCGTCGCCGTCCGGTCCGGGGGCCACCTCGACGAGATCGAGCCCCACGATGCGGCGGCCGCTCTTCACCACGCCCGCGACGAGCGCGCACGCCTCCTGGAAGGAGAGCCCGCCCGGCACCGGCGTGCCGGTGTGGGGGCAGAGCGTCGGGTCGAGCCCGTCGATGTCGAAGGAGAGGTACACGTCGCGCGGCAGCGCCTCGACGATGCGCCGCACCTGCGCCGCCCAGGTGACGCCCTCGAACCGCTCGGCGGCCAGCAGCGCATCGTGGTGGACGATCACCCGACCGGCGGCGCCGGCGACGTAGGCCAACTCCTCGTCGGAGACGTCGCGGATACCGACCTGGACCAAGCGCGTCACGCCCGGCACGCCGTCCATCACGTTGCGCAGCACCGACGCGTGGCTGTGCTGGAACCCCTCGAAGGCGAGGCGCAGGTCGGCGTGCGCGTCGAGGTGGAGCACCCCCATCCCCGGGTAGGCGGCGGCGTGGGCGGCGATCGAGCCGAACGCGACCGCGTGATCCCCGCCGATGACGCCCACCCGCTTCCCGGTGGCGATCAGCCGCCGGACCTCGCCCTCGACCCAGCGGTTCACCTCGTCGGAGGCCGCGTCGACCCGCGCGGCCGCGGCGAGCAGCTCCGCGCCGCCGTTCGCCGCCCCGCCGGCCGCGATGACCGGGGCGGCGGACGCGCGCGCCTCGCGATCGAGCGCCGCGACGTGCTCCGGGATGGGGAGCATGTGGATGCCCGCCTCGTAGGGGCGGCCGGTCTCGATGTCGAACAGGTCGACCTGGCGGCTGGCCGCCAGCACGGCGGCCGGACCTCGGGAGGCGCCGCCGCCGTAGGAGGTGGTGGCCTCGAAGGGCACCGGCACCAGCACCACCGCCGCCTCGTGCTCCGAGTGCGGCAGCCCGAACACGCCAGAGCCCTCGAGGGCGGCGGCAGAGGGATCGAACGCCATCGGCGAAACCTAACGCCGGGGCAGCGCCCGGCCCGGGCCGACGGTGTGCGTCTTGGCCGACTCCTTCACCTCGGGCATGGCGTCGGAGCCGGGGTGCTTGCGGAGGTGCGCCTTCTGCAGCGCGGCGTACAGCTCGGGCAGACGCTTGAAGAGGCGCTTCGGCTTGCGCTTCTTGCGGGTGGAGAGGGCGTACGCGAAGACGAGCGGCGCGGCCACCGTCGTGTCGGAGTAGAGCACGACGTGGTTCTTCAGCATGTTCGCCTGCACCTTGCCCCAGGAGATGGCCTCCGAGGGCGTGGCGCCGGAGAGCCCGCCCCACTGCGGCGAGTCGGTCGAGATCTGCAGGACGTACTCGTGACCGCCGCGGTTGAGGTCGAGGATCTGCCACAGGGTCGGTTGCGTCTGGAGATAGAAGTTCTTCGGCGAGCCACCGCCGAGGATGACCACGCCGTTCACGTCGGCGTCGTAGACGATGGCGGTCGACTCGAGCACGTCGAGGTCCGGATCGACGGTGGTCGGGCCGCCGCGCAGCTTCATGGCGGCGACGTTCATGCCGATCGACGAGTCGCCCGGCGAGCTGGTGAAGATCGGCACGTCGTAGGCCGCGGCCGTGGCGACGAAGCTCTTCTCGGGACAGGGCGCCTGCTGCCGGACGAGCTGCCCGAGGTAGTGGTGCAGGCGCGGCGTGGAGATGCGGCCGCGCAGCGCCGCCGGGGCCTTCTCGAGCGCCTCGCGCACGAAGGCGTCGGTGTCGAGGAGCGAGTCCTCGGTGATGAAGATGTCGTAGATGCGCTCGATCCCGGCCCGGTACAGCTCCTTGTCGTCCACCTGGAAGTGGCCCTGCACGACGGGCAGCTTCAACGCGAAGTGAAGGTCGTGGTAGATGTTCGCGCCGGTCGAGATGACGAGGTCGATGAAGCCGGCCTCCATCATGGCCTGGATGGCGCCGCCCATGCCCGCCGGCGTCATGGCGCCCGTCACGGTGAGGGCGATGGTCGCGCCCGAGTCGATCATGCGGCCGAACAGGTCGCACGCCTCCGCCAGGCGGCCGCCGTTGAACGCGCCCGCCTTTCGGTAGACGCCGACCAGCTCCTCGACCGTCATCCCCGGCTTGAGCCGCATCGGCTCGACGGGGGGGCGAGACAGGTACGCCTTGCGGAGCTGCTTCGGAGACTTGGGGGCCATGGCGGGCGCGGAAGTTAGCTGCGCTCGCGGTGCGCGTCAACGCCGAGAAAGGCGCGTCGCGGCACCGTGCCGGGCGCGCCGGACAGCGGGTTCAGCTCGCCTTCTGGTCCGGCGGCATGAGCTGGATGAACCCGACCTGCCCCTGCGCGTCGGGCTGGAGCGTGAGGCTCTCCAGCTTCGTCTGACGGTACACCTCCAGCATCTTCTCCTGCCCCTCGCGCCAGACGTCGACCATCGTGCAGAACGAGGCCTTGGCGCAGGGATCCTCGCCGTCGAGGCAGACGTTGATGGCGATGGGCCCCTCGACGGCCTCGATCACCTCGAGGAAGCTGATGTCGGTGGCCGGCTTGCCGAGCGCGTACCCGCCGTGGGGTCCGCGGGTCGACTTCACCAGCCCGTGGTCGACGAGCGTCTTCAGGATCTTGGCCAGGAAGTCCTCGGGGACCAGCATCTGCCGGGCGATCTCGCGGAAGGGGACCACCGCGGCTGGCGAGATGGAGGCCAGGTAGATCATGGCACGCAGGCCGTAGTCGATCTTCCGGGAGATGCGCAGGACGTGCTGCATGGGCCTCTTCGCTGGATGGGGCCTGCGGCGGATGACCGCGGACCGGTCTGGGCGATGATAGTATCAGGCGAAGGCCTCTCATGACAGCGCGCACGGGCGCCATCGACCTCCACTCCCACTCGACCGCCAGCGACGGTCAGTACGCGGCCGAGCAGGTGGCCGACCGGGCGGCGGCGGCCGGGCTGGCGGTGTGGGCGCTCACGGACCACGACTCCATCGCCCAGCTCCGCCCGGCCCGCGCCGCCGCGGACGCGCGCGGCGTGCGCTTCGTGCCGGGCATCGAGCTCTCGGTTCACCTCGACCGGCGCGAGGTCCACCTGCTGGGGCACTTCGTCGACCCCGACAGCGTGACGCTCCGCGGCTTCGAGGATCTGCTCGCGGAGAAGCGGCGCATCCGCATGGGCGAGATGATCCACAAGCTCGCCTCGCTGGGGATCGCCCTCACGCCGGAGGAGATCGAGAGGTTCAGCGGCGGCAAGACGCTGGCGAGGCCACACGTGGCGCGCGCCCTCGTGGATCGGGGGGTCGTCGGCTCCGTGAAGGAGGCCTTCGACCGGTTCCTGGGCGAGGGGCGTCCGGCCTTCGTCGGCCGATATCGCCTGCCGGTGGAGGAGGCGATCGCGCTCGTGCGCGGCGCGGGAGGGGCGGCCAGCATCGCGCACCCCGGCATCAACCGCATCGAGCGCGGCGACCTCGAGCGCATGAAGGGCTGGGGTCTCTGCGGCGTCGAGACCTACCACCCCGATCACGTCCCCTCGCAGCGCGAGAAGTACCTCCGGCTGTGCGACGAATTCGACCTCGTCCCCACCGCCGGCTCCGACTTCCACGGCGAGGCCGTGGCCCCGGACCGGAAGCTCGGGATGGTGACGATGAGCGAGGCGGAGCTCGACCGGCTCGAGGCGCGGCGAGGGTGAGGATCGGCTCCCTGGCCCCAGGGGCGGGGAGGAGCGGGATCCTGCGCCCCGCCGCTTCCGCGGCTCGCTGGGCGTGGCTCTTGCTTGGCGGCGGCGTGCGTGAGAAGTTCCGCTCCCCGGAGGGGGCCCCCCCTCGCCCGACCGCCTGGAACAGCTAGGAGCCCACCGATGAAGAAGACCCTCCTCGCCGCGCTCTGCCTCGCGGCCCTGCACACCACCGCGCTGGCCGCCGACACTTCCCTCCAGTCGGTGAAGGGGAAGGGCAAGCTCGTCCTCGGCCTCGACGACTCCTTCCCGCCCATGGGCTTCCGGAACGAGGACAACCAGATCGTCGGCTACGACATCGACCTGGCCAAGGACGTCGCCCGGCGGCTCGGCGTTCAGCTCGTCCCGCAGCCGATCGACTGGAACGCCAAGGAGCAGGAGCTCAACACCGGCAAGATCGACTGCATCTGGAACGGCTTCACCATCACCGAAGAGCGCCAGAAGGCGATGGCCTTCACGAAGCCCTATCTGCGGAACGCCCAGGTGGTGGTGGTGAAGAAGGGGTCGGGCTACACCACCCTCGCCAGCCTGAAGGGGAAGAAGGTCGGACTGCAGGCCGGCTCCTCCGCCGCCGGCGCCCTCGAGGGCGCCACGGCCTTCCGCGCCTCGCTCAAGCAGGTGGTGGAGTTCAAGGACAACCTCACCGCCCTGATGGACCTCGACGCCCGCGGCGTCGACGCCGTGGTGATGGACCTCATCCTCGCGAACGACAACATCAAGCGCTCGGGGAAGCCGTACGAGGTCCTGAAGGAGACGCTCGCCCCCGAGGTGTTCGGGGTCGGCTTCCGCAAGAACGATCTCGCCCTCCGCGACGCCGTGCAGGGGGCGCTGCAGGCCATGGCCGCCGACGGGACGCTCGCCAAGCTGACCACGAAGTGGTTCGGCTCGGACATCTCGGTCGTCGGGAAGTGAGCCCCGCCACCGTATGGTGAAGATGCTGGGGGCGATGCTCGAGGGGTCCCTCGTCTCCCTCGAGATCTTCTTCCTGACCCTGGCCTTCGCGCTGCCCCTGGCCCTGCCGGTCGCGCTCGGCCGCATGTCGGCCAGCCGGTGGATTCGGGCGCCGGTGCACGTCTACAGCCTGGTGATGCGCGGGACGCCGCTCATCCTCCAGATCATCTTCGTCTACTTCGCCCCCTATTATCTCTTCGAGGCGTCGTACGACCGGTTCACCGCGGTCATCGTGGCGTTCACCATCAACTACGTCGCCTACTTCGCCGAGATCTACCGCGGCGGGATCCAGTCGATCCCCAAGGGCCAGCACGAGGCCGCCAAGGTACTCGGCTTCACCCGCGCCGACACCTTCTTCCGGATCGTCCTGCCCCAGGTGGTGAAGCGGATCCTGCCCGCCTCCGCCAACGAGGTCATCACGCTGGTAAAGGACACCGCCCTCGCCCAGACCATCGGCGTGGCCGAGCTCTTCCGGGTGGCGCAGAACGCCTCCGCGCGCCAGTTCTCCACCACGCCCATCTTCATCGCGGGCGCGTTCTACTTCGTGATGAACTGGGCGGTCTCCGAGCTCTTCCTGCGGCTGGAGCGGAAGCTCGCTTATTACAGTTGAGCGCGGCCATGGACGTCGTCACCGTCGAGCACCTCTCCAAGTCCTTCGGCGACGTCCGGGTCATCTCGGACATCTCCTTCTCGGTGCACCAGGGGGAGGTGCTGGCCATCATCGGGCCGTCCGGCTCGGGCAAGTCCACGCTCCTCCGCGCCATCACCCACCTCGAGGCCGCCACCGGCGGGACGATCGACATCTGCGGCACCCGGATCCTCGACGGCGGCGTCTACGCCGACGCGGCCATCCTGCGCGGCGCGCTCCTCAAGGTCGGGCTGGTGTTCCAGGACTTCAATTTGTTCCCTCACTTCTCCGTGCTGCGCAACATCACGGAGGCGCAGGAGCGCGTGCTGCGGCGCGGGAAGGCCGAGGCGCGGGACGTGGCCCTCGCGCTGCTCGAGAAGATGGGGCTCGCCGGCAAGGCCGCTGCCTACCCCTGCGAGCTCTCCGGCGGGCAGAAGCAGCGCGTCTCCATCGCCCGCGCCCTCGCCCTCGATCCGCAGGTCCTCCTCTTCGACGAGCCGACCAGCGCGCTCGACCCCGAGTTGACCGGCGAGATCCTCAAGGTCATCCGCGCCCTGGCCGCCGAGAAGATGACGATGGTGGTCGTGACTCACGAGATGGGCTTCGCCCGCGACGTGGCCGACCGCGCCATGCTGATCGACGCCGGGGTCATCGTCGAGGAGGGCCCCGCCAGAGAGCTCATCGACAACCCCAAGAACGAGCGGACCCAGGCCTTCCTGAAGCGCTTCTCCCGGGGCGGCCCCGCGTAGCGCTGCAGAGCAAAGGTGGGTGGCGGCCGCGCTGTGCAAACAGAGCCGCCCCGCGCTGGCGCGCCCGAAGGCCGCATTGCGGAGCGCCGCCAGGTGGAGACGGGGGTCGCCGGAACGCGCCTCGCGCTCCGCGTCGCGCGGCGAGGACCTGACCGAAGCACCGCGGCGCTCATGCGCCGCGGTGCAAGATTCCGCAGCCGCGCGGAGGTGACCGAGGTCGCGCGTTCCGGCCACGTGCTCCACGGGGCGCGGCGCGCAGCCGGCGGCCGGAGGGGGCGCCGGCGCGGGGTGGCGGGTGAACCCCGCTGGCGCGGGGCGAGGGAGTCGAAGCGCATCGACACCTACGGTGGGGCGAGGGTAGCCTGGTCCCCTCCGAGCGCCCGGGAGGAGACGCCCTCATGTCCTCGGGTTCCCTCATTTCCGTCGAGGCGCTCGCCGCGTCGGCGGGCCGCCTTCGGTTGCTGGACGCCCGCCCCGGCGTGGAGGTCTACGCTTCAGGTCACCTGCAGGGGGCCGTTCACGCCGACCTGAACCTCCAGCTCAGCTCGGCTGGGGCGGCTGGCCACGATCCTGCGAGAGGTGGCCGTCACCCGCTGCCGGTGCCCACGACGTGGGCCGCCCAGCTCGGCGCGTGGGGCATCGGCCCCGCGACCCACGTTGTGGCTTACGACGACGCGGCCGGAGGCAACGCCGCGTGTCGCCTCTGGTGGATGTTGCGGGCGTTCGGGCACCGCGACGTGGCGGTGCTGGACGGCGGCCTCCGGGCCGCCCGGGCCGCCGGCCTGACGATGACGGACGCGGTCCCCCCTCCGATCCCATCGCTGCCACAGTACGCGAGCGCAGGTTGGCGGCTTCCTACCGTGGACATCGAGGAGGTCGAGGGGCGGCTGAAGGATCCGGCCTGGAAGGTCCTCGACGTCCGCGCCCGCGAACGCTGGCGAGGGGAGCACGAGCACCTCGACCCCGTCGCAGGACGGATCCCGGGCACGGTGAACCTGCCGTTCTCCGAGAATCTGGGCCCGGACGGACGATTCAAGTCGCCCGACGTCCTGCGGCGGATGTACTTGGATCTCCTCGCTGGGACGCGGCCCGAGAACCTCGTCGTCCACTGCGGCTCCGGGGTGACGGCTTGCCACACCCTGCTCGCGCTCGAGTTGGCCGGCCTCGACGGCGCGTCCCTCTACGTTGGCTCATACGGTGAGTGGTGCCGGAGCGGGAGGCCGCTGGGCCGGGGATGAGGACGGCCGCAAGCGGCCTTGCCTGCGTCGCCGCGCAGGAAGTCTGACCGAAGCGGACGGAGGGTGCGCTGGCGCGGGCGGCGGCGAAACCGTGGGGACCTGTCCCTCTGCCCAGCGCCCTTCCTGCTGGCGCGGGCGAGGGGAGGGGACGCGAACGAAAGGGGCCCGGCGCGCCTGAGCGCACCGGGCCCCTGGATCCCGCTCGCGGCGGGTGACGACCGAGCCTACCCGTGCAGCATCGAGAGCGAGCGCTGCGACCAGTCGACGATGGGAGTCCACCAGATGCCGAAGACGAGCACCGCGACCGAGAAGCCGCCCAGCATGAGCTGGTAGCCCACCTTCGGCTCGACCGGCGTCTCCACGTACGGCGCGTCGAGGAACATCGCCTTGATGATCCGCGCGTAGTAGTAGAGCGCGACCGCGGTGTTGAGCGCGGCCACCACCGCCAGCACGCCGTACCAGAAGCCGCCCGGCGCCGCGGCGCGCTCGATGACGGCGTAGAAGAGGTACCACTTGCCGGTGAAGCCGGCGAAGGGCGGCAGGCCGGTCAGCGAGAAGAGGAAGATGGCGAACGCGACCGCCGCCAGCGGGTGCCGCCGCGCCAGGCCGCGGTAGTCGAGGATCGACTCCGAGCCGGTCGCCTGCGCCACCACGATCACGACCAGGAAGGCCCCCAGGTTCATGATGAGGTAGATGAGCATGTAGAGCATGACGCCCTGCATGCCCACCATCGACACCGCCGCCAGGCCCATCAGCGTGTAGCCGGCGTGAGCGATCGAGGAGTAGGCGAGGAGCCGCTTCAGGTTGTTCTGCACGAGCGCGGTCAGGTTCCCGAGCGTCATCGTGACCGCGGAGAGCACGCCGATCACGGCGGGCCAGGGGATCCCCGCGATGGAGGCGGCGAGACCGTCCGCGCCGGCCGGACCGGTGAAGGCGCTCCAGAAGAGGCGCAGCGCCAGCGCGAAGCCAGCCGCCTTCGGCCCGACGGAGAGGAACGCGGTGAACGAGGTGGGCGCGCCCTCGTACACGTCCGGGCACCACATGTGCCACGGGACGCTCGCGATCTTGTACCCGACGCCGGACGAGACGAAGACCACGGCCACCACCAGCGCGAGCTTGGTGGCCGCCGCCGCGGCGCCCGTCGTCGCGGCGAGCGCCGCGATCTTCGGTCCGAAGGCGAGCACGTCGGCCGTGCCGAGCAGGCCGTACAGGTAGCTCATGCCGAACAGCATGACGCCCGAGGCGACCGACCCGTAGATGACGTACTTGAGCGACGCCTCGGTGGCCTTGCGGTCCCGGCGGCGCAGCCCGGCGAGCACGTAGCTCACCATCGAGACGAGCTCGATGCCGAGGTACATGGTGAGGAGGTTCGTCGCGCTCGCCATGAGGAACATCCCGAGCACGACCGTCATGAGGAGCGCGTAGAACTCGCCCACCCGCGCGTTGGGGAACTCGTCGCCCTGCGCCACGATGAGGACGGTGAGGAGCCCCGCCGCGAGGAACAGCCACTTGAAGAAGGTGGCGAAGGCGTCGCTGGCGAGGAGGCCGTTGAAGATGGCGATGCTCGCGCTGGGCTGCTGGGCGAGGAACACGCCGGCGAGCGCCAGCGTCGCCACCGCCGCCGCCGTGAGGAGCGGCCGGCGGAGCGCCGAGCGCCGCCAGATCAGATCGAGCAGGAAGAGCGCGATCGATCCGCAGGTGAGGACGAGCTCGGGGCGGAACCACCCCATGCTCGCCAGGTTGTTTTGGATGAGCTGTTCCATGACGGGCCGGTCTCCTACAGCCGGACGTTCTGGACGAGGGCGTGCAGGGTGCCGTTGATGCTGCCCAGGATCGCCTGCGGGTAGAACCCGAGCACGATGGCGATGGCGCCGAGCGGGTAGAGCGTCAGCCGCTCACGCCAGTTGAGATCGGGGTAGCCGCGGTAGGTCTCGTTGAGCTTGCCGAGGAACATCCGGTGGATGGCCCACAGGTAGTACGCGGCGGTGATGATGACGCTCATCGCCGAGATGATGGTGAAGGTCATGAAGACCGGGAACGCGCCCGAGAACACCATGAACTCGGAGATGAAGCCGCACAGGCCGGGGAGGCCGAGCGAGGCGAAGAAGGCGAGGCCCATCATCGCCGTGTACTCGGGGAGCGCCTGGGCCAGCCCGCCGAAGCGCTCGATCTCGCGGTGGTGGGCGCGGTCGTAGATCACGCCCACGATGAGGAACAGCATCGGGCTGATGATGCCGTGGGTGAAGAGGTTCAGCACCGCGCCGGAGATGGCGGTGGGCGTCATGGCCGCCATGCCGAGCAGCGTGAAGCCCATGTGCGACACCGACGAGTACGCGATCATCTTCTTGATGTCCTTCTGCGCCAGGCAGACGAACGCCGCGTACACGATGTTGATGACGCCGAAGAGGGCGATGGCGTTGGCGGCCCAGCGGGTCGCGTCCGGCAGGATCCCATAGTTGAAGCGCAGGATGCCGTACGGGCCCATCTTGAGGAGGACTCCGGCCAGGATGACGGAGATGGGCGTCGGCGCCTCGACGTGGGCGTCGGGCAACCAGGTGTGGAAGGGGAACATCGGGATCTTGATGGCGAACCCGATGAAGAAGGCGACGAAGACGATCTTGACGAAGGCGATGCCGAGGATCGGAGCGGCCGCCGCGAACTGGCCCGCGTGGCCCTGCGCCGCCAGCTCGAGCAGGTTGAAGGTGTGCTGGGTGGCGGTGCCGTCGACGAGCGTCGCGCCGGCGCTGTTGTAGTAGACGCCGATGATGGCGAGCAGCATCAGCACCGAGCCCGCCAGCGTGTAGAGGAAGAACTTGATGGCCGCGTACTCCTTGCGCGGCCCGCCCCAGATGCCGATGAGGAAGTACATCGGCAGGAGCATGACCTCCCAGAACACGTAGAAGAGGAACATGTCCAGGGCGACGAAGGTGCCCATCATGCCGGTCTGCAGGATGAGCAGCATGACCATGTAGCCGGGCACCATCCGCACCGAGAAGTGCTTGGGGTGGTGCGCGTCGTGGCCGTGCGCGCCGTGCCCCTCGTCCTCCTCCAGCATGCCCGCCATCTCACGGTCCTTCGCGCCCGACCACCAGGGCATCGAGGAGATGGTCGCGACGAAGGAGATGAGGCCGGACAGGAGCACCATCGAGATGGAGAGGCCGTCGACGCCGACGAACCACTCGACGTTGAAGGCCTTGATCCAGACGGCGCGCTGCACGAGCTGGACGCCGGTGTCCTTGCCCGCCACGACCATGCCGGCCGCGTGCGGGTCGTAGAAGGACCAGGCGTAGATGGCGGCCACGAGCGACAGGCCGCTCGCGACGAGCGCGATGCCGCGCGCCGCCTGGTTGAGCGTGCGCTTCTGCAGGCCGGTGGCGTACCGCACCGCCGACAAGAGGACGATGAGGACCGCTCCTGCCAGCGGCAGGAAGGTGGCCCAGGCGAGGACGTTGGTCGGACCGAACATGTGCGCGTCGCTCCTGGTCAGTGAATCAGGAAGTTGAGAAGGATGACGGCGAGCCCGCCCGCGAGCGCGCCGTAGAGGTAGGTCTGGACGCGGCCGGTCTGGAGGCGGCGCAGCGACTTGCCGCCCTCGGCGGTCAGCACCGCGACCGCGTTGACCGCGCCGTCGACGACGTAGGTGTCGATGAGCCCGTCGATCCGCGCGAAGCCGCGCGTGACGGCGCCCACCGCGTTCACGAGCCAGTCGAGGATGTGCCCGTCGAACCAGCTGAGCGCGCGGGACCACGCCAGCGAGGGCCGGATGACGACGAGGTCGTACAGCTCGTCGACGTAGTACTTGTTGTAGACGACCGTCCAGGCGGCGAGGAACCGCTGCTTGAGCGCGGCCGGGACGGTGCTCTTGCCGTCCTTGTAGAGGAGCCACGCGAAGAGGAAGCCGACCGCGCCGGCGCCGACGCCGATGGCCTGGAACAGGAACTCCCAGGAGTGCGGCTTCTCGGCGAAGGCCACCTCGGCCGTGAGCGCGGGCTTGAGCCACTCTTCGAGGAGCGGCTCGTGGCCGGTCCAGGCGGCGGGGATGCCGAGGAGGCTCACCAGCACCGCCCCGGCGGCGAGCACCGACAGGACGAGGGTGATCGTCCAGGGCGACTCGTGCGGCAGGCCGCCGTGGGCGCCGTGGCCGCCGTGTGCACCGTGCGCGTCGTGCGCGGCGGCGCCGACGTGCGGGAACGCCCCGTGCGCCGCGTGGACGTGGCCGTGCGCCGGATCCGGCTGCGGGTGCGCGTCGTGGTGGCCGTGCGGGTCGGCGTGGTGCGCCGCCGCCACCGAGGCGTGCGGATCCTCGCCATGCTCGTGCGCGTGCCCGGCGCCGCCGCGGTACTCGCCGGTGAAGGTCATGAAGTACGACCGGAACATGTAGAAGCTGGTGCCGGTCGCAGCGATGATGCCGACGAGGTAGATGGCGGGTCCGAGCCATGGCGTCGGCACGCCGAAGAGCGCCAGGTGCTCGGAGGTGAACGCCTTCCAGAGGATCTCGTCCTTCGAGTAGAAGCCGCTCGCCCAGGGGAAGCCGGCGATCGCCCAGCACGCGATGAGGTAGGTCCAGCGCGTGATGGGCATGTACTTCTTGAGGCCGCCCATCTTCCTCATGTCCTGCTCGTGGTGGCAGCCGAGGATGACCGAGCCCGAGCCGAGGAAGAGCGTGGCCTTGAAGAAGGCGTGCGTGAGGAGGTGGTAGGCGCCGGCCCAGTAGGCGCCCACGCCGACGCCGATGAACATGAAGCCGAGCTGCGAGACCGTCGAGTAGGCGAGGACCTTCTTGATGTCGTACTGGAAGAAGCCGATCGAGGCCGCGAAGATGGCGGTCAGCGCGCCGACGAACGCCACCCAGGCCATGGCGGCGGGCGAGAGCGCGAAGATGAAGTTGAGCCGCGCCACCATGTAGACGCCGGCGGTGACCATGGTGGCGGCGTGGATGAGGGCGGAGACCGGCGTCGGGCCGGCCATGGCGTCGGGCAGCCACACGTAGAGCGGCAGCTGCGCGCTCTTGCCCATGGCGCCGACGAACAGGCAGATCCCGATGAGCGCGAGGAGCGCGAACCCCCACACCTTCTGATCCTTGAGGTGCTCGGCGATCCCGGTCTTCTCGATGACCACCTGATCGCGCAGCTCGCGGAAGTTGAGGGTGGGGCCGACCTTGACCACCTGGCCCTCGCCCACCTCGACCGTCGGCGCGAGCGCCTGCGACTCGGCGGCCGTCGACGCCCCCGCGGTGGCGTGCAGCGCCGCCTCGGGCTCGTACGTGGGGCCGTGCGCCTTCCCGGAGGCGGCCCACGCCCCGCCGAGGCCCCAGAACAGGAGCAGCAGGCCGGCCAGGAAGCCGAAGTCGCCGAACCGGTTCACCACGAAGGCCTTCATGCCGGCGGCGGCCTTCTCACGGTCGGTGTAGTAGAAGCTGATCAGGCCGTAGGAGCAGAGACCGACGCCCTCCCACCCGAAGAACATGAGGACGAAGTTGTCCCCCATGACGAGCAGGAGCATCGAGAAGACGAAGAGGTTGAGCCAGCCGAAGAACCGCCAGTACGCCTTCGCCTCGTCGTCCCACATGTAGCCGATGGAGAAGACGTGGATGAGCATCCCGATGAAGGTGATGATGAGCACCATCATCATCGAGAGCGGATCGAGGGCGAACCCGAGGTCGACCGTCACGCGGCCGGCCGTGAACATGTTCCAGAGGGTGTCCTGCAGGAACCGGTGCTCGTCGGGGAGCGCGCGCAGCTGCAGGAACGCGCAGACCGCCACGGCGAAGGCGAGCGCCATCGCGCCGACGCCCACGACGTGGACGAGCCGCTTCCGGCCGGAGCGCTCGAAGCGCCAGCCGAAGACGAAATTGATGAACGCCCCGACGAGCGGGAAGAGCGGGATGAGCCAGAGGTACCCGGCCCGGGCGGTGAGGATGGGACCGAGGGCGTGCGCGTGTTCCATCGCTACTCCCGCATCGTGTCCGCGGTGCGGACGTCGATGCTCCGGAAGGTCTGGAAGAGGGCCAGGACGATGGCGAGGCCGACCGCCGCCTCCGCCGCCGCCAGGACGATGACGAAGAGGGCGAAGACCTGCCCCGAGATGCCGCCGGTCACCCAGTGGTTGAAGGCGACGAAGTTGACGTTGGCGCCGTTCAGGATGAGCTCGACGCCCATGAGCACGCCCACCGCGTTGCGGCGGGTCGCCACCGTGAGGACGCCCAGGCTGAAGAGCAGGGCGCCGAGGACCAGGAAGTGATGCAGGCCGACGTGGAGCATGGGTTCCGTCCTAGCCGAGGGAGGGGTCCGGCTCGTCCGCCTTGAGCTCCTTGCGGGCGATGACGACCGCGCCGATGAGCGTGGCGAGGAGCACCAGCGAGGCGAGCTCGAACGGCAGGAGCCACTGGGAGAGGAAGGCGTTGCCGATGGCGCGGGTGGTGGGGCCGAGGGCCTCCGGCTCGCGGATGGCCCAGGGCGTCGCGAGGGCGACGAAGCAGAGCACCGGCACGGTAGAGACGAGCAGCGCCACCCCGCCCGCCACGCCCAGGCTCACGTTCGAGACCTTCACCTCGGTGATGCGGTTCGTCAGCATCACGGCGAAGAGGATGAGGACGAGGACGCCGCCGATGTAGACGAGGAGCTGCGTGACCGCGAGGAAGTCGGCGTCGAGCCAGGCGTAGAGCCCGCCGGCGCCCGTCAGCGCTCCGAGCAGCCCGAGGGCGCTGTAGAGGATGTTCCGGGAGAGCGCGGTCATGCCGGCGCCCACCACGGTGAGCGCCGCGAAGAAGTAGAACAGGCCATCACGTAGCGTGAATGGGCCCACTTCGAAGTCGGCCGGCAGCGCGCCGCCGCGGCCGACCTGCACGCCGAGCACGCCGACGAAGAGCGTCACCAGCGCCGCCAGCGCTATCCAGGTGTAGAGCTTGCGCGACATGCGGACGTCTCCTCAGGCCGGCTGACCGTCGCCGGGGTTGACGGTGGAGGCCGGCGCCGGGGCAGGCGCGGCCGCGGGGGCGGCGGAGGCGCCGTCCGCCTTGGCGGGGACGGCGGCGGAGACGGCCTCGGCCGGCGGCACCGCCTGCGCGGCCGCCTGCACCACCTCGGCCGGCTTCGCCTCGGCCACCTTCGCCGGCGCGGGCTTGGCCGCCGCGGCCTTCGGGCCCGCGGGCTTCTTCGCCGTCGCCGTCGGGTCGGGCGGGAGGAACTCGGGGCCGGGCGCGTCCCAGCGCCGCGCCTCGAGCTTCGCGCGGACGAGCGACCCGAGCGGCGCGCGCGGGTAGTACTCGGCGCCCTTCGCGACCTTGTAGACGGGGAACGGGTTCTCCGGGTCGGCCCAGCGGAGGGTGAGGTTGCGCACCGAGCGCTGGGAGCCCTCGAACTCGCGGGTGTGCTGGATCGCGCCGGTGGGGCAGGGCTCCACGCACAGGCCGCAGAACATGCACTTCGCCTCGTCGATGTCGAACTGCGTGACGACGCGGAGCTTGGGGTTGGCGGAATCCTTCTCGAGGTTGATCTGGATGCAGCTGATGGGGCAGGCGCGCTCGCAGGCCTGGCACCCCGTGCAGATGTCGGGGTCGACCTCGAGGAAGCCGCGGTAGCGCGGCGGCAGCATGTCGCGTACCGGGAGCTCCGTCCGATCGGGATACTGGGTCGTGATCGGTCGGCGCAGCAGGTACGAGAGCGTGATCGAGAGGCCGTGCCAGAACGACTGGACGGTCTCGGTCACGTTCCCGAAGTACTGCTCGACGGTTTCCTTGGGCATGATCGGCTCTTTCCCGTCACCAGTTGGAGAGGTCGAACTTGTCGCCCTGCACGGCCTGGATGTTGAGGCGCACGCGCCGGCCGAAGAGGAACGCAAGCACGACCGCGAAGACGAACAGCACGCAGCCGGTGATCACCTCGAGCTGCGGGCGGGCGCCGACGCCCACCTGCCAGAAGAGCGTGAAGACGAGGCAGCCGAAGGCGACCGGGACGAGGTACTTCCAGCACAGGTTCATCATCTGGTCGACGCGGATGCGGGGGAGCGTCCAGCGCAGCCACACCACGACGTTGCAGAGGACGAGGGTCTTGGCGACGAAGATCGCCATCGACAGCGCGTTCCAGCTCCACCAGGCGAGCGACGGGACGACCCCGGCGCCTCGCACGGCGTCGATCTGCGCCGCCGTGATGCCCGGGATCTGCCAGCCGCCGAGGAAGAGCGTGGTGGCGATGGCCGACAGCACCCAGATGTTGCCCCACTCGCACAGGAAGAAGAGCGCGAAGCGGAATCCGGAGTACTCGGAGAGGTAGCCGGCGACGAGCTCGGACTCGGCCTCGGGCAGGTCGAAGGGCGTGCGGTTGGCCTCGGCGAGCTGACTCGTGAAGAGGACGAAGAAGGCCACCAGCGCGGCCGGGTTGCGGAAGATGAACCACTCCCAGGGGAAGCCGCCCTGGGCGCGGATGAGGCCCTGCATCGACAGGGTGCCCGCCATCGCCACCGGGACGAAGATGGCGAGGCCGGCCGGGATCTCGTACGAGATCACCTGGGCCGCGGAGCGCATGCCGCCGAAGAGCGCCCACTTCGAGTTGGACGACCAGCCCGAGATGAGGATGCCGACCACGGTCAGGGCCGTCACGCTCGTCACGTAGAAGATGCCGACGTCGAGGTCGGCGACCACGAGCGAGTGGCCGAAGGGCAGCACCACGAAGGTGCACGCGAACCCGACCAGCACGAAGTAAGGCGCGGCCCGGAAGAGCAGCGCGTCGGCGTCGGCCGGGACGAGGTCCTCCTTGAGGATCATCTTCACCGCGTCGGCGATCCACACGAAGAAGCCGAGGAAGCCGGCCCGGTTCGGACCGATGCGGCTCTGGATGCGTCCGGCGACACGGCGCTCGTACCAGGAGATGGCGCCCGAGAAGATGGCGCCGAAGTTCACCATGAGGAGGGCGAGCAGCAGCGCCGCCACCGCGTAGGCGAGGTCGCGCGCCCAGGGCGAGGTGTAGGGGCCGAAGCCGAGCGCGGCGTCGATCACGGCCGGCTGCAAGAGCGGCGTGGCGAGGAGGACGGCGCCCAGGATGAGGGCGGGGATGCCGACCATGGCGGCCAGCGTCACCGCGATCATCCAGCGCGGCGTGAACTTCGGGGCGGGCGGGTAGTTGACGGGCATGGGAAGCTCGGGCTCCTAGCGGTCGATCTCGGGGGCGACGACGTCGATCGACGCGATGAGGGCGACCAGGTCCGCCACCATCAGGCCGGGCGAGATGTCCTCGATGATGCCCATGGCGGTGAAGCTGCCCGTGCGGGCGCGGACGCGGTACGCCTTCTCGGTGCCGTCCGAGACGACGTAGTAGGCCATCTCGCCACGCGCGGACTCGACGCGCGAGAACGCCTCCCCCGCCTCGGGCTTCACCTTGCGCGGGACCTTGGCGATGATCTCGCCCTCCGGCATCGACTCGAGCGCCTGACGGACGATCTTCGACGACTCCATCATCTCGAGGACGCGCACGTAGTAGCGGTCGAAGGCGTCACCGACCGTGCCGCGCGAGCCGCGCCCGACCGGCACCTCGAACTTGAAGTGCGGGTACGCGCCGTACGGCACGTCGCGGCGGACGTCCCAGTCCATCCCGGAGCCGCGCAGGTTCGGGCCGACGAGGCCGTAGTCGATCGCCTGCGTCTTCGTGATGACCGCCACGTTGGCGAGGCGCTTGATGTAGATGCTGTTGAAGGTGATGAGGCGGTCCCACTCCACCAGCATCGTGTCGAAGTGATCGAGGAACTTGAGGACGCGGTCGCGCCAGCCCTCGGGCAGGTCGAAGGCGACGCCGCCGATGCGGTGGTAGTTGTAGGTGAGCCGGGCCCCGCACAGCGCCTCGAGGAGGTCGTTCACGGTCTCGCGCTCGCGGAGGGCGTGGACGAGCGGCGTGGTCGCGCCGATGTCGCTCGCCATGGTGCCGGTCGAGACGAGGTGGCTGGCGATGCGGCACAGCTCGCAGCTGATGGCGCGCAGCCACTGGGCCCGCGGCGGCACCTCCACCTTGAGCAGCTTCTCGACCGCGATCGCGTAGCCTTCGTTGGCGAACATCGCCGCCACGTAGTCGATGCGGTCGGTGTACGGCATGAAGCCCGGGTAACCGGTCGACTCCCCGATCTTCTCCAGCGCCCGGTGCAGGTAGCCGATGTCGGGGATGGCCTTCTTCATCACCTCGCCGTCGGTGTCGACGAGGAAGTTGATGACGCCGTGGGTCGAGGGGTGCTGCGGGCCGAAGTTGAGGAGCATCTCCTCGCCCGCGTTGTCGACCCGCCGAAGGATGAGCTTCTCCATGGCGGCTCCCTACGCCTTGGCCGGCGCGGCCGGCGCGGCGGGTGGGTTGGAGGTGGCAGCGGGGGGAGGAGGGGGCGGCGGCGGACGCTCCGCGCGCCGCTTCTCGTCGAGCCGGCGGAGCTCGACGAGCGGGTTCTCCCGGGTGTTCGGGATGCCGTGGTACCCGCCGGCCTCCTGGTAGTCCTTGCGGAGCGGGAAGCCCTGCCAGTCGTCAGGGAGGAGGAGGCGGCGCAGGTCGGGGTGACCGGTGAAGGTCACGCCGAACATGTCGTAGCACTCCCGCTCCAGCCAGTTGGCGGCCTTCCAGACGCCCTCGACGGAGGGCACCACCGGGTTGGCGCGGTCTGCCTCGACCTTGAGCACGATCCCGTGCCGGTGGCCGTAGGAGAACAGGTGGTAGACCACCTCGATCACGTTCCGCGCCGGCCAGTCGAGCGCGGTGAGGTCGTTGCAGTGGTCGAGCTCGAGGCCAGGCGTCTCCTTGAGGAAGCGCGCCACGTCCACGATCTTGTGGCCGGACACCACCACGAACGCGTCGATCTTCGGCTCGGAGAGCGGGCCCACGGCTTCGCCGAACTGGGCCTTGAGCCGCTCGTGGATCTCATTGACCGTCATCAGTCCTCTCGCGCTTCCGACGTGAGTCGAGGCGGGCGCACCGCACCAGCGGTGAACGCTCGCCCCGACGGACTCCACCCGCGAAACTAGGCGATGCGAGCGACGCTCGGGCTCGGCGCGGCGCGCCGGGTCTTGTCCTTCCAACGCTCCCGCTTCACCAGTTCCTGCAACCTGAGGAAGCCCTCGGTGAGCGCCTCGGGGCGGGGCGGGCAGCCCGGGACGTAGACGTCGACCGGGATGACCTTGTCCACTCCCTTGCACACCGAGTACGAGGACTGGAAGAGACCGCCGCAGTTGGCGCAGGAGCCCATCGAGATGACGTACTTGGGCTCGGCCATCTGGTCGTAGAGGAGCTTACAGCGCTCGGCCATCTTGTAGGTGAGCGTGCCGGCCACGATCATGAAGTCCGACTGACGCGGGCTGGCGCGGAACACCGCGCCGAACCGGTCGAGGTCGGCGCGCGGGCCGCCCGTCTGCATGAGCTCGATCCCGCAGCACGCGAGCCCGAACAGGAGGTAGTGCAGCGAGTTGGTGCGGGCCAGGTTGATCAGGTCGTCCAGCTGGCTCGTGTGGCTCAGCAGGACGTCGCCGCCGATTCCGGCATCTACCAGGTTGTTCGAAGCCATTGCGTCCGACTCTCCTCGCGACTCCGCCCCTATGGAGGACGGAACGTCGGCTCCCCCCGGAACGATTCCCTCCTGCGGGGCCGCGCGCTCGAAAATGCGAATCAGGCCGCCTTCCGCGTGCCAGCCGAACGGCCGGCAGGCCGGCTGTCGACCTCCGCCAGCTTCTTCACCCACTCCAGATCGCCGTGCGCCCAGACCCAGGCCAAGCCGACGACCAGGATGCCGGTGAACACCAGCAGCTCTCCGAGGGCGATGACGCCGGTGCTCGGGCTGGCCGCCACCCACTCCTTGAACACCGCCACCACCGGGAAGGTGAGGGCAATGTCGACCTCGAAGATCACGAAGACGAGGGCGATGAGATAGAACCGCGGATTGAAATTCATCCACGCGGTGCCGATCGGCTTCTCACCGCACTCGTAGATGCTAGACTTGGCTGCGTCCGGAAAGTTCGGGCGCAGGAAGCGCCCGGCCGTCAGGGCGACCAGCGCAAAGCCGATCGCCACCACCGCGAACGCGAAGACCGCCCCGAAACCGAAACCCATCGGGTTGCTCCCGGACAAGCCGTGAATGAAGGGAAAGGCGGGAGGCGGAATACCCCGCGCGGGCTCGAGCTGTCAAGCGGGGGATTTCGTTTGACAATGCTTACAGGTTGACGCAGGAAAGGACGACGCACTCGCTCCTACGTTTGGCTCCTCTACGGGCAGGGAGACGATGACCCCCCTTCAGATCTATTTTCCACTCGCAGTCGCCTTCTTCATGGCTGGCCTGCTCGCCGTCGTGCTGGTCGGCGCGGCGACGCTCCTCGGCCCCCGACACCCGAGCCCGGTGAAGTCGAGCGTGTTCGAGTGCGGCTCCGATCCGGTCGGGAGCGCGCACGAGCGGTTTGGCGTGAAGTTCTACATGATCGCCTTACTTTTCATCGTCTTCGACGTCGAGGCGGTCTTCGTCTATCCGTGGGCGGTCCTCCTGAAGGACCTCGGCTGGCCTGGCTACGTCGCGATGGCGCTCTTCGCCTTCACGCTCGTCGTCGGGCTCGCCTACGTGTGGAAGAAGGGCGCCCTCGAGATGGAGAGCGACTAGTGGCTTCCGACATCGACACCACCCCGGTCATCACTACCCGCCGCCAGGAGGCGACCGGCTTCTTCCAGCGGATGGTCTCGAAGAGCCTGGGCTGGGCGCGCAAGAACTCCCTCTGGCAGTACCCGTACGTCACGGCCTGCTGCGGGATGGAGTACATGAGCGTCTCCTCCGCGCGCTACGACATCGCGCGCTTCGGCGCCGAGGTGCCGCGGTTCTCGCCGCGCCAGGCCGACCTCCTGCTCGTGGTGGGAACCATCAACTGCAAGCAGGCGCCGATCCTCAAGCGCATCTACGAGCAGATGAGCGAGCCGAAGTGGGTCATCGCCTTCGGCGTCTGCGCCAGCTCCGGCGGCTTCTACGACAACTACGCGACGATGCAGGGCATCGATCGCGTCATCCCGGTCGACGTGTACGTCCCGGGCTGCCCGCCGCGGCCGGAGCAGGTGCTCGACGGCCTCATGCTCCTGCAGCGGAAGATCCAGGACCAAGAGCACAAGCTCATCGACCGCGCCCAGGCCCCGTTGCTGGCCGAGGGCGGCGGGGAGCGGAGGTAGCGCATGGCGAAGGCGGTGTTGGAGGCGCTCGCCGCGCGCTTCCCCGGCGACGTGTACGAGCCGTACGAGGGCGTGGGCGGCGACGACTGCATCTTCGTGCGCAAGAGCGAGATCGCGTCCGTGTGCCAGTTCCTGAAGAGCGAGCCCGCGCTCGCCTTCAACCTGGCTCCGTACATCACGGCGGTCGACTACCTCGGGACGGAGCCCCGCTTCGAGGTCGTCTACAACCTGTACTCGACGGTGCACAACCACCGGGTGCGCCTCAGGGTGAAGGTCCCCGAGGGCGATCTCGAGCTGCCGACGGTGACCTCGGTGTGGCGCGGCGCCGATTGGTTCGAGCGCTACTGCTTCGACATGTACGGCCTCCGGTTCAAGGGCCATCCCGATCCGCGGCGCCTGTTCATGTACGACGAGTTCGTCGGACACCCGCTGCGGAAGGATTACCCGCTCCGCGGCCGGCAGCCGCTCGTGAAGGAGCGCGAGATCGGCGACATCTACCGCGGGCCAGGGCCCGTCGGGCGAGACTGACAGCGAGGGCGCGACAGCGATGGCCACCGAATCCCACACGGGCGCAGTGGATCCGCAGGCGACGCCGGGCAGCCACGGCGCGGGCGAGCCCGCGGCTCCGATCGACCGTCATCACCACCCGCTCGGTTACGAGGGGGCGCTCGACGCGCCGCTCAAGGGCCGGCACATGGTGGTGAACCTCGGCCCCAGCCACCCGGCGATGCATGGTGTGACGCGGGCGGTGGTGGCGCTCGACGGAGAGACGATCGTCGACATGAAGCTCGACATCGGCTTCCTCCACCGAGGGTTCGAGAAGAGCTGCGAGAACGTGACCTGGGGGCAGGTGTTCCCCTACACGGACCGGCTCAACTACGTGAGCTCGATCCTGAACAACGTCGGGTACGCCCTGCTCGTCGAGAAGCTTTGCAAGATCGACGTGCCGCTGCGCGCCAAGTACCTGCGCGTCCTCACCGGCGAGCTGCACCGCATCTGCGATCACCTCACGCTGGTCGCCGCCATGGGGCTCGAGCTCGGCGCGATGACCGTGTTCCTGTACGGCGTCGAGGCGCGCGACCTCATCTGGGACCGGCTCACCGAGATCTGCGGCGCCCGGCTCACCTCGAACTACGCCCGCGTGGGCGGCGTCGCGCGCGACGCGCCCGACGACTGGCAGGCGAAGGTGGAAAAGACACTCGACCGCGTCGCCGAGCTGCGCGAGACCATCGACAAGCTCCTCACCCGCAACCGAATCTTCATGGACCGCACCCGCGGGACGGGCGTCATCTCGCGCGAGGACGCGCTCGACTTCGGCTTCACCGGGCCGTGCCTGCGCGCGGCGGGCGAGCCGTACGACGTCCGGAAGGCCGCGCCCTATCTCGTCTACGACAAGCTCGACTTCGACATCCCGGTCGGGAAGAGCGGCGACAACTTCGACCGCTACCTCATGCGGATGGAGGAGATGCGCCAGTCCGACCGCATCGTCCGCCAGTGCTTCCGCCAGATGGAGCTGGGCGACATCGTCGTGGAGGACTTCCGGTACGTGCTGCCGCCGAAGCCCCAGGTGTACGGCACGATCGAGGGCCTCATGGCCCACTTCAAGCTCGTCATGGAGGGGATCAAGGTCCCGCCGGGCGAGGCCTACAGCTACACCGAGGCCGCGAACGGCGAGCTCGGCTTCTACGCCGTCTCCGATGGCGGCGGCCGCCCCTACAAGCTGGGGCTACGCGCTCCGGGCTGGCCGATGGTGGCCGCGCTCCCCTTCATGACGAAGGGCGCGCTGCTCGCCGACCTCGTCCCCACCTACGACAGCATCAACATGATCGGCGGCGAGGTCGAACAGTAGCGCGACTGGATGTAGGGCGGGCGGGCAACCACTGGCGCGGCCGGTGGGTGGTCCCCTGCCATGAGGACACCGGCACGTAGGGCGGGGGCGCGGCCCCCGCCCCGACGAGGACACCGAATGGCCGACGAGACCAAGCCCCCCGCACCGGCGACTGCGGCCCCCAAGCCGCCGCCCGGTCCGCCCGCGCCGCCGCCGCCCAAGAATCCGGGCTTCGTGACCTGCACCATCGACGGTCGCGAGGTGGTGGCGAAGCCGGGGACGAACGTCGTCGAGGCCGCCAAGTCGGTCGGCATCGACGTCCCCTATTACTGCTACCACAAGCGCCTCTCCATCGCGGCCAACTGCCGGATGTGCCTGGTCGAGATGTCGAACGCGCCCGGCGGCAAGCTCATGCCGGGCTGCCAGATGCCGGTGGCCGAGGGCATCACCGTCAAGACCGAGACGCAGCGCGTGAAGGATCAGCAGCGCGCCACGCTCGAGTTCCTGCTGCTCAATCACCCCGTCGACTGCGCCATCTGCGATCAGGCGGGGGAGTGCAAGCTGCAGGACTACTACATGAAGTACGACCACAAGCCCTCCCGGCTCGACATGCCGAAGGTCGAGAAGGGCAAGCGCGTGCCGCTCGGTCCGTTGGTCGTGCTCGACCAGGAGCGCTGCATCCTCTGCACCCGGTGCGTGCGCTTCATGCGCGAGGTCGCGAAGAAGCCGCAACTCGGCGTCGCCGAGCGCGGCTGCGAATCGTTCATCACGACTTTCCCCGGCCAGCAGCTCGACTCGAAGTACTCCGGGAACATCGTCGACATCTGCCCGGTGGGCGCGCTCACCAGCACCGACTTCCGCTTCCGCGGCCGCGTCTGGTTCATGTCGTCGGCGCGGAGCATCTGCACCGGGTGCTCTCGCGGCTGCAACACCTTCCTCGACTACATGAAGCAGACGGCGTACCGGTACCGTCCCCGCGAGAACGACGCCGTCAACCAGGAGTGGATGTGTGACGACGGCCGCCTCTCGTACAAGTACCTGAACGCCGACCGCGTCCTGGCGGCGTACCAGGGGCGGGGGGCGGCCGCGCGCGACCTCCCGCTCCCCGCCGCGGTGGAGGCCGCCGCCGGTGAGCTGCGCCGCGCCGCGACGGCCGGCGCCGCCGCCGCGCTCTTCTCCCCGGTCGCGTCGCTCGAGGATCTGCTCGCGGCGGCGCTGGTGGCGAAGGAGGGGCTCGGCCTCTCCGAGGTCTACGTGGGCGGGCGCCCCGACGGCTGGCAGGACGACTTCCTGAAGCGCGCCGACGAGAACCCGAACCGGCGCGGGCTGGAGCTGGTCGCGCAGGCGTTCGGCCTCGCCCTGAAGCCGTTCGCCGAGCTCGGGCCGGCCATCGAGGCGGGGCGGGTGAAGGCGGTCTGGGCCGTCGGCACCGAGATCCTGGATCCTGCCGCCGCGGCGGCCTTCGCCCGGCTCGACGCGCTCGTGTGCCAGGCTTACGGCCACGGCCCGCTCACGCGCGAGGCGACGGTGCTGCTGCCGGCCGCTCCGCACACCGAGTCGGACGGGACGTTCGTCAACTTCGAGGGACGGCCGCAGCGGTTCGAGCTCGCCTACTGGCCGCGCGGCGGCTCCCAGCCACACTGGCAGCTCGCGGCGGAGCTCGGGCGGGCGCTCGGCCTCGCCTGGCGGTTCCAGAGCGCGCGCGAGGTCTGGAACGAGCTCGGGCCGCGGGTGGCGGGATCGCTCCCCGGCTTCACCTGGGACAGCCTGCCCTCCGCGCAGAAGCGGCGGGGCCTCGTGCCGCTCGCGGCGGGGACGGTCGACGGGCGGCTCCCCGGGTACCGCGAGCGCGTCCCCACCGACGAGGTGGGGGACACGCGCATGGATCTGCTGAAGGTCTCGAGATAGGAGGGCGGCGTGCGGCGATTCCTCGGGATGGTGTTGTTCACGATCTGCGTCCCGCTGTCGATGGTGTTCCTGTCGTACGGCCTCTACTGGGCCGCGGCGGGCCTGGAGCACTTCACTTCGGGTCACGGGCTGCCGCCCACCTACGGGGTGGCGATCGCGAACGTGCTCACGCTCATGGCGGGCGTGGTGATGACCACCGCCGCCGCCCTCACGGTGGGCGAGCGCAAGTGGTCGGCCATGATCCAGAACCGGGTCGGCCCGAACCGTATCCGGGTCTTCGGCAACTCGATCGGCGGCATGCCGTTCCTCATCGCCGACGCGCTCAAGATGCTGACGAAGGAGAACATCGAGCCCACGCAGCGGTCGCGAGTCCTGTACGAGCTGGCGCCGATGGCGGCGTTCGCGCCGTCGTTCGTGCTCTTCGCGGTGGTGCCGCTCGGGCCGCCGGTCGACATCGCCGTCGGTACCTCCGTGCACCGCGTCGCGCTGCAGGTGGCGAGCATCGACGCGGGCCTGCTCTTCGTCTTCGGCGCCGCCTCGCTCGCGGTGTACGGCACCGCGCTCGCAGGCTGGTCGTCGAACTCCAAGCTCGCCATCCTCGGTGGCGTCCGCGCCAGCTCGCAGATGATCAGCTACGAGGTGTCGCTGGGCCTCGCGCTCGCCGGCTCGATGATGGCCTACCAGACGCTCCGGATCGAGGAGATGGTGAACGCGCAGGGGACGCTCCTGTGGGGCTTCCTCCCGGCGCTCGGCTTCATCCTGCAGCCGGTCGGCTTGCTCGTCTTCTTCGCCTCGGCCTTCGCCGAGACGAAGCGCGCCCCCTTCGATCTGCCGGAGGGCGAGAGCGAGATCGTCGGCTACTTCGTCGAGTACCCCGGCATGAAGTTCGGCATGATGTTCCTGGCCGAGTTCATCGAGGTGGTGGTGCTCGCCGCCATCACCACCGCCATCTTCTTCGGCGGCTGGCACCCCATCATCTTCGAGCAGGCGCTCAAGGACACGTTCGGCGAGGCCTCGGTGTGGTGGGCCGCCATCTGTGCCGGCGCCTTCCTCACCAAGGTGCTGCTCCTCTGCTGGCTGCAGCTCGTCATCCGGTGGACGCTCCCGCGGTTCCGCTTCGATCAGGTGCAGAAGCTGTGCTGGAAGATGCTGCTGCCGGTGGCGCTCGGGAACGTCTTCCTCACCGGCGCGCTCATCCTGATCGACCCGACGCTCCACCTGCTGGCGGCAGTCGGCATCGTCGAGCTGGTGGCGATCGTCCTCCTCACTGCCGCTGCCAGCAAGAAGGGCGAGGTCCCCGCGCCCGCCCACGCCGCCGCGCACGCCGCGCCTGGTCACTAGGAGAAGCCTCGAGATGCCCTACCGCGTCGACGACACCGCCCCCGACCTGCGCGAGAACATGTACTTCCCGGAGGTGATCCGGGGGGTCGGCATCCTGATGAAGCAGTTCCTCCGGAACTTCTTCTTCGGGCGCGAGAAGAACCCGGACATGCTGGCCCGCGATCGCTCGCTCTCGCAGAACGCGACGCTCCAGTACCCCGAGGAGCGTGTCCCGTACCCGCCGGGCTACCGCGGTCTGCACCGGCTCGTGCCTCGCGAGGACGGCCGCCCGCGCTGCGTCGCCTGCTACATGTGCGCGACCATCTGCCCGGCGCAGTGCATCTACATCGAGGCGGGAGAGCTGGCGGACGACCCCATCGAGAAGTACCCGACGACGTTCGTCATCGACGAGCTGCGCTGCGTCGTCTGCGGCTTCTGCGTCGAGGCGTGCCCGAAGGACGCCATCCGCATGGACTCCGGCGAGCACTCGCCGCCTTCCTACACGCGCTCCGCGCAGATCTGGGACGAGAAGCGGCTGCTGCGCGGCCCGCCGGTCTCGTACCAGTACGATCCCTGGCTCCGCCGCGGCGCCTCCTCCATCCCGCCCGAGAAGCTGGAGGAGATGCGCGCCCGCGCGAAGCCGTTCCCGTCGAACGCCACCGACGACTACGCTCAGACGCCGGGCTTCTCCGTGCGCAACCTCGCTTCGGAGGCGAAGGCGCGCGGCGAGACCCTGCCGCGCAAGTAGAAGCCCGCGGTTCGCCGCCTCCTCTCCCTTCCCTCTCCTCCGGAGGAGAGGGTTGAGTCTTCATCTCCTCGCCGCGCCGCCAGCGGCCGGAGGTGTGGGGGCGGAGCCCCCACTCAGAAATCGGCGAAGCCGGCGGCCGCTCGCGTCAGCGAGCGAAAGCGCCGAAGGCGCAGTCGCCGGTCGGGGAGAGGGGGGCGTTCGTTGCGTCACCCCCGCGCCGCCTCGCGCCCCGCGATCCCGTGCCGCGCCGCGAGGAACGCGGCCCAGGCGAAGCCGATCACGATCCCGGCGACGGGCGGACCGACGAGGTCGAGCCAGTCCGACGCTCGAAGCGGGTGGAGCATGAGCTCCACCGCGCGCGCCAAGTCGAACGGCGCCTTGCCGCCGTGCATGGCGCGGAGCGCGAGCAGCACCGCGCTCGCGAGGTAGAAGAGCGCCGCCGAGACGACGGCAGCGTACAGCCCCCGCCGGAACAGCGCCCCCACGGTCATCGGCGCGCCGACCCGCGCGCCGCCCTCGTCCGACTCGACCGCCTCCGGGATCTCGCGCGATCGCCACGGCACGAACCGCTGCAGCATGAGCATGCCCGGGATCGCCATGGGGATGGTGAGGAGGAAGAAGTCGCGCCAGCCGAGGGCGTCGATGAGCACGCCCGCCGGCGGTCCGGCGACGGTCCGGTTGAGCGCGAAGATGCTCGAGAAGAGCGCGTACTGCGTGGCGCTGAAGCGCTTCTGGGTGATGCGGAGCAGCAGCACGTTGAAGGCGGCGGTGCCGAGGCCGATCGCGCCCGCCTCGATGCCCATCGCGGCGTACATGGCCGGACGGTTGATACCGAGCTCCGCCACGACCGCGTACCCGCCGTGCGCGAGCGCCTGCGCCACACCGAAGACCCAGAGCGCGCGCCCCACGCCCCAGGCCGTGCAGGCGAGGCCGCCGAGGATGGTGCCGCCGATGTTCGCGAACAGGCTGATGGTTCCGGTGGCGATGCCCACCTCGAGCGGGTGGAACCCGAGCTCCCCGAGGAAGGGGCGGACCAGCGCCTCGGCCACGTTGTTCGAGAACTTGTACAGGAACAGGAAGCTCGCGATCTCGAGCGCGCGCGGGTGGCGGAAGAAGCTGACGAACGGGTCCCAGACCGCGGCGCGGAGCGAGCCGGGCGGCGGCGGGACGCCCTCGGGCTCGGGGGCGAACGCCGTGACGGGCAGCAGCGCCAGGAACACGGCGCCGAGCAGGACGAAGGCGAGGCCCCACCCGATCTTGGGGCCGACCGACACCACCACCGCGCCGCTGATGTACATGGCGGCGCGGTAGAGCGCGACCCGCGCGCCGACGGCCGCGCCCTGCTCCTCCTTGCGCAACACCTCGACCGTGTAGGCGTCGATCGCGATGTCCTGCGTCGAGGACGAGAAGCTGATGAGCAGCGTGAGGACGGTGATGGCGCCCATGGTCGGCCGTCCGGCCCAGAACGCCAGGGCCGCGACGCTCGCGGCGAGCAGCAGCTGGCCGATGGCGATCCAGGCCCGCTTGCGGCCGCGGCGCGGCGCGAACCGGTCCATGAGCGGCGACCAGAGGAACTTGAAGGCGTAGGGCGCCTGCGCCAGCGTGACGAGCCCGATCGACCTGATGTCGATCCCCTCCTGCTGCATCCAGAACGGGATCGCCGTCAGGACGAGCCCGAGGGGCAGGCCGGAGCTGAAGGAGAGGAGCGACACGGAGCCGAGCCGCCAGCTGGAGAAGGCGGCACGGAGCGACCGGGAGGTGGTGAGCTTCTGGGCGGGAGCGGCCAAGACGCCCGCAGGGTACCAGATGTGTCGACTCCCTCGCCCCGCGCCAGCGGCCGGGGCGTGGGGGCGGAGCCCCCACTCAGAAACCGGCAAAGCCGGCGGCCGCTCGCGTCAGCGAGCGAAAGCGCCGAAGGCGCCGCCGCCGGGCACGCACTCCGAGCTCCGCCGCGTCCTACACCGGCTTCACCGCCCGCGCGAACTCCTCGGCCGGCAGCGTGTTCAGCACCTGCCCGCGCCGGATCCATCCTCGCCGGGCGGTGTCGACCGCGTAGCGCAGGTACCCGAACGCCGCGGTGGAGTGCGCGTCGACGGAGAGCACCACCGGGATGCCCCGCTCCGTCGCCATGCGCAGGAAGCGCGGCTCGAGCTCCAGCCGGTGCGGGTCGCCGTTCACCTCGACCGCCCCGCGCGCGCCGGCGAGGGCGTCGAGGACGTCCTCCATGCGGCAGTCGAAGGGATCGCGCTCGAGGAGGAGGCGCCCGCGAGCGTGGCCCCAGATCTTGAAGACCGGCAGCTCGAACGCGCGCTGGAGCCGCCGCGTCATGGCGGCCTCGTCCATCTTGAAGCGGGAGTGGACGCTCGCCACGATGACGTCGAGCTGCTCGAGGATGACGTCCGGGAAGTCGAGCAGCCCGTCCTCGGTGATGTCCGACTCGGTGCCGCGCAGGAGCTTCACGCGCACTGTCTCCTGCACCCTGGCCAGCTCCTCCCACTGCGCCTTCAGCCTGTCCACCGTCAGTCCGCCGGCGTAGTGCGCCGAAGGCGAGTGGTCGGTGACGGTGAGGTACTCCATCCCGAGCGCGTCGGCGGCGGCCGCCATCTCCTCCAGCGTGGCGCGTCCGTCGGACCAGCGGGTGTGGCAGTGCACCATCCCGCGCACGTCCTCGAGCCGCACCAGGTCCTCGGGGAGCGCGCCGGCCAGCGCGGCCTCGAGCTCGCCCGTGTTCTCGCGCAGCTCGGGCGGGATGAAGGGGAGGCCGAGGTTCGCGTACAGCTCCGCCTCGGAGGCGACCTTGACCGCGGTGCCTCCGTCGAGCCGCGCCAGCCCGTACTCGGACAGGCTGAAGCCGTGCTCGCGGGCGAGGCCGCGCAGGCGGACGTGGTGCGCCTTCGAGCCGGTGGCGTGGTGGAGGGCGGTGGCGTGATCCTCCGGCGCGACCACTCGCAGATCCACCTGCACGCCGCGCACGAGGCGGACCACGGTCTTGGTCTCGCCGCGGGCCAGCACCTCGGCGGTGAGCGGGAACCGCACGAGCCGCTCCGCGAAGTCCGCCGGGCCGGCCGCCGAGGCCACCAGGTCGAGGTCGCCCACTGTCTCCTTGCGCCGTCGGGCCGAGCCGGCCAGGTCGACCCGCTCCTCCGGGCCGGCGCGGAGATGGCGGACGAGCTGCTCGCCGAGCTCGAGGGCCTCCGACAGGAGCAGCCGCGTCTCGCGCCGCTGGAGGCGGGCGAGGTTCTCGAGGATGCGCTGCTCCGCCTTCTCCCCGAAGCCCTTCACGGCGCGCACGCGCCCGGCGCGGCAAGCCGCTTCCAGATCGGCGACCGATGCGATCCCGAGCGCCTCCCGCAGCGCCAGCGCCTTCTTCGGCCCGAGGTCGGGGACCTGCTGTAGCTCGAGCAGCCCCGGCGGGAGCTCGGCGCGCAGCCGGTCGAGGAGGTCGGTCCGGCCGGTGAGGTGCAGCTCGGCGATCTTCTTGGCCAGGGCGTCGCCGATGCCGCGCAGGTCCTGGAGCCGCCCCGACGCGATGAGCACCGCCAGCTCGTCGGCGCTGTCCTCGAGCGCCCGCGCTCCGGTCTCGTAGGCGCGGACCTTGAACGGATTCTCGCCCTTCGCCTGGAGGAGCAGCCCGATCTCGCGCAGCGCGCGCGCGACGGCGAGCTTGTCGAGCATGGTGGCGTCTATATACCCTCCGTCCTCGCATGACGCCGCTCCGCGCCTCGTTCGCCTTCGCTCTCTTCGCGCTCGCGCTGGCCTGCGCCGCTCCCCGCCAGCCCTGGCGTGACACCACGCCGCCGCAGGTCCTGCTCGACGTGCTGCCGCGGCAGGCGATCATCAACGTCGACGGCGCGCCGGTCGGGTCGGGAGCACGGGAGGTGGCGGTCCCCGATCCCGCGCATCGGTACCGGTTCACGTTCAGCGCGCCGGGCTTCGTGCCCGCCGATCGCGAGGAGCAGGGCGCCAAGCTGTCCGGCGCGCGGCTCGGGGTGGTGCTGCGGCCGGAGGGGTTCGGCTCGGCGCGCCGGCTCGACCTCGACGACGGAGCCGGGCTCGCCGGCGCCGCGGCCCTGCTGCAGCGGCGGGGGGCACACCTGGCGGCGCTCGAGTACGCCGATCGCGCCGTCGAGGTGGCGCCGGAGGCGCCGCTCCCGCACCGCGTGGCGGGCGACGCGGCGCTCGCGCTCGGCCGGCGTGCCCGCGCCATCCAGGCCTACAGCACCTACCTCGCGCTGGCGCCGGAGGCACCGGACCACGCGGCCGTGTCGGCGCACGTCGAGGCCCTGCGGGGAGACCTCACGGTGCCGCCGCCGCCAGACGCTCGGTGAACAGGAGGGACGCAGCCATGGGCCACGAGGACCACCGGAGGGAAGGTCCGCCGGCGGTGCGGCTGGCGGTCGTGACCGCCTCCGACACGCGAGGCGAGGCCGAGGACACGAGCGGCGCGTGGCTCCGCGCGCAGGCCGCGGCGGCCGGGCACCCGGTCGTGCTCTACCGAGTCGTCAAGGACGAGCCGGACGCCATCCGCGCCGCGCTCGCCGCGGCCGAGGCCGCCGGCGCGCAGGGGATCCTCGTGAACGGCGGCACGGGCATCGCCGCCCGGGACCGAACCTACGAGGCGGTGACCGGGCTGCTCGAGAAGCGGCTCGACGGGTTCGGCGAGCTGTTCCGGATGCTCTCCTTCGCGGAGATCGGCAGCGCCGCCATGATGTCGCGCGCGGTGGCGGGCGTCTGGCGCGGCGCGGCCGTCTTCTCGATGCCGGGCTCGACGGCGGCGGTGCGGCTGGCCTGGGAGAAGCTCATCGCGCCGGAGCTGTCCCACCTCGTGCGAGAGCTGGAGAAGGATCGGAAGGGATCCGCCGCGCCCGCCGGTTAGAAGCCGTGGCGGGGGTGAACCGGTTGGCGAGAGCTGCGGAGCGGAACGGCACGAGGGCGGCGCGAGGGACCCGCCGGCCCATGTCCGCCGCCCGCGCCCGGGAGCTCCGGCCGCTCCTGGCGCGGCTCGAGCGCGACTTCGACAAGCGGGCGCGGCTTGGGTTCGATCCGGTCGAGCTGCCGCGGCGCCACGCCGATCCGGCCGACCAGGAGGTGGCAGGGCTGTTCGCCGCCGCGCTCGCCTACGGCCGCGCCGACCTCTTCAAGCCGATGCTCGAGCGCGTCCTCGCCGAGATGGGCCCGTCCCCGGCCCGGTTCTGCGAGGCCTTCGCGCGCGCGCCACGGCCGGGCGCGTTCGCGGGCTTCCGCTACCGCTTCAACCGGGCGGAGGACGTGGCGGCCCTGGCGGCGGCGATCGGGCACCTGCGGCTCCTCCACGGCAGCCTCGGGGCACGCTTCGCCGCGCTGCTCGGGGAGGAGGGCGGCCTGCTCCGGCCCGCGCTGGCTCGCTTCGCGCGCGAGCTGCGCGAGGCGCCGCCGGCGCGCGCGCTGCTGGCGCGGCGCGGACCCCGCGGCCTGGCCCACCTCCTCCCCGACCCGGCGCTGGCCGGCGCCTGCAAGCGGTGGCACCTGTACCTGCGCTGGATGGTGCGTGGCCCCGACGAGATCGACCTGGGAGCCTGGCCGGGCGTGTCCCGGAGCGCGCTCGTCGTGCCGCTCGACACGCACGTGGCGCGCATCGCCCGCCACCTCGGTCTCACCCGGCGCGAGGACATGAGCTGGCGCACGGCCGAGGAGATCACGGCTTCGCTGCGGCGCCTCGACCCGGACGACCCGGTCCGGTTCGACTTCGTGCTGTGCCACCTCGGCATGAGCGGCGCCTGCCCGCTCCGGCGCGATCCGGCGCGGTGCGCGGTGTGCCAGCTCGCGCCCTGCTGCAGCGCGAAGGCGCGGCCGGCCCGCCCGCGCGGCCTCGCTCAGGACCCGAAGTAGCGGCAGCGCCACAGACGGAAGGTGGTCACCTCCCGACCGCCGCGGCGCACGACCAGCGGTGGCAGCTCCTCGAGCGGCCGGCAGTAGCTCTCGCGCGGCAGACAGTTCTTCCACTCGCGCCGATCGAGCACCACGATCCCGTCGCGTCCGGCGAGCGACGCGGGATCGCCCCAGAAGCCGTACTGCAACCCCGCCTCGCCGATGGCGTTCTGCGACCAGGTCTCGGGCCGTCCGGGCAGGTAGTAGGCGAGCTCGCTCGCCGACTTGTAGGTGCAACCGACCACGAACGACGGCTGCGGCAGCCGTTCTCCGTACGCTGCCACGCGCGCCGCCAGCTCCTTCCACCCGGCGGTCGGATCGTCCTTGGCCGGGAACGGCAGCGCGGGGAGCGCCAGCGCGAGGTGGAGGTAGACGGTGCCGGCGGCGGCGAGCGCCACCGCCGCGGCGGCCCAGCGCCGGAGGGCACGCGATCCCCGCTCGACCAGCGCCGCCGCGGCGAGGAGCGCCGAGGCGTAGCAGGGGGCGGCCCAGTTCCCCTTCACCCACACGAACGGCGAGAGGCCGAGGAAGAGCAGGAGCCCCGGCAGCGAGAAGAGCGCGCAAACCCGGAAGGCGGGCTCGCGCCAGCGCCGGGCCGCGGCGACCGCCGCCGCGACGAGCCCGAGGAAGAGGAGCGGCGTCTGCGTGCCGGCCTGCAGGCCGATGAAGCTCAAGAGCCGCCGCGGGGAGAAGCTGCCGCCGGTCGAGGCGCGCCAGCCGACCTGGAACCGGAAGCTGACCCACCCGTGGCGCGCGTTCCACACCAGCACCGGCGAGAAGGCGGCCACCGCCACGACCACGCCCAGCCACGGCCACGGCGACCGCAGCATGCGCCGGCCGCGCGGGTCGAGCAGGAGCACGAGGAAGATCTGCGGCGCGATCAGCCAGCCGGTGTACTTGCCGAGCGCGGCGGACCCGACCGCGGCGCCGGCGGCGAGGAGCCAGGGCCCGCGCTCCTCGTCGAGGGCGCGAACCGTGAAGTAGAGCGCGGCCGCCCAGCCCGCGAGGAGCGGGGTGTCGGGGGTGATGACGCTCTGGCCGAGCGCGTAGAGCGGCGCCACGACCCCGACGGCGGTGGCGAGGAGCGACGCGCGGCTCCCGAAGAGCCGCCGGCCGGCGAGGAAGAAGAAGAGCGCGAAGAGCCCCGCGTGCAGCACGGCGGCGGCGCGGATGCCGCGCTCGCCGTCGCCGAAGAGCGCGGTCGTGAGGTGGATCGTCCAGGCGGCGAGGGGAGGGTGATCGAAGTAGGAGAGGTCGAGGTGCCGCGACCACTGCCAGTAATAGGCCTCCTGCGGCGAGAGCGGGAGCAGGCCGGCCAGGAAGGCGTGCAGCGCGAGGGAGGCCGCGACGAGCGCGAACGCGACGCGCTCGGGTGACCAGCGAGAGGGAGTCGAGGGCAAGGTGAGGTCGTGCGGGGCGGTAGGGCTGGGGCCTGTCCCCGGCCGCGCGGTCAATATCAGATCCTCCGCGCCGTCTGGTGCAGCTCGAGGACGATCTCGCCCTCCTTGAAGAACCGCACCGTACCGGTGGTCTGGGAGACGGTCACCGCGACCGCCTTGGTGGCGCGCGTCACCGCCGCGGCGGCGCTGTGGCGCGCGCCGAGGCCGATGGGCAGCTTCACGTCCTTCGAGAAGACTTGGAGGTAGCGGCCGGCCGAGAGCACCACCCCGTCCTCGCGGATGACGAAGGCTCCGTCGAGGACGGCGAAGGTCTTGATGGCGTCGCGGATGGGCGGGTCCATGCAGTTGCGATCCGCCTCGCTCATCCCCGCGAACGGGTTGAGCGTGAGCTGCCGGCTCTGCTCCATGACCGCGGTCGAGTCCCCGACCACCAGGATGGTTCCGGTCGGGTGGCCCTCGTAGCCCTGGGCGCCGATCTCCATCGCGACGTGGAGCAGGTTCTCCACGACCTGCGAGCTGAACTCGGGGCCGAGGTCGAGCGAGTCGACGCGGATGGGCTCGTCGTCCTCGTTACCGAGCCGGACCCGGACCAGCGTGTCGAGGTTCCGTTCCGGGCCGTGACCGGCGAGCGCCAGGATCGTGTCGCCCTCCTTGAGCAGCCCCTCCGACTGGCAGGCGACGAGCGCGACCTTGACCTTCTCCATGCGCGTGTAGTCGTAGGGAGGGATCGCGACCACCTGGTACTTCTTGCTCACCAGCTGGTTCACGAGCGCCTCGCGCGTGACGGCGTAGACGAGCTTGCGCTTGATGGGCCGGCCCCGGATCTCCTGAGGCTGGAGAGGGTGATCGCTCACCACGAGGAACCGATCGACCTCACCCCTGGCCGCGAGCGCCAGTGCGGCGCGAACGAATTCTCGGTCGAAGCGGGCGTCGGCCATGGATCGCCATCATGGCAACGCACGGGCGCGCCGAGTCAAGGAAAGTCCTCCCGCCGCTCGCCGGGTCGTTCCCTTGACACCGGGGGACGCGGCGCCTTACCTTCCCCGTCCTTTTTGGTGCCCGCGGCGGGGGCCGGAAACGAGGGTAAGGCGCTTGAACAAGAAGGATCTGAAGCGGTTCAAGACGATGCTCGAGGAGTCGAAGAAGCAGCTCCTCCTCTCGGCGAAGAAGACCCTCACCGAGGAGTCGAGCTTCGACACCGACGATCTGCCCGACGAGATCGACCTCGCCTCGAGCGAGTACACCCAGTCGATGATCTTCCGCCTGCGCGACCGGGAGAAGTTCCTGCTCGCCAAGATCGACAAGGCGCTCGGGCGCATCGACAACAGCACCTTCGGGATCTGCGAGAAGTGCGAGGAGGAGATCTCGATGAAGCGCCTCGAGGCCCGCCCCGTCACGACCCTCTGCATCCGCTGCAAGGAAGAGCAGGAGCAGAAGGAAAAGAGCTTCGGGTAACCGTCGAGCGCGCCCCGGGCGCGCTCGACACCCGCGACGCAGCAGGAACTCGTCCGCGCTGCTCAGCCTCCGCCGCGTCGTGGCTGCCCACCGGCGAATCCGCGCGACCGCGGCTCCGGCCTGCTTTTCCGGCTACTCGACGCGAACGAGCTGGAGCCCGACGAGCGCCTGATCGCCCGCTGTCACCATCACCGGTCCGGTGATGCGGACGAACGTCCCGTTCGAGCTGCCGAGATCGACGACCACCACCCCGCTCTCGAGCAGGTCGAGTCGCGCGTGCCGGGCCGAGACGTACCGGTCGTTCGGGAACGTGATCTCGCCCACCTCGCGGCCGATCGAGTTCTCCCCGGGCGCGAGCGGGAACGCCTCGCCCGTCCCACCCCCGTCGAGCACCTGCACCACCCGGAAGCGGAGGCCGAGGTCGGCTGAGCCCCAGGGCCGCGCCGCGCCGTCCACGGGGCGCGCCACCGCCTCGAGGCGGAGGAGCTGCCTTCCGAGCCGCAGCTCGTCCCCGGCGGAGAGCGGGCGAGGGGCGCGCAGCCGAAGGAACGTCCCGTTCAGGCTGTTCAGGTCCTCGAGGAGCGCGCCGTCGGCGCGGGGCGTGAACCGGGCGTGGCGAGGTGACACCGTCGCGTCATCGCCGAAGACGAGCTGCCCTTCGGTCCGGCCGCAGACGACGCCGGACGCCTGCAAGGCCTGGGCTGGCCCGGCGCGCCCATCGTGGCGCACCGGCACGAGCCGGAGCGCTGCGGCGGCCGGCGCGGGACGCGCGGCGGTCGGGGCGGCCGCGCTGGCTGGCCGGCCGCACTGGGCGCAGAACCGGAACGTGGGCTCGAGTTGGGCCCCGCAGCCCCCGCAGCGGTCGTTCGCCATCCACCGAACGTTTACCTTCGCCGAACCGGTCGGTCAAACGCGCATCTCTTGATGAGTCCACGCGCCAGGGCTAGCGTGGCCATCCTACATGCCCGCCATCCACCGTCACGAAGACGTCGACGCCCTCCCGCCCGCCTACCGCCGCTTCTGGCAGGAGGCGCGCGCCATCGTGCCTTCGTCCGCGCTCGCGTGCGATCCGGTGCGGACGCTGGCCTGGGGCACCGACGCCAGCTTCTACCGCCTCGTGCCGAAGGTCGTGGTGAAGGTCCGCAGCGAGGACGAGGTGGTCCGGCTGCTCGCGGCGGCCGCGCGCCTCGAGCTGCCGGTCACCTTCCGCGCCGCCGGGACGAGCCTCTCCGGCCAGGCGGTGACCGACTCGATCCTGCTCGTGCTGGCGGGTGGCTGGAAGGAGCGCCGCGTCGAGGCGGGCGGCGAGCGGATCGTGCTCGGCCCGGGCGTCATCGGCGCCGAGGCGAACGCCGCGCTGGCGCCGCTCGGGCGCAAGATCGGGCCGGACCCCGCCTCCATCGGCGCCTGCATGGTGGGCGGCATCGTCGCCAACAACGCCTCCGGGATGTGCTGCGGCACGACCCAGAACAGCTACCGGACCCTCGAGTCCCTGAAGCTGATCCTCGCCGACGGCACGCGGATCGACACCGGCGACGCCGCCTCGCGCGCCGCCTTCGCCGCGGCGCGGCCGGCGGTGGTCGACGGACTGGAACGGCTGCGCGACGAGATCGCGGCCGACCGCGCGCTCGCCGAGCGCATCCGCCGCAAGTACCGGATCAAGAACACGACCGGCTACGGCCTCAACGCGTTCCTCGACTTCCACGATCCGATCGACATCCTCGCCCACCTCATCGTGGGATCGGAGGGGACGCTCGCCCTCGTCTCCGAGGTCACCTTCCGCACGGTCGTGGAGCACGCCCACCGCGCCAGCGCGCTCGTGCTCTTCCCCGACCTGGCCGACGCGGCGGTCGCGACGCAGCGGCTCAAGACCGGCCCGGTCGCGGCGGCCGAGATCATGGACCGCCCCTCGCTGCGCTCGGTGGAGGGCAAGCCGGGCATGCCGCCGGTGCTCGCCACCCTCGGGCCGACCGCCTGCGCGCTGCTCGTCGAGACGCGAGCGGAGAGCGCCGAGGCGCTGGCGCGCCAGGTGGACGTGATCGTGCACCTCCTGGACGGGCTCCCCACGCTCGAGCCCGTGGCGTTCACCTCGGTCAAGGCCGAGTTCGAGCGGCTGTGGGACGTGCGCCGCGGCGTCTTCCCCTCCGTCGGCGCCGCCCGGAAGATCGGCACCACCGTCGTGATCGAGGACGTGGCCTTCCCCATCGAGCGGCTCGCGGAGGGGACCGTCGCGCTGCAGCGCCTCATGCTCGCCCACGGCTACGACGAGGGCGTCATCTTCGGGCACGCGCTCGACGGCAACCTCCACTTCGTGTTCACGCAAGGGTTCGACGACCCGCGCGAGGTGGCGCGGTACGGCCGCTTCATGGAGGAGGTCGTCGAGATGGTCGTGGGCCGCTTCGACGGCTCGCTCAAGGGAGAGCACGGTACCGGCCGCAACATGGCGCCGTTCGTGGCGCGGGAGTGGGGCGATGCCGCCTACGGCGTCATGAGGCGCGTGAAGGCGCTGCTCGACCCCGCGGGCCTCCTCAACCCGGGCGTCCTCCTCAACGACGACCCACGCGTCCACCTCCACGACCTGAAGCCGCTGCCCGAGGCCCACCCCATCGTCGACCGCTGCACCGAGTGCGGCTTCTGCGAGCCGCGCTGCCCGTCGCGCGACCTCACGCTCACGCCGCGGCAGCGCATCGTCACCCGCCGCGAGATCGCCCGGCTCACCGCCAGCGGCGAGAGCCCCGAGCGGCTGGAGCGCTTCGAGGCGGGCTGGGCCTACCTCGGCGACGTCACCTGCGCCGCCGACGGCATGTGCCAGACCGCCTGCCCGGTCGGGATCGACACCGGGAAGCTCACGAAGACCCTGAGGGCCGAGGGGCGCACCCCGGCCGAGATCGACATGGCGGAGGACGTCGCGAACCACTATGCCGGCGCGCTCACTGGGCTCCGCGCCGGGCTCGCCGCCGCCCACGCCGCGCACGCCGTGCTCGGGACGCGGCTCATGTCGGCGCTGGCCCGCGCCAGCCGCGCCGCGACGCTCGGCAAGCTGCCGCTGTGGAACCCGGCCCTGCCCACCCGCGCCCCCCGCGCGCGCTTCGAGGACGCGCGCCGCGGGCGCGGCCGCGAGGTGGTTTACTTCCCGGCCTGCGTGGTGCGCGCCATGGGCCCCGCCGCGGGCGATCCCGACGCACGCGCGCTCCACGAGGCGATGCTCTCGCTGCTCGAGAAGGCGGGCTACGACGTGCTCTTCCCGCGCGAGCTCGACCGGCTCTGCTGCGGGCTCACGTTCGAGTCGAAGGGGTTCCTCGAGCTCGCCGACGCGAAGGCGAAGGAGCTGGAGACGGCGCTGCTCGAGGCGAGCGACGGCGGCCGCATCCCGGTGCTGTGCGACACGAGCCCGTGCCTCTACCGGATGAAGGGCGCGCTCGACCCGCGCCTCCAGCTGCACGAGCCGGTGGGCTTCATCCACGCCCACCTCATGGACAAGCTGCGCTTCGAGCGCCGGCCGGAGACGGTGGCCATCCACGTCACCTGCAGCGCCTCGAAGATGGGGCTCGACGGCGCCTTCCGGGCCGTGGCGGCGGCGTGCGCCGAGAAGGTCGTGGTCCCCGCCACGGGCTGCTGCGGGTTCGCGGGCGACAAGGGGTTCAACACCCCCGAGCTCAACGCGTCGGCGCTCTCCGGCCTGCGCGCCGCGCTCCCGGCCGATTGCAGGGTCGGCTATTCGAACAGCAGGACCTGTGAGATCGGCCTCTCGATCCACGGTGGCGTGCCGTACCAGTCCATCGTGTACCTCGTGGACGCGTGTACGCGGCCGCTCGCCCCGGACCTCGCTCCCCGCTCCTGAACCGCCCGCCTGACTGCATGGTCCAGGCGCGGCCGGCCTAGCCCCGCTTGGGGAGGACCTTGAAAGGACTCCCACCAACGGGCACGAATGTTCGGTACACGGTAAGTCGACGGCTCACCCTTCGCCCGTGGAGACGACATGACCTGGACGCAGGTCTACACCCCGCTGGGAAACCTTTACCTCTCGGCTCTCGTCGCGGCACTCCCGGTCGTCGTGCTGCTCGGCGCCCTGGCGCTCTTCCACGTGAAGGCGCACTGGGCGGCCGTGCTCGGCCTCGCCATCGCGCTCCTCATCGCGATCGTCGTCTACCGCATGCCGGTCAGCCTGGCCGGCGCCGCGGCGCTGAACGGCGCGGCCTTCGGATTGTTGCCCATCGGCTGGATCATCCTGAACGCCATCTTCGTCTACGACATCTCGGTGAAGACCGGGAAGTTCGAGGTCGTGAAGGAGACCATCGCCGGGCTCGCCAGCGACCGGCGCATCCAGGTGCTCCTCATCGGCTTCAGCTTCGGAGCGTTCATCGAGGGCGCCGCCGGCTTCGGCACGCCGGTCGCCATCTCCGCGGCGATGCTGATCGGCCTCGGCTTCAAGCCGCTGCCCGCGGCCGGCCTGGCGCTCATCGGCAACACCGCGCCGGTCGCCTACGGCGCGCTCGGCACCCCGGTCATCACGCTCGCCAAGGTGACCGGCCTCGACGTGAACCTCCTCTCGTCGATGGTCGGGCGGCAGCTGCCCTTCTTCTCCGTGCTCGTGCCGTTCTGGCTGGTGTGGGCGATGGCGGGGTGGAAGGGAATGAAGGAGGTCTGGCCGGCTTGCCTCGTGGCGGGCCTCTCCTTCGCCATCCCGCAGTACTACATCTCGAACCACTTCGGGCCGTCGCTCGTCGACATCGGCGCGGCGCTCGTGTCGATCGGCTGCACGTACCTCCTCCTGCGCGTCTGGCAACCCAAGACGCTGTGGCGCTTCCCCGACGAGCGCGAGGCGGACGCCGCCCGCGGCATGGTCCATGGCGTGGAGCCCCGCTCGCTGGGCGCGGCGGCGGCGAGCCCCGGGTCGACGCCGGCCGCGCACCACCGCCCTACTTTCGGCGAGGCGGTCCTCGCCTGGTCGCCGTGGATCATCCTCTCCATCTTCGTGTTCGTCTGGGGGCTCCCCGACGTGAAGGCGTGGCTCGGGAACCTTCATACGAGCATCTTCAAGGCCGGGTTCGCGCCGAAGCCGAGCTACGAGTGGCCCGGCCTGCACAACCTCGTCGTGCGCGCCCCGCCGGTGGTGCCGAAGCCGACCAAGGAAGGAGCCGTCTACAGCCTCAACATCCTGGCCGCGACCGGCACGAGCCTCCTCCTCACCGGCATCATCTCGGGGTTCGTGCTCAAGCTCTCGCCGGTCGAGCTGGTGAAGACCTACCTGCATACGCTGAAGCGGGTCCGCTTCTCCCTGCTCACCATCGCCGCCATGCTGGCGCTCGGCTTCACGACGCGCTACTCCGGGTCCGACTCGACCATGGGGCTCGCCTTCGCCTCGACCGGCGCGCTCTTCCCCTTCTTCTCGCCCATGCTCGGCTGGCTGGGGGTGGCGCTGACCGGCTCCGACACCTCCTCGAACGTGCTCTTCGGCGGGCTGCAGGTGGTCTCGGCCCAGCAGATCGGGATGTCGCCCATCCTTGCCGCGGCCTCCAACAGCTCCGGCGGAGTCATGGGCAAGATGATCGACGCGCAGAGCATCGTCGTGGCGGGCGTCGCGACGGGCCAGCAGGGCCACGAGGGTCCCATCCTCCGCTACGTCTTCTGGCACAGCCTGGTGCTGGCGGCGCTGGTGGGCGTGCTCGTCATGGTCCAGGCGTACGTCGTCCCGTGGATGGTGCCCGGCGCGCATTGACGCCGGCGCGGACCGGTGAAGGGTCCGGAGTCTGAACGGGCGGGGCGGGGCCCTGCCCAGGAGTCGGTGCGCCATGTTGACGGTCGGACTCTTCGTCCCCTGCTACATCGAGCAGCTCTACCCGGAGGTCGGGCTCGCCACGCTGCGGCTGCTCGAGCGGCACGGGGTGCGCGTCGAGTACCCGGAGGACCAGACCTGCTGCGGGCAGCCGATGTCGAACTCCGGGTGCACCACCGAGGCGAAGCCGCTGGCCGAGAGGTTCCTGCGCCTGTTCCGGGGGTACGAGTACGTGGTCGCGCCCTCCGGCAGCTGCGTCTCCATGGTGCGCAATCACTACGACGGGTTCCTCGACGGCCAGCCGGGGTTCGACCACCTGAAGCGCTCGACCTACGAGCTGTGTGAGTTCCTGGTGGACGTTCTGAAGCTGCCCCGCATCGAGGGCGCCTTCCCGCACAAGGTGGGGCTGCACCAGAGCTGCCACGGGCTCCGGGAGCTGCGCCTCGGCGCCGGGAGCGAGCGCCGGGTGGCGCCGTTCAACAAGGTGCAGCTGCTCCTCTCGGAGTTGAAGGGCATCCAGCTCGTCGAGCTGGCGCGGCAGGACGAGTGCTGCGGCTTCGGGGGCACCTTCTCCGTCAACGAGGAGGCGGTGTCCTGCATGATGGGGAGGGACCGCATCGCCGATCACGAGCGCGCCGGGGCCGAGATCGTGACGGGCGTCGACATGTCCTGCCTCATGCACCTCGACGGCCTCATCCGGCGCGAGCGGAAGCCGCTCCAGGTGATGCACGTCGCGGAGCTGCTCGACCGCGCGGAGGCGGCGGCATGAGCCCCACCGAGCAGGCTGCGCCGGCGCTCGATCACGCCGCGGCGGCGGCGCGGTTCGTGGCGAACGACGCCAAGGCGCACTGGCACGATCAGGCGCTGTGGTGGGTCCGCAAGAAGCGGGATGCCGCCTCCGGCGTGGTGCCGGACTGGGAGGCGCTGCGCGACGCGGCCGCCGGCATCAAGGCCCACACGCTGTCGCGGCTCGCCGAGTACCTGGAGGAGTTCGCGCGCAACGCCGAGGCGCGCGGCGCGCAGGTGCACTTCGCCCGCGACGCCGCCGAGCACAACGCCATCGTCCACCGGATCCTCGAGGAGCGGGGGATCACGCGCCTCGTCAAGTCGAAGTCGATGCTGACGGAGGAGTGCCACCTCAACCCGTACCTCGAGGCGCGCGGCATCACCGTCACCGACACCGACCTCGGCGAGCGCATCGTCCAGCTGCGGCACGAGCCACCGAGCCACATCGTCCTGCCCGCCATCCACATCAAGAAGGAGGAGATCGGCGAGCTGTTCCACGCCGAGCTGGGGACGGAGAAGGGCGCCAGCGATCCCAAGTACCTCACCGAGGCGGCGCGCCAGCACCTGCGCCAGAAGTTCCTGGAGGCCGGCGCGGGCCTCACCGGCGTCAACTTCGCGATCGCGGAGACGGGCGGCGTGGTCGTCTGCACGAACGAAGGCAACGCCGACATGGGCTCGACGTTGCCGCGCGTCCACATCGCCTGCATGGGCGTCGAGAAGCTCGTGCCGCGCCGGCAGGATCTGGCGGTCTTCCTGAGGCTCCTGGCCCGCTCCGCGACCGGCCAGCCGGTGACGACCTACACGACGCACTTCCACGGCCCGCGCCCGGACGGCGAGCTGCACATCGTGGTGGTCGACAACGGCCGCTCCCGCCAGCTCGCCGACAAGGTGTTCCGACGCTCGCTCTCGTGCATCCGCTGCGGCGCGTGCATGAACACCTGCCCCGTGTTCCGGCGCAGCGGCGGCTACAGCTACGGCTTCATCGTGCCGGGGCCGATCGGGAGCATCCTCGCCCCGGGGCGCGACGCCTCCGCGCACCGGACGCTCCCCTTCGCCTCCTCGCTGTGCGGCTCGTGCAGCGACGTCTGCCCGGTGCGCATCGATCTCCACCACGAGATCTGGGCGTGGCGAGAGGAGATCGTGAGGCGCGGGCTCTTGCCCTGGCCGAAGCGCGCCGCCATGAAGGTGGCCGGTCTCGTGCTGCGCTTCGCCTGGCTCTACCGCCTGACGGGGTGGCTGGCGCGCCGCCTCCTCCCGGCGCTGCCGCGCGGCCTCGCGTACGGGCGGTGGAACGCGTGGGGGCGGCAGCGCGAGCTGCCTCCCATGCCGCGCCGGACCTTCCGCGTGCTCTACCGGAGCCACCGTGACCGCTCGTGAAGAGATGCTGGCCGCGCTGCGCCGGAGCGCGCCGCGCGAGACGCCGCTGCCGGATCTGTCGCGGCTGGGCGTGAAGTTCGCGGACCCGGCGGAGCAGTTCGCGCAGTCGCTCGCCGGCGTGGGCGGGACGTGCCTCCGGGTCCCCGACCTCGCCGGCGCCGCCCGCGCGATCGCGGAGCTTCCGGCCTACCCGACGGCGAGGAGGATCGCCTCCCTCGTGCCCGGGGTGGGGCAGGGGAACGTCGATCTGGCCACGGTGAAGGAGCCTCGCGAGCTGGAAGGGCTCGACCTGGCGGTGCTCCGCGGCG
>Ga0306924_10000190_pt1 | contig 47485 bp, 45 predicted proteins | sample sta12Can44000111_FD_203756 | JGI IMG/M metagenome (GOLD analysis project Ga0306924, IMG submission 203756) | Lab enrichment of tropical soil microbial communities from Luquillo Experimental Forest, Puerto Rico - statanox.12C.anox.44.000.111 (v2)... | ecosystem: Environmental > Terrestrial >... | reverse complement strand
GCTCCGCAATCAGGACGAATTACAAGGTACAGCATTGAGGAAACTCGTCTTTGAGCGGGAGGCGGCGGCCGAGTACGACCGCGCCTTTGCGCATGTTACGAGATACTTCATGCCTTTCGTTCTGCGCGCGGCCCGCATTGCACGGGGTATGCGCGTCCTTGACATTGCTGCTGGCACGGGGCTTTCGGCCGAGGCGGCCCTCTCGGCGGTCGGCCCGGCTGGTCACGTTACGGCTGCCGATGTCTCCCCCGCCATGGCCGAGAAGGCGCGCGAGCGCCTCGGCGAAGCGCGCAATACTTCCGTTTTGGTCGAGGACGCACAGGCTCTCTCGTTCTCAGACGAAACTTTCGACGCGGTGGTCTGCAATCTCGGGCTGATGTTCTTCCCCGAGCCGGCACGGGGCCTCTCGGAGTTTCGTCGGGTGCTTCGTCCGGGCGGGTGGGCGGCAGTGTCGGTGAATACGGTCCCAGCGCGCTCCTATAATCACCAGATCAACGTCATATTGACACGGTATGTGCCCGGTTTGGCCGAAGCCGTCACTCGCACTTTTTCATTGGGCGAGGGGTCCCGGCTAGAAGAGTTGTTCCGTGAGTGCGGTTTCGCGCAGATCGAGACACGTACTGTGAAGCACACCTTTATGCTGCCGTCATTCGACGCGTATTACGGCCCGTTTGAACGCGGCGGCGCTTCCACCGGCCAAGCATTGGCAACCTTGCCTGACGAACTTCGTCGAGCTGTGCGCGACGAAGTGCGGCGCGACTTCGGCGACACAAGCGGGCCAATCGAGGTCGAGGCCGAGTACCGAATCGGCAGTGGCCGGCGCTAGGCGGCGACGTGATCGTAACGAGCGAGCCGGGCAACGCTCGGTGTTCACTGTGCGCCTGTCGGGCGGCGCGACGGGCTAATCCAAATGCTCACACGGTTCCGGCGCCGATCTGCCGACAGGAAACTGCTGCACTGCGGGATTTCGGTCCGGCCTGTGTCCGGTTTGGGTCGTCATTCGCGACCGAAGCGGTCGGAGCCACACCACGGTGCATGTCCGCTTTGCCCCAACAGCGGACAATTAGCATCTCGGCAAGTCCGATTTGTGCCAAGAGCGACGCAGCGCAGCGAAAAAGGACCGTTATTCGATCACCTTGTCGGCGCGCAGCCGGAACGATTCCGGGATCGTCAGACCAAGCACCTTGGCGGTCGTAAGATTGAGGACGAGGCTCAAGCGGGAAGCCACCAAGGAAGCGCAGCGTGCTGGCATCGCGCACGCGAAGGCCAATGGTGACGCGCGGGTCTACAAGGGACGCAAGCCGACAGCCGCAAGCAGTTCGAGAGTGCACAGTCGATGCTCGGGAAATCCGCAAGCGTTGGCGAGGTCGCCAGGATCACAGGGCTCACCCGGCAGACAGTCTACAGGATCAAGGATGATCCGGCAGGGGCTGAAGCTGCTCTGGCGATGTGGGGAATATATAGGCGCGGAGGCGGTTCCGTCCCTTCACAAAATCAGACGCCTTCCACGCTGACAGCAGGTCGCCACGCGGTGGCCAGCGGTACGCGAAGTCGGTGAGCAATGTGTTGGCGCGGGGGCCTGCGTGGAAACGGACCCGGCGAGGCCACTCACTCGCATTCAAGCTGTCTCAATCGCTTTGTTTCTAGCTCGGCGAGAGCCGCTGCCTGGGCTCCGATGGCCTTCCCGAGCCCACGCGACTAGCTGACGGCGGACTGTGCTGAAGGAAGGCTAAGGCGTCATCGCGGAGTGCTGGAATGTCTCTCAGCCCCTGATCGGCCATCTCTATGATGCGCTTGGCCAGGATCGTTTGCGTCGCGAGCGATTTGGGTGCTTGCGTGAGGTCGCTGCCAAGGCCCTGCAAGAACGCCCAGGCATCATCGAACGCATCGCAAATCGTACGTGTCTTGCTCAAATTAAACGCCAGCGGATTTTCGACCATGACGCCATCTCCTCACGCCCGACATGCTTCGGTGCGGAGCGGACGGACGCTCAAAAGGGTCCGCTGATGAAGTGGATTGGAGGCCCCGTCGCCGTGCGACGGCGGCTCGATCACTCGGAGGCTACGCTCGCCACACTCAGAAGTCCATTTACAGTCTTATGACCATCCGCAAATTGCTCACGCGCTGCGGTTGCGGAGTACGCCTGTCGGTATCTGCATCGCGATCCCGATAACGTGATCGCGTTTGCGATGGTGTGCTGCTGCGCCCAATGCGATAATTCATCAGGCGCTGTCGAAGGTTCCTAACCTCAGCCCCTGGGAGCCTAACAGCGCTAAGGCAGGCCCCAGTGGTGGCGAGCGCGCTCCCTGGGGCCTTCCGTATTCTCACGGCCAGTCCATGCACCTTTGAAGCGCGGGAGCCCCGCGAAGGACTTCGCGGCTGTCGGAATCACCGCGACCGCATGAAGCACACGCGCATGACACGACCACAGCCACCGCGCCGAACGGGTCCCCTTTTCGACTCCGATTTCCAGAAAAGGTGGCCCACCCCGACTTCAAAAATCAACCTGAAAGGGCGCGTTGTTTGTTTGACTTTTGCGAGTAGACAACGTGCCTCTGCGATTTTGGGCACACCAAATGAAAAACTCAACGCTCGCGATATCTACATGCCTCACGGTGGGTATGCCAAATCAGTGAGCAACCTGTTGGCACGGGCGTGAGTTATATAGGCGTGAAACCGCTTAGAGGGGTAGGAATTTCAATGTCCCTCTATTCAATCAACGATCCCAAGCACTGGCTCGACCGCGCTAAGGAAGCTCGCGCTCTCGCGGAGCAGATGAACGATCCCGACGCCAAGCGCACAATGCTCAAAAATGCCGATGATTACGAGCGGCTCGCCCAAAGAGCGGGAGAACGAGCAGCAGGACGCTGGCCAAAGTCAAAGTAGTTGTTCGATTGCGCGCGAATTGGCCGCAATGGGCTACACCAACAGGCGCGGCGCGCGCCGTACTCGGCGTCATGCGTCCAAGGATGCAGCTATCATTCCTCTCTGATTGTGATGACGTATCGTTGCCCGCTCTCAAGCTGGACCCTGATACGGAAATGGCTCATGTCCTTGCGGACATAGAGGTCCGCCAGCGGGCGGCTCTTCACGATATTGAGTGCAGTAGCGATGACCGCTTCTAGGGTGTCAAGATATTTAGAGTGGATCGCGATCAGCGTGTCTCCCCCGGCGCTTTTCTAGGCGGGAATGGATCGCGGGAATGCGGCGACCCTCCCGCGTGCAGCACGCTCATCTCCCACGCAAGAGAGCACCGATTGCGTCCGAAGCAGGTCGGCTGCGGGAAACCCGTGCGATGGTTGTGCAGCCACCGCCATACTGGCTTGAAGCAGCAGGCGACGGCGCAGGACGCGCGTCGAGTGAGCCTCCTTTCTAGCCTCGATTTCCAGAAAGGGACCACCACCCCCCGCTTTAAAAAATCAACCTGAAACGGCGCGTTGTTGTTTGACTTTTGCGAGAAGGGATCACTGTGATCGTTATGCAACAGTTTGCCACGATCTTATTGTCAGACGGACCTACTCCACGCGGAATGAATTGGCCCTTCTGAGACAGCCAGTGCGCTGTGAAGAGGAGGGCTGGGGCATGTCATCCTATGCAAGTTACTGTCAGGATCAGGCTACCGACTGCGCGCGACGAGCAAGATTGGCGAGTTCACCAGAAGTAGCAGCCTACTGCCGAAGTCTAGAATTTCGCTGGCTGAAGCTTTCAAAGGAGGCACAAGAGACGGGCGGTGCCCTTGGCCGCGAGAGCGGTCTTGCGGCCTAGGGGAAACGAGCCGGAGAGTTAATCGCATTGCTGCGCCTTGTGCGATAACCCTTCTGGCTCTAATTCTCCAACATCAGCCCCCGGGGAGCCTGATAGGTAAGACCCTGAAGGTAGCGTGCGCGCTCCTTGGGCCTTCCGTATTCGCGGGCCTCCCTTTCGCCCACGAATTGCCAGCGAAGGCCGCCCACCCCGACTTCAAAAATTCTGTTAAAGCCCCGCCATTGTTGTTTTCTAGTCCCAAGGCGTAGAACCCTTAGGGGCAAACTAGCAGCACCAACGACGCAACCATGAGCAGCGACAAGCCCGCGAGCAGCGAGCTTGCCTGCCGAATCGCGAATTGAGAGTGTTGCGTAGCCATTTGATTCGCCCTCCTACGGCGGGTTGGTGGTCAGTCCGGGGGCGAGCCTGCACCGCTTGCCCCCGGACGCCTATCTTCGTCCGCACCTCTTAATGAACCGTAATTGCAACGTTGCGCGCCCCGGCGCCGGCAACGATACGCAACCCACGCCAAAACCCCCTCGCAACGCCGATTGCGCGTCGTTGCCGCGCAAAGGCCCCACAACGTTGCCTGCAATCCGCTAACGGTTCGTCAACCATAGACGCGCACCATTGCTCGCAATCGCTCGAGCAACGAGGCGCACCATGACCTACTACACCCTCGGCACCGCCGCACACGCCTGTGGCCTCAACAAGTCCACGGTGCTGCGCGCGATCAAAGCCGGCAAGATTTCCGCCACTCGCGACGAACATGGTCAATGGCAGATTGATCCGGCCGAGCTTCACCGGGTCTATCCGCCCGTTGCGAGCACCGATGCGGCGCAACCAGGCGAGCAACGTTACGCGCCGGCGCCGTCCCGTGACCGCACCGATGAGCTCGTGGCGCAGCTGCGCGAGCAACTCTCCGACATGCGCAACGAGCGCGATCGTGCGCGCGCCGATGCCGATACCTGGCGCGCCGCTTTTGAGCGTGAGTGCGCGCAACGGGCGCTACCGGCCCCAAGCAACGATGCGCAATCCGCGCAAGCAACGCCGGCAACGGCCTGGCAACGGTTCTTACGCTGGCGGCGCGCCACGGGGTGTTTTGCGGGCGCGGGCCTGCTTCTCGTCTTGGCGACCGTGGCTGCTACGGCTCAACAGCAACAAGGGCAGGGGTGCTTCACCGTTGTGATGAACCACAGCACCGGCGGCGGAAGTCTGGGCGCGATCTTGATCGATCAATGCACTGGAAGACGTGGGTCCTCGTTCGGGCCAGCATTGCGCGCGGTGCTACGGCAGTAAGATGGTTCCCCGGCGAACGAGGCCGTATCGGCCGCCCGCGGGGAAATAGCTGAGCGGCCAGGGGCTATCGAAGGCGCGCGCAACGGGCGCTACGGCCTCAAGCAAGGATACGCAACGCCTGCAACGGCCTGGCGTGCAATAGGGTAGGGGGATGCCCTTTTTCGGGGCTAAGCACGCGGTTATCGAGACGCCAACTTTTCTGGGCGATTGCGCGCGCCGGCCTATCTGAGAACGGTCGGCATGATATCGTGGACGCCATCGCGGACGATCCCACAGCCGGCGACCTCATGCCGGGAACCGGCGGGGCTAGAAAACGGCGCTTCCGCGGTCGCGGCAAAGGCAAAAGCGGCGGCTATCGCGTTATCAGCTACTATGCTGGCGATGACGTGCCGGTGCTCGCGCTGGCATTGGTTGACAAAGGCGAGCGCGCAGACCTGACTAAAGCCGAGCGCAACGCCTTGGCGCGAGAATTGGCAAACTACGCGCGGGAGTACCGCACGGCATCAGCCACACGGCTACGGAGGCTTAGGTGAGCAAGCTCGGCAAGCGACTGATCCGGGCGGCACGGGAAGGGGCCGCAATCGCCCGCGGCGAGCTCGAACCCGCGACCTATCGCGTGCGCAATCCTGAGGATCGCGAATTCGAGCGCATCCTTGCCGGGGCCGGTTTGCGCTCCCGCAGAAAACCCGCCACCACTAGCAAGGCCGCCAAGAAAGCAAAACGCGCTTGAACGCCGAGCGCCGCGGCCGAGAGCGAGCCGGCCAGAGTATTTGCCACGTAAAACACGCGCGCTCGCGAAGGGAATACTTCGGCTCTTGCTATGTCGCACAAGTGCCAATTCCAGACATTGCTGGGACACTCTGTCCGATGACCTTCGTTGGTGGGCAGGACAGCGTGGCGCACCAGCCGTCTGGCGCGGCTTACTCTTTGTCGTTCTTGGGCTGAGTCTGCTGTTGCTGCTGGAGTCTCTGCGCCAACCGCAGCCACACCTCCGCCATGTGGGTTAGGGTAGCGCGCGCTTTGCCCTCTCTAAACTTGCGCGCCATCTCTAGGCACTGTTGTGCGCGTCGCAGATACTCGTCTGCCCTACTTATCCCGCCTGTCCGCAAAAACTGAAAGTAGAGAAGGTTCATCGTGCTCGCTTTCCCTTCCTTGCACCTCGGATCGGCTTACCGCAGAAGCGATAAGATGGCCGAATCGGCCAAGCGCGCAGGGTCGCTCTCGCCGTCATCGACCTGATGGACAATGTGCAGGGCGAGCTTTCTACGCATGTGATCACTGTGTCTGAATTCAGCGGGAAGAAAATCACATGCACGATCGAATGCGTTGGTCATGACCATCAGAACCTCGGGATCGTAAACACACCTGCTGCTGATCAATGGGGTCATTTCGTTCTCCCATTCTTCAAGAGCCGTGGCCCAGTCGGATGCCTGTGATGCTCAAGCGATGGCGAAATGCGCAGAGACGCCCGGCGCGCCGTCCGGGTGTCTACAGCGATCGCATTTCACTTGATGCCTCAAACTCGCCGACAAATTCGAATTTTTTTGCCAAAGAATTGGATTTTTCTTGGCATTTTCGATGGCAGAGTTTCGCGCACGTTCGAGACTGTTCCATGAAAGTGGTGTGCTGGTGCTAGTCCTGGGTCTGCTATTCAGGTGGCAGTTCGCTGCGATGTCCCTGATGTTGTGGCTGATAGGCTACGTCGGGATTTGGTTGTTCATGCTGTTCAAGCTTGTGAAACAGAACTAAGCCTTCTGTTCCGAGGCGAGCGCAACAACGACACGAACTGCTCCCTACCGGCTCCATCCAGGAGCCTTTGAGCGACGCCAGGAGCTCGCCCGCCTGCACCTCGGTGAGGCTGCGAGGCTTGGCACGCTGCTTCTGCGGTGCCTCGATTTCCTCCATGACGTTGACCTTGAGGATCTTGACGCGACGCGCCGCGCGGAATCGTCGCACTGACGTTTGCCACCGGGCTACGCCGCGGCGAAGTGCTGCAGCGTTGCGGCAAGTCCGGCGCGAACGCAGTCAGCCGGCGCGCAGGCCACGCCAATCTCTCGACGACACTGGAGGTCTATCAGACCGTCTTCGAGGAGGACGACCGCGCACTCGCCGATCTCTCGGCGGGGCTGTTCAACCAGAAGTAATGTGTCGTCGAGTATCTCGGGTACAATTTCGGGTACAATTCGCTGTCTGTTCCAACCAAGTCATTGACAACGCAGCAGCACTCCTCACCGGCTCATTGGTTAATCACGCCTTAACCTCGGCGCACCTATGGTAGGACAAGCTTTGTGCGGCGAGTGTTGGCGCCGCTTTGTCGATGTTCATGACCGCCGCCGAACGCGTCTCTCCTCCTTCGCCGCCGCGGGCCGATATCGGCCGCTCGCCGTTCGTGCGGCTGCGCGAGCTTTTGGGCGATGTCGAGCCCGGCCAATCCCCGATCAGCTTGGCGGTGGGAGAACCGCAGCATGGCGTGCCGGCATTCGTCGGTCCGGTCCTGGCCGCCCATATCGACGAGTTTGGCCGCTATCCCATGAACAAGGGCCTCGACGCCTTTTGCGAAGCCGCCGCCGACTGGCTCGGCCGGCGCTTTGCCCTGCCGCGGCCAATTGATCCAGCGAATGAAGTGCTGGTGCTCAACGGCTCGCGAGAAGGCCTGTTTCTGGCCGCCATCGCGGCAGCGCGCTTTGTGGGCGGCCGCCGCGGCCGCCCGGCGATGCTGATACCCAACCCTTTCTATGCGGCCTACGCCGCCGGCGCGGTGGCGGCGAACTGCGAGCCGGTCTACCTGCCGGCCACCGCGCGGACGGGTTTTCTTCCCGATCTGGACGCGCTCCCGGAGGAACTGCTCGCCCGCACCGTCGCTTTCTTCATCGCCTCGCCCGCCAACCCACAAGGTGCCGTCGCCGACCGCGCTTATCTGACGCGCGTGGTCGCGCTCGCCCGACGGTTCGAATTCCTGGTGTTCAGCGACGAGTGTTATTCCGAGATCTACACCCGACATGCGCCCGCCGGCATGCTCGAAGCCGCCGGTCCAGACTTTGCCAATGTGGTCGAGTTCCAATCGCTGTCCAAGCGTTCGAACCTGCCGGGATTGCGCATCGGCTTTGCTGCCGGCGATCGAAAATTCCTCGCGCGGTTTTTAGAGCTGCGCAACGTCTCGGCGCCGCAGGTCCCGGTGCCGGCGCAGCGCGTGGCGATCGCCGCCTACGGCGACGAGGCGCATGTCGAGGAAAATCGTCGCCTCTATGCGCAGAAATACGATCTTGCCGATCAAATCATCGGTGAGCGCTACGGTTACCGCCGTCCGGCCGGAGGATTCTTCCTCTGGCTCGACGTTTCGGCGCACGGCGGCGACGAGGCGGTAGCGCTTAAGCTCTGGCGTGAGGCGGGGCTGCGCGTGGTGCCGGGCCGCTATTTGGCACGCGAGCAGGTCGACGGATCGAATCCCGGCCTCGGCTACATTCGCGTCGCCATGGTGCAGGATCGGGAGACGACCGCGCAGGCGCTTCACCGCCTGGTCGCGGTGCTGGGCTGAGGACATCATGGCGGCTATCGACCGCGGCCTCGACAGTTTGAGCTTCCTCTCCGACACGCTGCGCGAGGCGCTGCGCCGACGCCTGCGCGAGCTCGGCGGCATCGGCCTTATCGTGCTGGCGACCTTCGTTGCGCTCGCGCTGGCGACATGGTCGGTTCGGGACCCTTCACTGAGCCATGCGACCAATGCCCCTGTACGCAATCTTTTCGGCGTACCCGGCGCCGTTCTCGCCGATCTATTGACCCAGCTGCTCGGGGTGGCTGCGCTCGCGTTGATTCTGCCGGTGGCCATTTGGGGCTGGCGGCTGCTTACCCATCGGCCGCTGCGGCACGAGCGCATGCGCTTGTTGTTCTGGATCCTTGGCGTCCTGTTGGCTGCCGGTTGCGTTGCCGCCCTTCCGCGCAGCGCCGCCTGGCCGCTGCCGGTTGGACTCGGCGGCGTGATTGGAGACTGGGTGCTGCGGCTCATCGCGGTGCTCGGAGGCGGAACGCTTGCGGGACCGATGCGCGTCGCTATCGCGATCACGGCGGGTGCGGGAATGCTGCTGTGCTTCGCAGTCGCCGCGGGATTTGGATGGCGCGCCGACGGCCGCGATCCAGACGGCGCGGCAGAAGAGGATGAAGGACGAGCATTAATCCCGCTCGGATGGATCACTCACGGCTTTCTCAGCCTCAAAGCGCGGCTCGCCCGCGCGCTCACGCGTCGACCGCCGGCGCGCGCACCGGCGCGCGGCGAGGCGCCGCTGCACGGCCGAACCGAACCGCGCTTGGAGGGAAGCGCCCGCGCCATATCGCAGCCGCGGTTTGTTGCGGAGGAGGATGAGAAGGACGACAGCGTGGCAGTGCACGCGCCGCAAGCGCCGCGCAAGCCCCGAGCGGCCGCGCGCACCCCACGAAGGTCGCCCGGCGGATATGTGCTGCCCTCGCTCGAACTCCTTGCCGCCCCGAAAGCTATCGGGCGCTCCATGCTGAGCGCCGACGCGCTGCAGGCGAATGCCAGCGCGCTCGAAGGCGTTCTCGCCGACTTCGGTGTTCGCGGCGAGATCATCAATGCCCGCCCAGGTCCCGTGGTCACGCTTTATGAACTCGAGCCCGCGCCGGGCATCAAATCATCGCGCGTGATCGGATTGGCCGACGACATCGCCCGCTCCATGAGCGCGCTGTCGGCGCGCGTCGCGGTGGTCGCCGGTCGCAACGCCATCGGCATCGAGCTGCCGAATCCGACGCGCGAGAAGGTCTATCTGCGCGAACAGCTCGTCAGCAGCGACTATATCGACAGCAGCGCGAAACTGCCGCTCTGCCTTGGCAAGACCATCGGCGGCGAGCCTGTCATCGTCGACCTGTCGCGCATGCCGCATCTTTTGATCGCCGGTACGACCGGCTCAGGCAAGTCGGTCGCCATCAATACTATGATTCTGAGCCTGCTCTACCGACTGCGGCCGGATCAATGCCGGCTGATCATGGTCGATCCCAAAATGCTCGAGCTGTCCGTCTATGACGGCATCCCGCATCTGCTGACTCCGGTCGTCACCGATCCCAAGAAGGCCGTGGTCGCGCTCAAATGGGCAGTGCGTGAGATGGAAGAGCGTTACAAAAAGATGTCGAAGCTCGGCGTGCGCAATATCGACGGCTACAACGCGCGCGTGGCCGAGGCGAAAACGAAAGGCGAGAAGCTCACCCGCACCGTCCATACTGGCTACGACAAGGAGACGGGCGAGGCCATCTACGAAAGCGAGGAACTCGACCTGGAGCCGTTGCCTTTCGTCGTTGTCATCGTGGACGAAATGGCAGACCTGATGATGGTCGCCGGCAAGGATATCGAAGGCGCCGTGCAGCGCCTCGCCCAGATGGCGCGGGCGGCCGGCCTGCACGTGATCCTCGCAACGCAGCGGCCCTCGGTCGACGTCATCACCGGCACGATCAAGGCCAACTTCCCGACTCGCATCTCCTTCCAAGTCACCTCCAAGATCGACAGCCGCACCATTCTGGGAGAGCAGGGGGCGGAACAGCTGCTCGGCCAAGGCGACATGCTCTACATGGCAGGCGGCGGCCGCATCAGCCGCGTGCATGGACCGTTCTGCTCGGACGAGGAAGTGGAAAAAGTCGTCCGCCATCTCAAATCGCAAGGCACGCCGCAGTATCTCGACGCAGTCACGGCGGCAGATGATGAGGATGAAGACGGCAACCCCGTCTTCGATGCGACCGGAATGGCCGAGCCTGACGGGGGCGATCTCTACCAGCAGGCGGTGCAGGTCGTTCTGCGCGACCGAAAGGCCTCCACGAGCTACATCCAACGGCGATTGCAGATCGGCTACAACCGGGCGGCCTCGCTCATGGAGCGGATGGAGAAGGAGGGCGTCGTCGGGCAAGCCAACCACGCCGGAAAGCGCGAAATCCTGATCGGCGAGGATGCCGCCGAACGTTATTGAGAACTTCCTTAACGGCTGTTAGGGCTTTTTGCGGGGCCGTCGTCTTCTCGCCACACCCGGCGGGTACCGACGGACGGACGCGGAGAGGGACCATGGCTGGCACGGGCCAGGGACTATTCGTCGGGGTGGCAGTGTTGGGCATGGTTTCGCTGGGATGGGCGGCGAGCGCCGACCCCATTCCCCTGCCGACGCCCGCGCCGCTGCCGAAAGAACGCGCCGCCTCGCCCAGCAGATCCGGCACAACCGCGCAGTCCGGCGGGGCAGCGACCGGCATCAGATCTCTGTTTCACCTGGACAAGGAGCCCGAGACGGCGCCGACGCCGGCGACGACCACAACCGGCTTCACCACCGCACAGCGCGCGCAGGTCGATAAGGTCAGCGCCTATCTCACCAACATGCAGCAGTTGGTCGGCAATTTCGTGCAGATCGGGCCTGACGGCAGCCGCGTCCGCGGCGAGTTCTACATTCAAAAGCCCGGCAAGGTTCGCTTCGAATACGAGCCGCCGAGCCGAATCGAGATCATCGCCGACGGACAGTCGGTGGTGGTGCGCGATCGCAAGCTTGCCACGCAAGACCTTTATCCGCTCTCGCAGACGCCGCTGCGTTTTCTTCTCTCCGATCGCATCGACTTGCTGAAGGAGACGAATGTCATCGGGGTACGCGCCGACGACACCTTCGTGACCGTCACGATCGAGGAGAGGCAACCGCTCATCGGCACCAGCCGGCTGGTGATGATGGTCGGCGCCAAGGATTATCAATTGAAGCAGTGGACGATCACCGATCCGCAGGGCTACGACACCACGGTGGCGGTCTCCAATCTCGACAATAGCAAGCGGCCCGACCCCGGCCTGTTCAAGATCGACTATACCCGTTACGTCCAGTAGCGGTAGCAGTTCTCTCCGCAAATCAGTCACAGCCGTCGGCGCTTGATCTTGTGGCGAAGCATCGCCACTTTCCCGGCGCTACCCGTGCGCTTCATCCGGAATTTCGATGCGGCTGACTATCACGACATGGAATATCAATTCGGTGCGCTGGCGCATTGACGGTGTGGCGAGATTCGTCAAGGCCGTTCGACCCGACATCCTCTGCCTGCAAGAGACCAAGTGTCCCGACGATAGGTTTCCGCTCAAGCGCTTCAAGCGCCTCGGCTATGAGCACGTGGCGCTCAATGGGCAGAAGGGCTATCACGGCGTCGTGGTGCTCTCGCGCCTGCCGTTCGAGAGCTTCGAGGTTCAGTCGTTTTGCGGCAAAAGCGACTGTCGGCACATCTCGGCAGTGCTAGGTGAACGCGCTGGGCTGCGCGATCCCATCACGCTGCACAACCTATACGTACCAGCCGGCGGCGACCTCCCCGACCCGGCGGTCAATCCGAAATTCGCGCACAAGCTTGCCTTTCTCGACGAAATGCGCGCAACCAGCGCTTTGCGTTGCGAGAACTCGAACCGCATGGTCCTGCTCGGCGATCTCAATGTGGCGCCGCTCGAACACGACGTGTGGAGTCACAAACAGATGTTACGAGTAGTGTCGCACACGCCGATCGAGTGCGAGAAGCTCGTCGCGGCACAGAAGGATGGCGGCTGGGTCGACGCCATGCGCATGTTCGTTCCGGAGCCTACCAAGCTTTACACGTGGTGGAGCTACCGCTCGACTGACTGGAAGACTGCCGACAAAGGCCGCAGGCTCGATCATATCTGGGTTGCGCCAGCCCTCGCCGATCGGCTCGCCGACATACAAGTGATGAAGCACCTGCGCGGTTGGTCGCGACCGTCCGACCACGTGCCGGTAACGGCGACGCTGGAGCTCTAGAACTCCGCAATCACTTCGGTTCGCGCGCGTCGAGGAAGGCGCCTACATTGATGATTTCGCGCGCGGCTTGATCCACTCGTCCTGCCAAAGTCTCGCGCAATTTGTGCGCCGCGTCCGGAAAACTATCCAACATTCTGAGGAAAAGCGGCCGCGGAATGCACAAGACACTCCCTGGCTCCAGCGCCTGCGCCGTCGCCGTCCGCTTGGTCTCGGCAAACAGCGCGACCTCCCCCAGAAGCGTGCAGGGACCGACTGTAACCTCCTTGCCGTCTTCCGACGATCTCAGGCTGAATTGGCCTGCCTGGATCGCGTACCCGCCGTCTGCCTCCTCGCCGGCGCTGAACAGCACCTCCCCGCTCTGGAGGGAGCGCGTTTCCGCGCCAATCGCCAAGATGCGCAGCGCGGCCCGCCCCAATTGACCGATCGTCGGCACGCGTTCGAGAAAGGCAATGTCGTCGTCGATGGCCATGTGGCGGCGCTATGGCACCAGCTTATAGCCGCCCGCTTCGGTGACCAGGATGGCAGGGCTGGCGGCGTCTTTCTCGACCTTCTGCCGCAGCCGGTAGATGTGCGTCTCGAGGGTGTGAGTCGTCACGCCGGAATTGTAGCCCCAAACTTCTTGCAACAGTGTCTCGCGCGATACCGGCCGTTGGCCGGCACGATAAAGGTATCGCAGAATGGCAGTCTCCTTTTCGGTGAGACGCACCTTATTGCCCTTGGGGTTGAGCAGGATCTTCGAGCTTGGCCGGAACGTGTAGGGACCAATGGTAAAGACGGCGTCTTCGCTCGCCTCGTGCTGGCGCAATTGCGCGCGGATACGCGCGAGCAGCACCGCAAAACGGAAAGGCTTGGTCACGTAGTCGTTGGCGCCCGACTCGAGTCCCAGGATGGTGTCGGAGTCGGTGTTGTGCCCGGTCAACATGATGATCGGCGCCTTGAAGCCGTTCTTGCGCAGGATGCGTACGGCTTCCCGCCCATCGACGTCGGGGAGCCCAACATCCATGATCACGAGGTCAATCTGACCGGCCTTGGCGGCCTGTACCCCCTTGGTCCCGTTGTCGACGGCGATGGATTCGAACTCCTCGTGCAGCGCGAGTTGCTCCACCAGCGCCTCACGCAGCTCGGAGTCGTCGTCTACGATCAGGATTTTGCGGGTATTCGTCATATCTAGGCCCCAGGAACGGCATCGTCCCGGCACGGCATGCGCGAAATAGAGCATTCGGGGGTACAAGGGCAAGCCGGATTGCTACCTTTGCGCTAGCTTCCACGATTGGGTTTGGAGGATCGTTGCATGCGCCGAAAGGCGCTTTCCGTGATCCGCGTGCGGGCCAGACCGGGCAATCGGAGCCGAGGCATCCTGTCCGTGGGGCCGCGCTCGCTCTCGGTCGTGCTCGGACGCGGGGGCATCCGCGCCAACAAATTCGAAGGCGATGGCGCGACCCCTCGCGGCCGATTTCGCCTCATCCGCCTGTGGTGGCGGGCCGACCGCCATCCGCGCCCGCCGACATCGCTGCCAGTGCGCCGTATCAGCCCCAGCCTCGCCTGGTGTGAGGATACCGCCGATCGCCGCTACAACCGTCCATTCCACCGGTCGGCAAGCGACGGCGGGGACCGCCTTTGGCGGGAAGACCACCTCTACGATTTCATCATCGAAATCGACCACAACACGCGCCCGCGGATCGCGGGGCGTGGTAGCGCAGTCTTCGTCCACGTGGTCCGTCCGAATCGTTCGCCAACAGCGGGATGCGTGGCACTGACATTCAACGATCTTCGACGTCTGCTGAACGTGGTCGGGCCACAGACCCGGATCGCGATTGAAGTTTAAGGCTCGCTTTCCGCACGCGACGACCTTTCGCCGAAGATGGCAGTTCCTACGCGCACATGCGTGGCGCCGAAGGCGATGGCGAGCGGAAAATCCGCGCTCATGCCCATCGACAACAGCGACAGGCCGTTGCGCTTGGCGATCTTGGCGGTCAGCGCGAAATGGGGGGCCGGTGGCTCGTGGGCCGGCGGAAGGCCCATGAGCCCCGCGATAGTCAGGCCGTAACGTTCGCGACACGCCGTCACGAACGCATCAGTCTCGTCCGGCAAGACCCCGGCCTTCTGCGGCTCGCCCCCGGTATTGACCTCGACGAACAGCGTGGGCCTGCGGCCCTGCCTGCCGATTTCCTTGGCCAGCGCCTCAGCGAGGCTTGGCCGATCGACAGAATGAATGGCATCGAACAGGGCGACGGCCTCTTTCGCCTTGTTGGACTGCAGCGCGCCCACGAGATGCAGTTCAATGCCGCCATGCCGTTGTTTCAGCGATGGCCATTTCGCCTTCGCCTCTTGCACGCGATTCTCACCGAACACCCGTTGCCCCGCGGCGATCACGGGCTCGATCGTATCCGCGCCGAATGTTTTGGAAACCGCAACAAGTGTTACCGAGGCAGGATCGCGCCGCGCCTCCGCGCACGCGCGCACGATCTCATCGCGCACCTTTGCCAGGGGCGTTTCGACGAGACTCGTTGCGCCGCTCATCATGCGATCTTAACACGGCGGCGCCGTTTCGCTGCATGGGATCGGAAATCACTTGGCATCGTGGAAGATGATACCCAGCGTGTGGCGACGACCCGCGCGCAGGCGGCTCACGCCATGGCGCATGTTGACCCGATAGGTGCCGCGCGTGCCTTGCACCGGCCGATGATGCACCGGGAAAATGACGCCTTCGCCTTGCGTGAGCGGAACGATTTCCGCCCGCGACTGCATGCGGGGTCGCTGCTCCGTGAGCACAAATTCCCCGCCGGTGAAGTCTTCACCCGGACGCGACAGCAGAAAGGCAACCTGCAACGGGAAAACGTGCTCCCCGTAGAGATCTTGATGCAGACAATTGTAGTCGCCGATGCCGTAAGTCAGGAGAAGCGGCGTCGGCTTCGTCTGTCCGGCTTTGCGACAGCGCGCGAGATAAGTCGCGTGCTCGCGCGGAAATCGCACATCCACTCCCAGAGCCTCGTTCCAGCGGTTGGCGATGTCGGCGAGCGGCGGGTAGAGCGCGGCCCGCAGCGCCGCCACCAATTCCGGCAGAGGATAATCGAAATACTTGTATTCGCCGCGTCCGAAGCCATGCCGCGCCATCACCACGCGGCTGCGAAAGAGAGCATCCGACGCATAGCTTTCAGCGAGCGAGGTGCACTGCTCTAAGGTCAGCAGCCGGCCCGTCGTCGCGCAGCCATAGCTATCGAGCTGCGCGGCGATTCCCGCCCAATCAAGTGCGGCAATCTGCGCGGAGAGCACATTTGCTGCAGTCGTAGCCCCTTGCTCACGCGCGGCGGGAAGAAGGCGGGTCATGCCGCCTTCTCCCGTGCCAGCAAAGCGCGCTTGCGGGCAACGCCCCAGCGATAGCCTGAGGTCGAGCCGTCGGTGCGCACCACCCGATGGCAAGGAATGGCGACCGCGATGCCATTGGCCGCGCAAGCCTGGGCCACCGCGCGCACGGCCTTCGGTGCCCCGATCCGCTTGGCGAGCTCGCGGTAGCTTGCGGTCGATCCCGCCGGGATATCGCGGATTGCCGTCCACACCCGCTGCTGAAACGCGGTGCCGCGGATGTCGAGCGGCAGCTCGAGGCCTCGTGCCGGCGCCTCGACGAAGCCGACAACCTTGGCCACGAGGCGCTCGAATGTCTCGTCGCCGCCGACGAGCCGCGCCTTGGGAAAGCGATCCTGCAGGGTGCGCACCAATCTTTCAGGATCATCGCCGAGCTCGATGGCACACACACCTTTGGTCGTAGCTGCGACCAGAATCGCACCGAGCGAGCATTGCCCGACTGCAAAGTGAACGACATGCCCGCCGCCGCCGCTGCGGAACTGCGTCGGTGTCATGCCGAGCAAGGCGGGCGCGGCGGCGTAGAAACGGCCGTTGGAGTTGAAACCCGCGCCATAGATCGCTTCGGTCACCGTCTGGCGCGTGGAGAGTTCCTCGCGCACGCGCCTGGCCCGATTGCCGGCGGCATAGGCCTTCGGTGTCACGCCGGTGATTGCCTTGAAAACGCGGTGGAAGTGGAAACGGCTCATGCCGGCCGCTTGCGCCAACGTCTCGAGGCTCGGCGCCTCCTCCGCTTCTTCGATCAGCCGGCACGCACGTGCGACCGCAGTCGCGTGCGCTTCGGCGAGGGCGGGCTCGTTCGGCCGGCAGCGTTTGCATGGACGAAATCCGGCACGCTCGGCATCCGCGCAGGTTTTGTGGAACGCCACGTTCTGCCGCAGCGGCAGGCGCGCCGCACACGACGGCCGGCAATAGACCCCGGTGGTCCGCACCGAATAAACGAATGTACCATCCGCGGCGCGATCGCGCCGCTGCACGGCCCTCCAGCACATGCCGTCGTCAAGCGCGGGCAGTTTCGAGTTTTCGTCGACTCGCATCATCAAGGACATGCTCTTGCTCCATCAGGTCTGGACGGATGGCTTCCGCCTCCTGGTGGCAATCTATGGATCGCAGCACCGCAAGCACTCCGGTCCTTGCTCTCAAATCAGAGATAAACACGCCACCCGAAATCCGCATGGGATGCGGCGGGCCTCGGCCACGCGCGGGAACCGTTGACCGCGCCGACGCTTTCATGGCCAAGTGCCGCTCGAAAAACAGCCCCGGACGCACGATTTATTAGCATGCAACGGTTAGTTTTTCAGTCTTGGACTGGATAAGAACTGGCAAGTATAGCGGCGCCCGAGTCGATGACCATTGAACGCTACAACGCCCGCGAGGCCGAGGCCCGCTGGCAAGAAGTGTGGGACGAGCGGGGCATCTTCGCCACCCGTAACGACGATCCACGCCAGAAATACTACGTGCTCGAGATGTTCCCTTATCCGTCCGGGCGCATCCACATGGGGCACGTGCGCAACTACACGATGGGCGACGTGGTCGCGCGCTTCAAACGCGCCATGGGCCTCAACGTGCTGCATCCGATGGGCTGGGACGCCTTCGGCATGCCCGCTGAGAACGCGGCCATGGAGCGCAAGGTCCATCCCAAGGCATGGACCTATCAGAACATCGCCGCGATGAAGGCGCAGCTCAAGTCGATGGGGCTTTCGCTCGACTGGTCGCGCGAGCTCGCAACCTGCGATCCCGTGTATTACAAGCACCAGCAGAAGATGTTCCTCGACTTTCTGCGCGCCGGTCTGGTCGAGCGCAAACTCGGCAAGGTGAACTGGGATCCGGTCGACCAGACCGTGCTCGCCAACGAGCAGGTGATCGACGGACGCGGCTGGCGCTCGGGTGCGCTGGTCGAGCAGCGCGAAATGCCGCAATGGTATTTCGGCATCACCAAATTTTCCGAGGATTTGCTGCAGGCGTTGGACCGGCTCGACCGCTGGCCTGAGAAGGTGCGCCTGATGCAGGGCAATTGGATCGGCCGCTCCGAGGGGCTGCTCGTCCGCTTCGCGCTCGATTCCTCAACCACGCCGAACAGGGAAGACGAACTCGACGTCTTCACTACGCGGCATGACACGCTGTTCGGCGCCAAGTTCATGGCGCTCTCGCCCGACCATCCGCTCGCTGCCGCCGCTGCAGCGAAGAATCCTGCGCTCGCTGCATTCATCGCCGAATGCAAACGCCATGGCACCGCGCAGGAATTGATAGACACGGCCGAGAAGCAGGGTTTCGACACCGGGATGAAGGCGCTCCATCCCTTCGATCCGAGTTGGAAGCTTCCGGTCTATGTCGCCAACTTCATCGTCATGGACTACGGCACCGGCGCGATCTTCGGCTGCCCGGCGCACGACCAGCGCGATCTCGACTTCGCCAACAAATATGGCCTCGGCAACACGCCGGTTGTGTGTCCGCCGGGACAACAGGCGAGTACCTTCATCATCACCGATACCGCCTATGAAGGCGATGGGCGCATGATCAATTCGCGCTTCCTCGATGGCATGACCGTCGAGGAGGCGAAGGAAGAGGTCGCGCGCGTGCTCGAACACGCGTCGCGCAGCAATCGACCGATCGGCACACGCCAAGTCAATTTCCGCCTGCGCGACTGGGGCATTTCACGCCAGCGTTACTGGGGTTGTCCGATCCCGATCATCCACTGTGAGCGCTGCGGTATCGTGCCGGTACCGGAGGGCGACCTGCCGGTCATGCTGCCGGACGATGTCGATTTCGATCGCCCAGGCAATCCGCTCGACCGTCATCCCTCTTGGAAGAATGTCGCGTGCCCGAAATGCGGCGCGGCGGCCCGGCGTGAAACCGATACCATGGACACCTTCGTCGACTCGTCCTGGTATTTCATCCGCTTCACCGATCCTTGGATCGGCACCGCCCCCACCAATCGCGCGGTCGCCGACCGGATGATGCCGGTCGACCAATATATCGGCGGCATCGAGCATGCCATTCTGCACCTCCTGTACAGCCGCTTCTTCACCCGGGCGATGCGGGTCACCCGGCACATTGACCTCGACGAGCCGTTCACGGGCCTGTTCACCCAGGGGATGGTGGTGCACGAGACGTATCAGGCGGCGAACGGCGAATGGGTCATGCCCGCCGAGGTAAAGGTCGAAAGCGCAGGCGAGGCGCGCCGCGCCACGCTGCTCGCGACCGGCGAACCGGTCACGATCGGTCCGATCGAGAAGATGTCGAAGTCGAAGCGCAACACGGTCGACCCCGACGACATCATCGCCAGCTACGGCGCCGATACCGCACGCTGGTTCATGCTTTCCGATTCGCCTCCCGAACGGGATGTGATCTGGACCGAGGAGGGCGTGCAGGGCGCTTGGCGCTTCGTGCAACGACTCTGGCGTCTGGTCCGCGAGGCTGCAGACGTCGCCGCCGGCGCCGATCACCCGCGCCCGCCACGCTTCAGCGAGCCGGCGCTCGCCTTGCGCAAAGCCGCGCACCGGGCACTCGCACGCGTCTCGGAGGACATCGAACGGCTACGCTTCAACGTGTGCGTCGCCCACATTTACGAATTTGCCAATGCCTTTCAGGGGTCGCTCGCCGACCTCGAGACTGAGCCAACGGCCGACTATCGGTGGGCAGTGCGCGAAGCGGCCGACATCCTGGTGCGGCTGTTTCACCCCATGATGCCCCACCTTGCGGAAGAGTGCTGGGCCGCACTCGGCCACAAAACCCTTGTTTCTTCAGAACCTTGGCCGCGGCTCGAGGCGGACCTTTTGGTCGAGAACACGGTCACACTTCCGGTCCAAGTCAATGGTAGGAAGCGCGGCGATGTCACAGTCGCTCGAAATGCTGCCAATTCCGAGATCGAGTCCGCCGTTTTGGCCCTCGATGCGGTAAAACGGGCGCTTGATGGCAAACCGCCCAAAAAGGTGATCGTGGTGCCGCAAAGGATCGTCAATGTGGTGGCATGACAAGGGTTCGGCGCCGCTCGCCTCCGCTGCGGGTTGCGCAGGGGGGAAAGCGGAAGCCATGGCATCGGTCTCCTCGCACAGCAGCCTCATTCGGGCCGTCGTGGCGCTGGGGATCGCCGGGCTCGTCGGCGCCTGTTTCCAACCGCTTTATGGGGAGCAATCGGCGACTGGCGGGCCGGTCTTGCGCGACCAGCTCAGCGCCATCGATGTCATGCAGATCCAAGCGCCTAAGGGAACCGACGAGGCGCGGATCGCGGTCGAAATACGCAATTCGCTGCTCTACGATTTCACCGGGGGCGGCTATGCGGCGCCACCCACCCATCGGCTGAAGATCGCCATCAGTTCCACGCGAGCGTCGATCATCGTCGATGTCAACACCTCGCGGCCGGATGTCGAGAACTACGGTCTCAATTCCACCTATTCGCTGACTGAAATCGCAACCGGCAAGGTCGTGGTGACCGGGACGACCTTCGCCCGCGTGTCTTATGACATCCCGGGCCAGGAGCAACGCTTCGCCCGCGTGCGCGGATTGCGAGACGCCGAGCTCCGGGCGGCGAAAGTGATCGCCGACAATATCAGGTCGCGGCTTGCCTCCTATTTCATCGCCGGCACGTAAGCGCTTTTCTCCACCCTCCTCTGTCGAGCATAATCTCCTGGCGGCGACCGAGCGCACGGGAGCGCGGTTCGTTCGCGCGGTTGATGGAATGCCCAGCATAAGCGCGTTCACGCGCGTCTTCGACGCGCTGTGCGCGGGCATGAGGAAGCTTTGGCGATAGACGGCTCATGGTCGCGTTGAAAGTCTCCGAGATCGATAGCTTCCTCGCCCGCCCCAATCGGCCGATCGTGCTTATCTTTGGGCCCGACGCCGGCCTGGTGCGCGAGCGAAGCGAAGCGCTCGTGCGCATGTCGGTTGACGATCTGAAGGATCCCTTTCAGCTGGCCCGGCTTGACGGCGACGACCTCGCCAGCGAACCCACGCGCCTCGTCGAGGAAGCCAACACCATTCCGCTGTTCGGCGGGCGTCGCGCGGTCTGGGTAAAGGCTGGCGCGCGCAACCTTGCTCCCGCGCTCGAAGCTATCATTGCAGCTCCTCCCCCGGCCTGCCGCATCGTTATCGAGGCCGGCGATCTCAAGCGCAACGCGCCGCTGCGCGTCATCTGCGAGCGCGCCAAAAACGCGGTGACGCTCCCTTGCTACCCCGACGCAGAAAGAGATTTGATTCGCCTCATCGATGACGAGATGCGGGAGGCCGGTCTTTCCATCTCACCGGAAGCACGCGCCACTTTGATTCCGCTGCTCGGCGGCGATCGCCTCGCCTCGCGCCATGAGCTTCGCAAGGTCGCGCTGTTCGCGCGTGGCAAGGCGCGCGTCGAGACGGAAGACGTCGTTGCCGTGGTGGCGGACGCCTCGAGCCTCGCGCTCGAGGGTTTGATCGACGCCGCCTTCGCCGGCCGCACCGGCGAGCTCGAAGTGCAGTTCGGTAAGGTGCGGACCGCCGGCACAGCGCCGGGCGCGATCCTATCGGCTGCCCTGCGGCACGTGGCGCAGTTGCACAAGGCAAGGCTTGCCATTGATCAAGGCGCCTCGGTCAGCGAGGCAGCCGGAGACATCCAGCCGTTCGTTCATTTCAGCCGCAAGCCTGCGGTCGAGTCCGCGCTCAGAGCTTGGACCTCGGCGAAGCTCCTGCGCGCGATGGCGCTGCTCGCCGAGGCTGCACTTGAAGCGCGGCGGCAGTCGGCAATCGCAGAGCTGATTGCGCAGCGTGCGCTGCTGACGCTCGCGGTCGACGCGCGACGAAAGCAATGACCCGGCCGATCCGATTACGTCCTTGTTGACCGCAGCATCAATTCTTTTCGAGTCGCCGCAGCACGTCGTCGAGCTGGTCGAGGCTGTGATAGTGGATTCGCAGCACGCCGGCTTCGCCGCGGTGATCGATGGTGACCGCAAGACCAAGCGCGTCCGATACCCGCCGCTCCAGCGCAATCGTATCAGCGTTTTTCACGACACGTTTTTTGTTCGCCTTGCCCGTGCTTGACGCGCGGTCCTTCGCCAGCGCTTCGACCTGACGAACGTTGAGACCGCGATCGACGATTTCGCGCGCCATCTCTTCCGGATCGGGCGCGCCGATGAGCATGCGCGCGGCACCGGCGGTGATCTTGCCGGCATTGATGTAAGCCTTGACCGGCTCCGGCAGCTTCAACAGACGCAGCGTATTGGTGACGTGACTGCGGCTCTTGCCGACGATCCTGGCGACGTCCTCGTGGCTGTGACCATACTCGTTCGCCAACGCCTGATAACCGCCGGCCTCTTCCAGCGGATTGAGATCGGCGCGTTGCACGTTCTCGATGATGGCAAGCTCCAGGGCTTCGCTGTCGCTGGCTTCGAACGACACGATCGGAACTTCGTGCAACGCGGCGCGCTGCGCCGCGCGCCAGCGCCGCTCGCCGGCGATGATCTCGTAAGCATCTTTCGCACCGCGCACCAAACGCACAACCACCGGCTGGATGATGCCGCGCTCCTTGATCGACGCTGCAAGTTCGTCGAGCTCGGCATCCGAATAGTTGCGTCGAGGATTGCGCGGATTGGGCCTGAGATATTCGATCGGCACGCGGCGTTGACTGCGCGCGCGCTCCGGCGTTGTTGCGGTTTCAGCGCCCACATCGCCCATGAGCGCGGCAAGGCCGCGTCCCAGTCGCGATCGGCCGTCATCTACCATTGGCATGCCTCAGTCGTTTTGCATCACGCCGCGCCATGCTGTTGATGCGAATCGATGACGCGGTCGGCTTGAAGTGAAGTCGCGATCAATTCCTTCTCGCGTTGAATGATCTCGGTTGCGAGCCGCAAATAGGCTTCGCTGCCGACGCATTTGAGATCGTAGACCAGCACCGGCTTTCCATAGGATGGCGCCTCCGATACGCGCACGTTGCGCGGGATGACGGTGTCGTAGACCTTCTGCTTGCTGTTCGCGCGCACGTCGGCAACGACCTGATTGGAGAGGTTGTTGCGCGCGTCGTGCATCGTGAGCACGATGCCGTGAATCATAAGTTCGGGATTGAGCGTGGATTTCACAGTCTCCACGGTCTGCAGGAGCTGTGACAATCCTTCGAGCGCGAAGAACTCGCACTGTAGCGGCACCAAGATCGCATCGGCCGCCGCCAAGGCGTTGACGGTGAGCAGGTTGAGCGACGGCGGACAATCTATCAGCACATAACTGAAGTCGCCGGCGCGCGGCGGCGCGTCGCGCAGCGGCGAAAGCGCGCTGCGGAGTCGAAAAGCACGGTCACGCTCTTGACTGACCTCGAGCTCGAGACCGGAGAGATCGAGCGTCGAAGGCGCGATGGAGAGACGCGGGACAGCCGTCGCCAGCACCGCGTCCGACAAGCTCGCTTCACCCATCAACACATCGTAGGTCGAGCGGCGGCGGTGACGGCGATCGATTCCGAGACCCGTGGAGGCGTTGCCCTGCGGATCGAGATCGATGATGAGCACCTGCTCGCCGATCGCCGCAAGCGCGGTGCCGAGGTTGATCGCGGTTGTCGTCTTGCCGACACCGCCTTTTTGGTTGGCGATTGCAATCACGCGCGGGGTCGCGGAACTGGAAATGCGGCTCGCGAGGGCGATGACCTGCGGTGATTCGTGCGGCGGTTGGGCCGGCGGGTCCGCATGCTCGGTCATGGTGTTGCGTCCGACATCAAGTCGCTTCGCTCGCGAATCGGGTGGAATCTTAGGGTGTTGTCCTGCGGCGCTCCACATTCCGGATCACAACAATGCGGCCGGCCGGTTCGATGCGGCTCGGCACGAGCGTCGCGTTCATGGTCCAAGCCCGCATACTGGGCGACTCACGCGCGTGTATGAGTTCAAGCTCTGCATTTTGTCCCTTGGGGAACAAGCCTATTGCCCCGCTTTTCCCCAGAAGCGGAAAACACTGATCGAGCAATGACTTGAGCGGAGCAACGGCACGCGCCGTAACGACATCCGCGCGTCCCGTGAAATTCGCTGCGAAGTCTTCGATCCGCATCGCGTGTACGCTTGCCGGTGTCCCGGTCAGGCGCTGAGCCTCACGTAGGAATGCGGCTTTTTTCGCATTACTTTCAATAAGATGAACGTGAGCGCCGGACTTTCCCGCAAGCGCGCAGGCAACCACCAAACCGGGGAAGCCGCCCCCCGTCCCGAGGTCGATCCAAACCTGGGCATCCGGCGCGAGGTCGAGCAGCTGCAGCGAATCGGCGATGTGCCGCGTCCAGAGATGCGAGACTGTGGATGGCGCAATCAGGTTCGTGGTCCGCTGCCACCCCAGCAGAAGCCCGACAAACCGGTCGAGGCGGTCCAATGTTTCACGTGAAACAGGCGTGAGGGTGAGGGCGCGCGCCCGATCCGTGGCCGCGAGCAGCGCAGGACTAGTGGGTGCGCGCCGCCCGGTCCGACCCTGGCCATTCCGCTGGGGCCGACGGGTCTCCCCCATCAGCGTCCGGCGGCCGCAGCCTTGGCGCGCCGGCCGTTCCGCTTGAGATAGGCGACAAGAAGGGTGAGCGCGGCCGGTGTGATGCCATCCATGCGGGCAGCATGGCCGATCGTGCGGGGGCGCGCGGAATTGAGCTTTTGCCGAACTTCAGCGGAGAGCTCGGGCAGTTGCGAATAGTCGAGCCCCTCCGGCAATTCCAGGCCTTCGTCCCGCCGATAGGCAGCGATGTCGGCGGCCTGCCGCGACAGATAAACCTCGTATTTCGCGTCGATCTCCACTTGCTCCGCGATTTTCGGCGGCAGATCGCCCAGTTGTGGCCAGACCCTTGCCAGCTCCGCGACGCTGATATTCGGGTGCGACAGCAATTCGAAGGCGCTGCGCCGCTGCCCATCCAGGTTGAGGGCAAGCCCATGGCGACGCGCCTCGCTGGGTGTAAGCGAAACCGAGCGGGCGAGGTCCCGTGCTGCAGCAAGAGCGGCCATTTTGGCCTCATGCTGGCGCCGGCGCCCTGGACCCACGCAGCCGACCGCAACGCCTCGCGCCGTCAAGCGCTGGTCGGCATTGTCGGCGCGCAAAGTGAGGCGGTATTCGGCGCGTGAGGTGAACATCCGGTAAGGCTCGTTGACGCCGCGCGTCACTAAATCATCAATCATTACAGCAAGATAGCCTTCGGCGCGGTCAAAGACGATCTCGCCTCCCCCGCCCGCCTGCGATCCTGCATTGAGGCCCGCCACGAGGCCCTGGGCGGCGGCCTCTTCATAGCCGGTCGTGCCGTTGATTTGCCCGGCCAGAAACAGGCCCGGCATGCGCTTCGTCTCCAGAGTGGGCTTTAGTTCGCGCGGATCGACGTGGTCGTACTCAATGGCATAGCCCGGTCGGACTACGCGCGCGGCTTTGAGGCCTGGAATGGTGGCAATCAGCGCGATTTGGACCTCTTCCGGCAATGAGGTCGAGATGCCGTTCGGATAGACCGTCGGGTCGTCCAGTCCCTCCGGCTCGAGAAAGATCTGGTGCCCGTCACGCTCGCCGAAGCGCACGATCTTATCCTCGATCGATGGGCAATAACGCGGGCCTTTGCTCACAATCTGCCCGGAATACATGGGCGACCGGTGGACGTTGTCGCGGATGACGCGATGGGTCGCAGCGTTCGTACGGGTAATGCCGCACTGGACCTGGGGGTTCTCGATACGGTCGGTCAGGATCGAAAACGGCTCGGGCGGCTCATCGCCTGGCTGCATTTCCACTCCGGCCCAGTCGATGGTGCGGCCATCGAGTCGGGGCGGCGTCCCCGTCTTGAGCCGCCCAAGGGCAAATCCGAGCCGCTCCAGCGTGAGCGACAGGCTGACCGCTGGGGCTTCGCCGACGCGCCCGGCCGGGGTTTTTCGTTCGCCGATATGGATGAGGCCGCGCAAAAACGTCCCGGTTGTCAGCACGACGGCCCCTGCCCCAAGCTCGCGACCGTCCGCGAGCCTGAGCCCGGCGATTCGTTCGCCGCGAATCATGAGGTCGTCCGCCTCGGCTTCGATCACCGCAAGATCCGGGATGGCCGAGATCGCCTGCTGCATGGCGCGGGCATAAAGCTTCCGGTCTGCCTGCGCGCGGGGTCCACGCACTGCCGGACCCTTACGGCGGTTGAGCACGCGGAACTGAATGCCGCCGAGGTCGGCCACCCGCCCCATGAGGCCGTCCAGCGCATCAATTTCTCGCACCAGGTGTCCCTTGCCCAGGCCTCCGATCGCGGGATTGCACGACATTGCGCCGATGGTGGCGACGCGATGGGTGACGAGGGCGGCCTTGGCGCCCATCCGCGCGGCGGCCGCGGCGGCCTCGCAACCGGCGTGGCCGCCGCCCACGATGATGACGTCGTAGTGCATGTTCGACCTTCGAGCGCGGAGCTTTTAGCCGAGTAGGTGGGGATCGTCTATTTCGGCGCGCACAAGGTTGCGCGTTTCACGTGAAACCAGCGCAATCGGAAAATCGCGCTTGGCTTACTCTGCCTATGCGCGGCCGTTGGCCGCCAGATCATCGGCCTAGGTGAGAACAAGCATTCGGCCGCCGGCGCAGTCGGCCATTGAGTCCGTCCGATGTGTTCATTTGCCAATGCAGAAATCTCGAAAAATCACGTCCAAGACATCCTCCACATCGACTCGGCCAAGCAGCTTGCCCAAAGCCCTGCTCGCCAGCCGAAGCTGTTCCGCCATGATTTCCTCTCTTCCGTCCTGGGCGGCGCGTTGCGCGTCACGCAATGCGACAATGGTTTCCGTTAGGTGCGCGCGCTGACGTTCGCGCGTCACCAGCGCGGGTTCCGGCGTGAAGAAATGCTCAGCGAAGCGAGCAACCGCGTTCAGGAGTGGATCGATGCCGGCGCCGGTTGCGCTGGAAATAAGGTTAACAGTTTCTTTTTCACCGAACTCGGATTCAATTCTTTGTTTTTCCTCGCCGGGCAAAAGATCGATTTTGTTGATCATCAACCAAGCTTCCGGTCCCGCTCGGATTGCGCAGCGCTTCGGATCATCGCGCCATTGCGCGATGGTGGCGTCGACAACCCACAACACCAGGTCTGCGCCAGAAGCCTGCTCGCTCGCGCGCCGCACGCCTTCGCGTTCAACGGGATCGGCCGTCTCGCGAATGCCGGCCGTATCGAGCACCGTTACGGGATAGCCGGCGAGATCGAGATGCAGTTCGAGCACGTCGCGGGTGGTTCCGGGGAATGGCGATACAATCGCCGCCTCGCGCCGTGCGAGCCGATTGAATAGGGTCGACTTCCCCGCGTTGGGTGGGCCGGCGATGGCGACGCGCAAGCCCTCGCGCAACCGTTCGCCTTGTTGTGTCCCCGCCTTGCTGATCTCCTCCGCCAGCGGCTGGATGAGCTGCAGCGAACGGGTCATCATGTCCTTCGGCACATCCTCCTCATCGGAAAAATCGATACCCGCTTCGACCAGGGCTAGCGCCTCGATCAACCGCTGCCGCCAGCTCTCGGCGCGATCGCCAAGCAGGCCCCTGAGTTGCTGGTACGCCTGCCGCCGTTGCGCCTCGGTCTCGGCCGCGACCAGGTCAGCGAGTCCTTCAACCGCAGTCAAATCCATGCGGCCATTTTCGAAGGCGCGCCGCGTGAACTCCCCTGCTTCCGCATGACGAAAGCCTGGAAGCTTCGCCAACGCGGCAAGGACCGCCGCGATCACTGCGCGGCCTCCGTGCACATGCAGTTCAGCGATGTCTTCGCCGGTTTCACTGTTCGGGCCGGGAAACCACAACGCCAGCCCTTCATCGATGACGTCACCGGTCGCCGGATCGCGCACGTGAGCGAGCGACGCGCGTCGCGGCTGCGGCACGCGACCGATCAGCTGTTCGAGTGCGACACGCGCACGCGGACCGGAAATGCGAATAACTGCGATTGCCGCCGGCGGCCGCCCCGACGAAAGGGCAAAGATCGTATCGCGATGGCTCATACGTGATACTCGGACTTTCGAGAGCTTGCCGCCGAAATCACCGCGCAATAGCTTACACCGCGACCGGAATGGCGTTCATCAATGGTTCGACCGGGCCGTGCTCGCTGAACCAACTCGCACCGGCGGGCATTATCACGAGATGTCAAGTAATTCCCGCACCACATCCCACGAGAACCGTCTCGCGCGCGAGACGAGCCCCTACCTGCTGCAGCATAAGCACAACCCCGTCGACTGGTGGCCGTGGGGAACCGAAGCGCTCGAGGAGGCAAAACGCAGCAACAAACCGGTTCTACTCTCAGTCGGCTATGCCGCCTGCCATTGGTGCCATGTGATGGCGCACGAGAGCTTCGAGGACACGGCGACCGCGAAGGTCATGAATGATCTCTTCGTCAACATCAAAGTGGACCGTGAGGAACGTCCTGACATTGACCAGATCTACATGTCCGCACTCCACCACCTCGGTGAGCACGGGGGTTGGCCGCTGACGATGTTCCTCACCCCCAACGGCGAGCCGTTCTGGGGTGGCACTTATTTTCCGAAGACCTCACGCTACGGAAAGCCTGCCTTCGTCGACCTCTTGCGCGAGATAGAGCGCGTGTTCCGCGAGGATCCACAAGGCGTGGAGCGCAATCGCAGCGCGCTGATGGCGCGGCTGGCGGCCAGCACACGGCCCCAGGGGCACGTGACGATCGCTGCATCCGACCTCGACCGCGCCGCCGATCAGCTCATTCGCATGATCGACCCGGTCAACGGCGGCATACGTGGCGCACCCAAATTCCCGCAGCCCATGCTGCTCGAGTTTCTGTGGCGGACGGGACAGCGCACGAACAACCCGCGCTATTTCGCAGCAGTGGAGCTCACGCTCACCCGCATCTGCGAGGGCGGAATCTACGATCATCTCGGCGGCGGCTTTTCCCGCTATTCGGTGGACGAGCGGTGGTTGGTGCCGCATTTCGAAAAGATGCTCTATGACAACGCGCTTCTGCTCGAGCTGCTCGCGCTCGCCTATCTGCACTCGGGCAACAACCTGTTCCGGCGCCGCGCGCAAGAGACCGTGGCTTGGCTGGCGCGCGAAATGACGACGGAGGGGGGAGCGTTCTGCGCCTCGCTCGATGCCGATTCCGAAGGCGAAGAGGGCAAATTCTACGTCTGGTCGTCGGCCGAGCTGACGGCGGCATTGGGTGAAGAGGATGCCGCGTTTTTTGCCGCCCACTACGACGTAACCCCCGAAGGTAACTTCGAGGGTCACAACATTCTTAATCGCCTGAAGCACCTGCCTCGCAGCGTGGAAGACGAGCAAAAGCTCGCGCCGCTCCGCGACAAGTTGCTCAGCCTGCGCGAAAAGCGGGTGCGGCCCGGCCTCGATGACAAGGTGCTGGCGGACTGGAACGGCTTGATGATTGCCGCGCTCGTCAACGCCGGGCTCGCATTCGACGAGCCCCTCTGGCTGGAAATGGCCGCACGCGCCTTTCTATTCATCGACGCCAAGATGACCCATGGCGACCGGCTGGGCCATTCCTGGCGCGCAGGCAAACTCACGGTCCCCGGCCTCGCCTCCGATCATGCCGCAATGATCCACGCGGCACTGACGCTTCACGAGGCGACCGGCGAGTATGCCTACCTCGAGCGCGCACTGGCCTGGCAGGCGACGCTCGACCGCCACTATGCCAATCCTGATAACGGTGGCTATTTCCTCACCGCCGACGATGCACAAGGCTTGGTGGTTCGACCCAGCGCCACGACTGACGACGCGACGCCGAATCCGAATGCGTTGGCAGCGCAGAACTTGATCCGCCTTGCGGTCTTCACCGGCCAGCACGCCTGGCGCGACAAGGCCGATCGGCTGTTTGACGGGATCGGTGCGAGCGCGATGGAAAATCTGTTCGCACATCTCGCCTTGCTCAACGCGCTCGATCTGCGTTTGCGCGCAGCCGAGATTGTGGTGACCGGCGAAGACAAGCGCGCCAGCGACCTTCTCGCCGCCGCCCGCAAGCTTCCCTTTCTCGACCGGGTGGTGCTGTACGCAGCGCACGCGCTGCCGTCCGGCCATCCCGCCCATGACAAGATCAAGGCGGCAGCACAGAGCGCGGCCTTCATCTGCGTCGGTGAAACCTGTTCTCTACCGGTGAATGAGCCTAAGGCGATTGCTGAAGCCGTGAGCGCAGCCCGGCCCTGATCACGCATTCATCGACTCGAAGAAGTCGCCGTTGGTCTTGGTGTTGCGCAGCTTGTCGAGCAGGAAGTCGATGGCATCCATGGTCCCCATCGGATTCAGGATGCGGCGCAGGATATACATTTTCTTGAGTTGATCCGGCGGCACCAGCAGTTCTTCCTTGCGGGTGCCGGAACGAGTGATGTCCATGGCTGGGAAGGTTCGCTTGTCCGCCACCTTGCGGTCGAGAATGATTTCCGAATTGCCCGTGCCCTTGAACTCTTCGAAAATCACCTCGTCCATGCGGCTGCCGGTGTCGATCAATGCCGTGGCGATGATGGTGAGTGAACCGCCTTCCTCGATGTTTCGCGCGGCGCCAAAGAAGCGCTTCGGCCGCTGCAGCGCGTTGGCATCGACGCCACCGGTAAGCACTTTCCCGGACGACGGCACTACCGTGTTATAGGCGCGCCCGAGGCGCGTGATCGAATCCAACAGGATGACCACATCACGGCTGTGCTCGACCAGACGCTTAGCCTTCTCGATCACCATTTCCGCGACTTGAACGTGCCGTGATGCCGGTTCGTCGAACGTCGAGGACACGACCTCGCCCTTCACCGAACGCTGCATGTCGGTCACTTCCTCCGGCCGCTCGTCGATGAGCAGCACGATGAGATAGCACTCGGGATGATTGGCGGTGATGGCATGGGCGATATTCTGCAACAGCACTGTCTTGCCCGTGCGGGGTGGAGACACGATCAGCGCGCGCTGGCCTTTCCCGATCGGTGCAACGATGTCGATGACGCGGGGAGAGAGATCCTTCTTTGTCGGATCCTCATGTTCCATCCGCAACCGCTCTTCGGGATAGAGCGGAGTTAGATTGTCGAAGTTGACTTTGTGGCGCGCCTTCTCCGGATCCTCAAAGTTGATCGTGTTGACCTTGAGCAGCGCAAAGTACCGTTCGCCCTCCTTGGGCGAGCGGATGTGACCATCGATGGTGTCACCGGTGCGCAGGCCGAAGCGGCGAATCTGCGAAGGCGAGACATAGATATCGTCGGGCCCAGGCAGGTAATTCGCCTCCGGCGAACGCAGAAAGCCAAAACCGTCGGAGAGGACCTCAACCACGCCTTCGCCGATGATATCGGTCTCGCGCATGGATAGTTGTTTGAGAATTCCAAACATCAGCTCCTGCTTGCGCATGGTGCTGGCATTTTCGACCTCTAGCTCCTCGGCGAACGAGACAAGCTCGGCCGGCGTTTTGGCCTTGAGGTCTTGAAGTTTCATTTCCCGCATACGGGGTAGTCCTATGGAGGGGGATCGGTGACTAAAATGCTGCCGATCGGTACGGAGGGGGAATCGCAGGTCTTAAGCGAGGCGTCTGCGCCCGATACAAGGGCCGGCTCCCGCACTTGGGCCGGAATTAATTGTATCTGCCTGCGTTCGGGGAGATGAACCCAACATAGGTAAAGACGGTTCCATGCGCAAGTGCCGCTTCCTAGGTGTGCACGGCTAGTTGCTCGTCATCAGAATGGCTTGACGACCGCGAGGATCACGATCCCGACCATTAGAACTGCGGGTATCTCATTGATAATTCGATAAAATGTCGGAGAAAATCGATTAGCATCGCGGCTGAATTCGCGCACGCAACGCACAAAAAAGCCGTGCAGCGCGGAGAGCGCGAGGACGAGCACGACCTTCGTCTGCAGCCAGCCAGCGGCGTAGGAGCCGCCGGTCCACGCGAGCCATAGGCCAAGCGCCCAACTCACCACCATGGCCGGAGTGATGATGACGTTGAGAAGCCGCCGCTCCATGATCTTGAAGGTTTCAGACTGCTTGGAGCCGGGCTCGGCCTCGCAGTGATAGACGAATAGCCTGGGCAGATAGAGCATTCCCGCCATCCACGCGATGATCGCGATCACGTGGAATGCCTTGAGCCAGAGGTACATGCCTCGCTCCAATCCTCATGCGCTCATGCCACGCGCGCGCACGCGGGTAAGCATCTGCTCGACATGCGCAATGGGGGTCTGCGGCAAGATGCCGTGTCCAAGATTGAAGATAAAGGGCCGCGCGGAAAACGCTTCCAGCACGTTGTCGACTGCCCGGTCGAGTGCAGCGCCGCCGGCGACCAGCACCAGTGGGTCGAGATTCCCCTGCACCGGTACGCGGGACTGGATCTGGTCGCGCACGAAGATGGGATCGACCGTCCAATCGAGGCCGATCGCGTCGACCGGAACCTGTTCGACGTAGCGCAACAGCGAGGTGCCGGCACCGCGCGGAAAACCAATCACCTTTGCGCCCGGCACGCTCTGGCGCAGCTTTGCAATGATGCGTTGAGTAGGAGCGATACACCATCGATGAAATTGTTCCGCCGGCAGAATCCCGGCCCAGGTATCGAAGATCTGCACCGCATCAACGCCCGCTTCCAGTTGTCGGAGTAGATAACCTGCAGATGCGTCGACGAGCTTGTCCACGAGCTCGCTGAACCCGTCGGAATCTTCATACGCAAATCGTCGCGCAGGCTCCTGTTCCGATGTGCCGGCACCCGCGATCATGTAGCTCGCCACCGTCCACGGCGCGCCGCAGAAACCAAGCAGTGCGATATGAGGAGGAAGATTTTCCTTGATGTGTTTGATCGCGTTGTAAATCGGCGCAAGCACGCCGTGGTCGAGTTCAGCCTTCAAACGCACGAGACCACCGCGGTCGGCGATCGCATCGAGCTGCGGCCCCTCACCCAGCGTGAACTTCACAGATTGTCCAAGCGCGTATGGAACTACCAAAATGTCGGAAAACAGGATTGCCGCGTCGAAACCGAATCGCCGGATAGGTTGAAGTGTCGCTTCCGCTGCAAACTCGGGAGTGAAACATAGCTTGAGAAAGTCTCCCGCCTTTTCCCGCAGGATCCGATATTCGGGTAGATAGCGGCCAGCCTGCCGCATGAGCCATATCGGTGGTGGTCTTCGGTGCTGGCCTTTAAGAATATCGAGAAGAGGTTTATCCACCGAACGATCTCACCTTAGTGCTTCCCTTCAAAACCTGAATCTTAAACTCTGTTGTAATTGTTGGACTGTTGATTTGACTCATACATCGGCATCCACATGGTATCCACGTCTACGGATGTTATGCGGGTCTTGTGGAGTAAAATGCTAATTGAATAGAACCGCTCGAAAGGCGCAATTTTATCGGTACTCAAACCCCACCGGAGTCATGGAATTCAAGGCTGAGTCACATTTACCCGATGCACCTGGTCCGGTGCCTCCCACAATATCCCCAGAGGCAGACTGGGGAAGGTTGGGAGCCATCCGCCGATTGCTGACTTGCGCTTGGGCTTTGCTCGTGGCCTCCTCCGCCAGAACCCACAGCTAGTCCCACCGTTATCATGCCACAGCGTACCGGCAGCTATTTTCATCTTCACCTTGTCTCGGATGCGACCGGTGAGACATTGACCACGGTCGCGCGTGCGGCGGCTGCGCAATACACCAAGGTCTCTGCGGTAGAGCACGTTTATCCCTTGGTTCGCACCCAGAAGCAGCTCGACCGCGTCCTGGCTGAAATCGAAGAATCGCCTGGTATCGTGCTTTATACGCTTCTCGACGACGAGCTGCTGGAGCGGCTTGAAAACCGTTGTCGCGAGCTGAGCCTACCCTGTCTGTCAATCCTCGGGCCGGTCCTACAGCTTCTCCAATCCTATCTTGGTACGGAAACCTCACATCGCATCGGGGCGCAGCACACGCTCAATGCGGATTATTTCAAACGTATCGACGCACTCAACTATACGATGTTGCACGACGATGGGCAGCACCTGGAGGATTTGGAGGAGGCTGATGTGGTGTTGGTCGGGGTATCGCGTACGTCGAAAACGCCCACCTCGATCTATCTGGCAAACCGCGGCGTAAAGACTGGCAATGTACCGGTCGTGCCTGGGGTCGAGATCTCTAGGCATGTGGAGCGACTGTCGCGGCCGCTCGTGGTCGGGCTCTACGCCAGCCCGGAGCGGATCGTGCAAATTCGCCAGAATCGCTTGCTCGGGCTCAAGGCGCATCACGATGATGACCAATATATCGACCGCAAGGCGGTGGCGGAGGAGGTGGCGTTCTCGCGCAAGCTGTGCGCCAGACACAATTGGCCCAGCATTGACGTGACGCGACGCTCGATTGAGGAGACTGCCGCCGCGGTTATGAGTTTTCTTACCGAGCGGCGCCGCCAGCCGGTCGCTTGAGCGATGCCACTTTGGCTCGCCGACCAGCCCCTCGTGCTCGCATCCAAGAGCACGATCCGCCGTGACATCCTGCGCGATGCAGGGCTTCCAGTCGACGTCGAGCCTGCTGATCTCGACGAGCGGGCGATCGAGCTGGGCAGTCCCGGGTGCAGCGCAGGCGAAGTCGCGGCGCTGCTCGCACGCGAGAAGGCGCGCATGGTTGCCGCTCGCTTGCCGGGCCGCCTCGTGCTGGGTGCGGACCAGACCTTAGCGCTCGGCGAGCAGCGCTTCTCCAAGCCTGCCGACCGCGCCGGCGCGCGCCGCCAGCTCGAAGCGCTGCGCGGTCGAACCCACGAGCTGCATAGCGCGGTTGCGCTGGCGCGAGGAAGCTCGATCCTGTTCGAGCATCGCGACCTTGCGCGGCTCACCATGCGGGCCTTTTCAGACCATTTTCTGGAGGGCTATCTCGACGCTGCGGGCGCCGCGCTCACGGCGAGTGTCGGAGGCTACCAATTGGAAACGCTCGGCATCCAGCTGTTCGAGCGGATCGAAGGCGACCATTTCACCATTCTCGGCCTGCCGCTCATGGCACTTCTGCAATATTTCCGGCAGGCCGGATGGCTGGCGGGGTGAATTGTCGGACACCATTGGCTATTGGGATCGCATGTTCATTCTCGGCCTCACCGGTTCGCTCGGCATGGGAAAATCCACCACGGCGCGGTTTTTCGCGGAAGAAGGGGTACCCGTGCATGACGCCGACGCGGTTGTGCATCGGCTCTACGACGGGGAGGCCGCGGCGGCGATCGAAGCGGCGTTTCCCGGGACAACCGTGGGCGGCAAGGTCGATCGCGATAAGCTGGCGGCGCGTGTCCTCGGCGATGCCGCAGCGCTGAAACGGCTCGAGGCGATCGTTCATCCTCTCGTGCAAGAGGTGGAGCGTCGGCTGCTGGCTGAAGCCCAGGCGCGCGGCGAGACGGTCGCGGTACTCGACATTCCGCTCTTGTTCGAAACCGGCGGCCAGGACCGGGTCGATGCGGTGGTGGTGGTATCCGCGCCGCCCGAGGTGCAGCGGTCGCGCGCGCTCGAACGGCCGGGTATGACCGTAGACAAACTCGATGCGATCCTCGCGAAGCAGATGCCGGATCACGAGAAACAGCGTCGGGCGGATTTTGTCGTGGACACGTCGCGTGGCTTTGAGGCGGCGCGCGCCCAAGTGCGTGCGATCCTTGACGCGGTTGCTACAATGCCGAAGAGGCGAAGGTGATTCGGTCGCTGCGACCGCGGGAAGCTAGACGTGCGCGAAATCGTGCTCGATACGGAGACGACGGGACTCGATCCTTTCCAGGGGCATCGGGTTGTGGAGATCGGCTGCATCGAGCTCGTCAATCGCATCCCGACCGGACAGAGCTTTCATTGCTATCTTAATCCTGAGCGCGACGTGCCGGCCGAGGCCGTCGCAATCCATGGCCTCTCGACTGATTTTCTCAAGGACAAGCCGTTCTTTCTCGAGGTCGTCGAGGAGTTGATTGCATTCATCGGCGATGCGCCGCTTGTCGCGCATAACGCCATGTTCGACCTCGGCTTCCTCAATGCCGAGCTCGAGCGGGCAGGGAAAATACTGATGCCGCGCGAGCGCGCGGTCGATACGCTGCTGCTGGCGCGCCGCAAGTACCCAGGAGCACCCAACCGCCTGGACGACCTCTGTGCGCGCTATGGCATCGATAATTCACACCGCACCAAACACGGCGCCTTGCTCGACGCCGAGCTTCTGGCGGAGGTCTATTTAGAGCTGATCGGCGCGCGGCAAGCCCAGCTCGTATTGGTCGAAATCGGTGCCGGAGCGGTTGGCGCGGCTGTCGGTCCGGTGATCGTGCGCGCGCGACCCCAACCGCTCGTCCTCCGGTTGCGCGCCGACGAATGCGAAGCGCATCTCGCTTTTGTAGCAACGCTGGGCGAGAGCGTGATCTGGCGCGACTATTTGCAGTTGCCGGCGGCCGCGGGCTGAATCTTCAAAGCCTGCTTGATTTGATCCGCGACGGCCGACGCGCAGGCGAGCAACGGCATGCGCGGCGTTCAAGCGCCCAAGTCGGAGATTTGTGGGATCGGTGCGCGATCGCTAGCTCGAAGGCGTGGTCGGCTGCGGTGACTGCATCTGCGCCGCGCGCTGTTGATAGAGCGCGACGAAATCCACAGGGTCGAGGAGCAGCGGCGGGAAGCCGCCATTGCGTACCGAGGTTGCGACAATCTCGCGCGCGAACGGGAACAGCAGGCGCGGACACTCGATCATCACGATTGGCTGCAGCGTCTCGGCCGGCACGTTCTGCACGCGGAAAACGCCCGCGAATGTCAGATCGAATGCAAATAAAACCGTTCCGGAGCTCTCGGCTTTACCTTCGAGGTTGAGCGAGATTTCGTAATCGGTCTGCGCGAGTTGTTGGACGCCCACATTGATTTGAATGTTGATCGCAGGCTGCGCTTGCGGGGGCGTCAAGGAGCGAGGCGCGTTTGGGTTCTCGAACGAAAAATCCTTGATATATTGGCCAAGCACGCTGAGCTGCGCCTGGGTTTGCTGAGCGCTTGGGCTCGGCGCGGGTCCGCCATTGCCGGGGGTCGCCATCGACTCTACCTCTCACTGCCCATAATTGCCGCAGTCGCGGCGTGGCTAACACAGGCGCTCCGGTCGGACAAGGATTTCGCCCACGCGGCTTGGACTTGCGGGGGGTCTACTTGCTCGTTTTTCAGGTGGATCGCGGAGCAGGCGCGATGCGAGCGCTGCCGCGCGGCGGTTGCGTGTGAAATTTCCACCACTCCGGCACCTCGTTGGCGGCACAAGCGGCACCTTGGACGCTCTGCGCTAAAACCCGGAAAAGTCACACAGAATCCGCCGCCCCCGGCCAGCCTGCCCCGGGGGGCCGATGGATTGAGCGCTCCACTCGTGCGCAAAGCCGCTGTGCAGAGTGCTCAACTGGGCGCATGCGTTTATCCCGGGTCGAAAGCTCGAGGAGCCAATGAAGACCCCCATTTGTTCAAGGCAGGCCGTCGAAACTTGCCACTCGCCATGGAAAGCGCGACTCGATTAATCTCTATTTAACCAAGGACATCGGGCCAATCCTGCTCCAGCTTTGCGTCATCAGCCTTGTTGGCGCCACCGTTGGGATCGTCTATGGTCGCGCCGGTGCGACGCATGCGCCTAGGCTGAGGCGCCGGGCCTCTGGATCAGTGCGGTCGCGCACTTACATATTGATGCGGGAACCGTCTCTGCCTCTGCAGATTTCCTGTCTGCTTCCCTACTGATCCCGCGGTTCCCTCACGGCGGTCGAGAGCGTGCGAGACGTGTTTGATATCTACACCATCATCTTTCTCGCGCTGGCGGTGTTCATCTTCCTGCGCTTGCGAAGCGTCTTGGGCCAACGCACCGGCCGCGAGCGGCCGCCTTATGACCCGTATTCCGCCCGAGATGCCGTGCGTGGCGCGACCAACGACAATGTGGTGACGCTGCCGGGCCGGCCCGGCGAGGCCGGGCAAAAGCCGGTCGAGGCCTCCGAGCCGGGCGAGCGGTGGAAGGGCATCGCCGAGACGGGATCGCCGATTGCTGCCGGGCTCGATTCCATTGCCCGAGAGGACAAGACTTTCGACGCCAAGCATTTCATCGCCGGCGCACGTGCCGCGTACGAGATGATCGTGCTGGCATATGCCGAAGGGGACCGCCGCACGCTCAAGAACCTGCTCTCACGCGAGGTCTATGAAGGGTTTGAGGGCGCTATCAGGGAGCGTGAGAACAAAGGTGAGACTGTCGAAACCCGTTTCGTCGCGATCGACAAGTCCGACATCGCCGGCGTCGAGCTGCGCGGCCGCACTGCGCAGATCACGGTGCGATTCGTGTCGCAGCTCATATCGGTGACCCGCGATAAATCCGGGAACGTCATCGAGGGGAATCCCGAAAAGGTTACTGACGTCACCGACGTGTGGACCTTCGCGCGCGACCTTTCCTCGCGCGATCCCAATTGGAAGCTTGTCGCTACCGAAGCCGGGCAGTGACCGGACGGAACGCGATGTCGCTACGCTGGTGCCTCTTCCTTGGAAGCATCGCTGCCGCGCTCCTGTCGATCGCCTCCCCCCTTTGCGCGCAATCGGGCGAGGAGCCGCTTAAGCTCGCCGACACGCAGCTCGAGCCGGTCAAATGGGCCGATGTCGCGGGCTGGACCGCCGACGACCACCTCGCCGCCTTCGCCGCGTACCAGACCAGCTGCAAGACCTTTCGCAGCGTCAAGCAGCCGCGGGACGAACGGCCGATTTATAATGCGCTGTGGGAAGTATGCCGGCGTGCGGCGGGCTTGCGGCTGACCGACAAAGCGGCCGCTCGCCGCTTTTTCGAGGATAATTTCCAGCCGGTGCAAATCGTGCGGCTCGGCGAGACGCAAGGATTTCTCACCGGCTATTACGAGCCGATCGTCGAGGGCTCGCGCTTTCCCAACCCCGAATTTCACGTTCCGCTCTACCGGCGGCCGCACGATCTCGTGGCCGCCGGATACAAAGCCGGCGTCGATCCTTTTCCCAACAAGGGCGCGCTCATCGGTCGACTGAACGAAAAGAGCGAGATCGTGCCTTACCATGATCGCGGCGCCATCGAGAGCGGGGCGCTCGATGGGCAAAAGCTCGAAATCTGCTGGCTCAGGGATCCGTTCGAAGCGCTGGCGATACAGATCCAAGGATCAGCGCGAGTCATCCTCGAGGACGGCACCCCGCTGCGAATCAACTACGACGCACACAACGGCTACCCTTACACGGCGGTGGGGCGCGTGCTCATCGAGCGCAATCTCGTGCCACGGGAAGAAATGTCGATGCAGCGCATCCGCGACTGGATGGCGGCCAATCCCGACGAGGCGCCGAAGGTGCGCGCGACGAACCGCTCGTACATATTTTTTCGGATCACCGGGTTGTCGAACGAGGGCGAACCGGTCGGGGCCGGGGGTGTGCCGCTCGTGCCCAGCCGCTCGATTGCTGTCGACAAGATTCATGTCTACGGCACGCCGTTTTTCATCGACGCGAGCTTGCCGATCGACAGCGCGAAGCCGACCACGCCGTTCCGCCGACTGATGATCGCGCAGGATACGGGCTCGGCCATCGTCGGGCCGGCGCGCGCGGACCTTTATTGGGGTGCCGGCGACGAGGCCGCCCGCATCGCCGGACGCATCCGCCACCCAGGCCGTTTTGTGATGCTGCTTCCGCGCGAGCTCGACATGATCGAGGCTGGCAAACACATGCCTCTGCCGGTCCCCAAGCCAAACATCCCGGAGGTCGAGGTCAAGCAGGAGCCGGGCAAGTCAAAGCACGCGGGCAAGGGTGAGGACGAAACCCGTACGAGGAAATTGCGCCGGCAAGTTGGGCCGGTGCGGTGGCGGCCGCGATCATGAGAGGAGGCGAAGGCAAGCCTGGGCGGCGCGGGCTCAGTGCCGAAGAGCGCAAACTCTGGGGTCAGGTTACGCGCTTGGTCGCCCCGCTGCGACGACCGCTGCTGGTCGATGCGGCACAACCGGCAACGCCGGGCAAGCCGAAGTCTTTAAGCGCGCCAACGCGCTCCATACCCGCGGCCACCCGCGCCGCGCCTTCGCTCGAGCCGTTCGATCGACGGCTCAAGCAGCGCCTCGCACGCGGCTCCGAATCGATCGATGGCCGCATCGACCTTCATGGCAAGACGCAAAGCGAGGCGCACGCCGCGTTGCTTGCGTTCTTGCGCAACGCGCAGCGCAACGGCGTCACATTCGCTTTGGTGATCACCGGCAAAGGCGGGAGCGCGCGCGACGGCTGGAGCGAGCGCGGCGTGCTCAGGCGGCAAGTGCCGGAATGGCTGCGACTGCCGGAATTCCGCGGATACGTCGTCGGGTTCGAGGACGCCCATACCAGGCACGGCGGAGCGGGCGCCCTCTATGTGCGCATCAGGCGTAAACGATCAGGGGTCAGGACACGTCCTGACTCATGACCACCTATTTCCCGAAGGCTGCGATCAGCGGGTCACGCCACCGTCGTTCCCCAGCCGACCCGATTGTAGAGATCGAGCACGTCCGCATTGTACATGCGAATGCAGCCGTAAGAGACGAAGCCGCCGATCGACCCCGGATTGTTGGTGCCGTGGATGGCGTATTCCCCGCCGCCGCTGAGCGTCAGCGCCGCTGCCCCCATGGGATTGCCCGGGCTTCCGCCCGGAATCACATTCGGTAGCGAGGGTTTGTCACGCTTCACCTCGGCGGGCGGTGTCCAGGCCGGGCGTAGTTGCTTGCCGTTGATGTACGCCGTGCCCGTCCATTGCTTGCCGACCCGGCCGACACCGACCGGATAGCGCACTGCCTTGCCGTTGCCGAGGACGTAATAGAGTGCCCGCTCGGTGGTTTTCACCACCACCGTGCCACTCGAATAGGGGCCCGAAAATCCGACGATTTCGCGTGCCTGCGCCAGCTGCGGCATGGCCGCAGCAAGCACGCATGCGGCCGCCGCGGCCGCCAATGCGCGTGACAGATGCATGATTTGACCGTTTCTGTTTGCCCGTTATCCCCTCGATCGTCGGCGCCCGATAATCCGTTTGGATTCCCCTCATGTGGGCGGCGACGGATCAGTAACCATAATAATCGAATCGTCCCGCGGGCTTGAGCGGAAACGCGCGTCAGGATTAGCGAACGGTGAAAAATTCCGACGACTGTGCCCTGCGTGCCACAGATGCAGCGTGTCGCCTCTGTGACGCGATTAATCAAGCCCGGGCGTGACGAGTTGGGCGATGTCGATGTGGTAGAGGCCGCTCGGAGAGTCCGCTAAGCGTGCGCCTTGCGGTTCTGGCGGTTGCCGACGAGATCGTCGACGACGGTCGGGTCGGCAAGCGTCGAGGTGTCGCCGAGATTGCCGTACTCGTCTTCGGCGATCTTGCGCAGGATTCGGCGCATGATCTTGCCCGAGCGGGTCTTCGGCAGGCCGGGCGCGAATTGAATGAGATCGGGCGAGGCGATCGGGCCGATCTCCTTGCGCACCCACGCCACCAACTCCTTGCGCAGTTCTTCGCTGGGATTCTCGCCGGCCATGAGCGTCACGTAGGCGTAGATGCCCTGGCCCTTGATGTCGTGCGGGTATCCGACGACGGCGGCCTCCGACACCTTGGCATGCGCCACCAGCGCGCTTTCCACCTCGGCGGTGCCGAGCCGATGGCCGGCAACGTTGATCACGTCATCGACGCGGCCGGTGATCCAGTAGTAGCCGTCAGCATCGCGCCGGCAGCCGTCGCCGGTGAAGTATTTGCCGGGATAGGCCTTGAAATAGGTGTCGACGAAGCGCTGGTGGTCGCCATAGACCGTGCGCATCATGCCCGGCCAGGAATCGATGATGCAGAGGTTGCCGGTTCCGGCGCCCTCGACCACTTTACCCTCGCCATCCACGATCTGCGGAATGACGCCGAAGTACGGCTGCGTCGCCGAGCCCGGCTTGAGCCGCGTCGCGCCGGGCAGGGGAGTGATCAGAATTCCGCCGGTCTCGGTCTGCCACCAGGTGTCGACGATCGGGCAGCGGTCCTCACCCACCACGTGGTAATACCACTCCCACGCCTCGGGATTGATCGGCTCGCCCACGGTCCCAAGCAGCCGCAGCGACTTGCGCGAGGTCTTCTTCACCGGCGCGTCGCCGGCCTGCATCAGCGCGCGGATCGCGGTCGGCGCGGTGTAGATGATGTTGACCTTGTGCTTGTCGCACACCTCCCAGAAGCGCGACGTGCTGGGGTAATTCGGCACCCCTTCGAAGATCATGGTGGTGGCGCCGTTCGCCAGCGGGCCATAGACGATGTAGCTGTGGCCGGTGACCCAGCCGATGTCGGCGGTGCACCAATAGATGTCGCCGTCGTGGTAGTCGAAGATGTATTGGTGGCTCATCGCTACGTAGACGAGATAGCCTCCCGTGGTGTGCAGCACGCCCTTCGGCTGACCCGTCGAGCCTGAGGTGTAGAGGATGAAGAGCGGATCCTCCGCGCGCATGTGCTCGCACGGACATTCCGCCGTCACCACCTTGGCCGCTTCGTGGTGCCAGACGTCGCGTCCGGGCTGCATGTCGACCTTGGCGCCCGTGCGGCGCACCACGATCACGTGATCGACGCCGCCGACCTTGTCGATGGCAGCATCGGCATTGGCTTTGAGTGGCACTTTACGTCCGCCGCGCACGCCTTCATCGGCCGTGATGACAACGTTCGACTTGCAGTCCGAGATGCGGCCGGCAAGCGACTCTGGCGAGAAGCCGCCGAACACCACGGAGTGGATGGCGCCGATGCGCGCGCAGGCGAGCGTCGCGTAGGCGAGTTCAGGGATCATCGGCAGATAGATCGTGACCCTGTCGCCCTTGTTGACGTTGCGGTTGCGCAGGATATTGGCGAACTTGCATACCTCGTCGTGCAGCTCGCGATAGGTGATGTGCTTGGACTCGGACGGATCGTCGCCCTCCCAGATGATTGCGGTCTGATTGGCGCGCTTGGGAAGGTGCCGATCGATGCAATTGTAGGCGGCGTTCAGCACGCCGTCCTCGAACCACTTGATCGAGACGTTGCCGGGACCGAAGGAGCTGTTCTTGATCTTGGTCGGCGCCTTGTACCAGTGCAGACGCTTGGCCTGCTCGGCCCAGAAGCCGTTCGGATCCTTGAGCGAGCGCTCATACATCTCCTTGTACTTGGCCGCGTCGATATAGGCGCGTTTCTTCCACTCCGGCGGAACGTCGTAGACCTTCTCGGACATAATCTTCCTCCAAGCACGCGACGGAAAGCACCGTACGCAATCAGTCTCTTGTTCGAACCGTCCCCCGAGGGGCTATTGGAAGCCATTATGCGACGGTGGCCGGACGAGCGACAAGTCTGGCAATATTCGACTTTGGTTGCCGACATGCGCTCGCATGCGGCAAAATGCCGGCCGGGGGCGCCGCCGACCCGGGAACAACGGTGATGAGGAGCGTCGTGTCGTGCGTGATCCGTTTGGTACTCGCCGCTGTGCTCGCAATGCTCGCGAGCGCCGCGCCGGCGGAGCCCTATCCCACGCGGCCGATCAGGCTGTTCGTGTCGTTCCCGCCGGGCGGGGCTTCCGACCTGATCGCCCGCGCGCTGGGTCAGCCGTTGGGCGCGCGGCTGGGCCAGCCGATCGTGGTGGAGAACCGGCCGGGCTCGAACGGGAATATGGCAGGCGAGCTCGCCGCGCGCGCGGCGCCGGACGGCTACACGCTGCTGCTGGCACCGAGTTCGCTATTGGCAGTCAATCCGCACCTCTACGCCAAAATGGCGTTCGATCCGCTCAAAGAACTGTTGCCGGTAGCAAGCCTGGTGGTGAATGAGCTCATCCTGACGGTCAATCCAGCGCTTCCCGTCAAGGATTTCCGCGACTTCGTCGCGTTGGCGCGCGCCGCCCCTGCCGCCGATCGCGGATGTCTATCCCGGCTACGAGGTCACGATTTGGAAGGGTTTGTTCGCGCCGCTCGGCACGCCGCCCGAGATCGTCGAGCGGCTGCGCGAAGCGACGGCTGCGGTCCTCGCACAGCCGGACTTCGCGAAGAAGCTCGCCGCGGCCGGATCCGGCGAGCCCTACGTCACCACGCCTGCGGAGTTTGCGGAACGGATCCGCAGCGATCACGCGCGCTACGGCAAGCTGATGAAGGACGCCGGCCTCGCGGTGAATTGAGGCTGCGAGCCAGATCGTGAGTTGGCGGCCACGCGGTACTCGCGATGGTCGAGGACATGCTTGCCGGGAGGAGAGCTTTCATGCGCAAGCCCGCTTGGATGTTGGTCGTCTGGCTGACGGCATGCTTGTCCGCTGCCGAGCCTGCACGCTCGCAAACGCCTTCACCCGACGCGCTGGCGGCAGCTCGCGAGCTGATCGAGACGATGCACGCGGTCGATTATTTAAAATCCATCGTGCCGGCGATGATGCAAGCTCTCAAACCCGCGATCGTTCAGAATCGGCCGCAAGTCGAGCGCGACTACGATGCGGTCACGCCGCTTTTGTTGGACGGCTTCAACGCGCGTATGAACGAGCTCATCGAGCAGATTGCGGTGCTTTACGCCCGCAATTTCACCGCCGATGAGCTCCGAGAGGTTGTCGCGTTCTATCGCCGCCCGACCGGCCAAAAGTTCGTGCAGAAGCTGCCGGCGATCACGCAGGAGAGCATGGTGCTTGGCCAACGATTCGGGCAATCGATCGGCAACGAGATCCGCGCCCGCATGATCGAAGAGCTACGAAAGCGTGGACACAATATTTGAGCTTTGCGCCGGCGAGCGGCACGGATGGGATGCGCGTCGGTCGTACGTTGCCGTTTAGTTGAACCCGTTAAGCCTTCACGCCGCCCAGCGCGCAAACGATCTTCCATTGCTGCGCCGTTACCGGCTGCACCGACAGACGCGGATATTTCGCGAGCGCCATTTCCTTGAGGCGCGCGTCGGCTTTGACCGCGGCAAGCGTCACCGGCTTGGGGAAGGGCTTTACCGCCTTGACGTCGACGGCGCGAAACACGCCTTTCTCGTCGGTCGGATCGGGATAGCTCTCGCGGACTACCTCGACGATGCCGACGACCTGCTTCTCCTCCCCGGTATGATAAAAGAACGCGTGGTCGCCTTTTTTCATCTCTTTGAGATTTCCTCTGGCGATGAAGTTGCGCACGCCGGTCCACGGCTCGCCCTTGGCGCCGCGCTTGACCTGATCGTCCCAGGAGAATGTCTCAGGCTCGGTCTTCAGAAGCCAATACGCCATCGTCTTCTCCTCTAACTTTAACTTTCCCTCGCACGCCCTTCACTCGGTCATTGCCGGGCTTCGACCCGGCAATCCATCCTCTTCGCAAGAAGGTCTTACGAAGAACGATGGACCCGCGGGTCAAGCCCGCGGGTGACGGCGGCGCTACCCCTCCGCGCGGAACGGCCGCGTCAACAACGCTTCGACCGCCTCGTCCACGCTCGCGCGGCCGGCGAGAATGTCGGCAACCGCGGTTGCGATCGGCATGTCGACGCCCTTTTCCTTTGCCATCTCGACCAGAACCGGCGCGGTGAACACGCCTTCGGCGAGCACGGCTTTCGCCGGATCCCCGCGGCCTACCGCAATGCCGTAGGAGTAATTGCGCGACTGCGCGCTCGAGCAAGTGAGGATCACGTCACCCAAGCCGGACAAGCCGGTGAGCGTCTCGGGGCGCGCGCCGAACGCGCGGCCGAAGCGAAACAGCTCGGCGAAGCCGCGCGTCACCAACGCAGCGGCGGCGCTGGCGCCGAGGCCGCGCCCGGCGACGATGCCGGCGGCGATCGCGAGCACGTTCTTGGCCGCGCCGCCGATCTCGACCCCGCGCACATCGGTCGAATGGTAGGGCCGCAGCGCCGCCGAGCCGAGGGCGCGTGCGAGCGCAACGGCCACGGTCTCGTCGCCGGCGGCGAGCGTGACGGCGGCGGGCAGGCCGTGTGCCACCTCGGCGGCAAAGCTCGGGCCCGACAAAATTGCCGGCAATGCCGCCGGCGCGGCCGCGGCAATCACTTCGGTCATGAAGCGATGCGTGCCGCGCTCGATGCCCTTGGCGCAGGCGATGACGGGGGTGCCGGCGCGCAGCGTCGGAGCGATGGCGCCCGCGGCCGTGCGCATCTCTTGCGAAGGCACCGCCAGCAGGATCGCCTCATAGCCCGCAAGCTCGCCTCCTGCCGGCGCGATGTCGATGCGCTTATCGATCTGCACGCCCGGCAAGCGCAACGACTCCCGCGTCTTCGCGAGCACATCCGCGGCGGCGCGGTGGCGGGCGGCAAGCAGCACCGTGCGGCCCGCGCGCGCAATCACGTTCGCAAGGGCAGTGCCCCACGCGCCTGCTCCGACGACGGCGATGCGTTCGAATGCCATGCGCGATCAGTTTAGAGAAGTGGCGTCCCCGCGGAAGCGGGTGGGACGGCGCAAATCGTCAGCCTTCTTCAAAGGCCGCAGGTTTGCTTGCGTCTATTTTTGACGGTTCGGAAGACTCCGGCGGCGTCTCTTGCGCTGGCCCGGTCACGTCATGCAGCGACCAGCGGGCGTGCGGGGGTGCATCGAGCGCGTCGGTGAGTCCAAGCGCAAGCCGCTCTGCGCCCGCCCAGGCGATCATCGCGCCGTTGTCGGTGCACAAGGCTGCGGGCGGCAGCACCAGCACGGTGCCGGTCTCGAACGCGACTTGGTGCAGGACCTTGCGGATCGCCTGGTTGGCGGCAACCCCGCCGCCGGCGACGAGCGCGTTCGGCTTGCCGTAGCGTTCGCGAAAGATTTTCAGCCCGGCGCGTAGGCGGTCGCCGACGACCTCGACCACGCTCTGCTGAAACGACGCGCAGAGGTCGCGTACGTCGGTCTCGCTCAGCGGCGCGATCCGTTCCGCCTCGACGCGCAGCGCGGTCTTGAGCCCCGAGAGGGAGAAATCGGCGTGCGGGCGGCCGAGCATCGGCCGCGGCAGGGAGACGCGCGCGGGATTGCCCTCGAGTGCTTCGCGCTCGACCTCCGGACCGCCGGGATAGGGAAGCCCCAGGAGCTTGGCCACCTTGTCGAAGGCTTCGCCGATCGCGTCATCGACGGTGGTGCCGAGTCGCACGTAATTGCCGACGCCGAGCACCGCGACGATCTGCGTGTGTCCGCCGGAGGCGAGGAACAGACAGTAAGGAAATGCTGTCGCGTCGGTGAGGCGGGCGGTCAACGCGTGCGCCTCGAGGTGATTGACCGCGATCAGCGGCTTCTCGCTCACGAGGGCGATCGCCTTGGCGGTGGTCAGCCCTACGATGACGCCGCCGATCAGCCCGGGCCCGGCGGCGGCGGCGATGCCGTCGAGGCTAGCAAAGCTCAACTCTGCTTCCGCCATCGCCTTGGCGATGATGACATCGAGCGCCTCCACATGGGCGCGGGCTGCGATCTCCGGCACCACTCCGCCGAAGGCGGCGTGTGCGTCGATCTGCGAGAGCACGATGTTGGAGAGAATTCGCCCGGGCCCTTCCGGCGGCCGCTCGACGACGGCGGCCGCTGTTTCATCGCAGGTCGTTTCAATGCCGAGCACAAGCATTCACGATTCTCTTCATCTGTGCCGCAAACTCGGTGCGCTCCCT
>Ga0306924_10000188_pt1 | contig 47658 bp, 38 predicted proteins | sample sta12Can44000111_FD_203756 | JGI IMG/M metagenome (GOLD analysis project Ga0306924, IMG submission 203756) | Lab enrichment of tropical soil microbial communities from Luquillo Experimental Forest, Puerto Rico - statanox.12C.anox.44.000.111 (v2)... | ecosystem: Environmental > Terrestrial >... | reverse complement strand
GATGTCTACCGCGATCTCGGCGAGGGCTTGGATGAGCGTCGCAATTAGCCTGGCGGCGCCGGCCCATCGGCCGCGCCGATCCCCGTCGGACCGCTTTCTGCGCCGGTATTGCAAGCGATATGATGAAGGCATCTCCGTCCGCCGATCAAATCACGGTCGCTCCATGCCAAAGTGACTAGCCGATCGAGAAGAGCTCGAGGTGCTTATGGCAACGGATGTCCCTGGTATCCTTATCGTCGATGACAATGAGGATAATCGATACACGCTGCAATTGATGCTCGAATCCGATGGTCACGAGCGGATCGCCAGCGCGGCCAGCGGAAACGAGGCGATTGCGCTAATCGAGAAGGAAAAATTCAGTCTGGTTCTGCTCGATCTGATGATGCCGGATCTGAACGGGGACGAGGTTCTCAAAGTGATCAAGAGCGATCCGGACAAGAGGGACATCCCGGTCGTCATGATCAGCGCCGACACGGACGCCGAGAAGGTTTCGCAATGCATCGAGCTCGGCGCGGACGACTATTTGCCGAAGCCGTTCAATCCGACGATCCTGCGCGCGCGGATCGCGGCCGCGCTGCGCAGGCACTCGCTGCGGGCGTTGGAGAACGAATATGTGGGCAAGATCGAGAACGAGAAGCGGCATTCGGAGAATCTCTTGCGCAACATTCTGCCGGCGGAGATCGCAACCCGCCTGCGCAACGGGGAAAGCAACATCGCGGATCACTTCGATGACGCCACCGTCATCTTTGCCGACGTCGTCGGCTTCGGCAAGATCACGGCGCGCATGAAGGCTTATGAAATCGTCGCCTGCCTGAATCAGCTGTTCAGCGAATTCGATAGGCTTGCTGAAGATGCCGGGATCGAAAAGATCAAGACGATCGGCGACAACTACATGGCGGTCGCCGGTGTGCCGACGCCGCGCGCCAATCACGTCCGGATGGCGGCGAAATTCGCCCTCGACATGGTTGCTGCCACCGCGCGATTGCGATCTCGGCTGCCGGTCCCGTTTTCGATCCGGGTGGGACTGCATTCCGGCCCCGTGATGGCGGGGGTCATCGGCACGCGCAAGTTCGCCTACGACGTCTGGGGCGACACCGTCAACATCGCCGCGCGCCTGGAGGCGGCGGGTCAGCCCAATCGCGTGCTCGCGTCCGCGGCGACTGTCAAAGGGCTGGGGAGCGATTACAGCTTCGATGGCCCGCACAAGATCGATAACAAGGAAGAGCGCGTGCTCGAGGCGTTTTTCTTGAATCCTCGACCGTGACGCGGGAAGCCGCGGCGTGCGCGCGCGGCAAGCTCGATCTGCTCCCGCCGCTCTCGTGATTGCGCGCCGTGGTGCATCAATGGAAGAAACGTGCCCCCATTCCTGCTGCGTCACTTCGCAGCGGGCGAACCCAAACTCAGTCCTGTTTGGCGCTGTCGGCTTGGTTCTCTTTCGCGCTCTCGGCCTGCGTCTTGTATTGATCGATAATTCCCTCCAGACGCGTGATGTTTTGCAGCAGACGCTCGGTGCTCAGCCGCAGGAAGTAATAGCCGAACTCCGGATTCTGGAAGTAGATTTCGAGCAGCCTGTCGTAGGTGATGGCCAGCACTTGCCCATCCTCGGTGCATTCGAGCGACTGCGTACGCCGGTTGTCGGGTGCGAGAAAACCAAGTTCGCCTACGAGCCGTCCGGGCGGGAGCTCGATGCCCAATTCGGTCACCAGGAATTTTCCGGTCACTGTAAAGAACATTTCATTGGCGCGGTCCCCTTTGCGGAATAGCACGTCGCCTTTGCCGTACTTGCGCCGATTCATGAACGGCTTGAGCCAGTCCATGGATAGATCACCCTGCGCGGCAACGCGCGCTCTCTTCACGAGGCTGAGCATCTGAGCGAGGCGGAAAATGTTGATGGGCAGCAGCAGAATATATAAAATGAGAGTGGTCACCGTGCCGGAGAGCACGCCGTAGCCGATGAAGAACACATCGCTGATAATGCCGGTCACCCGCAGCGGCACCATTGTCCGCATCAAGAGTGTGGCGACGAAAAAGATCGCGCCGATCAGAGCGAGAATATTTGCGATCGTGACGGATGCCAGCGCGATATCCACGAGACGCTGGAATAGCGCCTCGGACGTGATGTTGCCCGCCTCAAGCCTGAGGTGAGTCAGCAGTTTGTTGAGGATATCCTCCATGGCCGCGTCGATTGCGCCATTCGCTTGCGCCACGAGATCCAGATCGCCGAGGTTCATGTTTCAGTGTTCCTGCTCACAAACGAGAAATGCGCGCCGTGCGGGGGGACGCTCTATGCTGCGACCGGGGAAACGGCCCATATGCCGCATTTGTGTCGGATACGGCCTAGCGTACTGATGGAAATACACGATCCATGCGCGCAATCAACGTCCTATTCGCTGACGGAGCGCATCGCAGATGGGATTTGGTCGCGACTTCCAGAGCAAATGTGCCGCGTTTTGCGAGCAGCACGGGAGCAGCAATGGAGCACATGAGACATGTGAACTTCATCGCCGGCATGGCCGCGATCGTTGCAGTGCTGTCGGCGGTAACGCCGGTGGCATCGGCCGCGGACCTGCTCAAGCTCGCCGCCGCCCAGCGTGGGGCTTGGGAGTCGGCGGCGCCGGAGCTCGGCCAGTCCGCTGGCATCTTCGCGAAGCGCGGAATTACCCTCGATCTGGCCTACACGCGGGATGGCGAGGTCGAACCGTCGGTGACATCGGGCAGCACCGACGTGGGAGTGGGCGTCGGCACGATCGCAGTGCTGCGTGCCTACGCCAAAGGCGCCCCGGTGCGGGTGATCGGGGCGAATACGACCGGCACTGCCAATTATTGGTACGTTCAGGCGAACTCGCCGATCAAGACGGTCAAGGACATCAATGGCAAGACCATCGCCTATTGGACCAGTAATCCCTCCAGTCGCTACGACGTGTTCGACCTCATCAAGCAATTCAGCCTCAAGGCCCGACCAACGGTGATCGGGGGAGCGGCGGCGACGTTCAACCAGGTGATGGCGGGTCACGTCGACGTCGGCTGGGCGGAGGCCCCATTCGGACTCGAGGCCATCGAGCAGGGGAAAATTCGCGTTGTGGCGCGAGCGATCGACGTTCCCGCAATCCGACGCGACACGGTCCGCGTCGTGATCACCAATGCCGACACGCTGCAGAAACGCAAGGACGTCGTTGCGCGCTTCATGCAGGCTTATCGCGAGACCATTGACTGGATGTATTCCGACCCTGCTGCGCTCAAACGTTACGCCGAGTTCGCTGGCGTATCGGAAGCTTTCGCGCAGCGCCTGCGCGATGAGTTCTTCACCAAGAACATGCTGTCGCCGGACAAGATCATCGGTCTCGATGCGATCATGAAAGAGGCGATAACCTCGAGATATATTCAAACGCCCTTGTCGAAGGGGCAGATCGCCGAATTGATTCAAATTCCAGCGCCCGTGCGCTAGTGCGCGGCCTGTCCCGAACGCGGCGCAGCGCCAGCCATGTAGCGCGTCGACGATCATTGCGATCGCGCGTCCAAGCGATCAGCCGGCCGGTTGCGAGCGCTGATGCGCCCTGAGCGCGGCGAGCCTGCGATCGCGCCAACGCATGCGCGCGGCGACCTGATCGGGGGTCAGGACTTTCTCCCATTGCGCCAGGATACGATCGAGGTTGTCGCCGTCGTAAATCGCGGGATTTGCCGCGCTCAGCGCGCTCAAGCTTAAACCATAGCGCCGGCAGTAATCCGGGATACCGCCCGGCGCGTTGAGCTCGATGGTCTCGAACGGCCCCATGAACGACCAGCGCAAGCCCAATCCGTCCTTCAGCGTCTTGTCGAGATCCTGCGGCGTGACGTAGCCGTCTTCAACCAGACGAAACGCCTCCGACAGCAGCACGGCCTGCAGCCGGTTGAGGATGAAGCCCTCGATCTCGCGCTTGACGACGATCGGCGCCTGGCCGACGGCCTGGTAAATCGCCTTGGCCTTGGCGACGATCTCGGGCGCCGTCCACGGCGCGCCGACGAGCTCCACGAGCGGGATGAGATGGGGTGGGTTGACCGGATGGGCGACGAGGCAGCGATGGCGGCCTTTGAGGTTTTCCGTGAACAGGCTCGCCACGATGGTCGAGGTGGAGGAGGCGAGAATGGCCTCGGGCGCGGCCAGGCGGTCGAGTTCGGAGAAAATCGAGCGCTTCGTCTCGATGCTCTCCGGCAGGCTCTCCTGCACGAGGTCGACGGCATCGAGCGCGTCGGCAAGATTGGCGGCGACCCGCACGCGCGCCGCTGCGGCTTTGGGATCGTTGACGAGCCCCTGCTCGGCGAGGTCGCTGAGCCCCTGCGCCACCAGGCCGCGCGCCTGCTCGGCGATATCGAGCCCGGCATCATAGAGTGCCACGTCGAAGGCGCCTCCTGCGAACACGATCGCCCAGGAGCGACCGATCAAGCCGGCGCCGATGATGGCGACGCGATTGTTCACATCCACAGCATTTTTCTCCGCAGCGCGAGGTCGTCTCTCAATGCGTGTGAGGGGCCGCTCCAAGTCACCGAGCCGCGCTCCAGCACCACCGTGCGGTCGGACAGGGCGAGCGCAAGATCGAGATGATGGTCGACGATGATCATCGCGACGTCGTAGCGCAGCTGGTCGAAGGCTTCGAACAACTCCTCGGTGACGGCGGGGGAGAGCCCTTCGAACGGCTCGTCGAGCAGCAGCACGCGAACGTCTCCTACCAACGCGCGGGCGACCGCCAACATCTGCTGCTCGCCGCCCGAGAGATAGTCGGCCGGCGAGTGCCAGCGCTCGGTAAGGCGCGGAAAATATGAGGCGATGCGGTCGTCGGTCCAGTGGATGCCGCTGCCGGTCATGCGCTTGAGGCGCCCGAGCGCCAGATTGTCCGCAACCGTCATGCCCGCGAACAGACCTCTGCCCTGCGGCACGTATCCGATGCCTCGCCGCGCGATCTCGGCGGAGGCAAAGCCCGCCGTGTTCTCGCCGGCAACCCGGATCGAGCCCGCTCCGGGCGGAGCGATGCCGATCACCGTCTTCAGCAGCGTCGACTTCCCCGCGCCGTTGCGGCCGAGCAACGCCACGATTTCGTGCTCGCGCACGTCGAGCGAGACGGCGTTGAGGATGTGGCTCTTGCCGTAGAAGGTGTCGACCTTGTCGACCACCAGGAGCGGGGTCGCTCCCGCCGCCGAGACCCGCGGCTTGGCGGCGAGCGCGGCGACACCAGAGCCGATATAGACCTCGCGCACCTTGGCGTCGCTGCGCGCGTCCTCGACCGTGCCGTCAACCAGCACCTTGCCCTCGTTCATGACCGTGACGTGGTCGGCGATCTGGAAGACGCGGTCGATGTCGTGTTCGACGAGCAGCACGGGAATTTCGGCGGCGATCGTCGTCAGGAGCGCGGCGATGCGCGTGCGCTCGGCGGCGGCGAGCCCGGCGAGCGGCTCGTCGAGCAGCAGGATTCGCGGCCGGGTCGCAATGGCGAGCCCCATGTCGAGCAGGCGCTGCCCGCCATAGGAAAGCGAGGCTGCTTCCGCCTGTTCGATGCCGGTGAGGCCGAGAAAGGCGACAAGGTCCGCGGTCTCCTCGTTCACCTCCGCCACCGCAGCGGCCGACGTCCACAGCGCGAAGCGCTTGGCGCTGCGCGCCTGCACGGCAAGTCGCAGGTTCTCCTCGGCGGAGAGCCCGCCGAACAGATTTGTGATCTGGAACGAGCGGCCGACGCCGGCCGCGGTGATGTCCTCGGGCTTCAAGCCGGCGATCGAGCGGCCTTCGAGCTCGATCGTGCCGGCGTCCGGTGGAAAGAGCCCCGACACGAGATTGAAGGCCGTTGTCTTGCCGGCGCCGTTCGGGCCGATCAGCGCGTGCAACGTGCGGTCCCTGACCGTCAGGTCGATGCCATCGACGGCGTGAATGCCGCCGAATCGCTTGACGAGACCGCGCGCGACCAGCACCGGCGCCGCGCTGGCGCTGGAGCGACGATAGACCTGCGGCAGTCCCGCCGTCTCGGTGATTCGGCGGCCGGCCATTGCCCCAGCCTCGATCGTCCGCTTGCGGAACGGCGCAAGGATCCGCCCGGCAACGCCGACTAAACCGGTCGGCGAGAATACGATGAAGCCGACGAACAACAGACCAAAATAAAACAGCCAGTGCGGCGTCCAGATCGACAGGAACTCGCGAAAGAGGATGAAGAACAACGCACCGAGGGCGGGACCGAGAAAGCTCCGCATCCCCCCGATCACTACCATCGCAACCAGCTCGCCCGAGAACGCTACCGCGAGCGGCTCCGCCGACGCAAAGCGGTGATTGAACACCGACAGCGTGCCGGCGATCGCGACCACGGTCGCGGACAGCACGAAGCCGATCAGCTTGTAGCGGTTGGTGGGATAGCCGACGAAGCGTGCGCGCTCCTCGTTCTCGCGGATCGCCACCAGCACGCTGCCGGCCGGCGATCGGTGGAAGCGCCAGAGCAGGTAACACACCGCCATGCCGATTGCTGCGACGACCCAATAGTAGGCGTGGTCGGATTCGAGATCGAGGTTGAGTACGCTCGCGCGGGTCACGCCGCCCAATCCGCTCTCGCCGCCGGTGAGTTCGGTCCAGCGGTAGCCGATGGCGAACAGGAGCGCGGTCAGCGCCAGCGTGAGCAGCGAAAAATAAACGCCGCGTCGCCGCAGGATCAGCGCTCCGGAAAGGAGCGCGGCCGCCGCAACAAAGAAAATCGCGAACAGGAACGGGAGAATGATTCCGCCTGGAAACCAGTAGCGCTGGCTCAAGGCGGCGGCGTAGGCGCCGAGCCCGAACCACGCGCCGTGGCCAAACGAGACGAGCCCGGTATAGCCGACCAGCACATTGAGTCCCATGCAGGCAATGGCGAACACCACCACATCGATTGACGTACGCAGCGGCAGGCCGGCAGCATCGAGGGCGAACGGCAGCACCGCGAGCGCGATCGCCGCAATCAGAAGCGTGGCGTATTCGTCGCGCATTGCCGGTTACTCGAACTTTTGGATGCGCTCGCCGAAAAGGCCGCGCGGCCGCACCAGCAGCACCAGCGCCATCAGCAGATACATCGAGCCTTCGCCCCAGGATGGGTTGAAATAGATGGTGATGCCGCGCACGACGCCGACCAGCAGGGCGGCGGCGATCACGCCCCAGAACGAGCCCAGGCCCCCGATCACGACCACGACGAACGCCGCGGTGAGGATTTCCGCGCCCATCGCCGGGTGGACGCCCGCGATCGGAGCGAGCAGCACGCCGGCAAGCCCCGCAAGCCCGACACCGAGCGCGGCGATCGCCGTCATGTAGGGCGCGAGCGAGATGCCGAGCGCGCCGACCACGTCGGGGTTCTGGACGCCCGCGCGCACGACGCGGCCGAACGCGGTGCGATAGACGATGAACCAGGTCGCCGTCACGGCGGCGACGGCGACGGCCAGGATGATGAGACGGTATCGCGAGTAGATGAAGTCGCCGACGAAGATCTGCCCGCGCAACTCGGGCGGGATCGAGAACGGCAGCGGCGTCGCGCCGAACACGATGCGCAGGCCTTGCTCGATCACCATCGCGAGCCCGAAGGTTAGGAGCAGGCTCAAAATCGGATCGGAGCGGTAAAAGCGGCGAAACAACAGCCGCTCGATCGCGACGCCGATGAGACCGACGGCGAGCGGCGACACGACGAGCGCGCCCGCGAATCCGATGCGGTCCGCCAGCACGACCGCGAGATAGGCGCCGATGGCGTAGAAGCCGCCGTGCGCGAGATTGACGATGCCGCCCAGCGCGAAGATCAGCGACAGGCCGAGCGCGATCAAAAGGTAATAAGCGCCGACCAGGAGGCCGTTGAGAACCTGCTCGAGTATGAAGACGAGCTGCACGCGGCCACTCTTCGGAAATGGACCTTGATCGCTAGATCAAACCCATCACGGTCGTCCCCGCGCATAGCGCGTCGGAAGACGCGCGTAAACGCGCTTATGCTGGGGACCCATAATCACCGGCTCTGGAATATGGGTTCCCGCTTTCGCGGGAACGACAGAAACGGTGATGCGGGTCGACCCCCGTGCTCACCCGATTTTGCAGGTGCCGTCCTTCGGCGGGGCGATGATCTCCATGTCCTCGTTCGGACCGGGGACGGCGCCGAGCGCATCGTAGATGTCCCACTGGTCCTTCATCTTGGCCGGCTCCTTGGCGCGCACCGCGTACATCTCCATGACCATCTGGTTGTCGTAGGGACGAAAGTACGCTTCGCGAGCCTTCATCACGTCGAATTTCGCGCCCTTGCGCAGATGCTCCGCGAGCTTCTGCGGGTCGGCAGACTTGGTCTCGCTCATCGACTGCGCCACGATCTTGAGCGAGTTGTAGTCGCCCCACGACTGGTTGTCGGGGAGCTTGCCGTATTTCTTCTGGAACACCTCGACATATTTCTTCGAGCTCGGCGTATCGACGAGGTGGTGCCACACCAGCGGCCAGATGCCGGAGAAATTGCCCTTGCCGGCGCCCCAAGCGACGACGGTGTCGAAGCCGAAGCCGGCGACCGGGAACGGCAGGCCGTATTCGGAATATTGCTTGAGGAAGCTGGTGATCTGGTTGCCGGCGAGATTGGACACCACGAGATCGGGCCGGGCCTGACGGACCTTCAGGAGATAGGGAGAAAAGTCGGTGGCGTCGGTCGGCACCAGCTCGTCGGCCGCGAATTGACCGCCGTTCGCCTCCATGAATTTTTTGGCAACGCGCAGAAGGTCGTGGCCGAAGGCGTAATCTGCCGTCAACGAATACCACTTCTTGCCGCGCACGAGGTTCTCGCGCAGCAAGTACTGGCCGACCGCCATCACGTACATCGAGTTCGCGCCCTCGATGTGGAACATATAGGGATTGCAACTCGCGCCGCGTAGCGCATCGGAATTGCAGCCGGTGTTGATGTACACCGTCTTCAAGCGGTTTGCGACTTGACCAATGGCAAGGCCGGACGCCGACGAGATTTCGCCGATGATCATCGCGACTTTGTCGCGCTCGATCAGGCGCTCGGCTTTGGCGGAGGCGGTCTGCGGGTTGACCGAGTCCTCCATCACGAGCTCGATCTTGCGGCCCATCACGCCGCCCGCGTCGTTGATCTCATCGGCGGCGAGTTTTACGCCCATGACCGCGTATTCGCCGAGCGGCCCAAGAAAGCCCGTGAGCGGGGTGAGATGTCCGATGCGGATGGCATCGGTTTGCCCGCTCACGATCGCCGGCATGCCGACGCCGGCAAGCACCGCGGAGCCGGCCGCGCTTTTGATGAGCGTGCGGCGTGACAGACTGGAACTCATGACAATTCCTCCCTTTGAAAAGCCTTACGCGGCTTGAGCGACGTGCGAACTTTCGCGTCCGTCGGCGCCTGCCGCCACTCTTGCCAACGATTGCGGCCGTCCAGGAAGGCGCCGCCTTCGGCTTTACTTGCCACAAAATGCATGTATCACTCAAGGAGTTGCGGAGCGGCGACAGCGAACTGGCGGGCGATGACCGAGAAGATCGACATCAAGCTCAATATCAACGGTCATGATCACGCCGTCCGAGTCGAGCCGAGAAAGACGCTGGTCGATGTCATCCGCGACGAATGCGGGCTGACGGGGACGCACATCGGCTGCGAGCACGGTATCTGCGGCGCATGCACGGTGATCCTCGACAATGAGGCGGTAAGGTCCTGCCTGATGTTCGCGGTCCAGGCACAGGGCAAGCGCATCCGCACGGTCGAAGGCTTGGCCGACGGCGACAAGCTGCATCCGGTGCAGAACGCATTCATCGAGCATCACGCGCTGCAGTGCGGGTTCTGTACGCCGGGCTTCCTGATGCTGACGGTGAACGCGCTGGAGACCAATCCCGACCTCACGGATGATGACATTCTCGATCTTCTCTCGTCCAATCTTTGCCGCTGCACCGGCTACCAGAACATCGTCAAGGCCGTGCGCAGCACGGTCGCCGAGATGCGCCGGCAGGCCGCGCGCTGAGTTCGAGACCAGCCATCCCCGGCACATCGCCAAACTAAAGCCTAACGAGACCGCGTGCCGATCGACGTTCATGCCCATTACGTTCCGCCGCAGTTGATCGACGCCATCGTCGCCCGCGGCGAGGAGATCGGCGTGCGGCTGGTGCGATCCGGCGCCGCGCCACCGGCGGTGCATTTCGACTACGGCTTCAAGGTGCGCCCGTTCTTTCCGCGCCTGATCGAACCGGTCGCTGCGCGGCGCGCCTGGCTCGACGAGCAGGGCATCGATCAGCAGATCGTCGGCACCTGGCCAGACCTGTTCGGCTATGGCCTTCCCGCCGACGCCTGCATCGCCTGGCATCGGATGCTCAACGACACGCTGGCGGCATGGAGCGCGGACAACGCGGATCGGTTCGCCTGGATCGCCTCCGTTCCGCTCGTTCAAGCCGAGGCCGCGGCAGCCGAGCTCGAGCGCGCCGTCGCGCTCGGAGCCTGCGGTGTCATCATCTCCTCCAACGTCGAGAACACCAATCTCGGCGAGCTTGCGCTCGACGCGTTCTGGCGCAAGGCCGAAGCGCTCGGCATGCCCGTGCTGATCCACCCCGTGCTGGTCGGCCCCGCGCCGCGCGCCGCCAAGTTCGGCCTCGCCCAGATTGCGCACTACACCTTCGACACCACGCTCGGCGTCGGCTCGCTGTTGATGTCGGGCGTATTGGACCGCTTTCCGCGCCTCAAGCTGGTGCTGTCGCACGGCGGAGGCGCGTATCCCTATCTCGCCGGCCGTTTCGACATCATGCATCGGCGCATGGACCGGGCCGCGCAAGGCGACGTCGCCGCCAAGGCGCCGTCCGCCTATGCCTCGCAGATGCTCTACGACAGCATCGTCCATGCGCCCAAGGCGTTGCGGTTTCTGATCGAGCTCGCCGGACTTGATAACGTCGTGCTGGGCACCGATTATTCGTTTCCGCCGGCCGACATGGAGCCGCTGGCGCTGCTGCGATCGGCGGGATTGTCGGCTGCCGAGATCGAGGCGATCGCCGATGCGAATCCACGCCGTGTCTTCGCGCGTCCGCGGTGATCGATAGCGAGGCACGGGACTCAGAGCGAATTGGGCCACATGGAATCAGCGCGAGCAACACGCTCGATGGCGTTACAACAGCGAGCGCCGCGCTGATGACCGTCGATGCCAAGAACGATGGTGGTTGGATCGGCCGTTCGATTCGGCGCCTCGAGGATCCGACGCTGGTGGCCGGCCATGGCCGGTTCACGGGCGACCTGCCGGCGGCACGCTGGGTCCGTTTCGTCAGAAGCTCGGTCGCCTCGGGTCGGATCAAGCGGATCGTGGCGCCCGAGGGCGCGACCATCGTCACCGCCGCCGAGCTCGCAGCGGTGAAGCCGATTCGGCCCCTGTTGCACAAGTTCAACTATGTGCCAATCCGCCAGCCGGTGCTGGCCCGCGACGTCGTGCGGTTCGTCGGCGAGCCGATCGCGGCGGTCGTGTCCTCGGCCAGGGAAGAGGCCGAGGACGTTGCCGATCTCGTCGAGGTCGAAATCGAAGAACTGCCGGCGGTGGTGGGCGCCGGCGCGGCGCTGGCTCGCGGCGCGCCGCTCGTCCACGCCGAGGCCGCCGGCAACGTCGTGGTCGAAGGGCGCCTGAAGACGCCCGGGTTCGACGCCAAGGTGGCGGCCGCGCACCGGCGCATCAAAGTCGATATCCGCTCGCACCGGCAGAACGCGCTGCCGATGGAGCCGCGCGCGGCCCATGCGGCATGGGACGCGGCGAGCGAGCGCGTCACGCTCACCTGCGCGACGCAGACGCCGCATGTGATGCGCACCGTTATCGCCGATCTCATCGGAATGCCGGAAGCGGATCTGCGGGTGATCGCGCCCGACGTTGGCGGCGGCTTCGGGCAGAAAATGTCGCTGGCGGCGGAATTCGTGGTCGTGACCTGGCTCGCGCGCAAGCTCAAGACCTCGGTGGCGTGGGTGGAGGACCGGCGCGAGAATCTCGTCGCCTGCTTCCACAGCCGCGACCAGTCGATCGCGCTCGAGGGCGCGTTTGACGCCGACGCCAAGGTCATCGGCTTGGCCGCGGATATCGTCGCCGACGTCGGCGCCTATTCATGCTATCCGACCACATGCGGCGTCGAGCCGCTGATGGCGATGGCGGAGCTGCCCGGCCCCTACGACGTGCGCGAATATTCCTGCGTTGCGCGCGGAGTCTTGACCAATACCTGTCCGATGGCGCCGTATCGCGGCGTCTCTCGCCCGGTGATCACATTCGCGCTCGAGCGGCTGATGGACAAGGCGGCGGCGACTTTCGGCGTCGATCCGATCGAGATTCGCCGCCGCAACCTCATCAAGACCTTTCCCCATACGTCGGTCACCGGTCTCACCTTCGACGAAGCGAGCTATGTCGAGACCATGGAGGCGGCGGTCGACGCCATCGGCGTGCCGGCGTTCCGCGCCCGTCAGGCGAAAGCGCGCGCCGAAGGTCGCTATCTCGGTCTCGGCCTGGCGACGTTTTCCGAGCGCACCGGCTACGGCACGCAGGCGTTCGCGGCGCGCGGCATGGAGGTGACGCCGGGCTGGGAAACCGTCGAGATGACCATGGACCCGTCGGGCTTCGTCGAGGCGCGCATCGGCGCATCTCCGCACGGACAGGGCCTGCGCACCACGCTGTCGCAGATCATTGCCGACGAGCTCGGCACGTCGCCGGAGCGTATCAAGATCGTGCACGGCGACACCGACCGCACGCCTTACGGCTGGGGGACCTTCGCCAGCCGCTCGCTGGTGATCGCCGGCGGCGCCACCTTGCTGGCGGCGCGCAAGATCCGCGCCAAGCTCACGAAAATGGCGGGCACCCTGCTCGAGGCGTCGGCGGACGACATCGTGCTCGAAGCCGATGCCGCGCGCGTCGCCGGAACCGATCGTTCCATTGCGATCGCGACGCTGGCGCGCGCCGCCTATCATCAGACCCATCAGTTCAAGGGCGAGGTCGCTCCAGGCATCATCGAGAGCGCCACCTATGATCCACCGGGAACGTTTTCCAATGCCTGCCACGTCGCCGTGGTCGAGGTGGACGTGGAGACCGGCCGCGTCATGATCGAGAAGTTTCTGGTTGCCGAGGATGCCGGACGTCTGATCAATCCCATGATCGTCGACGGGCAGATTCACGGTGGCGTTGCCCAAGGCATCGCCAACGCGCTGCTCGAGGAGATCGTCTATGATGAGACCGGCAATATTCTCACGGCCAGCCTGGCGGATTATCTGCCGCCGACCGCGCGGGAAATCCCAGCGATCGAAATCCATCATCTCGAGACGCTGACCCAAGCATCCATCACCAAGGCGAAGGGGCTGGGCGAGGGCGGCGCCATCGGCGCGCCGGCGGCGGTCGTCAATGCCGTCAACGATGCCCTCTCCCCGTTCGGCGTCGCGATCGACGCGTTTCCGGCAACGCCGCGGCGCATCCGCGCCGCGCTGCGCGCAGCCGGTGCGCCAAATAAGGGATAGTGTGTTGGCCTAACGTAAGACGATCTGGAACTCCGTTCATTCCCGCGCATAGCGCGTCGAAGACGCGCGTAAACGCGCTGATGGCGGGAATCCAGGGCCAAGTACTGGGTCCCCGCTTTCGCGGGGACGAGCGGCAGAGTGTGCTGGGACGACACCGAGCAAACGGAGACGCTCCCAAGTAGGGCCTGACATGAGCTTCGTCGGACGTTCGGTGACCCGTATCGAAGACCGGCCGTTGGTGACGGGCCGCGGCGCCTTTGCCGCTGACGTCGCCTTTTCCCACATGTTGCACATGCGCCTGGTGCGCTCCGCCCACGCGCACGGCCGCATCATGTCGATCGACGCCGGCGCGGCGCTCGAGTTGGCCGGCGTCGTCGCGGTGTGGACGTCGGCCGACGTCTCCGAGATTCCACCGATCGATTTCCGCCTGACCCGCATCGAAGGTTTGGCACCCTATTGCCAGCCGATTCTGGCCGGGCAGCGCGTGCGCTATGTCGGCGAGCCCGTCGCGGCGGTGTTCGCGACCGACCCCTATGTGGCGGAGGACGCCGCCGATCTCGTCGCCGTCGCGGTCGAAGAGCTGCCGGTCATCCTCGACGCCGCCGCGGCGCCGGGGGAATTCGAGGATGGCCGTTCGACCGAGCCGGCGGTGGTGGAGAAGTCCTATGGCGATGTCGCGGCGGCGTTTCGCGACGCCGCTCAAGTCGTCGAGCTCGATCTCGCCGTCGGGCGGCATTCCGGCGTGCCGCTGGAGACGCGCGGCGCCATCGCGCGCTACGACGCCGCCCGCGACGTGCTGGAGCTTCATGGCGCCGCCAAGGTGCCGCACTGGAACCGCGACAGCATCGCGCGCATGCTCCGCCGCAGCGCTGCGAGCGTGCATTTGTTCGAGGGCCATGTCGGCGGCGGTTTCGGCATTCGCGGCGAGCTTTATCCCGAGGACGTGCTGGTCTGCCTCGCCGCGCTGCGGCTCGCACGGCCGGTGAAGTGGATCGAGGACCGGCGCGAGCACCTGATCGCGGCCAATCATTCGCGCCAGCAGCGCCACAAGGTCCGCGCCGCGGTCGATGCCGAAGGCTATATCCTCGCCATCGAGGACGAATTCTTCCACGACCAGGGCGGCTATGTGCGCACCCACGCGGCCACCGTGCCCGATCTCGCCGCGGCCATGCTGCCAGGTCCCTATCGCGTGCCGGCCTATCGGGCGATCGGGCACGTGCGGCTCACCAACAAGACGCCGTGCGGCACCTATCGCGCGCCGGGGCGGTTCGAAAGCACGTTCGTGCGCGAGCGGCTGATGGACGCAATCGCAGCGCGGCTTTCGATCGACCGGATCGACGTTCGCCGCCGCAATCTCATTGCCAAGGAGGAGATGCCGTATGGTCGCCTGCTGGCGACGCTGAGCACCGAGGTCGTGCTCGATTCCGGCGACTATGCCGGCCTGCTCGACAAGGCGCTGGCGGCGGTGAAGTGGCGCGACTTGCAGGGCGAGCTCGAGCGGCGTCGTGCCCGTGGCGAATGCGTCGGGGCGGGACTTGCCCTCTTCGTCGAGAAGAGCGGGCTCGGGCCGTTCGACGGCGTGCGGGTATCGGTCGACACTTCGGGTGTGGTCGAGGTCGTGACCGGGGCGGCTTCGCTCGGCCAGGGCATCGAAACGGTGGTGGCGCAGATCTGCGCGGATGCGCTCGGCGTCGATTATCGGCGCGTGCGGGTCGTGCACGGCCGCACCGACCGCATCCCATTCGGGATGGGGGCGTTCGCATCCCGCGCAACGGTCATGACCGGCGAGGCGACTCGCCGCGCCGCGGTCGAAGTCCACGCCAAGGCGATCGAGGTCGCGGCCGAGCTCATGCAGCAGGATGCCGATGCGCTCGCAGTGATCGACGGCAAGGTGGTGCGCAAGGACGCCGGCGGGCCCTCCATGATGCTGGGCGAGATCGCCGCGGCACTGGAGCCGGCATCGAAACTGCGCGGCGCGCGGGCGCCGGGGCTTTCAGCCGAGGGCTGGTTCTACACCGAGCACATGAACTATCCGTATGGCGTGCACGTCGCCGTCGCAAGAGTCGATCGGGAGACCGGCGCAGTGGCGATCGAACGCTATTTGCTCGCCTATGATGTCGGCCGGGCGGTCAATCCGATGCTGATCGAAGGTCAGCTCGCGGGCGGCTTCGCGCAGGGGGTCGGGGGCGCGCTGCTCGAGGAATTCCTCTACGACGAGCGGGGCGAGCCGCTGTCGGTGAATTTCGCGGACTACCTCATGCCGACGGCGCGGGAGGTGCCGGTACTCGACGTGCTGATCACGCAGGACGCGCCGTCACCGCTCAATCCGCTCGGCCTGAAAGGCGCGGGGGAGGGCGGCGTCAACGCCGTCGGCGCGGCGATCGCCGCAGCCATCGACGATGCGGTCGGCATGCCGGGCGCAATTACCCGCCTGCCGGTGACGCCGCAACGCCTGCGCGCCATTCTCGAGCGCGGCGGCCGCTGATCACCCCTGGCGCTCAGGTCACACCGATAAGAGCCGGCGTTGCACCGCGACGTCCTCGGCGAGCTCGGCCATGCGGCCGTGCCATTGTAGTTGTCCTTTCTCGAGAACGTAAGCGCGGTCGCAGACGAGCGCCGCGAAATGGATGTTCTGCTCGGACAGCAGCACCGACAGCCCCTCCTTCTTGAGCTCGATGATGGTGTTTGCCATCTGCTCCACGATCACGGGCGCAACGCCTTCGGAGGGCTCGTCGAGCAGCACCAGCAGGGGATTGCCCATGAGCGTGCGGGCAACGGTGAGCATCTGCTGCTCGCCGCCGCTCATATGGGCGCCGCGACGATCGGGCATGCCGGCGAGATTGGGAAAGATCGTGAAGAGCTTTTCGGGGGTCCAGGAGGGGGCAGGCCGCCCGTCCGCATGGTATCGGATCGGCTGGCGGCCGATGTCGAGATTTTCGGCGACCGTCAGATCCGAGAAGATACGCCGGTCCTCGGGCACGAAGCCCAGCCCCCGTCGCGCGATCTCGAACGGCTTGAGGTTGGAGATGTCCTCGCCCAGGAAGCGAACCGTTCCGCTGCGTTGCGGGATCAGCCCCATTAGCGCCTTGAACGTCGTCGATTTGCCGGCGCCGTTGCGGCCCATGAGCGCGACCACCTCGCCGCGGCCGACGTGGAAGGACGGCTCGAACAGGATTTGCGCGGCGCCATACCACGCCTTGAGGTTCTCGACCTCGAGCATGGCCGCGCTCATGGCCGCGCCTGCGCAGCGGGCGCGAAGGTGCGGCCGGTTCCGAGATAGACCTGCTGCACCTGGGCGTTGTCGCGAATGGCCTCGGCGCTGCCGTCGGCGATCACCACGCCGCGGGCCAGCACGATGATGCGGTCGGCATAGGCGAACACCACGTCCATCGAATGTTCGGTGAACAAGACCGAAATCCCGCGCTCGATCACCAGCCGCTTCACCAAGCCGATCAGGTCGTTGCGCTCGCGCGGCGCCATGCCGGCGGTCGGCTCGTCCATCAGCAGCAGGCGCGGCTCGTTGGCAAGCGCGATGGCGAGCTCGACGCGCTTCACGTCGCCGTAGGCAAGCTCTTTGCACGAGCGCTCGGCCGCGCCCGCCATGCCGACCTGGTCGAGGAGCTCGATCGCTCTGCCGCGATGACGTGCCGCGAATGCCGCGCCGAAGCGGAAGATCTCGCCGTGGTGGCTCACCAGCGCCATCTGGACGTTCTCGGCCACGGTCATCGAACCGAAGGTCGCCGCCACCTGAAAGGTGCGTCCGACGCCGAACCGCCAAATGTCGCGCGGCTTGAATCCGACGATGCTGCGATCGGCGAATTCGATATCGCCGTGATCGGGCGCGAGCTGCCCGTTGATCATGTTGAAACAGGTCGATTTCCCCGCGCCGTTGGGGCCGATCAGCGCCAGGAACTCGCCTTCGCCGACGTCGAAGCTGACGTTTTCGACCGCGTGCACGCCGCCGAAGGCCTTTGACAGATTGCGAACGCGGAGGACGCTCATGCGGGCTTTCTCCGCGCCGTCATGCGCTTGCTCAGCGCGCCGACGATGCCGCCTGGGAACACCAGCACCAGCAGCAGGATGACCGCGCCGAGCAGGCCGCGCCAGAACGCGGTCTGGCGCATGACGTTATCCTGCAGAAAGGTGAAAACGGCGGCGCCGACGATCGGGCCGGTCAGGGTCTGAATGCCACCCAGGAGCACCATCACCATGGCGTCGATCGAGCGCGACACCCAGGCGACGTCGGGGGAGATGGTCCCCTTCGCGAACGCGAAGGCGCCGCCCGCGATGCCGGCGAACGCGCCGGCGATGGCAAAGCCGATCCACTGCACGCGCTTGACGTTGATGCCGATTGCTTCCGCGCGCAGCGCCGAGTCGCGTCCGGCCCGCATGGCATAGCCGAACGGTGCGAACAGGACGCGGCGCAAGATGAGAACACCCGCGACCGCGATTGCCAGGGTCAGGAGATAAAAGGCCGGACGGCTGTCGAACGGCGCCTGCGGCCAGATGCCGAGAATGCCGTTGGAGCCGCCGGTGACGTCCTCCCACTGGAACAGGATCGACCACACGATCTGCGCGAAGGCGAGCGTGAGCATCGCGAGGTAGACGCCGGAGAGCCGTACCGCGAACCAGCCAAACAGCAATGCTCCCATCAGCGCCGCGAGCGGCGCGACGATGAGCGCTGCCGGCGTCTGCGCCGCCAAAAACTTCACCATGAGCGCCGCGCCATAGGCGCCGAGGCCGAAATAGGCGGCGTGGCCGAAGGAATGCATGCCGCCGGGACCCATGATGAAGTGCAGCGAGGTGGCGAACAGGATCGCGATCAGCACGTCGATGCCGAGCACCAGCGCATAGGGCGAGGACTTGTATGCGAATGAGAGCAGCGCAACGCCGACGAGCACCGCCGCCGCGGCGACTTTGAGCGGCAAGGTCGCGGGGCGAATCGGATCGTCGATCTCGGCCGGATTGCGTACCGCGGCTTGCGGGCGGCCGAGCAACCCATAGGGTCGTGCGATCAGCACGATCGCCATCACCAGAAATTCCGCCACCAGCGTGAGCTTGGAGAAGTTGACGGCAAAGGCGCCGAAATGGACGAGGCCGAGCCCGATGCACAGCGCCTTCACCTCGGCGATGATAACGGCCGCGAGGAAGGCGCCGGTGATCGAGCCCATGCCGCCGACCACCACCACGACGAAGGCGTCGCTGATCACGACCAGATCGAGGCCGAGATTGGCGGGCTCGCGCGCCACCTGCAGCGCGCCGCCGAAGCCGGCGAGGAAGGCGCCGAGCACGAACACCACGGTGAACAGCATGGCCTGGTTGACGCCGAGCGCGCCGACCATCTCGCGGTCCTGCGTGGCCGCGCGGATCAGCCGCCCGAAGCGGGTCTTTGCCAACATCAGATGAAGCAGCAGCAGGACGAGCGGACCGATGACGATCAGGAACAGGTCGTAGCTCGGAAAGTTGCGCCGGAGAATTTCGACCGAGCCGCGCAAGCCCGGCGCGCGCGGCCCCAGCAGGTCTTCGGGTCCCCACACGTATTGCGCCGCGTCGTTGATGACGAGGACCAGCGCGAAGGTGGCGAGCAGCTGGAACAGCTCCGGCGCCTGATAGATGCGCCGCAGCAGCAGCACCTCGATCAGCGCTCCGAGCGCCGCCACCACCAATCCGGCAGCGACGATGCCGCCCCAAAAGCCGAGCGCCCCGCCCACCTTGATGGCGAAGCTCGCGGCGAGGTAAAGCCCCAGCATGTAGAACGAGCCGTGGGCGATATTGATGATGCGGGTGACGCCGAAAATGAGCGACAACCCGGCGCCCACGAAAAACAGGCTCGACGCGGCGGCGAGCCCGTTGAGCGCCTGAAAGAGGAGGGCTTCAAGACTCATGGGACGAAGAAGCCGCGGCGTACTTGCTGTCGCCGAAGGGGTGATGGGCGTCTCAGCAACTTGTAATCCCCCGGCGCTAGCTAGCCACGGCGCTGCCAGCGCCTAATGTGCCCTCTCCCCCTGTGGCAGAGGGCACATTGGTGTGTCCATCGATTCGGATGGGTGAGGGGGCTTGATACGATCCTCCTCATCCATCCCTCTGCGTTGATGCATTCGAGCTGCCCTCTAAGGAGCGATAGTTATATTACGAAAGATTTTCTCGTGACATCACGCCTGAAAGTCTAGCACGGTCGGCGCTTTGTGAGCCCTTGGCGGCTGTGGCGGACCGGCGTAAGATGTAAGCACTGTCACCACGGTCCAGTGGTGCAACGCGCTTATCTGCTTTCCTTGCGTTAATGAAGCCACGGGTCAGTCACTCGCGGTGCTCACTGCGTTGGTTGGGTTGATCATCGCACCGGGCCACCTCGATCCACTCCTTGCGGCCATTGCAATTCTCGTAGTTATCGCGGGGCAGACGAGTCTAATATGCGGTACGCCGTACTCGCCCTTGCCTTAGTCGGCGCCACAGCGCTCGGCGGCTGCTCCGGAGGCATCCTCGATCCGAAAGGACCGATCGCGTCGGCGGAACGACTTCTCCTGATCAATTCGACGGCAATCATGCTCGTCGTCGTGATCCCCGTGATCGTGGCCACCTTGGCGTTCGCCTGGTGGTACCGGTCATCCAACACCCGCGCCAGCCGTGGCACGGACGAATCTTATTAACAGCGTATCGAGTTCGTCACCTGGTCGATCCCGGCGCTGACCGTGATCTTGCTGGGCGGGGTCATTTGGATCAGCTCCCATCAGCTGGATCCGCGCGCGCCCATTCCCGGGGAATCCGCTCCCCTGCGCGTGGACGTCGTGGCGCTCGATTGGAAATGGCTGTTCATCTACCCCGATCAGGGCGTCGCCGCTGTCAATCAGCTGGTCATCCCGGTCGGAACGCCAGTCCAATTTCGACTCACGTCGGCGACGGTGATGAATTCGTTTTTCGTGCCGCAGCTCGGCAGCCAGATCTACACGATGGGCGGCATGACCACGCACCTCAACCTGCTCGCGGACCAGCCGGGTGAGTTTCCCGGCTTTTCGGCAAACTTCAGCGGCGACGGCTTTTCCGAGATGCGGTTCGTCGTCAAGTCGGTTCCGGCCGCCGATTTCAACGCGTGGCTCGAGCAGGTGCGAGGCAGCGGATCCGCCCTCGACGATGCCGGCTACGCCGAGCTGACGAAGCCGAGCAAAGCCGTGCCGCCCACAACCTATCGCTCAGTTCAACCGAAGCTGTTCGAACGCATCATCGATCAGACTGCGGCGGGTCCGCCGCTGCGCCAGGCGGGAGGCTGACATGCTGGGAAAGCTCAGCTGGGACGCAATTCCCTTCAATGAGCCGCTGCCGCTGCTCAGCGGAGCGGTCGTCGGCATCGTCATTCTGGCCATCCTCGTGACCGTCACCGTGAAGGGCTGGTGGCCGTATTTGTGGCGCGAGTGGCTGACCAGCGTCGACCACAAGCGCATCGGCGTCATGTACATCACTCTCGGCCTTATCATGCTGCTGCGCGGTTTTAGCGATGCGATCATGATGCGCACGCAGCAGGCGATCGCGGTCGGCGATGCGCAGGGATACTTGCCTCCGGAGCACTACGACCAGGTCTTCTCGGCACACGGCACGATCATGATCTTTTTCGTGGCGATGCCGCTCGTCATTGGGTTGATGAACTTTGCCGTGCCGTTGCAGCTCGGCGTGCGCGACGTCGCCTTCCCGACGCTCAACTCGGTCAGTTTGTGGCTGACCGCAACGGGCGCGCTGCTGGTCAACATGTCGCTCGTCATCGGCGTTTTCTCGCGCGCGAGCTGGTGGGGCTATCCGCCGCTCTCCGGGCTCGCCTATTCGCCCGATGTCGGCGTCGATTACTACCTTTGGTCACTGCAGATCTCGGGCATCGGTACGTTGCTGACCGGCATCAATTTCGTGACCACGATTCTCAAATTGCGCGCGCCGGGCATGACCTATTTCCGTATGCCGGTGTTCTGCTGGACCGCACTCGCTGCAAATCTGTTGATCGTCGCCGCCTTCCCGGTCCTGACCGCAACCTTCGTGATGCTATTGCTTGACCGTTACTTGGACATGCATTTCTTTACGAACGACCTCGGCGGCAACCAGATGATGTATGCCAACTTGTTCTGGGCGTGGGGCCATCCCGAAGTCTACATTTTGGTGCTGCCCGCCTTCGGCGTCTTCTCCGAAGTGGCCGCGACCTTTTCCGGCAAGGGGTTGTTCAGCTACCGCTCGATGGTGTGGGCGACCCTTGGGATCTGCATCCTCTCGTTTATGGTCTGGCTGCATCACTTTTTCACCATGGGCGCGGGCGCCGACGTCAACGCTGTCTTCGGGATCATGTCGTCGATCATCGCGGTGCCGACGGGCGTCAAGGTCTTCAACTGGCTGTTCACGATGTTCCGCGGCCGGATCGTGTTCAAAACCCCGGCCCTATGGCTGGTCGGCTTCATGGTCACTTTCGTCATCGGCGGCCTGACCGGCGTGTTGCTGGCGGTACCGCCGGTCGATTTCGTGCTTCACAACAGCGCATTCCTGGTCGCCCATTTCCATAATGTCATTATTGGCGGCGTCGTGTTCGGCGCGCTGGCGGGTATCACCTATTGGTTCCCGAAGGCGTTCGGGTTCACCCTCGATGAACGCTGGGGTCAGGCCGCTTTCTGGTGCTGGCTCATCGGCTTCTGGCTCGCGTTTACGCCGCTCTACGCGCTGGGGCTGATGGGCATGACCCGGCGCCTGCAGCATATTGCCGACCCGAGCTGGCAGCCGTTGCTGCTGGTCGCGGAGGTAGGCGCAGTGGTCATTTTCGCCGGCATCCTCTGCCAGATCGCGCAGCTCTATGTCAGCATCCGCACGCGCGAGCACCGCCTCGACCTCACAGGCGATCCGTGGAACGGTCGAACCCTGGAGTGGTCAACCTCTTCGCCGCCGCCGGCCTACAATTTCGCGATGCTGCCCAAAGTCGAGACGATCGATGCGTTCTGGCACATGAAGCGCACCGGGCGGGCCCCGGTTGAGCCGGTATATGAACCGATCGAAATCCCGCGCAACAGCCCGGCCGGTTTCATTACCGCTTTCTTTGCGGTTGTCATGGGTTTTTCGCTGATCTGGCACATCTGGTGGCTGGCGATCCTCGGCTTCCTCACCGCCGCAACCGTGGTCCTGATAGCCGGATGGAACATCGACCGTGAGCACGAAATCTCCGCGGCCGAAGTTGCGCAAATGGAACGGGCCCGGTGAGGTGAGGCAACTTCATGGCGATTGCAACAATCGATAGAGCTCCAACCGCGGTTCCGACGGAGCTGGCGCGCGGCCGCGGCGGCGGCGGGCCCGCCTCGAAGCGAATCGTCGTCGCTTATGGGTTCTGGATCTTCATCCTCGGCGACATGGTCATGTTCTCGGCGCTGTTCGCCGCCTTTGCGGTCTTGCGGGGCAATACCGCCGGCGGACCGACCGGAGCCGAGCTGTTCAATCTCCGCAACGTCTTCATCGAGACGATGTGTCTGTTGCTCTCGAGCTACACGTGCGGGCTCGGGGCGTTGTCCGCCGAGCGGCGGCATCCGGGGCGCTTCTTGATGTTCGCAGCGGTCACATTCGTGCTCGGTGCAGCCTTTCTGGTCATCGAGGCCACGGAATTTGCCGGCATGGTGGCGAAGGGCGCCGGCCCCTCGCGCAGCGCCTTTCTGTCCGCCTTCTTCACTTTGGTCGGCACGCATGGCGTCCACGTCGCCGGCGGGTTGATCGCGCTCATCTATCTGGCGGCCCAGGTGATCGCCAAAGGCCTGCAAGCCGCCGTGCTGCGACGTCTGTTGTGCTGGAGCCTGTTCTGGCATGCGCTGGATATCGTCTGGGTCGGGGTATTCACGTTGGTCTATCTGATGGGAGCACCCTAATGAGCGATCGTTTGTTCGAGGACCGGACGCCCGGTGTCGAAGAGCATGAGCCCACGGCCAGCTACCTGTCGTACACCGTGGGTCTGGTGCTTGCGATCCTCGCGACGATCGTCTCGTTCGTCGTGGCGCAGACCAATTTGCTGTGGCCTCCGGGGATCCCGGTCGGATTGATCGTACTCGCCTTCGCGCAGATCGGCGTCCACCTCGTCTTCTTTCTGCATCTGGGCACCGGGCCCGACAGCACCAACAATATTCTGGCTCTCGCCTTCGGCGTGCTGATCGTGTTTCTCGTCATTACCGGCTCCGTCTGGATCATCGCCAATCTCAACAGCAACATGATGCCGATGACTGCGCAATGATCGGGGAAAGCCCGGAGAGGGCGCCGTAACGGCAACCACGCTTGCGGTCCCATCTTTCGCTCGCAGGACAGCAGTGCGCGCTCCCGCCGAGCCGATAGATCCCACAGGCGCAATCAGTTCATCGCCGCCGCCGGTCGCAGCTTCTTCACCTCCTCGTCCGATGGCATCACGCTCGTGCCGTCGACATATTTGAAGTCGGACATCGTCCCCTTGCCGTCCTTGAGCGCGATCTTGCCGACAAACGCGCCCATCGTGGCCTGATGGTCGTTAGCGCGGAATGTGAACGGCCCGAGCGGGCCTTCGACCTTGAGCCCGCGGAACGCGGCGACGAGCTTGTCGGTATCGGTCGAGCCTGCCTTGGCAATGCCGGCGGCAAGTGAGTTGATGGTGTCGTAACCGACCACCGAGCCCAGCCGCGGATAGTCGTTCCAGCGCTTCTGATAGGCGGCGACGAACGCCTTGTGCGCCGGCGTGTTGATCGCGTCCCAGGGATAGCCGGTGACGATCCATCCGGCCGGGGCCTCGTCCTTGAGCGGATCGAGATATTCCGGCTCGCCCGAAAGCAGGCTGACGACGACGCGGTTCTTGAAGGTGCCGCGAGTCGTGCCCTCGCGCACCAGCTTGGCGAGGTCTCCTCCGAACAACACGTTGAAAATGGCGTCGGGCTTGGCATCGTCGATCGCCTGCACGACCGCGCCGGCATCGACCTTGCCGAGCGGCGGGGCTTGCTCGGTCACGAACTCGACGTCGGGCTGGGCCTTCCTGAGCATCTCCTTGAACCAGGTCGCGGCCGACTGGCCGTACTCGAAGTTGGGATAGATCACGGCCCAGCGTTTCTTCTTCGCCGCGACCGCGTCGGGCATCAGCATCGCGACCTGCATATAGGTCGAGGGTCGCAGGCGGAACGTGTACTTGTTGCCGTTCTGCCAGGTGATCTTGTCGGTCAAAGGTTCGGCCGCGAGGAAGAACACCTTCTCCTTGCCGGCGAACTCGGTCACCGCAAGGCCGATATTGGACAGGAAGGTGCCGGCGATGACGTTCACTCCTTCGCGGGTGACGAGCTCGTTGGCGACGCGGACGGCATCGCCGGGGGTCGCGCCGTCGTCGCGCGAGATCACCTCGAGCTTCTTGCCGAGCACGCCGCCCTTGGCATTGATGTCCTCGACCGCGAGCTCCCAGCCCTTCTTGTAGGGCTCCAGAAATGCGGGCTGCGCCTTATAGCTGTTGAGCTCGCCGATCTTGACCGTGTCCTGCGCGACGGCGGGCGTGCCGAAATAAACGGCGCTTGCCGTGGCGAGCCAAAAGAGCCGAGATCTGTTGCTCATGCGGTGCTCCATTCCATGAGATTTGCCCATGAGATTTGCCCATGAGATTTGCAAGTCATGCGCTCATGCGCTTGTCGACAAGTAGTGAGCCGGCCTGAAAGCTTGTCAAGGTCGCTTGATCGCGCACCGATGGTGAAAACGCAGCATCGTCCGCGCCTACAACTGGGGGCAAAATCGATCATCCCGCCGCTCGCTCGGTGCGCTCCCTCTCCATAGCGCGTCCTTAAGGGCGTTCACGCCCGTCTTCGACGGGCTATGGACGCGCGTGAACGCGCTTAAGGCGGGGCGAGGGCGCAATCAGCTCAATCCTCCTCACTTGCGATCGCGCAGACGATCCATCAGCGACTTCTCCTGGCCGCCGTCGATCTCGACCTGGGTACCGTTGACCATGTGCATCAGCGGCGAGGCCAGCATGACCACGAGGGTCGCGACCTCCTCGACCTCGGCGATGCGGCCGAGTGGGATCGAGGCGGGAGCGAGCTTGTCGGCCTCCTCATAGGATAATTTCATGTCGCGCGACATCGCCGCGACCAGGCCTTCCCAGCGCTCGGTGCGCACCGGGCCGGGATTGACCGCGCAGAAGCTGATGTTGTGCTTGCCGTATTGGCCGGCGAGCGACATCGTGAGGTTCTGCCCCGCGGCGTTGGCGGCGCCCGGCGCGATCTCCCAATAGGATGCCTTCACGCCGTCGTTGCCGATCAAATTGACCACGCGCCCGCCGCCTTGCTTGACCATGATCGGCAGCACGTAGCGCAGGCAGCGCACGTAGCCCATGAATTTGAGCTGCAGCGACTGTTCCCAGTCGGCCTCGGAGAGATGCTCGAGCACGCCGCCGGGCGAGGAGCCGGCATTGTTGACCATGATGTCGACGCGGCCGAGCGCCTTGTGGGCCTGCGCCACGAAATTCTTGGCATCGGCGTCTTTGCTGAGATCGGCCGGGATCGGCAGGATCCGGCGGTTGGTCTCCCGCGCGATCTCGGCCGCCGCCTGCTCGAGCGGCTCCTTGCGCCGCGCGCAGATGGCGACATCGACGCCTTCCCGCGCCAGCGCGCGGGCGATGCCTTTGCCGATGCCCGCGCTGCCGCCCGTCACCAGCGCGGTCTTGCCGTCAAGCTTAAGGTCCATGTCGCTCTCCTCGTGAGGTCTGCCCCGGAGGGCTCAGCTCAAGCCGGTTTATGCGCGAGCCAGCGGCCCGCCTCCGCGGCGGAAAAGAGTTCGGCGAGCGCCGCGTTCACCACCGCCGGCTCCTCGCTGTTGATGGTGTGGCCCGCACGTGGCACCACCAGAAGCGCCGCGGTCGGAGCCGTGCGCTTGATGAATACGCTGCCGTCGAGACAGGGTTCGTCCTCGTCGCCGACGATGACCAGCAGCGGCACCGAGAACTGCTTGAGCTCGCCTTCCATCTCCCACAGCGTCGGCCGCTTGAGCTGGAGGTTGAGCATGGTGTGGGCGTGGCCCACGGCCGAATGCTCCGACAGCATGCGCGCGAACTCGCTCCAGCCGCGCGGATCTTTGTTCTTGAACGCCTGCCGCATCGGCGCGTCGGCGTATTTGGCGGCGGCGGAGACGATGCCTTCGTCGGCGAACATCTTTCCGGTCTCCGCCGCCATCGCTCTCATGGCGTCGCGCTTGCCCGCGTCCGCGCTCGAGCCCCAGCCGCAGCCGGCGGCGGTCACCGACAGGCAGCGGCGCGGATAGCGGATGCCGACATGCAGCGCCGTGTAGCCGCCCATCGAGTGCCCGACCACGTGCGCCTTGTCGATGCCGAGCGCGTCCATCACGGCGATCACGTCGTCGCGGGCGATGTCCTGCGAGTAGCGCGCGGGATCGGAGGGCACGTCCGAGGGCGGATATCCGCGCTGACTATAGGTGACGCAGCGGTGCTGGCGGCAGAAGTGGCGCACCTGCGGTTCCCAGCTGCGGTAGTCGCCGGCATATTCATGCACGAACACGACCGGCGTTCCGGAGCCGATCGCTTCCACGTAGAGCTTGACCCCGTCGGCTACGGAAATTTTTGCCATTGGGTCTTCCGAATGCGCCGCGGCGCAATCCAACTTCGTCGGCGTAGCGATGAAAGGCTAGTCAAGCCATATCGCGCCCGCAAGCCGCGAAAATCTCTCCTCGCGTCTCAGCCGGTCATGATCGCCTTCGCCGCGTTGCCCACGGCTTCGACGCGGTCGCCGGCATCGAGGAAGGCGACGATGCGGCAGGGACAACCTTCGAGGCCTTGATAGCGCCAGGGAAACGCTCCGATCAGCGCCCGCTTGTTGAGCATGAGCTCGATGTCGCCGCCGAGATTCTCCGCATGCAGCAGCCCCTCCTGGAACGCCCAGTTGTGAAATGGAAACACGTCGGACACGACGCGGCGGTTGGACTTCTTGTGGATGTATTCGAAGGTGCCGAAGAACTCGGCCGGCGTTTTGCCGTGGAGCTTGGTGAATTGCGCGGCGAGATCCGGCCGCATGGTGCGGATCGAGGTGTTCATGGCGTGATCGCACGATCCCGTGTCCATGCCCCACCACTTGATCTTTCTTTTCAGCATCCAATGCAGGGTGTCGAGATTGGGGCCGGGGTGGTAGCAGAAGTATTTCACGAGATCCTGCTGCGCCTGGCCCTCGTAATGGCGATGCCAACCCGTGTGCAGAAGCAAGATGTCGCCGTCGCGGATATCGGCGCCGGCGCTCTCGATGATCTCCGGCGTGATCACGGCCCAGTCCGACATCTTCGCGGAAATATCGACCACGACACCCCGGTTGACCAGATAATCGAGCGGCAGCGAGGCCATGTCGCCCTTGGGGTCGTCGGTGGCGTGCATGGCGCCGTCGAAATGCGTGCCGACGTGAAGCGCCGTATCGATGCGCTGCGCAACGATCATCTGCGTCTGCAGATTCTGCGCGTAATACATCTTGTTGCCGGCATATCCGACCCATCCCGGAGTGTGCACGTTCATCACGTGGCTCATATCGACGATTTTCATCGCTTGCCCCTTCGCTCCTGCTCGACCGCGAGCTTATACCATCACAAATTCCGACTCCCCGCGCGCGCTCCGTCCACGTTGTCGCAAAGGCGGCGGCACCCTCTCCCGGCGTCTGCGGGGAAAGGGTAAGGTGAAGCGCTTTCGATCAACAGTGTCGCGCACGAGTGCTGCCCGCCTGGGAGAGAAACTTGAAAATTCAAACCATTCTGCTGCTGGCATTGGCAAGCCTGGTTTGCGGATGCGAAGCCCCACTGAGCTCGGACGAAGCAGGGCTGCTCGACGCAGTTGCATTCGTCACCGGCGGCCAACAGGAAGATGCGATCCCCCAAGGATTTGAAACCCGCTGGCGGCGCACCATTCGCGGCAGAGAGATCGAGTACCAATCAATCGGGCCACACGCCAACTTCGGCCAAGCAAATGCTCCGCATCGTGACAGCCGCTACGTGCGCATCGGCGTGACTATCACGTCGCCGTCGAAATGCGTGTTCAAGACGGTCGTGACGACCGAGTATTCCAAGGGCGAGAGCAAAGGAAGCTTCGGCGACGCGACCAGCGAATCCGCCACCTTGGATTTCAACAAGGTTCGCCGCTTCGATATCGAAGAGGGCGATTCTCCCAATGTGGTGATCGAGGGCACGGCCTGGATGTGCAAGCAGGGCGGCTGTCAAGATAACGTCAAGATCGCAATTTCGGCACCCCGGCAGGAGGCGCTGGCGCGCACGGTTCAGAGCAAGCGGCACGCCATCGATTTCATCAAGAAGGCCTGCCCGGGAATGCCTCGCTAGCAAAAAACCGCGCTTGCGTCGTGCTCAACGCGCCATCACTTCCTTCATGTAGACGCGGTCGATCGGCTGATCGATATCCTTGCCGGCGCGCTCAAAACCTCGGCGCCAGTCATTGGCGTGGCGGAGCATCCACAGCCGGCTTCCTTCCTTGTCGTGCCGGCTGATCGCATCGACGATCTTGCGATGCGCTTGAATGAGCCGCGGGCCTCCCTCCTTCAGCTTGCGCAATATGATCTCGGTGGTCGGAAAGATGAGCAGGCTCGAGGGTTCGCGCGCGAGCTGAAGCACCCGGTTCTGCGACGCCTTGGCGATCAAGGAATGGAACTGGGTGTCTAATTCGGCGACGGTGGCCGGATCTGCCGATGCCTGCTCGGTACTGGCGACATTCGCCTCGAGCTCGGCGATGACGTCCGCCGTCGCATGCTCGGCCGCCTGCTCGACGGTTGCGATTTCGAGCGCGGTCGTCGCCTCCCAAAGCTCCCGGAACGTGACTTCGTGCAGCAGCATCGCGCGGCTCATGCGGGTGGCGAGGCGGCTGTAGTGGGGAAGGCTCGCCATCAGCCGGCGGCCTGAATCGCGGTGGATCAGGCCGCTCTGCTCCAAGAGGCGGATGCCTTCGCGCACCGTCGAGCGGTTCACGCCGAACTGTTTGACGAGCTGAGCCTCGGTGCCGATCGGCTCGCCCGGTCGGATCCGGCGCGCCAGAATCTCGCGCTCGATCGCGTCGGCGACCAGCTGGTACGCCGGTATCGCATTGATTCGATCGAACTTTTCGCCTGTCTCGCTCATTCGCCGATTCGCGCCGTCGCGCCGTCCTCACTAAACGGATCCCCGTCAAAAAAATAGTCCTTGACTGGACGATCCGATTGTCGGACAATCATACTATCGGTCCAGCGGCTGTCAACCCATCCGGGGAGGCTTTATGACAAATCTGATCGAACGTAGCGCTGCGGCATACTCCTGTCCGTTGCTCATCAAGCACCTGCTGGACTCGGCGCTCATCCGCGCCCCCGAGCAGGAAATCGTTTATCGCTCGCAAGCGCGCTTTAGCTACCGCGACTTCCGCGACCGCGTCGGCAGATTGGCGAGTGGGCTCACCAAGCTCGGGGTTCAATCCGGGAACACCGTGGGGGTCATGGATTTGGACAGCCACCGCTATCTTGAATGCTTCTTTGCCGTTCCCATGATGGGCGCCACCCTTCACACGATCAACGTGCGCCTTTCGCCCGAGCAGATTCTCTACACCATCAACCACGCCAAGGACGACGTCATCCTGGTGAACGGCGAGTTCCTGCCCATACTCGAAAAAGTCTGGGATCGAGTCGAAGGCGTTAAGGCGCTCGTCTTGCTCGACGATGGCGGCGAGCGTCCGAAGACGGCGCTTTCGTTGGCGGCCGACTATGAGACGCTGCTCGCCGGCGCCGATCCCGATTTCGTTTTCCCCAACCTCGACGAGGATACGCGGGCGACCACGTTCTACACCACCGGCACCACCGGGCTCCCCAAGGGCGTCTACTTCAGCCATCGCCAACTGGTGCTGCATACCATGGCGCTGCGCAACGCGATCACCGGCAGCGGGCACGGCCGTCTCAACGACGGCGACGTGTACATGCCCGTGACGCCCATGTTTCACGTGCATGCGTGGGGCTTTCCGTATGTCGCGACGACGCTCGGCCTCAAGCAGGTCTATCTCGGAAGATATTCGCCGGATCTCGTGCTCGATCTGATCGCGCGCGAGAAGGTCACGTTCTCCCACTGCGTCCCGACCATCCTGCAGATGATCCTCGCCCATCCGAGGGCGGCGGAGGGAATGCTCAACGGCTGGAAGGTCATCGTCGGCGGCGCGGCATTGCCGCGGGCCTTGGCCAAGGAGGCCATGCAGCGCGGCATCGACATCACCACCGGATATGGCATGTCCGAGACCTGTCCCGTGCTCACCCTGGCTCACCTTCGATCCGAATACGAAGAGTGGGACGTGGATCGTCAAGTCGAGGTGCGGATCAAGGCCGGACGCCCCATTCCATTGGTCGATATTCGGGTCGTCGATACCGAGATGCGGGACGTTCCGGCGGACGGCACGACGCCGGGCGAGATCGTGGCGCGGGCGCCGTGGCTGACGCAGGGCTATCTGCGCGACCCCGCGAACTCGGAAAAGCTGTGGCTCGGCGGATGGCTGCACACCGGCGACATCGGCGTCATCGGCGCCGACGGATACCTGAAGATCACCGACCGCCTCAAGGACGTCATCAAGACTGGCGGCGAATGGGTCTCGTCGCTCGACATCGAGGACCTCATCCTCAAGCACCCTGGCGTGTGCGAAGCCGCCGTCATCGGCATTCCGGATCCGAAGTGGACCGAACGACCGCTCGCAATCGTGGTGCGCAAGGAGAGCTCTTCGGTCAGCGACCGCGAGATCAAGGCGGCCCTGCAAGACTACGCGCGCAAGGGCGTGATCTCGCGCTACGCGGTGCCGGACCAGATCGTGTTCGTGGAGACGCTGCCCAGGACCAGCGTCGGCAAGCTCGACAAGAAAGTGCTACGCGAGCAATTCCGCGACTATGCCCCGGCGCCGAGCGCAAGCGCGGTCAGCGCCGCTACGCTTGCATCGCCGGCCGAAAAGCCAGCCCGCTATGCGTGAGATGGCGGCCTTGGCACAGGGAACGTTCAGTCTCGCGAACATCGGATCGTTCGTGGGCCGCGAGCTCGGCGTTTCCAAATGGATCACGGTCGACCAGGGACGCATCGACCAATTCGCGGCGTGCACGGGCGACGACCAGTGGCTTCACGTCGACGTCGAGCGCTCGCGGCGCGAAAGTCCCTACGGCGGTCCCATCGCGCACGGCTTTCTCACCTTGTCCCTGCTGGCCCCCACGGCGCTCGATGTCTTCATCCGGCCCTACGGTATCAGGCACGCCTTCAACTACGGCCTCGAGCGCGTGCGCTTCATCACGCCGGTCAAGGCCGGCGCGCGGGTGCGCAATCGAATCGGTTTGCTGTCGGTGGAAGAAAGGGGCGCCGAACGCCTGCTGTTGCGGACGGACAACAAGATCGAGATCGAGGCCGAAGAAAAGCTGGCCATGCTCGCCGTGGCCCTCGTGCTGGTCGAACGGGGAAACGCGAACGGGAGGTAACCGATGGGCGCCACGGAGCAGGCGGCGGTCGAGTCCGATGCATCGCAACGGCTCATCGACAACGCCACCGAAGGCATGCTTGGCCCCAATCCCTTCATCGGATTCCGGCCGCAGGACATCGCGGCCGCGTTTGGGGAGCTCGCCCGCCAAGCGGTCCAGCATCCGGCCATAGTCCTCGCGCAGGAAGCCGCGTTGCTGCGCGAGCTCATGGCGATTCTGTCCGGCGGCTCGAAGCTTGCGGCAGCTCCGGGCGACAAGCGATTCACGGACGCGGCCTGGCAGGAGAATCCGCTCTACCGAATCTGCCTGCAGACCTATCTCGCCTGGACGAATTCAGTGGCGCAATTCGTGGATCAATCGGCGCTCGACCTGCGCACCAAGCAGCGCGTTCGATTCGCAGCGTCGCTGGTGACGGACGCCCTGGCGCCGACGAATACGCTCTTGGGCAATCCGGCGGCGCTACGCAGCACGCTCGCCAGCGGCGGCGCCAATCTGCTGGCCGGCCTGAAAAACATGCTCGCGGACATCGCGACGAACGCCTCGATGCCATCCCAGGTCGACAAGCGCGCGTTCAAGCTGGGAGAAAATCTGGCGCTCTCCAAAGGCGCCGTCGTGCTGACGACCCCCGTGCTCGAGCTGATCCAGTATTCGCCGGCGACCGGCTCGGTTCACGCGCGGCCGCACCTCATCGTCCCCCCGCAAATCAACAAGTTCTACTTTTTCGACCTGTCTCCCGGCCGCAGCATCGTCGAATACCTCGCGCAAAGCCAATTCCAGGTGTTCGCCATCAGCTGGCGCAATCCGACCGCGGCGGAGCGCGATTGGGACGTGCATACCTACGTCGCGGCCATCCGCGAAGCCATCGAAGCTATCGTGGACATCACCAACTCGCCCGACGTCATCGTGCATGCCGCGTGCTCGGGCGCGATGACCGCGACCATCCTGGCGGCCGTGCTGGCGGCGCGGCGCGAGCCGCTGATCCATGCGATGACGCTGATGGTGGCGGTGCTCGGCGGCAATCCGGACACGCAACTTGGGTTGTTTTCCACCCCGGAGGTGATCGCCGCGGCCAAATTGGAGACGATGCGCCGAGGGGTTCTGGAGGGAGACGAGATGAGCCGCGTCTTTGCTTGGATGCGGCCGAACGACCTGATTTGGAGCTACTGGACCAACAACTATCTGATGGGCAATCCGCCGCCTGCCTTCGACATCCTTTATTGGAACAACGACACCACCCGTCTGCCGGCGAAGTTTCACAGCACCCTGATCGACATCTTTGCCAACGATTGGCTGCTCAATCCCGGTCAATTCAAGATGCTCGGCGTTCCGATCGACGTGTCGCAAATCGCGTGCGACAAATTCATCGTCGCAGGCCTCACCGACCACATAACCCCCTGGCGCGACGGCTACCGCATGGCGCGCGCGCTCGGCGGCACGAACGAATTCGTGCTCAGCTCGAGCGGCCATATCCAAACGCTGATCAATCCGATCGGCGGCGCAAAGGGCAAATACTTCGTCAATCCCACGCTCGTTCCGCGCGCCGACGACTGGCTCTCGCAGGCAAAGCCCGTCGCCGGATCGTGGTGGCAGCATTGGCGCGCTTGGCTGGCGGAGCGGTCGGGCGAGATTCGAGTGGCGCCGGCGCAGCTCGGGAACGACCGTTATCCCCGCGGTGCCGATGCGCCCGGGACGTATGTGAGCGCCGGCTGAGCAGGAGCTTGCAGCAGGCTAGGGTCTTTGAGTCTCGCGATGGATATTCGAAGTCTCACCATAGAGGGCCAGCGGCTGCGCATCGGCATTCGTGCGGGCGCGCCGCATCTGCCGCCGCTCATCGTTTTCAATGGGATCGGCGCCAGCCTGGAATTGATCGAACCGTTCGTGTCGGCGTTGCCGGAGCGCGAGGTCGTTGCGTTCGACGTTCCGGGCTCGGGCGGCTCGCCGGCCTCGTTGCTGCCTTATCGCTTTCCCGGCCTTGCCCGCCTCGCGCACAGGCTTCTCGGCGAGCTCGGATACGACGGCGCGGTCGATGTGCTCGGCGTGTCGTGGGGCGGCGCGCTCGCGCAGACGTTCGCGTTTCAATTCCCGATGCATTGTCGCAAGCTGGTGTTGGCGTCGACCTCTCCCGGCGTTCTGATGGTTCCCGGCAGACCGAGCGTGCTCGCCAAGCTCGTGAGCCCGCGGCGATACGTCGATCCGGACTTTCTGCACGCCTTCGGCGGAGAGATCTACGGCGGCGCCTTTCGGTCCGATCCGGGCCTCCTCCGTCGGCACGCCCAAGCCCTATGGGCGCCGAGCAACCGCGGCTACCTCTATCAACTGATCGCGGCCGCCGGATGGACCAGCCTTCCCTGGCTGCGGCTGCTGACGCAGCCCACGCTCGTCATGCACGGCTTGGACGATCCGATCGTGCCCCTCATCAACGCCAGGATCCTGTCGGCGCTCATTCGGCGCGCCGAGCTGCACGTGGTCGACGACGGCCACATGTTCCTGGTGTCGAAGGCGCGAGACGTCGCGCCGGTCGTTCACCGGTTTCTGGACGAGGATCAACAGGTTCATCAGCGCGCGTGAGGAGCAGGCAATGAGCACGTATAGCGCTCCCGTCAGGGACATGCAGTTTGCAATCGAGGAGCTCGCCGATCTCAAGAGCATCGCCAGCCTCGCGGGCTGCGAGGACGCAACGCCGGACCTGGTCAATTCCGTGCTCGAGGAGGCGGCGAAATTCGCTAACGGCGTGTGGGCGCCGCTCGACCGCGTGGGCGACGTCGAAGGGGCGAGATGGAACGACGGGCACGTGGCGATGCCCGACGGCTTTCATGCCGCCTATCGGCAATTCGTCGAAGCCGGGTGGAATGGATTGCGCTTCGGCGCGGAATACGGCGGCCAGGGCCTGCCCAAGCTCGTCGACGCCGCCGTCATGGAGATGTGGAACGGCGCCAATTTGGGTTTCTCCCTGGTGTCGCTGCTGACCCAGGGGGCGATAGAGGCGATCCTTCTGCGCGGCACCGAGGCGCAGAAGCAAAAATACCTGCCGCGGCTGGTCACCGGCGAATGGACCGGCACCATGAACCTGACCGAGCCGCAGGCGGGGTCGGATTTGGCGCTGTTGCGCGCCAGCGCCATCCCCGAGGGCGATCACTATCGCATTCGCGGGCAGAAGATCTTCGTCAGCTTCGGCGAGCACGACCTCGCCGACAACATCATCCACCTGGTGCTCGCGCGCACGCCGAACGCGCCGGCAGGCGTGAAGGGCATATCGCTGTTCCTGGTGCCGAAATTCCTCGTCAACGACGACGGCGGCCTGGGCGAGCGCAACGACGTGAGCTGCGTTTCCATCGAGCACAAGCTCGGCATCCACGCGAGCCCCACGGCGACGCTGGCGTTCGGCGACAAAGGCGGCGCCATCGGCTACCTGCTCGGGGAGGAAAACCGCGGCCTCGAATCGATGTTCATCATGATGAACGAGGCGCGCTTCGCCGTGGGCATGCAGGGTGTGGCGGTTGCCGAGCGCGCCTATCAGCGCGCGCTCGCCTGGGCCAAAGAGCGCCTGCAAGGCAGGGACGCGGCCAACGACGGACACGTTGTTCCGATCATCCGTCATCCCGACGTCCGGCGCATGTTGATGTCGATGAAGTCGCGCATCGAAGCGATGCGCGCGCTCGCCTACGTGGTGGCCGCCATGCTCGACACGGCGCGCCGGCATGTCGATGCGGACGCGCGAGGGCGCGCGCAGGCGCTGGCGGAGCTGCTGATCCCGGTGGTCAAGGGCTGGAGCACGGAATCGGCCATCGACATCGCGTCCATTGGCCTGCAGATCCACGGCGGCATGGGATATGTCGAGGAAACCGGCGCTGCCCAGCATCTGCGCGATGCCCGCATCACCACGATCTACGAAGGCACCACCGGCATCCAGGCCATCGACCTTATTGGCCGAAAGATTCTGCGCGATGACGGGCGCGCCGCGCGAACCCTGATCGCCGACATCGAGGGCGTCGCAGGCGGCTTGGATCACGCGCCCGGAGACGACCTCGCGGCCATAAAGACGCGGCTGCGCGGTGGCGTTGCGGCGTTGTCCGCGGCGGTCGACTGGATTCGAACGGCCGGCCGCAATGACATCAACGCCGTGCTCTGCGGGGCGACGCCGTTTCTTCAACTCTTGGGCATCGTGTCGGGCGGATGGCAAATGGCGCGTGCCGCGCTCATCGCCCACAACAAACTCGCCGCCGGCGAAAACGACCCCTCGTTCTATCGCGCCAAGATCGCGACCGCACGCTTCTTTGCCGACCATGTGCTGTGCCAGGCCGCGGCATTATCCGAGACGACGATGCATGGGGGCGCGGGCGTCATGGCACTGGCGGAAGAGCAATTCTAGCAAGCCGACAGAAGCGCTCGCCTCACTCGAGCTTCACGCCGGTCGCGAGCACGACCGGTCCCCATTTGGCCTGCTCCGTCTGCACGAAGGCGGCGAACGCATCGGGCGTGGTCGGCGCAGGCGCGGCATTCTGGCTGTCGAACTGCTTTTTCAGCTCGGCGGATGTGAGCACGGCGATGCTGGCCCTGCGCAGCGTGTCGAGGACGTCCGGCGGCGTTCGCGCGGGCGCCACCAGGCCGTACCAATTGTCCGAATTGACGGCGGCATAGCCGAGCTCGGCGGTCGCGGGAACCTCGGGCAACGCCGGGATGCGCGCGGTCGACGTCACCGCCAGCGCCTTGATCGCGCCGGACCTGATGTGCGGCAACAGGAACGGCACGTCGGCCACGATCAGCTGGATGTGTCCGCCCAGCATGTCGCCCACCGCTGGACCGACGCCGCGATAGGGAACGTGCACGAGATCGATGCCGGTCTCGCGCTTGAGCAATTCGACCGCGAGATGGGTGATCGAGCCCGCTCCGGCCGAGCCGAAATTGATCTTGCCAGGGTGGGCGCGGGCATAGGCGACGAAATCGTCGAGCGTATCAACGCCGAGCGCGGGGTGGACGATCAAGACCTCGGGCACCCGCACCGCGAGCGTGAGCAGCGCAAGATCCTTGCGCCAGTCGAACGGCATCTTGCTCACCATGAACGGGATAGCCGACAACGCCGCCGCGCCGGCGAGACAGATGGTGTAGCCGTCGGGCGCGCTTTTCGCGAGCGCGTCGACGCCAGTCAGGCCGCCGGCGCCGGCGCGGACCTCGACCACCACCTGCTGGCCGAGTTCGGTGCTCAGCCCATTCGCCAAGGCGCGGCCGAACAAGTCGGCGGCGCCGCCGGCGGCGAACGGCACGATCAGCCGGATTGGCCGGTTGGGAAAGGCTTGCGCCCGCGCCGCCGCCGGCCACAGTGCCGCGACGGCGAGGGCGGAGAGGAGCGCGCGTCGAGAAGTGCCCATGGTTCAAGCCATCTCGTGCATTGCGCGATCTTGACCCAGCTCGCGACAAAAACAAACTCGATTTTTGCCGCGAGGCTAGCACATCGGCCGTTGCGTCGACGGGCATGACGCCGCTGGCGGCGGAGGGAGCGTCAAAGATGATACTCGAAATCGAGGTTTAGAAACTCAGCGCCGAACGGACGGCGATCATCCACGCATTCGGCCGCAAGCTTCCATCGCTATTGAGAACGCCACCGCCCGGACGGATGATGTATTGCACCTCCGGCTGCAGCATCCACCACGGCGCTAACTGGGCCTGGTAGATCATCTCGACCATGGCTTCCCCGCTGCGCACCGGGAAGAAGAAGTTTCCGAAGAACCCGGTGTCGGCATCGAGCCCGCGCGCATTGTCGCCGACGCGGGCATAGGCGGCCGCAACGCCGACCTTGTCGTTCGGGCGCAAAGGTATAAGGCCTTTGTAAACGAGGCCGCCGTCGGCGTAGAAGTTGATCAGATTGCGATCGTTCGGCACGCCGCCGGCACGGACGAATCCCGACAGGCCTTGGTCGTCGCTACCGGGGACGCGATAGAGCATCTGATCGATGACGCCGTAGACGCCGTGATCGCCGGTGTGATCGAGCGGAATGCCGGTCGACTGCGGGTCCGCGAGCGAGAGGCCGATATTGTCGAAGCGCTGATCGCCGAAGCGCGAGCTGGTGTGGTACCAGGCTCCGATCCGGTAAGCGCCCGGAAGGCCTTTGGCGTCCTTACCCTGGTTGGGCAAATAGCTCGCCTCCGCGATGAAAAACGCGCCGCCGCGAAAGCTGGCAACGGTGCCGGTGGGAAGCGCCGTCGGTTGATTGGAGCCGTTACCCCCGCTCGGATCGCCGCTGAACACGGCCGCTTGAAATGCCCACTCGTCGACGGGCGTGATCCGAACGCGAATCCCCGGGGCGGGCAGCGGATAGGCCGGTCCTCCGGCCGGAAGATTGGCGGCGAGAAACGTCGGCCAGCTGATGGCGTTGTTGATGAAGTTTGCAGCCGTCTGGCTCTGGAGAAACTGGCTATCCGCCGACATCAGGCCGGCGCGAACGGATAAGCGGTCATTGAAAGCGTTCTGCTCGTACCAGAACGAATAGAGCCGAGCGACCGGTCCAGCTTCGAGATTCGAAACGGCGAGGATATTGTTCAGATATGTCGGACTGAAAAAAGGCCCGTGGGTGATGAGGCCATGGGTGTGAAATTTGCCTCCCTCCCATCCCGCGAGCTTGTTCAGGTCGAGGTCGAGCTGCGGCTGGAAAACCCCGATCGCGACGGCGCCGGGTCCGATCCCGCCGCGGACATTGGCCAGAAAATCGTTGGTATAGTTGAAGGTGAAGGTGACGCCGTTGCGTTCGAGATCAGACCGCAGTCCACCCCAATCGCCGGTCAAGGTGCTGGGTGCGGACGCTGGCGGCGGTTCCGACCGGTGGGTCTGCGCTAAGGCGCCCGTGCCGAAAGCCGCGCCGAGCAAGGACAGCGCGGCAGCAGCGAACGTCCACGCCCAACGACGTCCGGCGATCGCGCTCATGTCCCCCGCCCCCGGAGCGATTTGAGGCGAGTTTCCGCTGCGATTCAGGCAAAATGTTGTGGCCGGATGAGCGACATGTTGCTTCGGGACGCAGGGAGGGCTCGATGTTGGATGGCGTGATGCTGCTGTGGTTCGTGCTGACCGCGGCGGCGCTCCTGTTCGTGGCGGTGGACATCCGCACCACGCCTGAATCCGCGGTGCTCAAATGGGGATTCGTGCTGCTGACGGCGTATACCGGCGTGGTCGGTGCGTTCCTCTACGTGCTCGGCTGCCGCGAGCCGTTGCCCGGGCTGCACGAACGGTACGTCGCCGCGCGCTGGCGGCAGACGCTGGGATCGACCATGCATTGCGTCGCCGGCGACGGCGTCGGCATTCTCGCCGGCGCGGTGCTCTCGAGCGTCTTCGGTCTTGCCGGTTTGGTCGAGGTGGTCGTCGAATACGTTCTGGGTTTCGCCTTCGGCTGGACGATTTTCTAGGCGCTGTTCATGCGTGACATGGCCGGCGGCTCATATCTGCGCGCGCTGAGAAGCACGTTCATATCGGAACTGCTGTCGATGAATCTGCTCATGGCCGGAATGGTGCCGACGGTGATGGCGCTGAAATCGCGCATCCCATCCGCGGCCGATCCCGCGAGCCCGCGCTTCTGGTTCGTGATGTCGATGGGCCTGCTCGTCGGTTTCGTCTTCGCTTATCCGATGAACTGGTGGCTGGTGGCCTACCACCTCAAGCATGGCATGATGACGGTGCGCCCGGCTGCTGCCGTTGTCGGCGCGCACGCCGACATGGCCGGCATGGATGCGGCGCCGCACGCCGCGATGTCCATGGGGAGCGGCGACCCGCCGTGGCCGCCGATCCCGGTGATGACGCTACTCTCGTTCCTCGCATTGGCGGCGGGCGTGGCGATCGCTTTCCTGTTGCGGGCGACGTGAGCGGAGACACTAAGTCAACTTCACGGCGGCGCGTCCAAACGGTAACCTCGCAATCCAATGCCACGACGTGGCGTTGCGCAAAGAGGCCTTGACCCATGCTTTCACGCCGGGCGTTCCTGCTCTCTACCCTTGCGGCTTCGGCAAGCGGCACGCTTGCGCGCGCGCAGCCTGCGCCCCGGGCGAGCGCGAGCAACGCGCCGCCGACGGTGTTGCGGATCGAGCGCCGCGGCATCGAGGTGAACGGCAAGCCCGCCTCGGTGTTGGGCATCCAGCAGCCCGACGGCACCTTCGGCATCAGGACGCATGTGGGCGATCGATTCCGCGTGCGCGTGCAAAACACGCTCAACGAGCCGAGCCTGATCCACTGGCACGGTCTCACCCCGCCTTGGCAGCAGGACGGCGTTCCCGGCGTCTCCGGTCCGCCAATTCCGCCGGGCGGGAGCGCCGACTACGACTTCCCGCTGCGCTTCGGCGGCACCTTCTGGATGCATTCGCACCAGGGATTTCAGGAGCAGCTGTTGATGGCGGCGCCGCTGATCATCCGCGATCAGCGCGACCGGCCGGACCAGCAGGAAGTCATCGTGATGCTGGCCGACTTCAGCTTCACGCCGCCCGAGCAGATCTTCGAGGGGCTCAAGAAAAGCGGCATGTCATCGATGAGCGGCGCATCGTCGCCCGCGCCTGCGTCCGGCGGCATGAAGGGAATGCAGATAGCGCCCGGCATGGCCATGGACGCCGCCGCGAAGCCCGATTTGAACGACGTGACCTACGACGCCTTCCTCGCCAACGACCGCACGCTCGGCGACCCCGAAGTGGTCAAGGTCGAGCCGGGCGGGCGGGTGCTGCTGCGCGTCATCAACAGCTCCTCCATGAGCGCGTTTCATGTGAATCTCGGCGCCCTCGATGGCGAGCTGACCGCGGTCGATGGATTCCCCATTGCGCCGGTGGTGGCCCGGCGCTTCCTGATCGCGGTGGCGCAGCGGCTCGATATCCGGCTCGCCATTCCGCGCGCGGCGGCGGCCTATCCCGTGCTCGCGGTGCTCGAAGGCGAAACCAAGCAGACGGGCCTTATCCTGCGTGCGGGAAATGCGCCGGTCGCGCGCATCCCCGACACCGCCAGCACGGCGTCTCCTCCGCTCACGCTCGATCTCGAGCGCCGGCTGCGCGCCGTCAAGCCGCTCAAGCCGCGCAAGGCAGACCGCACCCACACGCTCAACCTCACCGGGGAGATGGCGGGCTACGTCTGGTCGATCAACAACGTCGCCTGGAGCAAGGGCGTCCCCCCGCTACCCGTCGCAAAGGGCGAGCGCGTCGAGCTTATCTTCATCAACCAGACGCGGATGCAGCACCCGATGCACCTGCACGGGCACGAATTTCAGGTGGTCGAGATCGACGGCAAGCGCTTTGCCGGCGCGGTGCGCGACACGGTGCTGGTCCCGCCGCGGCGCCGGGTCGTGGTCGCCTTCGACGCCAACAATCCCGGGCTTTGGGCGCTGCATTGCCATCTGCTCTACCACCTCGAGTCCGGGATGTTCATCACCTTGGGCTACGTCTGAGAAGGCAAGCGCGAGCACCGGACTCGGTCTGCACCCTCTCCCCGTTTGCGGGGGGAGAGGGTCGCGCGCCGCGCCGTTGTGCATCAAGTCACAAACGAACGCGCGCTAAAGCGTGCACGAGCGCGTGTGCTTCATGTGCTCGAGCGTCCTCGGCACGATGACGCAGTCGTGATGGCCGCCGTTGCTCGGCCAGATGCCGACCAGCTCGTCGGTCTCGGCATCGATGAAGGCGATGCCGCTCGACAGCCGCTGGAAGCCGCTGAACACGCCGACCACGTATTTGCCGTCGTACGTCACCGCCAGCGTTTGCATGTCCGGCCCGATGCCCTGGATCTCCTTCTTGATCTTCCAGGTCTTGGTGTCGACGACCATCACGCCGCTGGCGGCCGGGGAGGGGTGCAGGATCGAAAGATAGAGCTTGGAGCCGTCCATGGAGAACACCATGTGGAACGGGTTGGGATATTTGCCGACCCACAGGGGATCCTCGATATGCGCGATTTTCTTCCAGTTGCGCGGGTCGGGATCGCTTGAATCGAAGACCAAGCAATTGTTCTCGCGCAGATTGTTCATCATGCAGAGGAAGCGCCCGTCGGGGGAGAACCCGATCTCGTGGCCGGGCGAGAAGATCTTGTCGAACGTCACCTCCCAGTGGTCGTTGTCGATCTTCTTGACGGGATATTGGTTCGGCGCGTTCTTGTTGAACTGAAGGAAGGTCACGGGCTCGAAGTTCTTCTCGGCGTCGAGGATCAGCTGGCCGCCGCATAATCGCACGATGGTGGACGCCCAGCGGCCGCTCGGGTGCCAGATGGTGCCGTCGGCGCCGCAGAGACTGAGAACGTCGTCGCCGGGAAGCGTTCCCTCCTCGACGAACAGCTCACCCATGGGCACCATCTCCCATTCGATCTTCTGCCCCTTGGTGCCGAGGTAGTCGTATTTGCCGGTCGCCGGGTCGGGATAGATCTTGGAGATCTTGAGCACGCCGCCCTTCTGCCAAGCCTCGGCCAGGTTGCGCACGTTGGGCACCCAGTCGTATTTGAGCGCCGCGATCACGCGCGAGGTCCGGCGGTCGAAGCACGCCGCGATGTCCTTCTGCCCGTCGGTGACGAAATAGCGCTCTGCGGTCTTGGGATCGATGTTCACGTGCACGCCGAGGCCGAGGCCTGTCGTTTCCGCGACGTTCTCCATCACCTCCATTTGCGAGCCGTCGTAGCGTACGCGATAGATGTTGAAGCCTTCCCCCGGCGTCTCGATATGGGCGGGAATGCCGTAGATCAGCGAATTCTTGCCGCCCTGGGTGCTGTTGATCCATTCGAAGCCCTTCGCCGGATCCGCGCTCGGGAAGGCGCACAAGTGATGCGAGATCGGGTTGTAGTCGCCGTAGTTCCAGTACGAGACCCAGGCGAGCGCCCGGCCGGTATTGAGGTTCACCGCATAGGTGCCGCCGCCCATCTTGGTCGGCATCAGAAGAACCCAGTCGCCGAAGCGTCGGCCGCCCACATCCGCCTGTGGATTGACCAATTCGCGATCGATGGGGTGGCGCTGGGGCTCGGTATAGGTCGAGCCGGCGTGCCTCGCCCCGTGATCGGGGATGCTCTGGCCGGTGAGCATGGGATAGCCCAGCGTGACCGCCTCGCCCACCACCGCGGTGCCGGCGGCCCAAGTCAGGAGGCTGCGCCGATTGAGTTTCCGCGGCGCGGTTTGCGGCGCAGCCGCTGGTGGCGGCACCGGCGCCGGTTGCAACTTTTCCTGTTCATCGCGGGAGGCTTTTTCCCGCAGATAATCCGAAAAATCCGCGTTGTCCTGCTGCGCCACCTCCGCCTTGCGCTTGAGGTAGATCTGTTCGGCGGTGAGCGGCGTCTCGGGCTTGGCCTCGCTTTCGACCTCGAGCTTCATTTTCGCAAGCTCGACGTTTTGCATCGGCTCTTTGAATTTCGTCTTGCGCCCGTCGGACATGGCCCAGCTCCTCCGCTTCCCGAGTTACGACTGACGTTGATTGCACAATAATGTCGCGCGGCGATCAAGATCGACTGCCGCGCGGTCGATGCATCGCCACCTCAGTGTGGGGGCATGGGGATCCAGATCGGTGGTTTTCCTGAAAACCGCATGCGCCTCAGGACAACTTCGTCGGCCACGTCGAACGGCTTGAGATAGACGTAGTAATTATCCTTGCGCTCGAACACGTCGCCGTTCGGCCTGCTGCTCGGACTGACCAGCATCGTGCCGGAGAAGCGCACGTGCATGTAGTTGGGAAGCAGTTGCGCGAAATCGCGCACGCGCGCATCGAAGCGATAGCGATAGGTCTGCTTGCGCTCGATTTTCGCGACGCCGGTTGCGCTGTCGTCGGCGGGCGTCATCGGCACTTCCTGCCATACCGTTCCGACCTGGACATAGGCGCGCATATCCGGCGCCACGACATAGATCGGCTCCACGCCGCCGACGTTCTCGAGATATGTCGTCAATTCGTAGCGCCCGTCGCCGAGGTCGGCGACCGATTGAACGTCGCCGCGAAGGCGATTGAGCGCGAGGTGCTGCAGCGCTGCGACGCGGGCGGCGCGCTCGCGCACCCGCATCGCCTGATATTTCTCGACCCCGATGTCGGCCGCGAGGATGGCGGCGAAGATCACGGCTGCGGCGATGAGGAAGGTCTTGACCCCGCGCCACAGGTTCGCGCCCAGGTGGATGGGCGCGCGCGCCGCGGCCGGCGCCGCCCGCTCGGGATAGATCTTGGCCGGGGTGAAGCGCCGTTGCGGCTCGGCCACGGCCTGGGGCAGACCGGTCGCCGCGAGCGTGCCCTGGCGCATCTCGTAGCTGCGCTGCGCGCGCTTGGCGAGTTTAAGATCGTGGGTGACGAGGACGAGGCTGAACGATTCCGTGCGCTGCAACTGTTCCAGCAGGTCGATGATGTCGGTCTCGGTTTCCTCGTCGAGGTCGCTCGTCGGTTCGTCGGCGAGCAATAGCGGCGGCGCGTTGATGAGCGCGCGGGCGACGGCGACGCGGCGCTGCTCGCCGCCGGACATGCTGTCGGGATAGGCCTCGGCGCGGTCCGCGAGGCCGACGCGGGCGATGAGATCGTGCGCCCGCGCGTACGCCTCCTCGGCCTCCATGGTGCGGCCGAGCAGCGCCGGAACGGCGACGTTGTCGACTGCGGTCAGGTTCGACAACAGGCTCGGAAACTGGAACACGAAGCCGACGTGGCGGGAGCGGAAGGTCGCGCGCTCGCTCTCCGGCAGCGTCCACACGTCGGTGCCGTTGAGCAACAGCTTGCCTTCCGTCGGCATGGTCAAGGCGCCGAGCATGGCCATCAGCGTCGACTTGCCTGAGCCCGATCGGCCGACGATCGAGACAAACTCGACGCCGGTGAGCTCAAGACTGACGCCCCGCACCGCCGCGTAGCCTGGCGCCGTGCCGTAGCGCTTGGTCAGCGACTGCGCCGACAGCGTCACGTCACCGTCCTTCCGCCTGGATGAGTGCATAGGGCGCCATCCGCCGCACCCGCCACGCCGGCAGAAACGCGCCGACGAGACCGAGGACGGCCGAGAACACGATCGCCAGAACGGCGCCGATCTGCAGCACCGCGGCCGGCGGCCAGGCGAACGGGACGCCGAGCAGCGCGAAGTAGAAGCCGAGCGAGCGCGCGAACATCAGCAGCACGGCGGCGCCGAAGCCGAGACCGGCGAGGCCGCCAAGGCCGGTGATGACCGCGGCTTCCGCGAGAATGATCGTCATCACTTGATTGGGCTGCGCGCCCATTGCTCGCAACAGGCCGACTTCGCGGTAGCGTTCTTGCACGATCGCCGAGAACAACAGCGAGACCAGGATCAACAACGCGATGAGCTGGAACGCGGTGAACGCCGCGAGGCCGATCAGGAGCGTGCTCAGCGCCTGCCGCGAGGAGGTGAGCACGCCATTGCCCTCGACGATTTTGACGTCGGTAAGCTGGGCAAGGGCGAACTTGACCTCCTCCATCTTGGCGCCGGGCGAAAGCTGCAACAGGAAGGCCGAAACCCGATCGAGCGGCAGGTCTCCCGAGCAGACGTTGGCGTCGGCATGGCGCATGCCGTCGATCGCGGGCGCGTCGTCGGCCTTCGCCGGCGCCGCTGGCTTGGCGGCGGCGCGCGCGTCCGAGGTGCGGCAGAACGAAACGATGTCGGCGAGCGCGGCGAAGCTCAGAAAATAGGACTCGTCGAACGGCCCGACGCCGGTTTTGCCGAGCCGGGCGGACACGCGCATGGGCGTCCCGCAAACGTTGAGCGTTTCGCCGAGTCGGGTGGATAACGCCCCGCCCGCGATCAGGCCTTCGAGCGGTCCCGCCTGGCGCGCCTCGACCCAGCTTTGCACCGAAAAGTCCTGCGCCGGGTCGAACGCGATCAGATTGACGCTATGCCCTTCGACCAGCGCCGGGACGATGCGCTGCGGCGCCACTTGGGCAACGCCGGCAATCGCGGCAATGCGCTGAGCCAGTTCGGCGGGCAGCGTCTCGTCCGTGGGCTGCACGGTGAGCAGGCTCGCGGTGATGTTCACCAGCGTCGCGCGCGGGACCACGACCAAATCCGCGCCCATGCGCGCGAAGCTGCGCGCCATGCCTTCCCGCAGCGCCCAGCCGGCGACGAAGCTGGCGAAACCGATGCCGACGCCGAGCATCACGGCGACGCCGAGGAAGATCGCGCGCAGCCGGCGGCGGCCGACGTTCTGCGCGGCCAAGCGGATCAGCAGCCAACGATCGTGCCGGCGTCGCGACATCGCGTTCTCCGGGCGAATGACCCTATTGTCCCAGGAGAACGTCCCTGGCCTCGTCGATCTTCATGCTCAGGTAATGGGTCCCGCCGACCTGCGGATCGAGACGCTCGCCAAGGCGGCGGTGCGCCTCGGCAATCTCCCGTGCGCTTGCGGTCGCCTCGAGCCCCAGCACGTCGAGCGCCTCCTCTCGCGACATGCGCAGGCGCCCGTTCCCTTTCGCCGCGCTGGCGAGGCGCCGCTCGGCGCCCCGATGCTCGAGCTGCGATCCCGCCTGCTCCAGATACGCGCTCAACACGGCGATGGCCTGCCGCACCAGCTCCGGATCCGTCGTCGCGCGCGCGCTCGAGAAGCCGCCGGGTGCGCCGCCGAAATCCCTTTTGTTGGGCGGAAAGTCGCTCCGCGCGGCGTTGAGCGGACCAAACAGCACGCGCCAGCGCGGCGCCGCCTGCACGAACACCGGCAGCATGAAGGCCGCGAGCATCATCGCCGACGTCCACCGGCCGCTCGCGATGAGCCACGCCAAGACGCCCAGCGCGAGCGCCGCAAGCGCGACCAACGCCCAGCGTCCCGAATTGATGATCACGCGGGGATCGGCGTTGAGGATCCAGCCGCCCATTTTGACCGCGGACACGAACAAGGAGAGCGCGAGCGTCGCGTACGCCACCACCGTCAAATCCATGGCAGATCGTCCTCTCGGGCCATCAGGGCATCCGGGTCGCCGCTTCGGCTTCGCTCCCCCGCGTCAAAGCACTTTTTTCGCAGGATGCCAGCAGAACTCGGGTTCGTCTATTCCTTGACCGAGCAAATCAACCGTCGACCACCGAGTTATCTTTTGAATTCGATCAAGCCGGAATTGATTTCAAGGACGGCGGGAATATCGATCACGACTATGCCGGTAGCGGGCTGGGCGCTTGTACGAGACGGCACGCCGCCAATTGACAGCTCGACAAACCGGCGCCAAGGACCAACACGGAGGTGTTTTTGACATCTTCGCGAAGCTCGACAGGGCCCTTGTAACCGGAATCCCCTGCGAGCCCGACATGGCGTCGCGTTCGGGGCACGAACGCGGCGAAGAAACCGCGCCAAATTATTTCTGCTTATTGAGGGATATTGTTGCAAAAGTCGCCGACGAGCAGCCGATTGCCGATAATAGGCAAGAATTGACTCGTTTCTGCATCAACATTCTGCGTTGGTCCGTCAAGCTAGAAGGATTTTTTTCGCTCCGGGCTAAAAATAGTTCATCAATTACCTGAGGCACGCGGACTCGATCCAGACCGGAATACATACACAGGGCTTACAGCAGGTTGCCTCTTCCGTTCTTCTGGCTGCTATGCCGAAGGCGACGGCGAAATCAAGAGCTTTTGATCATCGAGTCCATAGAAGAAGACTAATGTACTTGTGTTTGCATCATTCTCGATAACGGACACTGTGAGAAAATCCTTCCGCGTTGGCGCGCATCAGCTGCCGCAACGAGGAACGCGCTGACGGGCCAGTCCCTCGTCGTCAGCCACGGTTGGTTTATGGAATAGCGTCCTGGCTTTCGCCGCCGGCAGGCTTTTTCGAATCGCGGCAAGGGGAACGTCGATGTCTCGAGAATCGTTCGAACTAGCCGACTTTTTGCGCGCCC
>Ga0306924_10000184_pt1 | contig 48126 bp, 49 predicted proteins | sample sta12Can44000111_FD_203756 | JGI IMG/M metagenome (GOLD analysis project Ga0306924, IMG submission 203756) | Lab enrichment of tropical soil microbial communities from Luquillo Experimental Forest, Puerto Rico - statanox.12C.anox.44.000.111 (v2)... | ecosystem: Environmental > Terrestrial >... | reverse complement strand
GGTGTCACGGTTTCCACCCGAAACTCCGTGAATTTCGACGTGCTTCATTTGTTGCCCCGGAATCACTGGTTCTACTCGGGTCTTGGCGGTTTGCTGCAAAGCTCGGAGCAAGGGATCACACTGCAGAGCACTTTCGGTGGTGGCGTCGGTCGCTACCTGATTAATACGGACCGCGCAAGTGTTGCTGTGCTGGGCGGCGCAGCGTTTCAAAATACAGACTACAAGCAGTCCACCGTCCCAGCTAATGGGCAGCATGTGGCGGCCGCTCTGATGTACGTACACGCAAAGATGTTCAAATTCAGCAAGACTAACCTCGACGCGACTGCGGCACTTTTGCCCGCGCTATCGGATCCAGGCCGTGTCCGGTTCAACACGAACGTGTCCTACTACATCAAGATCATTGGCAATCTGAAATGGAACGTCTCGTTCTATGGCAACTGGGACAACCGGCCGCCCCTTGGTCTTTCCGGGAGCGACTATGGCACCAGTTCAGGGCTCACGTGGACTTTTGGGCTGAAGTGACGAGCGTCCTATCTGCGTACCCAACTCGGTTGGCGGAGCGCCTTGCTTGTCCGTCCGCCGCTGGCGTTTGAAAAATTACAACAATGAGTTCCGGCGAACAGGACTGTGTTTCTTGTCAGGACCCAGGAACCTTGCGGGTTTAGTTCATCGTTGAGTTTGAATCAGCAGGCATGGCGTTGTGGCCGCAACAGGTGCAGTGGCCGACATCGGAGCCATCTCGGACAGTCTCTCGGTAAGCGAGCCCATCAACCTTGTATTGTCACAAAAACCAAAAGGAATCACTTCTCCCGGTTTAGGAAGCAAAAGCAACAGAAGCTAAGCAACCGCAGGTGGTTGCGGAACTGTCAGTCCCACCAGTGACGTTACTCTGACAAATCCTGCGATGATGGTCACATCTGGTGCGCTCCACTTGCGGAAGCAGAGGGGGCAAACAAGACGAGCGCCATGCCAACGAACCAGCCCAACGGATCCAACCCGGAACAGACACGGCTACAGGAGGACCGCGAAGGACGAGCCGCCTGGAAGAAGTGGGGGCCGTATCTGAGTGAGCGGCAGTGGGGGACCGTGCGCGAGGACTACAGCGCTAACGGCGATGCCTGGAACTACTTTAGCCACGATAACGCCCAGTACCGTGCGTACCGGTGGGGTGAGGACGGGCTCGCAGGCATCTCCGATCATCGCCAACTGCTTTGCTTCGCGCTGGCCCTGTGGAACGGGCGCGACCCGATTCTCAAGGAACGCTTGTTCGGACTGAACAACAGCGAGGGGAATCACGGCGAGGACGTCAAGGAATACTACTTTTACCTCGACAGCACGCCTACGCATTCCTACATGAAGTATCTCTACAAGTATCCGCAGGCCGAGTACCCATACACACTCCTCATCGAAAACAACCGGAAGCGCGACAGACAGGCCGCCGAGTATGAATTGCTCGACACCGGCATCTTCGACGAGGACCGATACTTCGATGTCTTCGTCGAGTACGCCAAGGCCGAGCCGGAGGACATCCTGATCCAGATTACCGTCTGCAACCGGGGTCCCGAGCCTGCCGAGATCCATGTACTGCCCACAGTGTGGTTCCGTAACACCTGGTCGTGGGGTGGCAAGGATGAAAGGCCGGAGCTGAAGGTCCTCGCCGCCGGCAAAGACGTGTGCGCCATCGCCTCCCGGCATCGTTCTCTCGGAGAGCGTTTCCTCTACTGTGACGGCTTAGTCGATCTCCTATTCACTGAGAACGAAACAAATACCCAGCGGGCCTTCAATCAGCCGAATCAGCATCCTTACTGCAAAGACGGCATCATCCAGGCTGTCGTCCGTGGGAACAAGAACGCCGTCAACCCCGAACTGCGCGGTACCAAGGCGGCGGCCCATTACCGTCTTGCCGTCGCGGCAAAGGGAAGTCAGACAGTTCGACTGCGATTTACGGACCAGCCGCCTGACCGGCTGCAGGCGCCGTTCGGGGAGGCGTTTGAGGGCCCGTTCAGGGCACGGCAGACAGAAGCGGACGCTTTCTATGGGGCCATCACACCAGCGACCCTGACGAAGGACGAGGCACAAGTGATGCGTCAGGCACTGGCCGGAATGCTATGGGGCAAACAGTACTTTTATTACGACCTGGCCCATTGGCTACGTGAGCACGGCGACAAGCCCGAGGAGGGAGTGCGCGCCCAAGTCCGCAACAAGGACTGGTTTCACATGCACAACGCAGACGTCATCTCCATGCCGGACAAGTGGGAGTATCCCTGGTATGCCGTGTGGGACCTGGCCTTCCACACCATCCCCTTGTCGCTGGTGGACGTCGATTTTGCCAAGCAGCAGCTGCGGCTGTTTCTTGGCCACCATTACCTCCATCCCAACGGCCAGATGCCGGCCTACGAGTGGAACTTCAGCGATGTCAATCCCCCGGTGCACCCATGGGCGGTCTGGACAGTGTACAGCTACGACAAAGAGTTGCGCGGGCGCGGTGACCTCGCCTTCCTGAAGTTCTGCTTCGAGAAGTTGTCACTGAACTTCACCTGGTGGGTAAATCGCAAGGATGAGGACGACAACAACGTGTTCTCGGGAGGCTTCCTGGGCCTGGACAACATCGGGGTCTTCGACCGCAGCAGCCCGCTGCCGACGGGGGGCTCCCTGGAGCAATCGGACGGCACCGCTTGGATGGCGTTCTTTGCGTCGGTGATGCTCCAGATTGCGGTCGAGCTCGCAGTGGAGGACGATCCCCTCTATGAGGCCATGGCGTTGAAATACTTCGAGCACTTCCTTTGGATCGCCTCGGCCATGGACAACCTGAGCTTTACGGGGGTCAAACTCTGGGACCACGGTGACGGTATCTATTACGATGTGCTGCGCTTTCCTGACGGCAACGGTGTCCGGCTTAAAGTCCGCTCCCTGGTTGGGCTGGTGCCACTGGCGGCGACCACCGTGCTGCCCGGCGACCTGCGGGAACGGCTGCCCCGCTTCTTCGACGAGGCGCAGTGGTTCCTGGAACAGAACCCGCACACGGCCGCGGTTCTCACGGTTCCGCTGGAGGTGGGTGCGGGCGGCAGTCGGATCCTTTCCCTGGTCAACCCGGACAAGCTTCGCCGGATACTCGGTTACATGCTCAATGAGAATGAGTTCCTGAGTCCCTACGGTATTCGCTCGCTGTCGCGCTATCACGCCGAGCACCCCTATGTCTTCAACGCAGGCGGGCAGGAGTACCGCGTCGGCTATGTTCCGGGCGATTCAGATAGCGGGATGTTCGGAGGCAATTCCAACTGGCGCGGGCCGATCTGGATGCCGATGCAGCTTATGCTCATCCGCGCTCTGGTCAACCAGTACGCCCACCTGGGCAACAACTTCAAGGTCGAGTGTCCGGTCGGCTCGGGCCGGCAGTTGAATCTCTTGGAGGTCAGCCAGGAGATTGCGCGACGGCTGTCCCGCCTGTTCATCCTCAACGACCACGGTCGCCGTCCGGCACATGGCAATCACAGCCGATGGAACGATGAGCACTGGCGAGACCACGTCCTGTTCTACGAGTATTTCCATGGCGACACCGGTGCAGGCGTCGGGGCCAGCCATCAGACCGGCTGGACCGGCGTGATTGCCTTCCTAATGCAAGGATTCACAGCGGTCGAGGCAGAGAAGGTTCTGGAAAAAGGGATGAGCGCGGTGACAGAGGTCAGCGCCGAGGTAGTCAAGGAGACGGACAAGCTGGAAGCCATCGAGGTGGCAGAGGAGGTCCACGAAGACGTAGCGGAAAAGGTCGTTGCCCAGGTGCTCGAAACAGTCCAGCAAGAGGTGGCGGAGGCCGTTCAGGATCAGGGCGTGCAGGCAGAGAAGCTACAGGGGAAGGTTGAAGAGATCGTTATGGAGAAGGTCGCCGAAGCAGTCCAGAAAAAGGCTGAAGAGGTTCAGCAGCAAACTGAGCAGCGAACAGAGGAAAAGGTGGACGTTCTTTGACGAGCCAGCTCAAGAGCACCCTTCACTCTTTGGTACCCGGTTCACCAAATCTGGATCGGGCTAACGTTTTTGAATATCGCGGGCTCCGGCCTCGCCAAAAGGATTTCTATTACACTCAGGACCCTTTCCAATGTCCCTAGGGTCATGAGTTTCCCATCGGCACTTAGGAACGTCAACCGCTCAAGCTAGCAAATTCACTGGGCGGCGAGTGTACGGATCCGCAGTATGAATAGGTCCACATCTGCAATCGACTCCACTTTCTTCCTGCACGGCTGGGGCCTGTTGTCCCGCTCGATTGTTCTTGGCACTTCCCTGTTGACTGTGCTGGATGTCACGAGTGCCAAGTCGATTAAGATGGTCACCGCATGGTTCAATCCCAAATATCAAGGGCAAGAGTTCCACAAGGTTCTGGTCATCGGTGTCGCTCAAGACCTGGAAGTTCGTGCCGACTTCGAGGATGAAATGGCAGCCCAGATTGCGCGTCCTGGTATCGAGACAATTCCCGGCAACCAAATCCTGCTTCGCCCGGACGCCAAAGCGAAACCCGATCTTGACTACCTCCGTATACAGATTCGTGACAATCATATTGATGCGGTAGTCGTGTCACGCCTTCGCAAGATCGATAAGAAAGTGATCTCCGTCCCGAGCTCGACTTATGTAGCGCCGTTTCCCTATTACTACTCTTTCTACGGCTATTTGAGCGCCGTGTATCCGGTTGTTTACGCCCCGGGATACGAGCGGGAAGAGACTACCGTCGTGGTCGAAACCAACTTTTATGCGACTAGTAAGCCCGATGGAGATCTGGTGTGGACGGGGTCCAGCAAGTCGTTCAATCCGAAGTCTGCAAAGAAGGTCGCAGAGGGCCTAGTGAAAGAAGTCCCGAAGCAGATGGAGAAGGATGGACTCTTGTCTAAAAAGCCCCAATGAATTAAAGAGGAATTCTCATTCGGCCAAGAAATCAGATCTTGATTAACGACAAACAGTCGAACAGACGGCGCAAGCTTGTGCAAACGCCTCCCTGAAAAAGAGCCGTAACTCAATGCAAACAAGGGGTGGCATGGCGCCTCTTTCCATGCTTCGTTGCGACCGGAATCCGGTCACGCTGACCTGACTACGTCAATCGACGCAAACCCATCGGTTTTCCTGCGGCGCTCCTGGAGTTGTCGGCGCGCCAGATGCGGATCCCTAGTTGCCGTTGCGCGTCTCCACGTGTTTGCCAACGTTGTCGCGGACTTCTTGCAGCGCTGAATCAAGAACAAATGTTAGGTTGCTAGACTGAAACGATGGGTCTGCGGCATCGTATTCGCTCAATAGGATCGTCGAAACACCGTTTGACCACTTGAAGTTCGATGCCCTTGCGGGAACGTTGTCCAGTTGTCGTGGCGTCATCTCCTTTTCGACCATCAGTTTGGCAAGTGTCAAGAGGACGCTGCGTTCGGTGAAGCTCGGAGTGCCGTTACCAATTCTCTCTCGCAGGGAATTGAGTACAGTCATGTATTCAGCATGAGGAAAGGTCAGGTTGATCATTACGACTTTATCGTCGAGCACGGTAATCCGCTTGGTGTTGTGTGTCGCCCCCGCGTATGTGAAAGCCTTGTCGTTACTGACACAGACGAGGACGCCGCTTGCTTTGTCGGCCTTGAATGCAGCCGTCGGACAATCGTCGTTGTTTAGGTGGTAAGCGGCCAAAGATTCACCGAGTTGGTCATGCTTCATGGTGAACGGCTCTTGTGCCAATGCAGTGATGGTTACCAGAATCGTAAAAAGCGCGCTCTTCATCGACCCTCCGTTGGGTGAACTCTAACGTTCACCGCTCTATCGTAGCCAGCGAGAATTGCCTCGCAACCAAACCGAAGTACCCAACGAAGGGGACCAAGCGCGTGCCGGATGATGGACCTTCGTGCCTGGCGACAGGTCATCCCTCCCAGCCCCCACCGTACAAGTGGTGGAACTGGCACGACGAAATATGCCTCGAAAATCTCTGCTCGACCTCGGGTGGGTCCAAGTGGTGGAGAACGAAAAGGTGACCTTGAACCTCAACGACTAATTCGGGCGGTGCATGACGATCGCCTAGGTTGGGCATCTCATGCAACTGGTCCCGCGCTGAACGGCTCGTAGCGGCAGATGGTACCGACGGTCTTAGCCGCTCTGCCCTGTAAAGGCAGACGACTATGATTTCGGTGGATAGGCGTCGTGCGGCCCACCCGACTGTCGCGCGCCAGTTGGTCTGGATCGACCTCAAGAAAGGGTCGGAGAATCAGTGCACCCGCGAGCGTCTACTATCAACCTGTAATCGAGCAGTCCGAGAATGAACGCACCAAAGTCTGTATCACGAAAATCCAGATCTTGGGAGAAATCAATGAGATGGAAGCGACTCAGGACGTTTGCAGTGAGAAGCTTCGCGTTGGTTGTCGGGCTCGGCGCGGCGGGGAAAGCGCAAGCACCAGACACTACGACACCATCTCCGAACATGGCCCCGGTTGACCAATACCTGATGGAGGATCGGGAGGCTGAAATCGCGCTGGCGCGAAGTGCGGCGTTTATGAATTTGCCAAAGGTCAGTTCGTCGTCTGGTACTGCTGTGAGCCACGAGTGGCGTTCAGTCGAATCGCGCTCTCCACCAGGTTGGGGGCCTGTTGCCGCCTACTGATGCCGCTTCACCGTTACCCGGATTTGAGAGTTCAGAATCAATCAGCGTCACAATCTGGTCCCAAACGTGCGGATCGTTCTCGATCTGGTGGTGAGGTTTATTTAGTGTTCGGGAGAACCACTGATAGTTGCCACACCGAACGTCTTTGTCTTTGTAAGTCATTTGGAAGTTGCCCAATATCCTCGTTCGCTTAGCGTCTTCCGGGATGATAAGGGGACGCCCTGGCGTCAGACCCTTCCGCTGGTAAAAATTAATCGCCTTTGCCACGTTAGCAGGCACCGTTCGATCGTCCTGCCTGATCTTGCGAACGCTGTCGATCTGGATTGTAAGAGCCACAGGAATCTCTTGTTGTTCCAATGCTCTAGCGAACTCCAAGACCTGAGAGGCACCCCAGCTGTGGCCGTACAGAATAATCTTTACCGTCTCCTTTTCGGTGGACCCCGGGGCGCCATTCTTGTCTGCATCCATACCTACGCGAATGAGTTTTAAGGCGCTTTCCGCTTCGTGGTTTCCGAATACTGCGACGCGAACAATCGGGGCATATCGGCTGCGAAGATAATTCGCGAATAAGACCTCGGGATGCTTCACATCATTTCTTTTGACGAAGCCGCCGAGAAATCCGATCACGATTACCTTCTGGACGGTACGAGTCGCGACGGGAACGACCTCTCTCGCGCACACGAGGCGAAAGGCATCCTTGATAGCCGAATTGGTTGATGGATCGGTGCAGGGGTCAGTGATGCCAGCGGCATCGCGGTTTGATGCGAAAGATGATTGTGCTTGCAGGATTTGCGTTTCCCCGCCGCAACCGAGCCCCAAGAGGATCACTACCTGCGGCAGGAACCGGATGCCCTTTGCACGCCAAGCAGGTGTGTGGTCGTGTCGCCGGCGAAATTGGCTCAACCATCGTTTCATGAGAATCGTCATCAGAACCATCCTCAAGGGCTCGGAAGCGGGCAACCGGTCTTACTATCTCCGTTGTTTTCCACTACTTGTGTCGTGGAAGGCCGGGCCTCGAACTGGCTCATCTGCTCTAGCGCTGGTCAGACGCACGTTTTCGAAGCCGAGGCGTCAGGCGTCGAATCAAGAACTCCTGAAGAATGCCTTCAAAGGACATTTCACTGAGGCGGATCAATGCGGTTTGGAAAACTAAACCCGCCCCTTTGTGATTCGTTTCCGGGTAGTAGAGGTAAGAAATACCACCGGAGGCGAAGGCGCCGCCTACATTCGAATAATTCGGTTGCCAGCGCGTATCGTCGCCTTTGCAGATAAAGGGACTGGCGAGCGCATATAGAAGGCGAGATCGCTTGCTGCCGGTTCCTTTATAGAAATAACGTGGGTCTTGTTTCAGGACGGAGGGCAGTATGGCGCTTCCTATATAGGTAGCGGTAATAGCGTCGATATAGGAAGCACCGAAGCGTTTGAAATACCCTTGTGCTCCTTGCCCATATCGGTCAAATGCATTTGTAGCTTGCTCGATTCCCGCAAGTGCGGCAACACCTACGAAAGTGAAGGGATCTGATGTGGTTTTCGAGGCAAGCCTGAATTTTTGCTTCGGATTCAGCGGAACCGCATCTCGCTCGTAGCTCACATAAAAATTTGGGAATATGCCTAGAACACGCTGCTTCGTTTGTTCGCCAATTTGCATGTCGGCCAGTTCGACGGTTGCAAGCGGAGAGTCTTTGACATGTACTTCAGTCACTGCGGTAAGGATTGAGAGCGTGATAGGCGGCACCAAAAAGGTTTCATTTGCGTGCAGGGCAGCGGAGAACTCACGGATGGCAAATCCAGGTGCCGTAACAGTAAGCCGAAACGGTCCAGGAGCAACGTTGGTAAAGAGGAATTGCCCGTTGTTGCCGGATTGCATTTGTCGAGCGGAATCCTCGCCCTCGTGGGAAAGGCGTACGTTGGCGCCGACACTGACCGCACCGGTCTGATCTAAGACAGTTCCGCTGATGAAACCGTTCTGCTCGCGATTCGCGGATTTGTAGTCTGTCCTGCTCAGAAGAGCCTCCTGATTCGAGGAATCATCTGAGAGCAGGGAGCCAATAGCCTTCTCTGGGGAAGGAACCGGGATGCCTTCCGTTCTTACCGACTGCGCCTTCGAAAGACCGGTAAGGGCGGGCTGAATCAGCAGTGAAGCCGCCAGTGCAAGGATCGTCTGTTGTCGAAGCTGTCTCATGTGTGCACGGAACATCGCGTACGAACATTGAATGACCTTCCTGGGGCGACGGAAACTAGCAAAGCTCTCAGTGTCTCACTCAGCGTATTCACGTTCTTCTCAACGCAAGCACCAGCAACTGGACCGAATCTACGCTTATCAACTCTTTCCCAGCGAAATGCCGAACACCAGTTCGATTTTGGCTCCTGCCACTCCCCCAGGTGTCCTTGGCTCTGCTGGCACAGTTATCAGTGTCCGCATCTCACAACGAATGCTAGTTTCACGCGAGGCCATTGCCATTGGCAGGTGTGAATGAGCTTTCTCCAACGGTGCTCGGCGGTAGTGGTAGTGGTGGTGTGTACGTGGCAAGTACAAGCTCGGGCGGACGCAGTTGCATTCGTGCAGGAGCCGTACGGCCCGTTTGGCGCGATCAACCCTACAGGACATGTTTCGGTCTACTTGTCACGAGTGTGTGCCGAAAGCCCAGTTGTCTTGAGGCGCTGTCGTCCGGGAGAGTTCGGAGTCGTCTTAAGCCGGTACTACAAAATCCGAGGATATGACTGGATCGCAGTCCCGCTGATCCCGTATCTCTATGCGGTGGAGGGTCTGGAGAGCGTTCCAGAGCAGGCCAGCGCTGAGGCGGTTGCTGCTCTTCGCGATGAGTATCGCCGAAAACATCTGTTGGAAATTGCTCCTGACCCGCCGGACAAGAAAATTCCAAAAGGGGCATGGGTAGAATTGGTTGGAGTCGCTTACGATCGCAAGCTTTACGGCTTTCAGGTTGAAACTACCGAAGCACAAGATGACAACCTCATCGCTGTGCTCAACACGCGGAAGAACAAAAGCCACTTCAATCTATTCTTCAACAACTGCGCGGATTTCTCACGGCGGATTTTAAACCTCTACTACCCCGGGGCGATTCGGCGAAACTATATTGCCGATGCGGGAATGACCACACCCCAACAAATCGTAAAATGCCTGCTCTCATACGCAAAACACCACCCGAGTTTCTCTCTTTCGAGTTTTTTCCTGCTCCAGGTAGCTGGGAGCCGTCCGCCCAGCCGACGCCTCGACGGCGTTTCTGAGGGGTTCGTTCGATCGAAGAAGTACATCATACCCCTAGCTGTGTTTCACCCTTGGGTTGCCTCAACGATTTTGACGGTTTATCTGGCTGCCGGGCGGTTTAGTGTCGCTCACTATGTCACGACGATGTACACACCTCAGGACTTGTCAGCCCTGCAGGACTCGTCTGTTTTCAGACTCGAATTGTGTAACCTCTGCCCCCCTTTGATCGGCTTTTGCTTTTCCCTTGGGCTGGGGAGCAATGAGTGTAATCCGATTACACTTGGGGAGATTGCGCAGAGCAAACACGAACTCTGAGAGCCGACCCGTGGCACCTCTGTGGACGTCCGGCATTGCCGCGAGCGCCTGTAGTCGAGCGTAGGAACCGGGGCCCGGCATCTGAGTCCAGAACATCCCTATTTAGAGTTTTGCTAATTGCCAGCGCGTCTCCGCCAAGACTCGCTAAATGGCAGGGAAGGAAAGGTCACCGAAGGACACGGAAGGACGTGTGGCAAATTTCCAAGTCGTCACAAGTCTGGGGGTCGCCGGTTTAGAAATTGAATGGGTCAGAGTTAAAACCCGACGCCTCACGGGCCGTGCGGGTTCGATTCCCACCCCAGGCACCAGCCCAGATCATTTCAGCACCAGACTTATTGGGACGCGAAGGTGTCCTCTCATCCGCGAGATGACAGCGCCGCCTTCACACGATCAGGCGTGAATGGCACTTCGCGGAGGCGCGCGCCGGTTGCGTCGAAGATCGCGTTGCTGATCCCTGCCGCTGCCAGAGTGATCGCCGTCTCCCCGGCGCCCATTGCTTCCCCGGAGGTTCGGTTGATGAGGACGGTTTCGATGCTGGGCACTGGAATTCCCAGTGACAGTGAATTGTAGGTAAGCCAGTCGATCGAAGTCACCTGACGATCGTCCCAGGTGATCTGCTCTCCGAGCGCCCGGCTTGCTCCCTGCAGGACTCCTCCCTCGACCTGATTGCGCAACCCGTCGGGATTCGAAATCGGTCCAAAGTCGGCAGCGACGACGAATCGCCGGGGCAGCACTTGCCCGCTGGCTTGATCAACTTCGACTTCCGCGACGAGGGCGGCGTAGCCGTTATCACCCTCGTACGCCACGCAAGCGAACCCGCGTCCGGTGACGGATCCGGTGCGCGCGGCTGCGGGCTTAGGTGAGGGGCGAGCATCCCAGTTTGCCGTCTTGGCTGCTGCCTTTACCACCTCAATGAGCCGTTCCCCGCGAAGATGCTGAAGCCGATAGGCCACTGGATCTGCCTTGACGTACCCACTGATCTCGTCCAGGAAACATTCATGGGCGAAGGTGTTTTGCAAGCGCAACGGCGATCGCAGGGGTCCGGTAAAGAAAGGCGACTTCACGGTATGCATCAGGACCCGCTCACTTCGGATCGATCCTTCTCCAGCACACTTGCCAGCGACACATCCTGCGAGGTAGGAGGGGGCGGCATTGCTCCGATTGTGCAAAGCGCCCGTGGGCTCGCTTGCTTTTCGGGGAGTGACGGTTTCAGGATCGAAACCAGCCAGCATTCCGGTGATTACATTTCCGGGGTTCTCATACCCCGGTCTTCCGCCAAACGAGGCGGACCAGGTCTCGCAGTTCCAGACAGTGATCGTGCCGTTCGCGTCGACTCCAGCCTGCTGTTCGATGACACAGGGAGAGCCATAGTTCTCGGACAGGAACTCGTCCCGCCGAGTGAGTTGCACGCGAACCGCCTTCTTTACGGCTTGGGAAAGGAGAGCTGCGTCAAACGAAACGGCATCAGCGGGATTGAGGCCGTAACATCCTGAGCCGCGAACGAAGATCACGCGCACACGATCGAGCGGCAAGCCGGTAAGCTTGGAGACACAATGCTGCGTCGGATATGCGGATTGCGTTGCCGACCAGATCGTCGCGCGGTCCGTCTGCACATCGGCTACAGCGCAGGACGAACCGATGGAACCATGCGCCTGGTAAGGGTGAAAATAGGTCGCCGACAAGATGTGTGCAGCGGCCTTGAGTTTGCCGTCCACATCGCCAGAGTCCACTAGCATGACATCGCGTGAGGGCTGCTTCCGGATGTAGTCGTACAAATCTTTCTGCGCAGGCAGGCCGGGGCCTGGCTTCCAAGTGAGCTTCAATTCCTTGGCCGCCCGCGCAGCCTGCCACTGTTTTTCAGCCACCACACCGACGAAGTTGTTTCGCAGGACCACCTTGATAAGACCGGGAATGTGCCGCACGGACTTCTCGTCCACGCTTGCCACCGTTGCCCCGCTTTCCGGCGGACGCACGACTCGGCCGTGAACCATCCCGCTGACGTGGACGTTGTGAACGAACTCGAATCTGCCGGTAATTAAGGGGACTCGGTCGAGCGAAGGAACTGGTTTCCCCAGTACCTTCCAATCGCTTATCGATCGACGCTTAGCGGAAGGGTTCACAGCGACGTCGAAATGCTTGCCTCCAAGCAACTCACCCCAGCTGACATGGCGGCCGCCGTTTGCTCGAACGACACCGTCCTCTACCGTCAACTGGTCGATGGGCACGCTCAAGTTTTTCGCCGCCAATGCAATCAATGCTTCGCGTGCCGTTGCGGCGGCCTGGGCCAGATTGTCTAGGTTGAAGTTGGTTGGCGTTGACTGGCTTCCCGACGTTGTTCCTTGATCCGGGGTGATCGACGTGTCGCATTGGACCAGCTTCACCCTGTCAATGCATACGCACAGCTCCTCGGCAACCAACTGCGTTTGCACCGTGGACATCCCTTGACCGAGATCGCACTTGCCGGTGTAGGCGGTCACCGTTCCATCGGAGGCGATTGCTAGCCACGAGTCCAACTTTTTCGGATCAATGTGCGAGGGGTGAGTATCGAAGGGGCCCTGGACCAGGGCCAGGGGCTCGATCAGAGATGCCGCGCTGAAGCAGACTACGAGCGCGCCGGAAGCCTGCACAAAGTCGCGACGTGAGATTTCGTTTCTCATGCCGCCCCCTGCTGGTAGCGCTTGATTGCTCGCATCATCCGGGCGTGCACAAAGCAGCGGCACAGCACGTTCGACATCGCTTGCTGGATTTCCTCATCGGAAGCTTTCGGGTTGTTGTCCAGCAGCGACTTCGCGGTGAGGATGACGCCACTAAGGCAGAAACCGCACTGGGCTGCCCCTTCCTCGATAAATGCCTGCTGAATTGGGTGCGGTTTTTCCGGAGTCCCCAGCCCTTCCAAGGTGATGACCTCCTGCTCTTTCACCGCGCTGACCGGCGTCACGCAGGAGCGCGCCGCCCGGCCGCGAATCAAGACGGTGCAGGCACCACACTGGGCCAGGCCGCAGCCGAACTTGGGCCCCCGCAGTTGCAAGTCATCGCAGAGTACATAGAGCAGTGGGGTTTCGGGCGCGACGTCGACGCTGTGAACGTGACCGTTCACCTTCAAGGAAATGAACGGCATCCTATCCTCCCGTTCTTCAGATGAGGAAATTTCCGCAAAAAGATGGCCGGGATTGATTTTACCTTCAGCCGGTTGGCACCGTGGGCAGGCAGTCGGACGGGGTGGAGGAATGTCGGAGGCTTGTCGGGTTAAGATAGTGCGCCCTGAAGGGCAGCCCCACACCGCGCCGAAGCAGGCGCATCGAGGTCGACGATGATTCAGGAGATGATTGCGGCGAAAGTGAACCAGAGCGCGGAGTATCCGGACCTAACGAATGCGGGTTTCGCTCCGGCACACACATTCAAGTGTCATGCCTGCGAAGTGGCGTACCGTCTTTTTCACCGGTCATTCGGCGGGAGCCCCTCCCTGTTAGGACAGGTGCCCGAGGTTACAGCGTTTGAGAGCTGCGTGGAGAACTCCCACCCGGCGCATCCCGACCGGATCTGGGTGAAGCGGCAGCTCTAGTGTTTCGCCAGGATCCACCTCGAGGAGCGCGAGTACCCTTCGACAGGCTCAGGGCAGGCAGCCCGGCGCTAGGCCGGCAGGATGCTTTCCTCGGAAGATTCGGAGCGATGGGTGCTGCGCTGTTTGCGGAGTTCGCTGAGGAATAGTTCGGCGGGCAGAGCGGCCTTGCGCTGGAACAGTTCCAGTAAAGGATCTTCTAGATCGGCCGGCTGAGCGGGAGCCTCAGGCCGCACGGATTCCAGTCCTTCGGGTTCGACCAGCAGCTCCGGCAGGGTCCCTCCTGCGTTCATCAAGCTCTGGATGAATCGTTCCACTTGATTGCGTTGCTCCCGGGTAGTCTGGGCGAGTTCCACTCCCATCCCCACTTCGGGATGCATGACGCGCACGATCCCGCAGACGTGGAGTTCCAGGTCACCCACCCTCATAGACAGCACGATCCGCGTGCCCGAGGGGAAGGGAGAAGCGATCTCCAGATAACAACCACCGAGGCTGAGGTCCGTGAGCCTGCATCGGACGGGCGGATCGTCCTTCTCGCCTTCCGGTGAATGCTGGTTCAGCCATTGGCGAAGTTCATGGGCTGCGTCGACTTGCAGATCAACAAAGCGGATGCCAACCTGACCGCCAGGATTGTGCCAGGCGGACTCGCCGATGACTTCGATCACGTTTTCACTGCCGGGCAATTTGAACCGGGTCTGCCACGGACCGGAGTCTTTCTGCCTCTGGCCCAACTGGACGGCCATGCCACCCTCACTCAGATCGGTGGTGGGCGCGTTCTGCTGGAACCCGGTTTTCGGATTGCTCAGAGCGACGGAGAGTTGAACAGGGACGCGGGCATTGCGGCGGCGCTCCCGTTTCATCAGGGCGCGGGCGGCGCGGAAACTGGTCCGGGCACGCTCGCTGGACACGGGTTTGTAGAGGACGAAGTGCGCGCCCATGTCGAAGGCGGAGCGGAGCCCGTTGTGTCCGTCCATGATGGCGACCGCAACAGCCCGCTTGTTGCAAGGAGCAGAGCGTGCACTTTTGAGGACAGAGGTCGCGACCTTAACGTCGGTACAGTCGATGATGATCGACTCAAAGCGCTGGCGGGTGAGCTTGTGGATGGCGCTGTCGGGGTCGGAGCAGTGCTCGATGCTGATCTCCAGATCGCTGAGGACGCGACGCAAGACCCGCACAATCTTCTCGTCTGAGCAGAGCACCAACGACTTGAGGCTCATGGAAACTTGGCTACTCCTGTTTCACTTCTGGCCGCCTGCTTATTCCTTGGAGTCCCGGTCGCCCTCCTCGTCGGAGTTGAGGAGGTGGGCCACGTTGCGCAATTGCTCTGCGGCGGTCTGCAGGGCTTCAATCTGCTTGCCAAGTTGGGCCTGCTCGGCCTGTTTTTTGCGGAGCACCTCGTAAATGTCTCTCACGACACTACCTCCTCCAAGGACTCTACGGTCCTAATAACTAGGTCGTCAATGAAGGCAGGAAACTTGCGATTACGCCCGTAACTCGACAGCAAGGGAGTTCTTTGCGCTGGGAAATTTGCTCGCGCGGAGGGCCATGCCACGCCAAATATCTATGGAAAACTGGATACTATTCTGGGACAAAGGGAAGTTGACCGAACTGCTTCCTGAGCACGTAAACTTATGATTATAAGTATATTATACTGCATTTTGAATTCTGATTGGAGGAAATTTCGATTGACTTTGCCGGAAAACTGACTTATAGTCCTGTGTCTCCAATATCCCATAGGTAGCTGTCCACTGGATCTCGCCTAAAGATTGTCGTTCGGGTGTTGGTTTTGCATCTTACCTAAGAGCCAGTGAATCTAAGGATTTAGGAAGCGATTCAGCAGTCAAATCTCATTCCACGCATACGAGGTTGTTAATTTTCATGGCTAAGCGACGCGGAAACCCAAACTGGGGTAAGCCTGAACCCATTGGGCCGATCACCCCCACGATCACCGAGTTCGAGCAAGTAGTACGCGAGTATAAGCTCTCCCCCGACCAGTACCTGAGGTCGACGCGTTTGCGGGAGTGGGCACGCCGGAACAAGAATTCGAAGTATATTCCCGAGCCTCTGTTGGAGGCCTGGGGTTTCGAGATTGAGTCCACCCTATAGATCTAACCAGAGTACTGCTCGAAGGGCCGCCAGATGGCGGCCCTTTTTGTTGCCCGGGGAAAGGGCTATGCTGATTTGGGACCGGGGTCAAAGGTTGAGCAATGTGGCAGTCAATCCAACTCACACCGAATGAAATTGCAGCCGCCCTGGTGGCCATCAGCTTTGCGGCTGGCCTGAACCTGTATGCGACGGTCGCCACGCTGGGACTGCTGTCCCATACCGGGGCTGTGCCATTGCCTCCGGCCTTGCAGTTATTGAACAACTGGTGGGTGATCGCGGCCAGCTTGGGATTGTTCCTGTTGGAGTTCTTTGCAGACAAGATCCCGGCGTTCGACCTGATCTGGAACGCGCTGCACACCTTCATTCGGGTGCCGGCGGCGGCGCTACTGGCGTACGGGGCGACGGCGCAGCTGTCGCCTGAAAAGCAGATGCTGGCGACAGTTGCTGGTGGGCTGATTGCCTTAGCAGCGCATGGTGGCAAGACAGCTGTGCGTGCGGCGGTGACACCTTCGCCGGAGCCCCTGTCGAACATTGGGCTGAGCCTGGGCGAGGATGTGTTGGCCATTTTCTTGACGTGGTTTGCCACGCAGCATCCCTACCTCGCGGCTTCGATCGCGGTTGGCTTTATGCTGGTGATCGTGCTCCTGATTCGATGGGTGGTGCGGGCTGTACGCTCCTTGTTCCGCGGAGCTGAGACCGAACTTGTCGAACACCGAAACGCGGGTTGAACATTTGCTTTGCTAGAATCGCACTCATATGAGCCCCCAGCCACCATTCACCGACGTCACCACTGCGATTGAAGAAATTCGCGACGGCCGCATGGTTGTCGTGGTCGATGACGAAGACCGCGAGAACGAAGGCGACCTCACGCTGGCCGCCGAGAAGGTCACTCCTGAGGCGATCAATTTCATGGCGAAGTATGGCCGCGGTTTGGTCTGCCTCGCCATGACCGAGGAGCGGCTGGAGCACCTGCGGATCGGGCCCATGACGGCGGAGAACACGTCGAACTACGGGACTGCGTTTTGTGAAGCGATTGACGCCCGGGCGGGGGTGACGACCGGCATTTCGGCCTACGACCGGGCACAGACGATCCAGGTGGCGATTGATCCGGCAACACGACCGGCTGATCTGGCGCGGCCCGGGCATGTGTTTCCCCTGCGCGCCAAAAAGGGCGGCGTGCTGGTGCGTGCGGGACAGACCGAAGCTTCGGTGGACCTGGCGCGGCTGGCGGGGCTGATCCCGGCAGGGATTATCTGCGAGATCATGCGCGACGACGGGACGATGGCGCGGGTGCCTGATCTGACGGAGTTCTGCCATGAGCACGACATGAAGATGCTGACGGTGGCAGAGTTGATCCGCTACCGGATGGCGCACGAGCGCTACGTGCACCGGGTGGGCGAGGCACTAGTGAGCACGCGGCACGGGGAGTTCCGGCTGATTGCATACGAGAGCGAAGTCGAGGGCGGCGAGTCGCATGTTGCACTGGTGCGCGGGGACATCGAAAGCTTCGGCGAGCCTGTGCTAGTCCGGATGCATTCGCATTGCGTGATGGGTGATGTGTTTGGGTCCACGGCCTGCGATTGCCGGGAGACCCTTGAGGGCTCCATGCGGGCGATCGCGGAGGCGGGGCGAGGCGCGATCATTTACCTACATCAGTCTTCGAAGGGGTTCTCGATCGACAAGATCGGGGACCGGGCGGTGCTGAGTTTCCATCGGGACCGGACCTTGCCGAATCTGCCAGAAAGCGAGCGGAAGACGCAGCGGGAAATTGGCATTGGAGCGCAGATCCTGTCGGACTTGAGTCTGCGGCGGATCCGGCTGCTGACCAATCATCCACGGCGCGTGGCGGCCCTGGAAGGGTTCGATATCGAGATCGTGGAGCAGGTGCCTGTTTCATTGGCACGGGTACGCTCTTGAACCGGCGGCATCGGGGTCGAAGGTCTTAAAACGCAGAGGGCGCCGAGGGAGGCTTGGGCAGTCGGAGTTCCAAGCACACCCATCGAGATTTCCTGTAAGAGTTTCCCGACAGGCTGGCGGACACGAGTGTCCGCCCCACACGATCTTTAGATCGGTTTTCGGGGGATGATCTGGCTGTCGTGGATGAAGAACTGGGCGGAGCATTGATCCGAGCCGCAGATCACCGCCAACAAACCTGCCATTTGTTTACGCGTCACAAGGCCCAGGGTCCCACAGGAGGGGCAGGACAGGACAGCCCAATAGGGATCTTCTTTCTCCCCGACCTCTCCCGCGTTCTCGAGCACGAATAGCGTACCAGGTTGCATCTGCTCCGGTATCCACTCACTCAGGAAATCGAGTTCGGCATTCATGGGTCCTCCCTGCTGTCACCTCGTTACGAAGCGTTCTTCCAGCGTGACGGGCGAATAGCTCCACGGGCCGGTCGGTTGCGCTTTCGGCCATCCTCGATATTGGCGCGCACTTGGCGGACCGTGTCAGTAAGGCACACCGCCAGCATGGGCTGGCGGGTATTCTTCAGAATGTCGACGATCTGCTGCGGTGAAGTTTCCAGATAGAGCGTGTTGCCGTCGGTGAGCAGGTGATAGTCGGCGGCTTCGCCGACTAGCTCAGCGAGGCGTTTGCCGAGTTCGTGTTGCAAAAAGCGCACCACTTTGCGGACACGTTGGAGCGAGAACCCGCGGTCGCGCAGTTCGCAGATCACGGCCACCTCGGAGAGATCGGCCAGCGAGTACAGGCGCCGATGCCCCTGGCGGGCAGGTACGACGATGCCTTGTTCGTCCCACCATTGAAGCTGGCGGGGGGTGATGCCCGTGAGCCGAACCACCTCGCGTGATGTGAACTGCGCCTGCAGAATGCCTCTCCTAAAACATAAAAATACAGAAATGTTTGAAACATTCTAGGTCTGATTTGGCGGGAGTCAAGGCAGAGTATTGCACAGGCAGTAATCAGGGATGTACGAGAGGAGAGTGTGTGGAGTGACTTGTCGATTATCAGTGAGGGCACGACCGGTCGCGAGCGGCAACGCTCATGAGCCTAGGTTAGCGTCCACAGAGCCTAGGTTAGCGTCCACAGAACGGAAGCGAACCTGGGGCACTGAGCTATTGAGTTTGCGCGGGAGCGGGCGGCTTCGGCTCCTTAACGCGCGCGATCACTGCTTTCATGCGTTGGAAGTCGCCAGTCTCGTAGCCGTACTGTTGTTGCGGCAAACGCCGGGTCTCAGCCTCGATTGCCTTCTCGCGGTTGTCGGGATTGGGATGGTCGGAGAGAAACTGAATCGTCCGGCTGCCGCCCTGCTGATTGAGCTTCTCGAAAAAGTGCGCCATCTCCATGGGGTCATAGCCGGCCTCGGCCATCAGATGGGAGCCCATGAGGTCGGCCTGGCTTTCAGCCGTGCGAGAAAACTTCAACAGGACGCTGTTCGCACCCAGGCCGATGCCCATTTGCGCCAATTGGCCGACGAGCGAGCCACCAGCGACCTGCTGGCCCAGCACTGCAGGCAGTTCGATGAGACGGCTCTTGGAGGCTTGATTTGTACCGTGGCGCAGGATCACATGCGACATCTCGTGTCCCATGACACCGGCGAGTTGGGCTTCGCTGTCGACGGCACGCAGCAAACCAGTGTTGATGAACATCGGACCGCCAGGGAGAGCGAAGGCGTTGATGGTGGGGTCGGCGACGACTTCGAAGGTGAATGGGAAACCGCTCTCCTGAGCTTCACGCGAGGCGACCAGGCGATGGCCCACCTTGTTCACGTAGTCGGTCAGCCCGGGGTCGTGAACGACCTTCATCTTCGCGCGCACCTGCGCGGCGTTTTCCTGTCCAAGTTGGATGTCCTGTTGCTTGGAGAAGAGGTTGAATCCGGGATGAAACGGGGTGGGCCCCTGGGCCCACCCCGTGCAGATAAGCAGAAGCGTGAAAATTGCAGGCGCGATCTTGTTCATAATTCACCATCGACACGCAGAGCGAGGGCGCCACCGCCGACAAAGTGCACGATCTCCAGGCGGTCGCCTTCCGCGAGATTGGTGGTGGTCCACTGGTCGCGGGGAACGATGCCGAGGTTCAATTCCACAGCCACGCGATCGGATTTCATGTCGAGCCGGCTGAGCAGCCCGGTTAGGGTGAGCGGCCCTTCGAGGGAGCGCGCTTCCCCATTGATCATAAGTTTCATCGTAATGATCTTCGCAAGGCAGGCAGGGTTGGCGCAAGTGAGGGGAGGCTGTAGGGAGCCGGACACCGAGTACGGGACCGGTCGCTAGCCTACTCGGAGGATGCGAAATTTCCGTGTGGCAGTTCGATCGCCGACGCGGGCCTGCACCAGAACAGAGGCGTCAGGCAAAGCAGCCTCGTCCATATCGATCTTCATTTCAGCCTGGCCGCCGGCGTCGGTCGCCACCTGGGTATAAAAGGGAGCCGCATCGGGGCGAGCGAAGCGGAAAGTGAGACGGGCACCTGGGACAACGGTTCCACCGTCGGTAACGCGGAGCTGCATCGTCAGGCTGCCGTTGGCATGCACCGAGCCGGCATTGACCCATTGCAGGTCGAGTTCCTTTACCGTAGCGAGAGAATCAGGGGAATCCTTGCGGTCAAGAACATCTTCGACGCGGCCTTCGCGAATGGAGTCGAGCACCAGGCGGTGCTGATCGCGAAGGATCTGCTCCTTCTGCTGATCAGTGAAATTGCCTTTGGCGATCTGCTCGGCGTAGGAAGCGGCGCGTTTTCCGATGCAGCGGCCGCGCACAAAGACCTGGGTCTGCAGGACAAGCTCATTCTCGCGCGCTTCACTCTGCACGTGATAGACGGTGTCACCCTGCTTGACGTCGGTATTGAAACCGAAAATCATGCCGATTCCGTGCGACTCGCAAAAGGAAATTGAACGACGCTCAGAAGTTCATATTTTGCAGTGTCCGTTCGCTTGACACTGCTCCCTCGCGAACTCTAATCTAGAACGTTTAAGTGGCTCGTTTCACGGATTATATATAGCGCTGCCATGCCCGACAATTACTTCGCCGGCTACCTACCTCTGTTGTTGCATATGCTGGCGGCTGCAATCGTGGCAAGCGCGATTGTGACCCTCTCCTGGCTGCTCGGGAAGCGCCGTCCGACCCGAGCCAAGCTTTCCCCGTATGAATGTGGCATGGCCCCAGTGGGAGACGCCCGGGAGCGCTTCTCGGTGAAGTTCTACCTGGTGGCGATGCTGTTCATTCTGTTCGATGTGGAAGCGGTTTTCCTCTACCCCTGGGCGGTCATTCTGCGCGACCTGAAGATGTTCGGCTTCTGGGAGATGCTGGTGTATATCTGCATCGTCCTGGTGGGCTTCTTCTATGTCTGGAAAAAGGGAGTGCTCGACTGGGGACACCCCTCGGCCACGCGAGGGCAGATCTGATGGCGCTGTCTCCCCCGATTACGGACCTCGAACAGCTGAAGTCTCATCCGGCGCTGGTGCGACTGCTGGAGTGGAACGCGAAAGCGGTCACGGGAGTGAAGTTCGACCGCGAAGAGATGACGATTTACGTCGAGCGCGGCTCCATCCGGGAGGTGTGCGCACTGCTGCGCGACGACACACAGTTCCCGTTCAACTTTCTCTCCGACATTACTTGCGTGGATTGGTATCCGAACGAGCCTCGCTTTGAGGTGGTCTACCACCTGCTGTCCATTCCAAAGAAGGACCGACTCCGGTTGAAAGTGAGACTGGAAGCAGCGAGTCCGGTGGTGGAGTCAGTCACATCGGTGTGGCCGGGGGCAAACTACTTCGAGCGCGAGGTCTTCGATCTTTTTGGGGTGCGGTTCACGGGGCATCCCTATTTGCGTCGGCTGCTGATGCCCGAGGATTGGGAGGGTAATCCTCTGCGCAAGGATTATCCGGTGGAGGGCTACCGCTGATGGCGCACATGACCCCCACCCCGGTGATCGATGGTGTTCAGGACAAGACGATGATCCTGAACATGGGCCCGCAGCACCCTTCCACCCATGGCGTTCTGCGCGTGATCCTGGAGATTGACGGCGAGAACGTGGTGCGCATCATGCCGGACATCGGGTACCTGCATACCGGCATCGAGAAGACCTGCGAAGCGAAGTTTTATCAGCAGGTGGTTCCGCTCACCGACCGAATCGATTACCTCTGCCCACTGACGAACAATCTCTGTTATGTGCTGGCAGTGGAGAAGTTGCTCGGCCTCGAGATTCCTCCGAAAGCGCAGTGGATGCGCGTGCTCTTGAATGAGCTGACGCGGATCAATTCGCACCTGGTGTGGCTGGGCACGCACGCCCTCGACATCGGCGCGATGACGGTGTTCCTGTACTGCTTCCGCGAGCGCGAGGACGTCCTGCGCATCTTCGAGATGGTCAGCGGGCAGCGCATGATGACATCCTATTTCCGGATAGGAGGGCTGACCGTGGAGCCGCCGCTGGGGTTCTTCGATCGGGTGCGCGACTTCGCGAGCCGCTTCCCTTCCAAGGTGGATGAATACGAGAACCTGCTGACGGGAAACCCCATCTGGGGGATGCGGACTAAGGGTGTGGCGAGGATCAGCGCGGAACATGCGCTGTCACTGGGAGCGACCGGACCGACCTTGCGGGGCAGCGGAGTGGATTTCGATCTGCGCCGTGATATGCCCTACACCGGCTACGAGAATTTCAAATTCAACGTGCCGGTCGGCAAAGAGGGCGATGTTTTCGATCGCTACATGTGCCGGGTGCTCGAACTGCGGGAGTCGATCGGGATCGTGCGCCAGGCGCTGGATGGCATGCCCGAGGGGCCCATCAAGGCGGATGCGCCCAAGGTAGTGCTGCCCGACCGCGAGAAGATGAAGACGCAGATGGAAGCGCTCATCTATCACTTCAAGATCATTACTGAGGGCTTCTCAGTACCGGCGGGCGAGGTCTACCAGGCGGTCGAGTCGCCGCGCGGCGAAATGGGCTATTACGTGGTGAGCGATGGGACGGCAAAGCCGTATCGTGTGCATATGCGCGCGGCCTGTCTGGCAAACCTGCAGACGATCCCGAAGATGTGCGAAGGGCGGCTGATTGCCGATGTGGTGGCGGCGATCGGGAGCATCGACATCGTGCTGGGGGAAATTGACCGGTAGAATCGGGTGATCTGACAATCGGGTCATCCGGTGATTTAGTGCCACAAACGCACAAGATGCAATTCTCAGCAGAATTCGAGCAGCGGTTCAGCGAGATGCTGGCGCACTATCCAACCAAGCGCTCGGTGCTGGTGCCGACGCTGCTTTATGCGCAGGATGAGGTCGGGCACCTGAGTGACGAGGTGATCCAGGAGATCGCGAGCCGCTTAGGGTTGACCGAGCTCGATGTACGGAATGTGATCAGCTACTACTCGATGCTGACCACCAAGCCACGCGGGAAGTATAACGTGCAGGTGTGCACCAACATTGCCTGCATGCTGCGGGGTGGCGAGGAATTGTTTCGCCACTGCCGCAAGCGCTTAGGTATCGATCACAAGGGCACGACCGCAGACGGAACGTTCACGCTGGAAGAAGTGGAATGCATTGGGGCGTGCAGCTGGGCTCCGGCGGTGCAGGTAAACTACGACTTCCATGAGAACCTCACCGTGGAGAAGCTGGATAAGGTGCTGGACGGGTACAAGAAGTAAAGGGGATTTGGGATCCGTAATTTCTAATTTGTAATTTGAGCTCCTAGAGGTTGGGCGAAACGACCCCGATCCAGATTGCAAATTAGAAATTACAAATTACCAAATAAGAAATGGCTGATCTGGTTTCCCATCCCGATGAAGTAAGGGTCGTCTCCCGGCGGTTTGGCAAGGGCGCGACCGATCTCGACCGCTATCTTGAGCTCGAGGGCTACAAGGCCGTGCAGAAAGCGCTTACGATGGAGCCGGACGCGATCATCAATGAGGTCAAAAATTCCGGTCTGCGTGGGCGCGGCGGGGCGGGTTTTTCGACGGGGATGAAGTGGTCGTTTGTTCCGAAGCAGTCAGCGAAGCCCAAGTATGTGCTGTGCAATGGCGATGAGAGCGAACCCGGGACCTGCAAGGACCGGCTGATCTTCGAGCACGATCCTCATTCGGTGATCGAGGGTGTGATGATCGCGGCGCTGGCGGTGGGAGCGCAGACCGGGTACATCTACATTCGCGGCGAGTATCGCTACCTGTCGGTGATTATGCAGAAGGCGATCAAGGACGCCTATGCGCGCGGGTTCATCGGCAAGAACATTTTTGGCAGTGGCAGGGATCTCGACATTTTTTGGCATGGCGGTGCAGGCGCGTATGAGGTCGGCGAAGAATCGGCACTGATGGAGTCGCTCGAGGGCAAGCGCGGGATTCCGCGCATCCGGCCGCCCTTCCCTGCCGTGGTAGGGCTGTGGGGCGGGCCAACGGTCATTAATAATGCCGAGACGCTGGCGAGTGTGCCGCACATTATGCTGGGAGGCGCCGACTGGTACGCGAAGATTGGCACGCCGAAGAACGGTGGCACGCGGCTGTTCTGCCTGAGCGGCAACCTGGAGAAACCGGGCGTGTATGAGCTGCCCATGGGGTACAACCTCAAGAAGATGATTTACGAGGTGGGCGGCGGGATTCCGAATGGGCGAAGCCTGAAAGCTGTCGTTCCTGGTGGCTCGTCGACTCCGGTGCTGTTGCCCGAAGAGATTGATGTCGCGATGGATTTCGATTCTGTAGCAAAGGCCGGATCGATGCTGGGTTCGGGCGGTGTGGTGGTGCTCGATGACACGAATTGCATCGTGAAGTTTGCGCTGCGAACAATCAAATTCTACCAGCACGAGAGCTGTGGGTGGTGCATTCCTTGCCGCGAGGGTACCGACTGGCTGAAGAAAACACTGATCCGTTTTCATGCGGGTGGCGGATTGAGGAAGGACATCGACAACGTTCAATATTTGTCCGAGAACATGCTGGGCCGAACATTCTGCCCGTTGGGCGATGCAGCGGCAATGCCGACCATTGCATTCGTGAAGAAGTTCCGAGCAGAATTTGAAGCGCATCTCGAGGGACAACCCTGTCCCTTCGAAACAGAAGCAGCGGTCGATCAATTGCCAGTCTTAGCGCACTGAGTTCCTGAAAAATGCCTGACGTAAATCTGACTATCGACGGTAAGAAAATCACAGCTCCCGCCGGGACGCTGCTGATTGAGGCCTGCAAGAGCGCAGGCATCGAAGTGCCATCCTTCTGCTATTACCCGAACTTGTCGCTGCAGGGCGCTTGTCGGATGTGCTTGGTCAAGATCGAGAAAATGCCCAAGCTGCAGACTGCGTGCACTACGGTCATTTCCGAGGGCATGGTGGTCACGACTGACAACGACGAGGTGCGGCAGGCGCGCAAGTCGATGGTCGAACTGCTGCTGGGGAACCATCCGCTGGACTGCCCGGTGTGCGACGCGGGCGGCGAGTGCGAACTGCAGGACATGACATTCTCCTATGGAGCCGCCGAATCGAAGTACATGGAGGCCAAGAACCACAAAGACGAGCAGCAATGGTCTCCGGTGGTTTTCTTCGACCGGCCGCGGTGCATTCTGTGCTATCGCTGCGTGCGCGTGTGCGGCGAGGGCATGGACGTGTGGGCGCTGGGGGTGCAGAACCGAGGGGTGAGTTCGATCATCGCGCCCAATAAAGAAGATCACCTTGAATGCGAAGAGTGTGGTATGTGCATCGACATCTGCCCGGTCGGCGCGCTTACTTCGGGGGCTTACCGCTATAAGACGCGCCCTTGGGAGATGAAGCATGTCGGCACCATCTGCACGCACTGCGGTGATGGCTGCAAGGCTACGTTGGGCGTGCGCCGCTCGGATACCGGCATGCAGATTGTGCGCGGAGATAACCGCGACAAGAGTGGCATCAACAACGATTTCCTGTGTATCAAGGGTCGGTATGCTTTCGATTTCGCGGATCGCGACGACCGCATTACGCAGCCGCTGATCCGGAAAGACGGCAAGCTGACGCCTGCAAGTTGGGAAGATGCCCTTGCCCTAATCGGGAAGCGCTTTGCCGAGGTGCGTGACAAGGAAGGCGGGCAGGCGATCGGCGTGGTGGGTTCGAGCCGCACCACCAGCGAGGAGAGTTACCTGCTGTCGAAGTTCGCGCGGGTGGTGCTGAAGACGAATAACGTCGATCATCACCGGACGGCCGACTTCCCTGCTTTCGCGGCCGCTATGAGCGGTAAGCCGGACGCGGCGGCGACCATGCGCGAGGTCTACAACGCGCCGGCCGTCCTGGTGATTGGGAACAATCCCACCGAGCAGCACCCCCTTTTGGCGTGGCAGATCCGGAACAATGTCCGGCTGCATCGCTCGCGGCTGTACCTGATCAATTCGCAATCAATCAAGCTGGGACGGCAGGCGGCAGACTTCACGCTGATTTCGGCGGGGACCGAGGGCAAAGTCGCGGCTTACCTGGTGGGAGACGATAGTGCGCTCGATGCCATCGTCAGCGAGAAGAACCCGCGCGAAGCGTGGGCAGTTCTTCGCGACAAGTTGCGGGGCGAGCAGAACCTGGTCATCGCTTTCGGATCCGAGATTCGCGGGGACGATGTCGCCGCGCTCGTACAGTTTGGCTCCGGGATTCCGGGAGCGAAATTTGTTTGCCTGGCCGATTATGCGAACTCGCGAGGGGCGGCTGACATGGGGCTGTACCCCGATCTGCTCCCGGGGTACCACAAGGTGGCGGATCCCGGAAAGTTCCAGCAGGAGTGGGGCGGAATTCCGAGCACGCCCGGACTGACTCTGCCCGAGATGGTGGACGCAGCGAAGGCCGGCAAGCTCAAGGCGCTATACGTCGTCGGGGCGAACCCGGTCGGGCGTTTTGCCATCGACCCGTTTGGCTTTTCGAAGTCGTTCGTGGTGGTCCAGGACATGTTCCTGACTGAGACCGCGTTCGTCGCTGATGTCGTCCTCCCCGCGGCCAACGCCTACGAGAAGTCAGGAACCTTCACCAATACCTACGGAGATCTGCAATTGGTGAAGAAAGCCGGCGAGGTCACCGGCACGAAGAGCGATTTCGAGATGATCGTGCGTATCGCGGACGCTATGGGTTTTGATGTGCACAAGCTGGTTCCGTTTGGCGCGGGAGAGGCGACCGATATGGGCCAGTCGCGCGGAGCGCAGTCGGGCGAAGCCGATCGGCACGCGGTGTGGCTTGAGGCGCATGGACTGGAACCCAAGATGAGTCCGTTTGAGCCGACGGCCATCCTGGATGAAATTCAGCGGCTGGTGCCCGGCTACGATGTCTCGCGCATTAACCTGCTGGCTGGAAACGATCAGCATTCACACTTGTCGGAGAGCGGCCCCGGTGCGATTCACGATCCGAAGCTGATTGTTCCCGCGAACGACGGCCTGTTCAGCTCCGGCACTTTGGGGCGCTACTCGAAGGCGTTGAATAGCGTGATGGAGAACCGGCAGAAAGAGCCGTCGGAGATGGCCGCCGACTAGGTAGACGTGGTAGCAGAGCTTTAACCACATAGGACGCAGGCATCAAAGAGGAAATCTCTGGGCGCTTCCTTTGCGGTTAGATTCACGACCTAAGATCACGAACAGGCTAGGAAACCACTTTGTCGAACTTCGAAATATTCCTCGTCGCTTCGGTCGTCAAGATCGTGCTGGTGATCATCGTCTTGTTGACTGCGGTCGCGTATACGGTCTGGCTGGAGCGAAAAGTGGTCGGCCATATGCAGAATCGCTGGGGGCCGCAGCGCGTGGGCCCGTTCGGACTGCTTCAGCCGCTGGCGGACGGGGTGAAGTTCCTGTTGAAAGAAGACCTGACTCCGCCACACGTGTACCGGCCCTTGTTTATTGCGGCGCCGATGATTGCGGTGGTATGCGCCTTGACGTCCATTGCAGTCGTGCCGTTTGGCAACCCGGTGTCGATCTTCGGGCGTGTAATTCCGCTGCAGATCGCTGACATTAATATCGGTCTGCTGATCATCCTGGGGATCACTTCAGTAGGGGTGTACGGGGTGGCACTGGCGGGGTGGTCGTCGAACAGCAAGTATTCGCTACTGGGAGGGTTGCGCGCGAGCGCGCAGATGGTGAGCTACGAGATCTGCCTGGGATTGTCGTTGGTGGGCGTGCTCATTGTTTCGGGAAGCTTCAGCTTGCGCGAGATTGTCGAGTCGCAAAGTGGCCACTTTTTCGGTTTTCTGCCGAAGTGGAACATCTTTTACGGCGGGCAGTTCGTGGCCTTCTTTATTTATCTGATCGCGGCTTACGCCGAGACGAACCGCGTTCCGTTCGATCTGCCCGAAGCGGAGACGGAGCTGGTGGCTGGCTATCACACCGAATACAGCGCGATGAAGTTTGCCATGTTCTTCATGGCCGAGTACGCCAACATGATTACGGTGGCGTGCGTAGCCACACTGCTGTTTCTGGGTGGCTGGAGCGGACCGGTGTTCGGCGGGCCGATTTTGCAGGCGATTCTTCCGGTGTTTTGGTTTGTGGCGAAAGTGTTCGTGTTCCTGTTTGTTTACATCTGGGTGCGCGGGACGCTGCCGCGTTTCCGCTATGACCAGTTGATGGCGTTTGGATGGAAGTTCCTGTTTCCGGCTGCAGTGGCGAATCTGGTGGTCACGGCGCTGGCAGTGGCGTTGCACGCTTCGAAAGCGACGCCCTGATACAGAGTTCATGATTCAATCGAGTCAACGATGCTGCATTTAGTCCTGTTCCTGGTGTTCGGAGCGATCTGTGTAGCGGGCGCAATCAACCTGCTAGCACAGAAGCACCCCATCAGCAGCGCTTTGTCGCTGGTGGTGGTGATGGCGTCGCTGGCGGTCGAGTACCTCCTGCTGGGCGCGGAGTTCGTCGCGGCCGTGCAGGTCATTGTCTATGCGGGCGCAGTGATGGTGCTGTTCGTCTTCGTCATCATGCTACTGAACGCCGGTGAAGAAGAGCGCACCAGCGGCAGCCGGATTGCGCTGTTGCTGGGCGTGCCCGGGGTACTCGCGGGAGGCCTGCTGGTGGCATGGGTGCTGATCCGCCACTCGGGCGGGAATGCCGTCGCTCTAGGAGCTCTGCCCGGTTTTCCCAAGACCATTGGCAACCTGCTGTTCCACGAGTTCCTGCTCCCCTTCGAAGTGACGTCGATTCTGGTGCTGATTGCGATCATGGGCGCGGTAGTGCTGGCCAGCCGGCCCGAAGCCCAGGAGCCTGCGAGGAAGGAGAACTGATGGTTCCCACTTCCTACTACCTGATCCTGAGCGGGATCCTGTTCTCGTGCGGCGTGATCGGGTTTCTGATCAAGCGCAACATCATCACCATCTTCATGTCGATTGAGCTGATGCTGAACGGCGTGAACCTTTCGTTCGTGGCGTTCGCGGCCCAATGGCACCACCTGAGCGGTCAGGTGTTCGTGTTCTTCGTGATGGTGGTGGCGGCGGCGGAAGCGGCAGTGGGGCTGGCGATCATTATTGCCGTCTTCCGCACGCGTGAAACTCTGAACGTGGACCAGGTGAACCTGCTCAAACTATGACGGACTCGCTTCATCTCTGGCTGATCCCGATCCTGCCGCTGATTGGCACGGCCATCAACGGCTTCTTCGGTAAGCGTTTCTCGCGGCAGACCGTGGCTGCGGTGGCCCTGACATTCTGCGGGCTGGCGTTCGCCATGGCGTTGTACGTGACGGCGCGAATCTCGTCGCTCGAACTGCCGCACACGGAACTGCTGGCGCACTGGATCCGATCCGGTCAGTTCATGGTGAATTTCGATTTCTATCTCGACCAACTCACACTGGTGATGCTGCTGGTCGTCACCGGCGTCGGACTCCTGATTCACATTTACTCGGTCGGGTACATGTGGGAAGAGGGCGGGTTCTACCGGTTCTTCTCCTACCTGAATCTGTTCATGTTCTTCATGCTCACGCTGGTACTAGCGGGCAACTATCTGCAGATGTTTATCGGGTGGGAGGGCGTGGGACTGGCGTCGTACCTGCTGATCGGGTTCTGGTTCACGAAAGATTCGGCGGCGTCAGCGGGCAAGAAGGCATTCATCGTGAACCGGATTGGTGACTTCGGATTTCTGATTGCACTGTTCTTGATGATCAAGCATCTCGGGTCGCTGAACTTCACGGACGTGTTCTCGGCCGTGGCGAAATACCCGGTGGAGACGGCGGGGTTTGGTCTGCTGACCTCGATCGGACTGCTGTTGATGGTGGGAGCCGCGGGAAAATCAGCGCAGGTCCCGCTGTATGTCTGGCTGCCCGATGCGATGGAAGGCCCAACACCGGTTTCAGCGCTGATCCACGCGGCGACGATGGTCACTGCGGGCGTTTACATGGTGGCGCGGTCGCACGCAATCTTTAATCACGCGCCGAATGCATTGACCGTGGTGGCAGTGGTAGGCACGTTGACGGCTTTGTTTGCGGCCACGATCGGCGTGGCGCAGACCGACATCAAGAAGGTGCTGGCATACTCGACCGTTTCGCAACTTGGCTACATGTTCATGGCGTGCGGGGTGGCGGCTTACTCGGCCGGAATCTTCCACCTGATGACCCATGCGTTCTTCAAGGGCCTGCTGTTCCTGGCGGCGGGATCCGTGATTCATGCGGTGGGCGGCGAGCAGGACATGCGGAAGATGGGCGGGTTGCGCCAATACATTCCCGTGACCTTCGCGACCATGGCGACTGCGACTCTAGCGATTGCCGGCATCCCGGGATTCGCGGGTTTCTTCAGCAAGGACGAAATTCTGCTTCACGCGTATGAGGCCAACCCCATCTACTGGGTACTCGGCGTGTTCACTGCGTTCCTCACATCCTTCTATATGTTCCGGCTACTGTTCCTGACGTTTTTCGGGGAGTATCGCGGGGCAGGCGCGGAAGGTAGCCATGGCGGAGGTCATGGGCATGGGGAACAGGATCACGGCCACGGGATGCCGCATGAGAGCCCCATGATCATGCTGGTGCCGCTGATGATCCTGGCGATGCTGTCGGTGATTGGCGGGTGGGTATGGTTCGGCGGAGTCTTCGAACATTTCATGGCTCCGGTGTTCGGCGGCGGTGAGGGCGCTGCCACGCGGGAAGCGGTGTCGAAGACTTTAGAATTCACGCTGATGGGTGTGTCCACGATCGCCGCGTTTCTCGGCTGGTTCCTGGCGTTGTTCCTGTACGTCAGGAACCCCGCACTTCCTCAGGAAATCGCCAGCGCGCTGGGTGGTTTCTACGAAGCGGTGGTGCACAAGTATTACGTCGACGAATTCTATACCACGCTGTTTGTAAAGCCGCTGGTGGATGGATCGACGCGAATTCTGTGGCATGGTGTAGACCAGGGCGTGATCGATGCAGCAGTAAATGACACGGCCGATGGTGCACGGCACCTATCGGATGCGGCGCGGCAAATGCAATCGGGCAACCTGCGCTCGTACGCAGGGTGGGTTGCGGCCGGTGGGGCTCTGGTGCTCGCCTACATGGTCTGGATGGGGGTGCGATGAATACCGGCGGCCTCGATTCGATCATCCTGACGCTGGTGACCTTCACGCCGGCGATTGGCGCGCTGCTGCTGTTGCTCATCCCACGCCGCGACCGCGATATCCGGGTCTTCTCTCTCATCATTTCTCTGCTGACCTTCGGGGCGTCGCTGCACCTGGTGGCGCGCGTGCACCGGTGGCAGGGAGGATTCTGGTACGAGATCGACAAGCCGTGGATCTCGATGCCGAACATTCACTACCACATGGGAGTGGACGGCATCTCGATGTGGCTGGTGCTACTGACCACGTTCCTGACACCGTTGTGCGTGCTGATTTCATGGAAATCGATCCATGAGCGGGTGAAGGAATTCTTCATCCTGCTGCTGGTGCTGGAGACGGCACTGATCGGCGTGTTCACGTCGCTCGACCTGTTCCTGTTCTACTTCTTCTGGGAATCGACGCTGATCCCAATGGCGCTGCTGATTGGCATCTACGGGCACGGGCACAAGGTGTACGCGGCGGTCAAGTTCTTCCTGTACACGATGGTCGCGTCGGTCTTCATGCTGGCCGCAGTGCTGTGGCTGTATGCCAAAGTCGGCAGCTTTGATTTCGTGACCATCCAGAACGCGATCCGGACGGGGCAGGTGGTGGGATTTGCTACTGCAGCCCCCTGGCTATTCCTGGGATTCTTCCTGGCCTTCGCGGTGAAAGTCCCGCTGTTCCCCTTCCACACGTGGCTGCCGGATGCGCACGTGGAAGCTCCCACGGCAGGCTCAGTTTTGCTGGCGGGCGTGCTCCTGAAGATGGGCACGTACGGTTTGTTGCGTTTCAATCTCGGCCTCTTCCCCGAGCAGTCGCGGCAGAATGCGCCCTGGATTTGCACCCTGGCGCTGATCGGGATTGTCTACGGCGCGCTAGTGGCGATGGTGCAGCCGAACCTGAAGCGCGTCATCGCCTATTCCTCGGTGAGCCACCTGGGCTTCGTGGTACTCGGGATCTTCAGTTTTACGCAGGCCGGGTTGAATGGCGCGACGTTCGTGATGCTGGCGCACGGTGTCTCTACGGGGGCGCTGTTCATGCTCGCGGGGATCATCTACGAACGTAAGCATACCTACGAGATCGCGGAAATGGGCGGGCTGGCGACGCCGATGCCGAAGTACGCGACGTTCTTCTTATTCATCACGCTGTCCTCGGTGGGATTGCCCCTCCTGAACGGTTTTGTGGGTGAATTCCTGGTGTTGAGCGGAGCATTCCAGGCGAATCCGTGGTATGGCGCGATTGGCGCCACGGGCGTGATCTGGAGCGCCTGCTACCTACTGTGGATGTATCAGCGGGTCTTCTTCGGGAAAGTGACGCACGCTGAGAACAATTCCCTTCCCGACCTAGATTCCCGCGAGCAGCTTGCGTTGTGGCCAACGGCCGTAGCTGCCCTGGTGATGGGAGTTGCACCGCTGTTGTGGCTGAACATCATTGATCCCGCGGTACAGGTAGCACTTACTCCCTTCGCGCAAGTTGTCAGCAAGGCGGTGGGCCAGTGAACCCGGGCCAAATGGCGCAGAACATTCCGGTCGCGGCGGACTACGTCCGGATCCTTCCGGAGATCGTGCTTTCGATCTTCGGTATGGCGATCATGGTGCTCGATCCGCTGCTCCACGAAGAGAACAGCCAGAAGATGTTGGGAGGCATCGGGCTCCTCGGGACTCTCGCTGGCCTGGTCTCGACCTGGATCATGGCGCAATCGCCGGGGCTGGCGTTCTGGAACATGGTGCGGGCGGACGGGTTCAGTGTTTTCTTCCATGTGGTTATCATTGCAATCGCGGTGGTGCTGATCCTGACCTCTTACGAATACATGGCGGTGCAAAGAATTCGCGCGGGTGAGTACTACGGGCTGATTCTGTTGGGCCTGGTGGGCATGTGCCTGATGTCGTCGGCGGTAGAACTGGTGCTCATCTTCATCGCGCTCGAGATCTCGTCGATTTCGACCTACATCCTGGCGGGGTTCCGGCGGCGTGCAGCGACCAGCAGCGAATCATCCCTGAAATATTTTCTTCTGGGATCGTTCGCGACAGCGTTCTTCCTTTATGGCGTCGCACTGATGTTCGGGGCGACGGGGTCGACGAATATCGACGAGATCAGTGCGACTTTGAATGCAGGCAATGTCTCGACGCTGGCTTATGTCGCGGTGGCCCTGATGTTCGTAGGGCTGGGATTCAAGGTCGCGGCGGCCCCGTTCCACATCTGGACGCCGGACGTGTATGAGGGCGCACCAGCACCGATCGTTGGATTCATGTCGACCGCGCCAAAGGCAGCGGCCTTCGCGGTTCTGCTGCGCGTTTTGTTCGAAGCGAACGCCCCCGGGCGCTTCTGGCTGATCTGGATTTCGGCGGCGCTCTCGATGACGCTGGGCAACGTTGCGGCTTTAGTGCAGACCAATGTGAAGCGTCTGCTGGCGTATTCGTCGATCGCGCATGCTGGGTACATCCTCGTGGCATTCGCCGCGAAGCCCGACCTGGGCGCGCCGGCGATCATGTTCTATACAGCGGCGTACGGTGCAATGAACGTTGGCGCGTTCGCGGTGGTCAGCCATCTGGCAAACGCAGGAGAGCGCTATGTCAGCGTGGATGACTACGCGGGGTTGGGGCGGCGGTCTCCGGTGCTGGCTGGGGCGCTGACGGTGTTCCTGATCTCCCTGATCGGCATTCCGATTACGGGTGGGTTCTTTGCGAAGTTCTACGTGTTCAGTGCCGCGCTGCAATCCAACCTGGTCATCCTGACCGTTATTGGCGTCATCAACAGCGCAATCGGCGCGTACTACTACCTTCGGCTGATTGTCGCCATGTATATGAGGGAGCCGCAGGAGGAAGTCCCTGTTACGTCGATTCCCTTCCCTTTGGCTGCGGCGCTGGCCATCGCCCTGGCGGCAACGATCGACCTGGGGGTGCTGCCCGAGTCAGTATTGCGGTTCGTGCAGCGCTCGGGCCAGGAATTAGTGCGGCAAGAGCGGATGGTACCCCTCCAGCAAACCAAGGCATCAGAAATCACGGCGCCAAGCCGCTAACTTCCACAAAAATCAGCAACCGCCGAAAGAGTTCCTATCGGCCAAATGCCCTGTCCAGAGGGACATTTTCGCGTTTGACTTCTTCGCGCAAGGTGGGCATCATGGAAATCCAGCTCAAGCAAGAACCATTCCAGCGAGTCCCCAGACAGGAGGCAGGTATGTCCAGCATTTTCCGTAAGTTGTGGAACGACGAGTCAGGACAGGATATCGCCGAGTACGCCGTGATGCTGGCCGTGATCCTGGTCCTGGTGGTCGGCACCGTAAAGCTGGTAGGTTCCAACGCCAACAATGCATTCTCGGCGGCGGCGAGTTCGATCCAATAGCCCAGAAACCCGCGCTACGGCCGTTGCGGGCGCCTCGGGTTGACGCGTAATCCTCAAACAGCTTAAGATGACGCCGTGATGCCGCGATTTGCCTATTTTTCGTTCGCGTACTTCCGCTACTGGTTTACGAGTGTAGCGGCGTGGACGGAGCTAATAGGTACATCCAGCGGGCGATAGTCACCTAAAAAGTTTCGAAGTTCCAGTCCAGAGCCGCGATTCTCCAAGAATCGCGGTTTTTGCTTTCTGGGGCAGAACCGGCCAAAGGGGGGCCAGCCAAGTGATCGTCAACATGTCGGAAAACGCTACCGAGGAGCAGATCAACCACGTCATCGACCGCGTCCGCGAGGCGGGATATCAGCCGCATGTCACGCGAGGCACCTCGAAGACGATTGTCGCGGCCGTGGGCAGCGGGCGGCGTCACGAACTCGAGGCGCTGCAGGTCGCTCCCGGGGTCGAGAATGTGGTGCCGATCGCACAGCCGTTCAAGCTGGTCAGCCGCCAGGTAAAGCCACAACGGACGATCGTCCGGGTGGGCGAAGTGGAGATTGGCGGCGACACCGTGGTGGTTATCGCTGGGCCATGCTCGGTGGAATCGCGAGAGCAACTGCTCAGCACCGCGCATGCCGTCAAGAAGGCGGGAGCGAGCATGCTGCGCGGCGGAGCGTACAAGCCACGGACGTCGCCGTACGACTTTCAGGGGCTCGGCGTGGAGGCGCTCAAGATCCTGCGGGATGCGGCTGATGAAACCGGGCTGCCGGTGGTCACCGAGGTGATGGGCACCGAGGATGTGGAACTGATCTGCGAGTACGCCGACGTGCTGCAGGTAGGAGCGCGCAACATGCAGAACTACAATCTCCTGCGCAAGCTCGCCACAGTGAGCAAGCCGGTGCTGCTGAAGCGCGGCCCCTCGGCGACCGTGAAAGAGTGGCTGCTGGCGGCGGAGTACCTATTGGCCGGTGGCAATCGCGACGTGGTGCTGTGCGAACGTGGCATCAAGACGTTCGAGACCGAAACACGCAACACCATGGACCTGGCCGCAGTGGCGTTGGCGCGCGATCTGTCGCACCTGCCGGTGATTGCCGATCCTTCGCATGGCACGGGCAAACAGAGCCTCATCGCGGCGATGTCGCGGGCGGCGGTGGCAGTGGGGGCAGATGGTTTGATCATCGAGGTGCATCCGTGCCCGGAGCGGGCGCTGTCGGATGGCCCGCAATCGCTGGATTTCGGCGCGTTCGAGAAGGTGATGCGGGGATTGACCGATCCGCTGCGGGAGATTAGCGGGCTGGTGGCGCGAGCCTGAGTTGGGCCGACTGAGCCACTGGCGGGTGCAAAAAACACAAGGTCCCTCGACTTCGCTTGGGACGACGAGTCTTCGAGAAGGCACGGCGGCGATCAGCGGCAAGAAGGATGAAGCTCGGGGTGCAAAACAAAACGCCCCAGACTCTGGTTTGAGTCTTGGGACGTCCGTTGAACAGCCCTCCCCCGAGTACTGCTCAATTAGGAAAGTAAAGTATGGGCCGAAATTGTGGAATGGCACCGGCGTGCTAACGAGGGGCACGAACGGGTAGGTGGGCGGGAAGCTGTTTCTCCATGTGAACGATCGGCAGGGACTCGCCGTTTGCCAGGGGCACAGACAGGTCTTTTACGGTTACGTAGCCGCGTGCTTTGTAGAGTGGGACTCCACTCAGGGTAGCTCCCATTTCCAGACGACGGAAGCCGGCGACAAATGCGGCATCCTCGCATGCATCGAGCAGGATGGTGCCAATTCCCTGGCGGACCCACTCTGGATGCACGAAGAAAGCGCGGATCTTGGCGGCGTCTTTAGACGGGTCGAGCAGCGAGTCTTCGCGGGCCTTCCAGACGTCACCACCGTAGAGGGTGTTGCGCTTGCTCCAGCCCCCGCAGGCAACGATCCGCCGGTCGAATTTGACCGCTTCGACGACGAAATAGGTGCCGTCAGCGATCAACTGGCTGTCGACTCCGTAGACGGAGGCCAATGCGCTCTCGATTTGCGAAGGAGAGTAGTCGGCTGCCTGGAGGCCGCGCACCGAGGCCTCGATCAGCACGCGGAGCGCGGGGGTATCGGCTGGCACGGCCTGGCGCAGGGAAAAATCCACGGCAAATCCTGAGAGACTCTAAGGTTTTGTGTTTCTCGAACGAACTCACGCAGAATTGTAGCGCGGCCAGGACTCAGAAAGCAGTTCTCGCGATTGCGGGGTGAGCGCGACGTTGGGTGAGGGACCGTTATGTGTCGCCCGCGGAAATAAACTTCTACTGCAGCATCTCAGCGAGGCGGCGCACGGTATTCCAGTTGCGCACCGTGCCAGTTCCGAGGCGCTTGGACCCCAGAATCGGCATCAGCCGCGAGCGGTTCGGCTCTTTCTTAAAGTGAACCCACAGATCGCCCTGAACCAGCTTCAGGCGTTCGCCCTGGGTGAGATACGTTTTCAGCGCTGATACCGAATCGCGATCGAGTTGCTCGCGCATAAATCGCACACACACGCGCGCCCCGTCCCGCTCGGACTCCCGGGGGAACGGATTACCTCCAGCTAACTTGCGGAAGGAGGCCGCGGTCCGCACATTGTGTCCACCCGCCAGCCGAAGCGGCGCTCGAATTCATCTTCAAGTTGAAGCTCAAGCTCGCGTATGGTTGCGCCGTGGCTTTGGAATATCGCGTTGCCCGTGACGATGAGCGTCCGGGGGACCTGCAACCCGAGGCCTTCCATCATGGAGCGCCAATCGGCCATGATCAGCCGACGGCCATCGCGGATGCCGATGCTATAAAGAAGTGCGACGTAGGTGTTCTGCACAATCCCAGCCTTAACACCGTCCTAACCATCACCGCACACGACTCCTGGCGGATGAAAATCGACTGTGCCTTACGCATTCATCCTGTCCGAAACGGCCGTTGGCCGCTTGCAGTCCCGAGGCGCTTCGCAAAGCTCTCAGCGAAGGTGGTGACAGGGATTCCGGCGTTCCGCTGACAAAGACGGCTATAGCCACAGGCACGTGATCAAGGGCATCATCTGTGGATAAAACCGAAAGATCTGACCTACCCTGCCAATGAGCGGGTTTAGAAGCGAGCTCGCGTCTCCACTTCGTGACGGAAAGTTAACACCAACCTGACGAGAGATTGACTCCACGGTGACAAGGATTTCTTGCTTCCTTCCTAGACTTCCCCTAGAGAACAAATTCATGTCTCAGGCGCCAGGGCAGAAAGTTGGTTCGTATGACAACGAGAAGCCTCATCTCAGCAGTTGCTCTGACGGTGATTTGCATTTGGAATCAGCCGTCGCTAAACGCTGGAAGCCCGGCCGGTTCAGCCCCCACCTCCGCGGGCACGGCTACGGTGAAGGGTGTAGTCAGGTTCGAAGGGCAGGTGCCCAAACCAAAAACCATCAGCATGGCAGCTGACCCAAACTGCGCGAAGCTACATCAGACCCCGGTTCTGCAGCAAGATGTGGTCACCGACGCTGAGGGCGGACTGCAGAACGTGGTTGTTTTTATCGCGGACGGATTGAGCGCCCAGTCGATGGAGCCTCCCAGTCAGCCTGTCGCGATCGAACAAAAGGGCTGCACGTATCAACCTCACGTAGTGGCGATGCAGGCAGATCAGCGGTTGGAGATCGTGAACGACGATCCCACCTCGCACAACATCCATCCGGCACCGACAGTCAATCGCGAGTGGAACAAGGCTGAGCCTCCGGGAACGAAGGCCGAGGAAACTTTTTCGCGAGAAGAGATTGCCATTCCGGTGAAATGCAATATCCATCCCTGGATGCACGCTTATGTCGCCGTGTTCAAGCATCCGTATTTTGCAGTCACAGGCAAGAACGGCAGTTTCGATTTGCGAAATCTGCCGCCCGGCACCTACACCATTAAGGCGTGGCACGAGAAGCTAGGGACATCCACGCAGAAGATCACCGTCAGTGCGAATGAGAACAAGGAGATCACTTTTGTGTTTAAGGTGCACGCCGGAACGTAGTCAGAGTAATTCTTTAACGCAAAGAAATTCGGGCAATGCATTGAGGCCGGAATTTCGGTAGTCAGCGTAGGTTGCACTGCCCACCGAAGTTCCCGGCCTTTTCAACACTTCTTGCTTTTATGTGCTTTCGCTCGAATACCTGCAGGCGCTTTCTTCTTCAATTTGATCTGGTTGTAATCAATGGCCGCGCGGACAAGATTTTTTAAAGCACGGTCGTTAATCTTGTCGCCCTCGAAAACATCGATCGCCCGCCAGGCGTTGCCTCCGAGGCCCGCGTTGAAGACTTTGTCGGGATCTGGAAGCATCGCCCCGTGGGAGAAGGTAACCTTGACCTTGTCTTTGAGCACGGTGGCAACCGCTATAATGCCGTCGCGAGACCACACGGGGCTTCCCATCCACTTCCACTCCTCGATGATGTCCGCCTGAGCCTCCAAGATGGTCCTGCGGACGCTGGCGAGCGTTTTGCCGCGCCAGTCTGTGAGTTTTGCTATCAGCTGGTCGATACGTTCCGACGGATTCATTGGATCTCCATGCCTCGAATTCTTGTTGGCAGCGGTTCGTTGCCGCCTCTCGTTAGACCGATCTTTTCGAAAAAAGTCGCCGGACGACATGACCTTTCCACATCCACAGTCCCGAAAGCACCATTGCAGGGAGAAAGACATACCGAGTCCGGAAGGCATAGCCTGGAAGTTTTTCAAACGGACTATAAATATAACCGAGTATAGGAATGGCAAAGACGAGATGAATCCAGCGAACGATCGAACGTTTGGTGGCATCTGTCATGATTAATTTTTCGCTCCCTTTATCGGCGACACCGAGTCATTCACTTTGGCCGAGCCAGCACGATCACGCAATCGATTGCGAGCAGGCCCACGCTTAAGCCAAGACATTCTCGTTAGACCCTCAGCGAGCCACGGAATCCTCTGGCGGCATAGTAAGATTCGGCACCGTTGTGATAGACAAAAACAGTGTTGTAGCGGCGATCACAAAACAGGGCGCCGCCGAGTTTTCTGATCGTAGGCGGCGTGTGCACCCAGCTCGATGTTTTCGTATCGAACTCTCCAAGTCTCTGCAACTCTCGATATTGTTCTTCCGTTAAGAGCTCAACGCCCATAGCAGCGGCCATGTCCATCGCGCAATCTTTTGGTTTGTGTTCTTTCCTCGACTCCAGCGCTTCGCGGTCGTAGCAAAGACTTCTGCGGCCCTTGGGGCTCTCCGCTGAACAATCGTAAAAGACGTATTCGCCCGTGTTTTGGTCATGCCCGACAACGTCCGGTTCACCGCCAGTTGCTTCCATTTCATGGAGTGACCTCAGTTTCTCGGCATTGACTTCCAGCTTGGCTTCTGCTTTCGCCCATTCCAGGCCCCTGTGGCGGTTCATGTTTTTCTCGAAACGGACTTTCAAGGTTCTGAGTAGTTGCTCGCTTTGTTCGGGTGACAACAGCTTTTTATTGCTTCTCGATGTTTGGTGCATTATCCCGCCATTCTTCGATTCCAGACTCTTGAGCCGTGTATCCCACTCTAGCCACAACCGGGCTTAGGTGCGCCATCCCACCCCGGCTACTGCTAGGGCGGCTCAACGCCGAACTGCTCAGCGTACTCGGCGATCAGCCGCTGCCAGCCGGCGAACTTCATGGCCTCGGCACCGACGATGCGGCCGATGGGATCTCCGCTCAGCTGCCGATCCAGAACATCGAACGCAATGTGCCAGCCCGCCGCGCCCCACGCGATGAAGCGACGATCGATGTTGTGCCTCAGCGTCAGTCGCGTGCCGCCAGCAGAGGGTTCGAGCTGCCACCGCATATCTCCGTACTCGAGCAGCCTGGGAGCGTCGGCTCGCGTGACCTTGGTTGCAAGCGGTGTGGGATTAGCCACCCAGGTAAGATTCACCGAACCCACCGTACCCAGGCTGCCATCGACCACAAAGGGTGCCCACTCGCGCAGCTGCGCCGGGTCGGTGAGTGCCTGCCAGACTTTTTCTGGCGCGTGGCGCAGTTCGCGGACCAGGATGAGCGTCCACTTGTCCCCACCCTTCTGTACCTGCGCCCCGCTGGCTGGACCCGGTGTGTACTGCTCGCGAGCGTCCATTCTTCTTCTCCTTAACGCGACCAGCGTGCCAGCTGAGTGAGCTGAATGAGGTTGCCGCAGGTGTCCTTCAGCATCGCGATGGTCGAGCCAGTCACATCGGTGGGCGGCATGGTGAACTCGGCGCCGCGGGCCTTGATCCGCTCGTAGTCGCCCTTGACGTCATCGGTGAAGAACATGGCCGCGGGCTGGCTCTGTTGAAAGATCGCCTGTTGATACGCTTTGGCTGCGGGGTTGCTGTTCAGCGCCAGTTGCAGCTCGGTGCCCTCCGGCTCCTCGGCCGAAGCTACTGTCAGCCAGCGATATGGGCCCTGGCTGAAATCGGTCTTCTTGGCAAATCCCAAGACTTCTGTATAGAACCGCAAGGCCTTGTCCTGGTCGTCGACGTATACGCTGGTCACTTTGATTTTCATTTGGTCTCTCCTTTAGGTGTGGGCCGCGTCGGCTTCTCCTTCGATGTTTTCCTTTTCTCCGGTGTTGGCGGATGCATGCGGTCGAGGTGGCGTTCGAGGGCATCGATATGAGCGGACCAAAACCGGCGGAACTGGGCCAGCCAGGCATCGAACTCCTGAAAGCGTTCCGGCTTCAGCCGGTAAAGACGGCGCTGTGCATCCACTCTGGATTCGACAAAACCAGCCTCGCGCAGCACGCGCAGGTGCTTTGATACGGTCGGCTGCGGCATACGAAGCTGGCGCTCGATCTCTCCCACCGACTGCTGGGACAAGACCAGGAGGCCCAAGATCGCGCGGCGGTTGGGCTCGGCAATAATTTCGAATACGGATTCCACGCTCTGTATATACTCTAATGGGAATATACCTGTCAAGGCATATACAAGGGGGGGGGATGCCCGCACCCATTGCCGAAGTGGATTTGGACATCGAGTGTCCCAGAAAGAAAGCAGAAGGGGCGCAGAATGGGCTTTCATTCCGTGCTCCCGACGTTTCGTCAGGGAGTTGCTTCGCTCTTTTGAAGGGAATGGCGGGGACGACGGGACTCGAACCCGCGGCCTCTGCCGTGAAAGGGTGCCTTGATTTGGAAAATCAAGAACTTACCGGGAACCCGTGGGTACGATTAGCAAAAACTTGGAGTGGGTAGGCACGTTTATTGTTCCCATTCTGCTCCCATAATTGAGCGTCGGATAACCCCAAACTTCGCGGATGGGATTGGCGACCGACGCTCAGAACTCAGGATTCGAGGTTATGTCGGGAACGCGCACCAAAACCGACATCGCCCTCAACGCCGCGTTCTTGGCCGTTCGAAGCGCCTTGCATTTCACCAAAAATGGTGCATTATATGCAGCACTTAAATTGAATGGAGGGCAAGGCGATGACCACCAGCCGGTCGCCAATTCGTTTCCCCTTCCCTCGGCAAACAAGCGCCCAAATCAAAACGAGGAAAGCAGAAGAGTTTCAATCGTTGGCACAGCTTGTCGAAGACCTGATCCCCAATTTCAAGAAGGAAGAAGAGAGACTGTTCTACCGCGAGGTAGTGCAGAGCTACCGAACAGCAGCGCAAGATATTCTTCAGAAAGCGTGGTCAGGAGACGAGGGCCAAGACATCGCGGAATACGCCGTTATGCTGGCAGCGATTCTCGTCCTTGTGGTGGGAACGCTTCGGCTTGTCGGCTCAAATGCCAGCATCGTATTCTCGCAAACTGCCAGTTCGATTCAGTGATCGGCAGTGCGGCTAGAAGAGTCCGCAAGTCAATGGGCACCGCCGCCTTCATGCGTTCGGGCCTCATACCATAAGGCGAGTTCCACGCGATTGCTGACACCAACCTTGTCGTAGACGACGCTCAGATAATTCCTGACGACATGTGGGTCTATCCCCATCACCCTCGCGATCTCTCGGTTCTTCAGCCCTTGAGCAACCAGTTCGGTGACTCGTTGTTGGCGGAGGCTGAGTTTCCGTGTGCGGTCTAGCAGCCGCTTCTTGGCGGGCAAAGATCACCCCTTGTGAAAAGAGAGCCTTCCAACTTTTTCTGGTGCAGCGGTCAGGCAACCGTCCGATCTCATGCCTAGGGGTTTTTGCCACGAACCAAACCGATCAGACCTAATACCAACGCCAACACCAACAGAGCATGAACAAAGCCGCCCATCGTACGTCCGGTGACCACCCCTAGCACCCACAGGATCAGCAGCACGGCTACCGCGATTCTGAGCATGGAAGCCCTCCCGCGGCCAAGTCGCGAGGATTCGTTGGATTCTTAGGGGCCGGGGCCGAGGATAGGGAAATAGGTTATCAAGACAAGCTGAAAATCTCCTGAAAACGATCAACAGAACACGGAGCGCAGCCACAGTCCCCGTCAGGGGGATTCCGGTCAGTTCTCGCTCCGCTGCCAGAATCCTGCCGAGGAAATCATGACCACACTGGATCAGGCCATCACCGCGCTCAAAGCCGAGAGCAAGAGGCTGACAAACGAACTCAAAGCGGTACGCGCTGCCATTGGTGCGTTTGCAAGGCGAGTACGCGACTCGACAAATGAAATCGGCAAGATCGAACGTGTAAATCTCGCCCTGTTTCGATTCATCGGACTTGACACTTCCGTAATCATGCGAATGTAAACCCCTGAAAAGTAAGCTAGCTCAGCACCCGAAAAACGTGGAGGACATATGAGCAAACGAGTATTCGTAATCCTTGCCTTGATCGCTGCACTCGGCTTAGGTGCGCCAGCACTGATGGCAGATCACGGGGACAAGGGAAACAAACACAAGCACGGAAACAAGCATTTCGATGATGACGACAATCAGGGGTGGGAACGCCGAGCGGGATACGAGTACCGAACCTATGGCGGTGGTGACGAGCGTCCACCCGGATGGAGCCACGGGAATAAGACCGGATGGGGTAATTGCGGAATGCCTCCCGGCCAAGCCAAGAAGTACGGCTGTCGAACTTACGTTTATGAGGGACGCCCTTACTACTACTATGAGGCCGAGGGTGGGCAAATCATAGTTCGTCGGCCCGCTGTTGAAGTTCATGCCACTGTTGACATCCACTGATCTGATTGAACAAAGCCCAACTGCAGAAGGGCTGCGCATCGCGAGACGTGCAATTGGCTCAGTATCTGTGACCGGCCGGTGTTTGTCTGCCTCAGCGCGACGAAAGATCGCGGCGGCTCAAAGGGCACGGTGGGCGAAGTGGAGAAGACGCCGGGGCTAGCTGTAGACTGCGAATTGAATCTTCGAAGAGCAGGAGCAGCGAGATGTCGAACAAAGTGACTGTATACAGTCAGCCGGGGTGAATCTTCTGTGGCAGAGTGAAGGAGTATCTTTCACAAGAACAGATTGAATTTGACGACCGTGACATCACAAAAGACCCTTCTGCGATCTCGGAGTTACAAAAGCTGGGCTTCATGACTACTCCCGTCACGGTTGTCGGTGACCAAGTGATCGTGGGTTTCGATGTTTCAAAACTGGATGAAGCATTAAGGCGTTGACCACAAAAGAAAGGAAGCGAGGCAGGAGGGGCAAATGATTTCCGGCGCTCACGTAGTTGTCTATAGTAAAAACGCTGAGGCAGACCGCGCCTTTTTCCGCGACCTCCTCGGGTTCAAATCAGTAGATGCAGGGCATGGCTGGCTGATCTTCGCCCTGCCCCTGACAGAAGCCGCATTCCACCCTTCTGAGAACGATGCCCACGAACTTTACTTCATGTGCGACGACCTGCAAGCCGAGATGGCTTCTCTTGCAAAGAAGGGTGTGAAGTGCTCGAAGGTTGAGGAGGCGCGATGGGGTTCGATTACGAAAATGCAGCTTCCGAGTGGGGGCAACGTTGGCCTCTATCAGCCAAAACATCCAACGGCGCTTGGCTTGAAATGAATGGCAAAACAAAAGCCTGAACCTACCCTGCTGAAGGGCTGGCAAGAAATCGCAAAGTTCTTTAGTCAGCCCGTGGCCGTAGTGCAACGATGGGCGAAGCAATCGAAAATGCCAGTCTCCCGTCAAGGACGAAATGTCGTTGCAAATCCCGAAGACCTGAATCACTGGCTGTCGGCTGAGTCTGGCGGTGAACCTGTTCATGTGGTCACTGAGGCGACCGATCTCGCTGGTGATCTGAGGAGAGCACTCGCCCTCGTTCGGCAGCGCCACGATGGGAAAGCAAGTTCGCAATCGAAAACGAAGCAATCAAAGCATCGGTCGTAGACCCCGTCTCACTTTAGCCTCTCATTTAACGCTAACAAGAGCGAAACGACTAGTTCAGGGCTGGCTGAAGTTCAAGGGGGCGCCCCAGTCGAAGCACTCATGAAATGCAAAGCAGTTGCTGGCCCGTTGTGAGGACAGGTGGTTGGAGTATCGGAGTTTTCACTTACTTGAAAACCTCGAATTGACGCCTTGCGGCAAGCCAAGTAGGCTGGCTGGCAAACTCCCCCCAGGGCAGGCTACGAATTGAGCGCAGATTCGTCCAGGCTGGCGAAGGGCACACGCCTCGGAGATTACGAGATTCAATCGTTTCTCGGTGCTGGCGGCATGGGCGAGGTGTACCGCGCGCGCGACCTGCGGCTGCGACGCGACGTCGCTATCAAGGTCCTTCCGGCGTCCTTTTCTTCCGATCCCGAGCGCCTGCGGCGTTTTGAGCAGGAGGCCGCCGCGGCGGCCGCGCTGAATCATCCCAACATTGTGGCCGTATACCAGATGGGCAACTATGAAGGTGCGCCCTATCTGGTGGCGGAGCTGCTCGAAGGGGAAACGCTACGTGAAGAGATGGCGCGCGGTCCGATCGCCGTGCGTAAGGTCAGCGAGTACGGGGCACAGATCGCGCGCGGGCTGGCGGCGGCGCACGAGAAGGGCATCGTGCATCGCGACCTGAAGCCGGAGAACCTGTTCATCACGCGGGACGGGCGGGTGAAGATTTTGGACTTCGGTCTGGCGAAGCTGACCGAATCGCAGGCGAGCTCGGCGACCAGTGCGCCCACGGTGGGGACGCCGACCGATCCAGGCGTGGTGATGGGTACAGCGGGGTATATGGCACCCGAGCAGGTGCGCGGCGAAGGGGCCGATCATCGCGCCGACATCTTTGCGCTGGGAGCGATCCTCTACGAGATGGTGGCGGGGAGGCGGGCGTTTCAGAAAGCGACTTCGGCGGAAACGATGACCGCCATCCTGAAGGAAGATCCGGCAAGCATTTCGCAGATTGCACCCGCGACTCCGCCCGCGCTGCAGCGGGTGGTAAATCGGTGCCTGGAGAAGAATCGGGAGCGACGCTTTCAGTCGGCGTCGGATTTAGCGTTCGCGCTGGAGGCACTGTCGGATGCGGGAACATCTTCGGGTATCGCGCGACCGCCGGAGACGGCGGCCAGCGTGTGGAACTGGCGGTGGTTGGCAGGGGTTGTCGCGGCAATTGTGGTCTTGGGCGGCATCGTGGCGTGGCTAAGCACGCCGGCGCGCCCACCCCGCGTGTTGGGCACGACCCAACTCACGCATGACGGAATACGAAAATTCAACATCGCGACGGATGGCGCGCGCCTATACATCGGCGAGTCGGGAAGCACGTACCGGATCGTGCAGGTCTCAGTGAATGGGGGGGACACGTCGCCGATTCCGACGCCGTTTGCTAATTCAGTTCTGCTAGACATCTCGCCGGATCACACCCGGCTGCTGATGCTGAGCCAGGTGGCCACGGAAGCGCATATGCCGCTTTGGAGTTTGCCACTTCCGTCGGGCGCGCCGCGGCATCTCGCAGACCTTGCCAGCACCGCCGACCCCGGAGGCGCCACCTGGTCGCCAGACGGGCAGCGGTTGCTGTTCACGAGCGGGTCCGATATTTACGAGGCGAATGCCGATGGTGCTAACCCGCACAAATTGGTCACGAGCCAGGGGAACCAGTTCTGCCCGATGTTTTCGCCGGATGGGAAACGGATTCGCTTCAGCGTGCGGAACCACGGCGTCGACTCGCTCTGGGAGATGCCGGTGGACGGGAGTAATGTGCGCGAAGTCCTGCGTCCCGAGCAGGGGCCCGCCAACGCCTCATGCGGCTTCTGGTCGATCGATGGCCGCTACTATTTTTTCTGGGCACCCGGCCAAGGTGGCGGCAATGTTTGGGTGATGCGGGATGGAGGTGGCCTGTTGGGCCGGCGTCGGTCCCCGCCCATCCAGTTGACCACTGGGCCGCTCGGCATCAACGCCGCCGCGGTCAGCCTCGATGGCAAGAAGCTCTTTGTGGGAGCGGAGCAGGGGCGCGCAGAACTGGTTCGTTACGATCCCAAGGCGCAGCAATTCGTGAGCTTTCTGTCGGGGATTTCTGCGGGAGAGCTGGACTATTCACGCGACGGGCAGTGGGTCACCTACATTTTGTACCCCGATCAAACCCTTTGGCGGAGCCACGCCGACGGCAGCAACCGCCTTCAGTTGACGTTTGCACCGCTTTTAGCCGGCTTGCCACGCTTCTCGCCTGACGGGACACAGATCGCGTACATAGCGCATCAGGAGGGGCAGAAATGGAAGGTCTATCTTGTTCCCCGCGACGGAGGGACCCCGCAGGACGTGGCCGATACACCCTACGATCAGTTGGACCCAAGTTGGTCCTCCGACGGCAAGAAGCTCGCCTTCGGCAGATTCGGAGAAATCGAAACGGGAGGCATTCACCTGGTGGATCTGGCGACCCGGCAAGTTTCTGACATTCCAGGTTCGCAGAAGCTGTTCAGCGGGCGCTGGTCGCCGGACGGCCAGTACATGGCGGCACTGACGACCGATTCGACGAAGCTGGCGCTGTTCAACTTCAAGACGCAAACCTGGTCGGACTGGGTGACGGAACCGGGCGCGTTCGGTTTTCCGAACTGGTCGGCCGACAGCCAATATCTCTACTACGACACTACCTTAACGGAAAACGCGACGTTCCGGCGGGTGAAGGTCGGGCGGAACCACTCGGAGTTGCTTGCCGACCTGAAAGGATTGCTGCGCTATACGACTCCTCCGGCGTTTCAATGGAGCGGCGTTGCGCCAGATGGGTCGGCGCTGTTTGTTCGCGACTTGAGCACGGACGAAGTGTATGCGCTGGATCTGGAGTTGCCGTAGGTAAGCAGTCTGTCTCGTTATGATCGCACATGAGTGAGCAACGTTTTCGTCAACTAGGGCCGGCGCAATGGCCTGACAGTTGAACTCCGAAATTGTGGTTGAGTCTGGAATCGGCCAAAGTCGCCCGCCTACGCGTTGCTTCGATGCTCAAAACCCCTGACGTTCCAAGAATGGCGGGGACGACGGGACTCGAACCCGCGGCCTCTGCCGTGACAGCACCCCATTTGGTCGTAACTAACTGAAACTACGCGACACGGATGGCTCCCTGAAGCGTCAAAAGAGCACGCGGAAACAATTACTGGACCATAATTGGACCACGGAATATCAACAGCCTGCTTCCCGCACAGCCTCGACGTACGTACGGCGTGGACTAGCCTGGATTATTCGCTGAATTCTCTCGCCAAAAAAGAAAGGATGCTCTAAAAGGTAGATGAACACTGGGTTTGGTGGACCCGGCATTCCCTTTCGGAGCATCCATCGCTTGATACAAAGTGTT
>Ga0306924_10000183_pt1 | contig 48178 bp, 45 predicted proteins | sample sta12Can44000111_FD_203756 | JGI IMG/M metagenome (GOLD analysis project Ga0306924, IMG submission 203756) | Lab enrichment of tropical soil microbial communities from Luquillo Experimental Forest, Puerto Rico - statanox.12C.anox.44.000.111 (v2)... | ecosystem: Environmental > Terrestrial >... | reverse complement strand
GTTCGGGGGTCGCGTCTTCTTGGGCGAGGAGCGCGCGCTCGACGGCGTCGGCATCGGCCGGCTTTGGCAGATAGTCGATCGCACCTGCTTTGACCGCCGCGACCGCGGTCGCAATATTGCCATACCCGGTCAGCATCACGATGCGGGCACCCGGACGGGCTTGCCGCAGCGCGGTGACGACATCAAACCCGCGGCCGTCTCCGAGGCGCATATCGACGACCGCGAAAGCCGGCGGCTGATCGGTCGCCGCGGCGACGCCACTGGAGACGCTGTCGGCCGTTGCGACGACGAAGCCGCGACGCTCCATCGCGCGGGCGAGCCGTTGGCACAGCGGCGCGTCATCGTCGACGATCAGCAATGTGCGTTCGGATTCGGGAAGGCCCTGCAACCCCGCCGAGAGCCCCTCCGCGGCGCCGGGCCGGTTCGGTCGATCGATAGTGTCCATGACTTCGCCTTTGCCGCCGCCCGCAGTTCCGCCCCGCTAAGGATACGCCTCAGTCGTCGCAGCGCTCGGACGAGATTTCTCTACCATCTCCAGATTGGCACGATTCCAAGAAATGGCAACATGCGCGCCGCCCTCGGGCAGATTGTCGAAGACCAGCACTGCGCCGCTGCGCTCGAGCAGACTTTGCGCGATGAAAATACCGAGACCCATATGATCGGCCGCGCCGGCGCGTGTCGAAATGTAAGGCTCGCCGATGCGCCCCAACAAATGCAGCGGAAACCCCGGCCCGTCGTCGGCAACCTCGACGGTGACTGTCGTCTTGTCCCAGAAGGTCGTGACGCTGACCTCGCGCCGAGCGAACTGGACGGCGTTCTGAATGAGGTTGTTGAGACCGTGCATGATCTCGGGACTTCGCCGGACGAGCGGTTCCTCCGGCCCAGGTTGCCCTGCGGTCGCAAAGATCAGCTTTACCCCGTGCTCCTGATGAGGCGCCCCCGCCGTCTCGACCAAGGCTGAGATCGGCAGTCGTGTGTAAGGCGATGCGCCATCGTGCTCCGGATGTTGCGCCAGCTCCGCGAGGATTCTCCGGCAGCGCTCCGATTGGCTCAGCAGCAGAGCGGCATCCTCCGTGTGGGGGCTGTCGTCCGGCAAATCGCGAACCAATTCCTTAGCGACCACGGCGATCGTCGCGAGTGGGCTGCCGAGCTCATGCGCCGCCGCCGCGGCGAGCGCGCCGACCGCCGAGACCCGCTGCTCGCGGGCAAGGGCCAGCTGGGTAGCGCTGACGGCATCGCGCAGCCGGCGCGCCTCCTGCGCGACGCTCCAGGTATAGCCCCCGATGAACACCGTCGCGAGCACCAGTGCAATCCAGATACCCAGGATGAGTTCAGGCGGAAAGACTAAGGGTTCGGTGCGCCAGGGCAGCGGCCGGTGCCAGAGCGTGAGCGTGCTGATCGCCGCTACGGCGAGGATCGACAACGCGATCACGGGCCGCCGCGAGAGGATCGTCGCGGCGACGGTGACCGGGGCGAGGATCAGGATTGAGAAGGGGTTCTGCAACCCGCCGGTCAGGTAGAGCAGGATAGCGAGCTGCAAGATGTCGTAGCCGAGGCACAGCGCCGCGTCGCGCTCGCCGAGCCGGGCTGCCGCCTGGCGCAGCAGAATCAATACGACATTGAGCAAGGCCGAGCTGCCGACGACCCCGAGCGCCGGAAGGAGCGGCAGGCGATAACCGAGCCCGTAATGGACGATCAGGATCGTCAGCGCTTGCCCGGCGATCGCCACCCAGCGAATCGGGACCAGTGTGCGCAAGCTGATCCGGCCGAAACCGGTGCTGGGCTCGCTTTCGGCGATCAGGCTGGTGTCGCTCACGGCTCAACTCATCTCGCAGGTCGTCTGGATCGATTGGTCGATTCTCGCCGTTCGAGTGCGGGCTCGCCAGCCCAATGCTGGCCTAACACCCGATGACGCGTCATATAAGGGCCATGCGGGGGACTGCTGTCAAAGTCGACAATCTCGTGAAGCGTTATCCGACTGCCGTGGCGGTAGATGGGATCAGCTTCACTGTCGCGCGCGGAACCACGGCTGCATTGCTCGGCGGCAATGGTGCCGGCAAGACGACGACCCTGTCGATATTGCTCGGTCTTTTGCTGCCGACCGCCGGCAAAGTCCAGGTCCTCGGCGAGGACATCCTGCGGCATCGCTATCGGGTGCTGCCGCGGATGAATTTTTCCTCGCCCTTTGTCGACTTGCCGCACCGGCTGACGGTTCATCAGAACCTGCTGATTTACGCCCGCCTCTATGGTCTACCCGATAGGCGCGAGCGGATCGAGAAGCTCGCCACCGATTTGCAGATCTCTGCTTTTCTCGAGCGTCCGGCAGGCAAGCTGTCGGCTGGGCAGAAGACGCGGGTCGCGCTGGCGAAGGCGTTGTTGAACGACCCCGAGCTGTTATTGCTCGACGAGCCGACCGCTTCCCTCGATCCGGACACCGGTGATTGGGTGCGCAGCTATCTCCAAGCCTGGCAGGCGCGCACGGGCGCGACGATTCTGATGGCCTCGCACAATATGAGCGAGGTCGAGCGCCTGTGCTCGGAAGTCATGATGATGAAGGCGGGCCGCATCGTCGATCGCGGCAGCCCGCAGGCGCTGATCGACCGCTACGGCCGCACCAACCTCGAAGAGGTGTTCCTGCATATCGCACGCGAGCCGCGGATTGCATTGGAAGCGGTAAATTGACCCACGAGCTGCGCTTTTCGGCGGGACGGGTCTGGGCGATGCTGCTGCGCTATCTCTATCTGCTGCGCAGCTCGTGGCCGCGCACCGTGGAGCTTCTCTATTGGCCTACCCTGCAGATGCTGATCTGGGGCTTCATGAGCCAGTTCCTTTACAGCAACAGCAGCTACGTGTTCCGTGCCTTTGGGGTATTGCTCGCAGCGGTGATGCTGTGGGACGTGCTGTTCCGTGGGCAGCTCGGCCTGTCGATGTCGTTTCTCGAGGAAATGTGGGCGCGCAATCTCGGGCATCTCTTCGTGACCCCGTTGCGGCCTTACGAATGGGTGCTGTCGCTGTTGTCGATGAGCATGATCCGCGTCTTGCTCGGCATCGTGCCGGCGGCCCTGCTGGCCATTCCGCTCTATCACTACTCGATCTTTGCAATGGGGCTTCCGCTCGTCGCGTTCTTTGTCGTGCTGCTGATAATGGGCTGGTCGCTCGGCCTGGCGATCTGCGGGCTGATCCTGCGGCAGGGGATGGGAGCGGAGGGTCTTGCCTGGACCGTCGTGTTTACCATCTCGCCGATCAGCGCCGTCTACTATCCGGTCTCGATCCTGCCGGGCTGGCTGCAGCATGCGGCCTGGGCATTGCCCTCGACCTATGTCTTTGAGGGAATGCGGGCGGTGTTGTTCGAAGGGGGCTTTCGCGCCGATTATTTCTTTTCCGCAGCTGCGCTCGACGTCCTTTATCTAACGCTCGGCGCCACCGTCTTTTTCATTGCGTTCCACAATGCGCGCCGGCGCGGCGCGCTGTTGCAAATGGGCGAATAGAGGTTCGTCAGCCGGGCCCGCTGACGCCGGCTTCGGTGAAGGTTGCCATGCCGGTGTGGCAGGCGACCGCCGCCTTCAGCACGCCAAAGGCAAGGGTCGCGCCCGAGGCTTCGCCGAGCCGCATCCCGAGGTCAAAGAGCGGACGCTGGCCGATTTGCTCGAGAAGGCGACGGTGGCCCGGCTCGGCCGATAGGTGCGCGACGACGCAATGGTCGAGAGCACGGGGATCGCCGGCGAATAGCACTGCCGCTGCCGCTGTCGAGGCGAAACCGTCGAGCAGTACAGGTACCCGGGCGAGGCGGGCGGCCATGACCGCCCCGGTGATTGCCGCGAGTTCGAGCCCGCCCAGCCGGCGCAACATGTCGAACGGGTCGCAGGCTGCCGGCCGATGGCGCGCGGCCGCTTCTGAAACAGCGGCCCGCTTTGCTTCGAGTGCGGGTCCGGTGACCCCAGTTCCGGGCCCGGTCCACTGTTCCGCCGCGCCGCCGAACAGACCCGCGCACAGAGCCGCCGCCGCGGTAGTGTTACCGATACCCATTTCCCCGAGCGCCAGCGCGTCGATACCGGGTTCGACGGCCATCATGCCGTAAGCGATTGCCTTGGCGCATTCCTCCTCGCTCATTGCCGGTTCGACGACGATGTCGCCGGTCGGCGTGTCGAGATTCATCTCATAAACCTTGAGCCCGGCATCGAAGACCCGGCAGAGTTGGTTGACCGCGGCGCCGCCAGCGATGAAGTTCTGCACCATTTGCGCGGTGACTGCCGGGGGATAGGCCGAAACGCCGCGCGCGGCGACGCCGTGGTTGCCGGCAAACACCAGAGTGCGTGGGTGGTCCAAGCGCGGCGGGTGCCTTGCCTGCCACTTCGCGAGCCAGATCGCCAACTCCTCGAGTCGGCCTAGAGAACCGGCCGGCTTGGTCAGTTGCGCCTGCCGCGCCGCCGCCGCAGTGCCGGCCTCGATATCGGGTCCCGGCAGATGGGCTAACAATCCCCGGATCTCATCCAGATTTGCGATCGGCTCCGCCAATTCGGTTCCCTCCGTTGAGGCCTCTGGCGCGACCCTGGATACCCGCTTTTGCGGGTATGACGAAGGACGAAGATGTCGGTTATGGTCGCCGTGATGAGTGCTCCCGATGATCCGACCCGCGGCCTCTCCAGGTTCCTCGGCGGCTTCGCGATCGCTATAGCCTTTTTCACGAAAGTTCCGATCGATACGCCGGCGGGCGGCACCTGGCAGCTCGCCGAGTCAGCCTGGGCATTTCCTCTGGTTGGGGCCGGTATCGGGGCCGTGGCCGCGTTCGCCTTTCTCTTCGCGCAGTTAGTCGGTCTCGGGGATTGGCCGGCGGCGCTTCTGTCGGTGCTTTCGGGTCTCGCTTTGACTGGTGCATTGCATGAGGATGGGCTCGCCGATACCGCGGACGGGTTTTTCGGCGGGCGGGATCGCGAAGCGAAACTCGCGATCATGCGAGATAGCCGGCACGGAACTTTCGGCGTGCTGGCGATTCTCCTGAGCACGCTGTTGCGCGCGGCAGCGCTTGCTTCGATCGGCGACGCGATCCATGCGGGCCTTGCGCTGATCGCCGCTCATGCCGTTTCGCGTGCCGCACTGCCCGTCGTGATGCGGCAGATGACGCCGGCGCGCACGGAGGGTCTAGGGGCGGCGGCGGGATCACCTCGGCGCTCGGGCATCATCGCCGCGGTCGCGATCGGTACTGCAATCGGCTTGGCGGCGCTCGGCCCGATGCGAGGGGCGATCGGTGTCTGCCTCACCGGCGTTATTGTGCTCGCGTTGATTGGGTGGGCGCGCCGTCAGATCGGCGGCCACACCGGCGATGTCCTCGGGGCCTTCCAGCAGATTGGAGAGATCGTGATGTTGCTCGCGGCGTCGGCGCGATGAGCGAAATCACGGCTCGCCTCTGGCTGGTGCGGCATGCGCCGGTAGCGCATGGCGGCCGGATCTACGGTCAGGCCGACCTCTCTTGCGACTGTTCCGACACGGCGCTCTTCACCGGTCTAGCGGAAAAGCTGCCGCGCGCCGCGATCTGGGTGACGAGCAATCTGCGTCGTACACGCGAGACGGCTGTAGCGATCGTTCGGGCCGGTCTGCCTGGACCGCAGCTTATCCCAGGTCCCGACGCGATCGAGATGGCGGATCTCGCCGAACAGGATTTTGGCGAATGGCAGGGCTTGACCTACGAGGAGTTGCAAGCGTCTCGCTCTGGCGATTTCCATCGCTTCTGGCACGCCCCTGCGCATGAGGCGCCGCCAGGGGGCGAGAGCTTTGTCGCAGTCATCGAGCGGGTGTCACGAGCGGTCCATCGGCTCGTCGACGCGCACCTCGGACGCGACGTCATCGTCGTCGCGCATGGCGGGACGATCCGCGCCGCCTTGGCGCTGGCGCTGGGACTCGACCCCGAGGCCGCTCTCGCCTTCACGATCGAGAATTGCTCGATCACCCGGATCGACCGGATCGACGGCCCCGGGATGGGCCACGGTTGGTGCGTGGTGACGGTCAACCGTCCGGCGCGCTGAGGTCGGACGCGATGAAACGCACGGGAGGAGACGGGATGGCCTTGATCCTGCGGCTAGCGGCGCTCTTGTTGATCGCCGCAAGTGTGCCGGAGGCGGTGGGAGGTGCGCCAATCGCGCAGGTCAAAACCGTGGCCGGGCAAGTCGTGATCCAGCGGTCAGGTCAGCGTTTGCCGGCCAATATCGGGGATCCGCTGTTCGAAAAGGACGTCGTCGAAACCGGCCCGGATGGTGGGATCGGTATTACTTTTGTCGACAACACCGTCTTTTCTGCCGGGCCGAACAGCCAGCTCGCACTCGATGAGTTCCAGTTCGACTCGAACAATTTCCGGGGTTCACTGCTGGCTGATATTCGGCAAGGCACTCTCGCTGTCGTATCCGGCGACATTGCGCGCAGCTCTCCTGGGGCGATGAAGATCAGGACGCCGACCGCGGTCCTCGGGGTGCGCGGCACGACCTTCGCCGTCCAGGTTTACGGCGACCATTGATATGCATCGACCGCTCATGGCGCTCGCTTTTGCGGCACTGCTCACGGGCTGTCCGCGGCAGGCCTTGTTTGTTGTGCTGCCGAGTGAAGATGGTGGCGCGGGGGCGATCAGCGTCGAGGACGGCAAGACGGTGACGACATTGGATCAGCCTTATGCCGCGGCCGAATCACGTGCCGGCAGTAGCGGACCGGTCGAGGAAAGCCGAGGCAATATCGGGGTGATTTTTCGCGGCGCGATGGCTGCACGGCCAGTCCTGCCGCGCCATTTTCGCCTCTATTTCATCCTCGGAAGCAACGAGCTGACCCCGGAATCGGTGGTCGCCTACCGCGGAGTGTTCGACGACATCAAGAAACGCCCAGTGTACGAGATCGAAGTGGTCGGCCACACCGACACTCTCGGTGATTTCCGGACCAATCAAGCATTGTCGCTCGCCCGTTCCGCAGCGATCCGCGACCGCCTCGTGCGCGACGGAATCGCAAGCGGCGCGATCTCCATTGCCGGCCGCGGGAAGCGCGATCTCATCGTGCCGACCGGCGATCGGATCGCCGAACCGCTCAACCGATGCGTCGTGGTCACAGTTAGATGACACTGCTGTCATCCCGCTGCGCCATTAGCGCGCCGCAAAGCAAGCACGGTGACGTCGTCGGCTTGCTCAGCCCCTCCAACAAAGCGGCGCACGTCATCGATGACTGCGGCGACAAGGTTCCGGGCATCGTTGGTCGGGGCTTTTGCCAGCGCCTTGGCCAGCCGATTATGGCCATAAAGCGCATTCTCCGAATTTTGGGCTTCAGTGACGCCGTCCGTAAAAAGCAGCAATACCTCGCCGGGTGCGATGCGGTCTTGATCGACCGGATAGAGAAAATTGTCGGCTGCCCCGAGCGGCGGGCCCCCTTCCGTTGTCAGCTGCCGCAAGCCCCTGTCGCTGCCGAGGATGAAGGGTGAATCGTGCCCGGCGCTGGCATAGCTGATATCGCCGGTCCCGAGGTCGAGAACTCCGACAAAGGTAGTAACGAACACGCCGCCCTCGGTCTGAAGGTCGGTGCTGGCGACCGCGGTCTTCTGGTTTGCTTCAGCAAGGATGCAGTCGAGCGCCACACCGAATTTGAGGACTGCTTCGCGCATCACCTCCTTGGTCGCCGCCATCAGCAGCGCTGCCGGAGCACCTTTTCCGGAGACGTCGGCGATTGTGAAAAACAGGCGGCGGTCTCGATCGATCAGCAGGTAGTCGTAGAGGTCGCCGCCGACTATTCGCGCCGGCTCGATACGGGCACAGATATCGATCTCCGGGTGATCGGGAAACGCGGGAAAGCGATGCGGCAGAAGGCCCATCTGGATCGCCCGCGCGGCGGCGAGCTCGCCCTCGAACCGCTGCGTCGCCTCGCGATGGCGGCGGAGTTCTTGCTCTGCGGCGCGCAGCGTGGCGACCAGCATTACGCCGAAGGCGGCGAGCAGGCTGAGAGCCGGATAAGTGCCGTCGAACAGCAGGTTCGTAAAGCGAAACAACAACAGTTCTAAGCCGATCAGAGCCGCGACCGTAGCCAATGCGATCGCGGCCGCGCGGATTGGCCGGTCGTAGCGTAACAGCCAGATTGCCGCCAACCCGGCCGCAAGGGTCAGGGCCAGCTCGACCCAGTCGAGGTATGGAGGACGTTGGAGCAGGTCCTCCAGCAGTACCGACTCGACCAGCTGGGCATGAATGTCGACGCCTTGTACGAGACCGAGCGGCGTCTCCTGCAGTTCGGCGATGCCAAGGCCGGCAACGCCGAGCAGCACGATCTGCGATTGCAGCTCGGCGGGGTCGAAGGCGGGATCGAGGACATCGGCCGCCGAGATGTAACGCGCGAGCCGCGGCGCGAAATGGAGCATCGCGCGCCCCCGCTTGTCGGTCGGAATCGCAAGCCCGCCGATCCTTATGCGTTCGACCCCGAACGGGCCGGTGTCGATAACGACCGAGCGCTCAGCCCCGGCGGTGCGCAGAATCTCGAGCGCGAAACTCGGGATAATCGTCCCCTCATGAGTGACGGCGAGAGCGGCACGGCGCACGATGCCGTCGTCATCCGGCTCGGCCGCAATGGCGCCGGTCGCCTCCGCCGCGGCGTCGAGTTCGGGGAGGCTGCGCAGCAGCGATTTGTAGTTCATCAGAAAGGGGGTGGGGTCGCCTCCGGCCTGGCGGATCGGGGCGGGATGGAGCGGCTCCGAAGAGGGGGCCGTGCTCTCGCGGCCGGGGACAATCGCTAGCACCGTCGGAACCGTGCGCATTGCGTCAGCCAGGTCCCGCTCGCTCGGGGGCAACTGTGCGAGCCCGTGCACCAGCGGCGCGGGGAGGTCGGGCAGCTGTCGCGCAATCTCCGGTGGTGAAAGCCGGTCCTGCTCGGGAAAGACGATGTCGATGCCGAGAACCCGCGGATGCCCCTTGGCGATCCGGCGCACAAGTTTAGCGACCTGATCCCGCCGCCATGGCCATTGCCCGTATTGCTTGAGGCTCGCTTCATCTATGTCGACGATCGCGACGCGCGCCGGGTCGCTGGAGCGAGGCCAGAGCCTTTCTTCGAGATCAAAAACCAGCAAGCGGGATTCTGAAACGAGGCCAAAGTCGAGGGCTCGCAACAACACGGCGGCCGCGACGACCGCAAGGGCGACAGCACGGCCGGGGCCGCGAAACAGGGACATATTCCACCGCACGGCAGAGCAGCGGATCAGACAGTCAGCTCCAGGCCATCGTATGCCGAGACCACCTCGACCTTATCGCCGCGCCGGCTGAGCCACTCGAACCGTACGGTGTCGGCGAGGACCACCTCGATCATCTGATCGTTCAGCACCGGCTCGTGATGAAATAGAGCAAGTCGCTTGACCCCCGCCGCTTGCGCCAGCTCGACCGCCACGACATTGCTCGAATGGCCCCAATCCTCTTTGATGGATACCGAGTCGCCGAGCGAGTACATAGCATCGAAGATCAGCAAATCGGCGTTCCGGTAGAACTCGACGAAAGGGTAGGATTGATTGAGATGAGAATATTTATGTTCGCAGTCTGTCGAGTAAACGATTGACTTGCCGCCACGGGTGAATCGGTAACCGTAAGAATCTTCCGAATGAAATTGCTTTAGCGAGGTGACTGAAAGACCAGCGACCTCGCAACTCTGACCGGCCTTGAGGGTGATGAATTCGATTGTCGCGGCAAGCGTGTCGAAATCGACGGGAAACCAGGGAGCTGAATGCTGGGTACGCAGTGCTTCTCTCAGGCCGCTGTGGCACCCGTATATGCGAATTCGATTGCCGGGAATGTAAGCAGGGGCAAAAAACGGGAACCCCATGATGTGGTCCCAATGGGTATGTGACAAAAAGACATTGAAGCAGTGTTTGCGGTCGCGGCCGTGCTCTCGCAACACGCGGTTGCCAAATTCGCGTACCCCGGTGCCGAGATCGCACAACACGTATTCGTCGCCGCCAGTGATAATTTCGACGCAGCTCGTATTGCCACCGAACGTGCCGCGCACGGAAAAAGGCAACGCGTGGTCGATAAAGGCGTCGATCGCCTCCGGCGTGTCGAGTGTCCGGCCGCGCGCCGCGAGCAGCGCGTCGCGGATCTTGCCGCGAACCGCGCGCTCCCGCAGTGGCGCCGGCAGCGAGCCCCGGGTGCCCCAGAAATACACCCGCAGAGTTGTCGCCGGTTCAGCCTTTGGGTCGGTGGGAGGCCCGTCTGGTCCCGGCTGCGTCGACGCCTCCCAGGCGGCGCTCGCTTCCTCTACCGTCGCGAAGATCGGGACGAGATGTGAGAACCGGCTGATCGTGAAGATCTCGTGCACGACGGCATTGAGACGGACCGCGGCGAGCCGCCGCTCCCTCGGCTTCTGGCGCGAGGCGGTCATCAGCGCGCGCAAGCCGGCGCTCGAAATATATTCGACCCCGGAAAAGTCGATGACGACATCCGCTGAGCTCGAAGTGACGGCGGCGAGCAGCCGGGTTTGAAATTCTGCGCTGGTGAGATTGTCGATGCGCCCGACTGGAGCCAACACCAGGATGTTCGCTTGGCGCCTCTCGCCGATATCCATGGCAGCCCCCGTCACAGTGGTGCGAGAACGGCATTGTCAGGAGTTTGGCTGCCCGAGGCAAGCAGTGTGGCGGCTTTATGGCAGTCCGGTGAGAAGATTGCCAAACTGGCCGGCGGGTCGCCATACTGCTCGTGCGGGTAAAAAAACAGCGGAGCAACCGGCTCATGACTTATACGATCACCCCTCTGACGGAGCACACCGGGGCGGAAGTTCGCGGCCTCGACCTCACAAAGCCAATCGATCGTGGGACGCGGGGTGCGCTCAACCGCGCTTTCGCGGACCACCACGTTCTGGTGATCCGCGGCCAGGAATTCATGCCGCCGGAGTTCATTGCCGCCGCCGAGGTCTTCGGAATACTTCAGCCGCACGACAAAAAGGAGCTGCACGTCCCTGGCTACCCGCAGATGTACTTTGTGTCGAACGAGCAGACCGTGCCCGGCAAGCGCTACATCTCGGGTGAGACCTTCCACACCGACCACTCCAATCACCCGGCGCCGCCAAAGGCGACGACTTTGTTCCCAGTTTCCCTGCCGAGCAGCGGGGGCGATACCCAGTACGTCAATATGCACGACGCTTACGACGATCTTCCCGAGGCGACCAAGCGCCGGATCGACGATCTTAGGGCGGTCCACGTTTATCAAAGCAAATACAGCCCGCGCGAGCTGCGCCCGCTCACCGAAAACAGTGCGAAAGCGCTGCCGCCGCCGGGCGTTCACCCGCTGGTACGCACTCATCCCGAAAACGGCCGTAAGGCACTCTACGTCAATCCTGTGCGGATCGAGTCGATCCTGGGGATGGAGGACGCCGAAGCGCTCGATCTGGTCGCCGAGCTGATGGCCCATGCGACGCAGAAGAAATACGAATACCGCCACCAGTGGCATTACGGCGACATGGTGATCTGGGACAACCGCAGTGTTTTGCACAAGGCCAATCCCGATTACGACATGAACGAGCGGCGGTATCTCTACCGCCTAATGCTGAAGGGCGAAGTGCCGGTTTGAAAGGGAGAGAGGACAATGCGCTGGATACGCTACGAGGCGAACGGCAAGGCAGTCTATGGGATCGTTGAAGGAGACAATATCACTGAAGTGCGCGGCGACCCGTTCGCCGGCTACGAGCGGACGGTGATCCGTCACCCCCTGTCGTCGGTCAAGCTGCTGGTGCCGGTCGAACCGCGCACATTCTATTGTGCTGGGCTCAATTACGCCGAACATGTCATCGAAGCGGCAAAAAAACGCGGCCAAGAGCCGAGGCTGCCCGAGGCCGCCGATATTGGTTACCGCGCCAACAATGCGCTGGTCCCGCATGGCGAACCGATCGTGATCCCTTCCGATGCAACCGAGCGTGTGCAGTACGAAGGAGAGCTCGTCGCCGTAATCGGCCGCAAGGCGAAGCATCTCTCGGAGAGTGATGCGCTGTCATGCGTGCTCGGCTGGACGATCGGCAACGACATGAGCGAGCGCACCTGGCAGGCGAACGACCGGACCTTATGGCGCGCCAAGAATACCGACACCTTCAAGCCGATGGGGCCATGGATCGAGACCGATTTCGTTCTCGACGCGGCCCAGACGATCATCCGCGTCAACGGCTCCGAAAAGATCCGCTTCAAAACAAACAGCATGATCTTCGGACCCGCCACTTTCATCAGCCGGATGTCGCAATACCTGACCCTCTACCCAGGCGATGTGGTGTGGATGGGAACCGAGGGCGCGCCCGAGAATGTGAAGCACGGCGATACCGTCGAAATCGAAATTACCGGGATCGGCACCTTGAGCAACCCGGTAGTGCGCGAAGGCCGGTAGACCCTCACCCCCCAGCCCTTGCGGGCTGGTTCCCCCTCTCCCGCATTGCGGGAGAGGGTGCCGAGCGCAGCGAGGCGGGTGAGGGTGCCGAGCGCAGCGAGGCGGGTGAGGGTAAGCCGCTGCTTACCGGTCGCGCAGTTTGGGGTCTAGGGCGTCGCGTAGCGAGTCGCCGAAGAGGCTAAAGCCGAAGACGGTCAGCGCGATCGCCAGGCCAGGGAAGATCGCAATCCACGGTGCCGTAGAGGCGTATTCTTCGGCGCCGCCTTGTAGCATCAGGCCCCAGGCCGGCACCGGCTCCTGCACGCCGAGGCCGAGATAGGAGAGCGAGGCCTCGGCGAGAATCGCCTGCCCGACAAACGCGGTCAGCATGATCAGAAACGGCGCCATCACATTGGGGACCATATGGCGCAGGATGATCCGGTTATGCCCAAACCCGCAGGCGCGGGCGGCGTCGATATAAGGCACCTCGCGGATCGCCAGCGCGCTCGAACGCAAGACCCGGGCGCAGCGCGGGATCAGCGGGATCGTGATCGCGACAATGACATTGTGAACGCCGGTGCCGAAGATCGCGACGACGGCCAGCGCCATGATGATTAATGGGAAGGCCATCACGACATCCAGAACGCCCTGCAGGTAAAGGTCGAGACGGCCGCCGAAATAGGCGCTACCAACACCCAGCACCATGCCGGCGACGCTGGCGACGATCGCACACGAGAAGCCGACGATGAGCGCGGTGCGCGCGCCGAAAATGATGCGCGACAGCTGGTCCCGCCCGAATTGATCGGTACCGAGCCAGTGAGCCCAGCTCGGCGGCTCGGTCATCGCCGCAAAATCGTTGGCGGTCGGGCTGTAGGGCGCGATCCAATCGGCCGACAGCCCGGCTATCGCCGTGATCACGACGACGAGCAGACCAAAGGTGCCGAGCGGCTGACGGCGGCAGAAGATCCATGCTCTGCGCAACAACGAGCGGTGAAACGCCGGCACATCGTCCGCAATAGCGGGCAAGGCGCGAGACGTCGGGGCAGCAATCGTCATGACAGTTCACCCGTAGCGAATGCGGGGGTCGAGCCAGGCATAGACGAGGTCGACGACGGTGTTGGTCAGTACGAAGGCGGCGACCACCAGCATTACCAATGCCTGGGTCATCGTGTAGTCCTGGTTCTGCACGGACTGAACAAAGAGCCGGCCGATGCCGTTCAGATTGAACACCTGCTCGGTCACCACCAGACCTCCAATCAGAAATGCCGCCTCGATGCCGATCAGGGTCACGACTGGCAACAAGGCGTTTTTCAAGGCGTGCCGATTGATGATTATGTGCTCAATGAGGCCCTTGGCCCGCGCCGTCCGGATATAATCTTCGCGCAAGACCTCCAGCATGGCCGAGCGGGTCATGCGCATCGTTACGGCGGACGTTCGGTAGCCGACGGTCAGCGCCGGAAAGATCACCATCGACAGGTTGCGCAACGGATCCTGCCATATCGGCACGTAGTCGATCGGCGGCATCCATGGCGAGCCGAACGCTGCCTGCGAGACGTCGAGGATCAGGAGAATGAACAAAATGCCGAGCCAAAACGATGGCGTCGCGAGACCTGCGATCGAGAACACGCGGATCACCAGATCGATCGGGCTGTTCTGCTTCAGAGCCGAAATCGTCCCGAGCGGGATTGCAATGAGATTGGCAATGACGACCGCCATGATCGCGATCTCGAGCGAAACCGGAAAGCGAGCTGCAATCTCGTACAGTACGGGTTTTCCCGACCACATCGAAATGCCGAAATCGCCGCGGAAAAATCCCCAGATGAAATCGACAAACTGCAGAAAGATCGGGCGGTCGAGGCCAAGCTGAGCATGACAGGCCTGGACAGCGCGCTCGTCAAACGTGCCGCCGCCGGACCCCAGCCGGACGACGCAGATGTCGCCAGGAATGAGGCGCATCAGCAGAAAGACGAGCGCCGCCGCTCCGACGAGCGTCGGGATCACCAGCAGCAATCGCTTTATGATATACCGGTACATCGCCTCTGCTTTCGTGCCCCGTTTCCCTCACCCACCCAGCCCTTCGCGATGACTCGCCCCTCTCCCGCGGTGCAGGAGAGGATGCCGAGCGGAGCGAGGCGGGTGAGGGTCATTACTACACCTCGCTGCAGGCGACCCAGTGACCGGGGCGCAATTCGCGCAATTCGGGGCGGATCTGCTTGCACCGCTCGACCGCGATCGGACAACGCGGGTGGAAGACGCAGCCGGATGGTGGGTTGATCGGGCTCGGCACCTCGCCCTTTACCGGGCGGAATGCGCGATCCGCCTCGACGCTCGGATCGGGCACCGGGACCGCTGCCAGCAGCGCCTGGGTGTAGGGGTGCAGCGCATTGTCGAACAGCTCGTCGCAATCCGCCAGCTCGACGACCCGACCGAGATACATGACCGCAACCCGCTGGCACAGATGCCGAACGACGGAGAGGTCGTGGGCGATAAACAAATAGGTCAGGCGGAAGCGCCCCCGCAAATCCTCCAGCAGGTTGATCACTTGGGCTTGGATCGAGACGTCAAGCGCTGAGACAGCCTCGTCACAGATGATGAATTCGGGTTCCAAAGCGAGGGCGCGGGCGATGCCGACCCGCTGACGCTGTCCGCCCGACATTTCATGCGGATAGCGGTCGGCGAATTTTGGATCGAGACCGCACACCGAGAGCAGTTCGCGGACGCGCGCGTTGCGGCGCGCGGCATCGCGCTCGATGCCGTGAACCATGATTGGCTCGGCGATGATCTCGCCGACCTTCATGCGCGGGTTCAGCGAGCTGTACGGATCCTGAAAAATGACCTGGATGCGGCGCCGCAGCGCCAGCAGGTCCTTGCGCCCCATCTTGGCGATGTCGACGCCGTCATAGACGATCTCGCCGGCAGTCGGCGTTTCAAGCCGCAGGATACAGCGGCCCGTCGTCGTTTTGCCGCAGCCGCTCTCGCCGACCAACCCCAAAGTCTCACCGCGCCGCACCGTGAAGTCGATGCCGTCGACCGCCTTTACCTCGCCGACTTTGCGGCTGACGACGATCCCCTCGGTGACTGGGAAATGCATCTGCAATCCCCTGACCTCAAGGAGCGGCTTAGTGTCGATTGCGGCCACGCTCATGACTACTTGTCGAGCCAGATCGTCGCCAGATCTTGATTGACGTAGTGGCTCGGGCTGATCCTCCAGCCTTTCACATAGGATCGATAAGGGATGATCCGGTACCACCACAGCATCGGAAACTCGTGCGCCTCGGCATCGATCACGTATGTCTCGAATTCGCGCATCAAGGAGCGCTGTTTGGCGGCATCAGTCTCGTGCAGCATCGTCTGATAGAGGTCGATTTCCTTCTGATCCTCGTAGTTTCCGTAATTCTCGGTAAAGACCAAGCGCGGCAGGACCTTCTGAACATCGAGCAGCGGGTTGACGACGCTTTCACAACTGGCTTCGAGCACGACGTCGAAATTGCCGCTGCGCATCGCGTCAAACCATGGCCCGGTCGGGACCACACGCTGCGTCGCATGAAGGCCGATCTTGCTCCATTCGTCGATCAGCCAGGTCCCGACATATTTGTAGGGCTGGTCGACATTCCGGTTCAGCAATTCAAAGCTGAGCCCCTCCGCGCCGGCCTCCTTCAATAGACGTTTGGCCTCGGCGCGCGCCTTTTCGATATCGGGCCCGAACCCCGCGATCGTCTGCAGCTCCTCTTTGGTCGCCGCCAGTGGCGAGCCCGGGAACACGATCCCGCCGACCGTGTGTACATTGGCAATCTTGGCCAGCGCCGGCGCGCCGTGCCATTGGTCGACCGCAAGCAGCAGCGCACGGCGCACACGGACATCGTCGAACGGTTTTTTCTGGTGGTTGGGCGTTACCAGATTACCGCAGTTCCAATCGCTTTCCTGCACTATGAGCTTGTCGCCGAGATCCTTGACGAGCTGATCGCGGGCGGCAGGCGGCAGACCACGGAACTCCATCGCTCCGCGGTCGGCGCGGATTGCATCGACTCGGACCGCCTGCTTGTCCGCATAGATCCCGGTAAAGCCATCAAGATAGGGCAAACCTTTGTGGTAGTAGTCGGGGTTGCGAACGCCTTTGATCGCCTGGCCGATTTGGTATTCGGCAAACTTGAAGGGGCCAGAACCCAAGATGTTCTTCTCGTACCAGTGCGGGTCCTTGTCGAGGATCTCTTTCTTGTAAATCCAGGCATAGGGGTCGGCGAGCGCTGGGAGGAAGGCGCCGGTCGCGAACTTCAGATGGAACACCACAGTCGCCGGATCAGGCGCCTCGACCGTGTCGACCATGACGTAGAAGCTTTCGCGAGCACTAGTGACGCCTTCGGGCGGGTGGATGATCTCGTTCCAGCTCGCCGCCACGTCGTCGGCCGTCAGCGGGATGCCATCGTGGAACTTGACGCCTTGGCGGATCTTGAAGGTGTAGGTCTTGCCGCTATCGGTCGGCTGCGGCATCTGAGTACAGAGGTCGCAGACGAAATCGGTCGTCGACGACGGGTTATCGGGGTTGATCCGGATGAGCACGCTATAAAACGGCGCCGCCGAATGCACGGTTGCGTAAGTCGCCTCGCGGTGGCCGTCAAAGCTCGGCGGCGCGTCGGCTGGGATCATGTAATTCAAGATCCCGCCATGCTTGGGCTCCTCGTCCGCCATTGCCGATATCGCAAAGAACACTGCCGCCACGAGCGTCGTCCCGGCGAAGGCCGGGACCCACCTCCACCATGGATACCGGCCTTCGCTGGTATGACGAGGCAGCGTTCGCGATCTTATTTGTCGAGCCATACTGTCGCCAAATCCTGGTTGACGTAATGGCTGGGGCCGATCTTCCAGCCTTTGACATAGGAGCGGTACGGCACGGTCCGCTGCCACCACAGCAGATAAATCGCATGCGCCTGCTCGTCGAGCACGTATTTATTGAACTCGAGCAAATCGGCGTGCTGCTTGGTCTTGTCGAGCTCGCGCAGTTGCCTGTCGTACATCTCGATTTCCTTCGGATCGTCAAACTGCCCGTAGTTCGAGTTGGACACCGAATGCGGCAGGTATTTGCCGACATCGGCGAGCGGATTGACGACGTTCTGGCAGTTGCCCTCGGTAGTGACATCGAAATTGCCGCCGCGCATCGCGTCAAACCACGGCCCGGTTGGCAACACCCGCTGGGTGACGTGCAGTCCGATCTTGCTCCACTGATCGACGACCCAGATTCCATAGTATTTATAGGGTTGATCGACGTTGCGGTTCAGGAGCTCGAAGCTGAGTCCTTCAGCGCCCGCTTCCTTTAGGAGCCGTCTCGCCTCCGCCCGCGACTTTTCGATGTCGAGCCAATAGCCGGCGATCTGCTGCAGCTCTTCTTTGGTGGGGGCGAGCGGCGAGTCTGGGAAGGTCAGGCCGCCGACGGTGTGCACGATCGCGATCTTGGACAGCTCCGGTGCGCTGCCCCAGCGATCGATGGCCAAGGTCAGGGCGCGTCGTACGCGGACGTCGTCAAACGGCTTGCGGCTGTGGTTCGGGGTTATCACCCCGCCACAGTTCCAGTCGCTGGTCTGGACGGTAATCTTGTCGCCGAGCGCCTTTTTCAGCTCGTCGACGGTGGCTGGCGGGAGACCGCGAAATTCGATTGCGGCGCGGTCGGCGCGGATCGCCTCGACCCGGACCGCCTGCTTATCGGCATAAATGCCAGCAAAGCCGTCAAGATAAGGCAGGCCTTTACGGAAGTAGTCGGGGTTGCGCTCTCCCTTGATCGATTGGCCAGTATCGTAGCTTGCAAATTTGAACGGGCCGGAGCCGAGAATGTTCTTCTCATACCAGTGCGGGTCCTTATCGAGGACCGCCTTTTTGTAGATCCAGGCATAGGGGTCGGCCAGTGCCGGCAGAAACGCATCGGTGGCGAACTTTAGATGAAAGACCACGGTCGTCGGGTCGGTGGCCTCGACCTTGTCCACCATGACGAAGTTACTCTGCCGGGCGCTCATGACGCCGTTTGGTGGAAAGATGATCTCGCTCCAACTCGCGGCGACATCCTCCGCTGTCAATGGCGAGCCGTCGGTGAATTTGACGCCCTCGCGGATCTTGAACGTGTAAGTCTTGCCGTTGTCGGTCGGCTTCGGCATCGCCGTACACAGATCGCAGACGAGATCGTCGGTCTTGCCCGGATCGTAGGGATTGGCGCGGATCAAGACGCTGTAGAAGGGTGCGGCCGAGTGGATCGTCGCGTAGGTTTCTTCGCGGTGCGCATCGAAGCTCGGCGGCGCGTCTGCCGGGATCATATAGGTCAATATGCCGCCGCGCTTCGGTTCCTCATCCGCGGCGGCCGGCACAGAAAGCGCGACCCCGAAGATCGCCGCCATCGCCAGTATTTTAAAATCCACACTTGCCTCCAAATTACTTGTCGAGCCAGATTTGGGCCAAATCCTGATTGATGAAGTGGGTCGGGGCGATCCTGAAGCCTTTCACATAGGAGCGGTACGGCACGATCCGGTGCCACCACAGGACCCAAATCATATGGGCCTGGTCGTCCAGCACGTATTTTTCGAACTGCCGCATCTGCTCGCGCTGCCGGGCGGGATCGGTTTCGCGCAGCATCTCCTCATAAAGTGCCACCTCCTGCGGGTCATCGTAATTGCCATAATTCTCGCTGTCGACGGTGGCGGGCAGCGCCTTTTGAATATCGAGCAGCGGGTTCACCATACCGTGTCCCGGGGCTTCGAGAACGACATCGAAATCGCCGTTGCGCATTGCCTCGAACCAGGGTCCGGTCGGGACCACGCGCTGCTTTACCTGCAATCCGATCTTGCTCCATTCGTCGATTAGCCAGGTCGCGACATATTTGAACGGCTGGTCGACATTGCGGTTGAGCAGCTCAAAGGAGAGCCCTTCGGCTCCAGCCTCCTTCAATAATCGACGCGCTTCCGCCCGCGACTTGTCGATATCGGACCAGAACCCGGCGACCTGCTCCAGCTCCTCTTTGGTCGCCGCCAATGGCGAGCCGGGGAATACGATGCCGCCGACAGTCTTGACGATCGCGATTTTCGATATTGCCGGCGCGCCGTGCCAGCGATCGATTGCCAGCGTCAATGCCCGGCGGACGCGCGGGTCGTCGAAGGGTTTTCGCTTGTGATTTGGGGTAACGCCGCTGGCGACGTTCCAATCGCTCTCTTGCACCGTAATATTGTTGCCGAGCGCCTTGACCAGTTCGTCGCGCGCCGCGGGCGGCATGCTGCGGAATTCGATCGCGGCGCGGTCGCTGCGGATTGCCTCGACCCGGACCGCCTGCTTGTCGGCATAAATCCCGGTGAAGCCGTCGAGGTAGGGCAGTCCTTTATGGTAGTAATCGGGGTTCTTCTCGCCTCTAATCGACTGGCCAACCTGATAGTCGACGAATTTGAACGGGCCCGAGCCGAGAATGTTCTTCTCGTACCAGCGCGGGTCCTTGTCGAGGATCGCTTTCTTGTAGATAAAATTGAAGGGGTCGGCGAGCGCCGGCAGAAACGCACTGGTCGCGAATTTCAGATGAAAGACAACGGTCGTCGGATCGGGTGCCTCGACCTTGTCGACCATCAGGTAATTGCTGGAGCGTGCGCTCAATAAGCCATTGGCAGGGAAAATAATCTTGTCATAGCTCGCGGCAATGTCGGCGGAAGTCAGCTGAGATCCGTCATGGAATTTGACGTCGCGGCGGATCTTGAATGCGTAGGTCTTGCCGTCATCGGTCGGCTGCGGGATCTCGGTGCAGAGATCGCAGACGAAATCGGTCGTGTCCGACGGGTTTTCCGGGCTGACTCGGATCAGCACGCTGTAGAACGGCGCAACCGAATGTACTGTCGCATAGGTACTCTCGCGGTGACCGTCGAAACTCGGCGGCGCATCGGCCGGGATCATATAAGTCAAGGTACCGCGGTGTTTCGGCTCCTCGTCAGCGACCGCTGTCCAGGCGAATACACTGGCGCCGATGATCGTCGCCAGCACCGCGAATTTTCTCGAACGGCACCACCATTTCGTCACACCGGCGAAGGCCGGTGCCCATTTCAGCCATGGGTCCCGGCCTTCGCCGGTATGACGATGAAATAGAATAGGCACAAACTTATCTCTCCGGCTTATTTGTCGAGCCATACAGTCGCCAGATCCTGGTTGAGATAATGACTGGGGCTGATCTTCCAGCCCTTCACATAAGACCGGTACGGCACGGTTCGGTACCACCACAGCAAAAAGATCTCGTGGGCCTGGTTCTCGAGCACGTGTTTCTCGAAATCGCGCATCAATGTACGCTGCTTCGTAAAATCGGTCTCATGCAGCATCTTGTCGTAGAGCGCCAGTTCCTGCTGATCTTCGAACTGCCCGTAATTTGCGGCGTAGTTCGGCAAATATCGCTGCACATCGAGTAGCGGGTTGACGACGCTCTGGCAGTTGCCGGCCAGGACGACATCGAAATTGCCCTGCCGCATTGCTTCGAACCAGGGACCCGTCGGCACGACGCGCTGTGTGACATGCAGGCCGATCTTGCTCCATTCGTCGATCACCCAGGTGGCGTTGTACTTGTAGGGCTGGTCGATATTGCGGTTCAAAAGCTCAAAGCTGAGCCCCTCCGCTCCCGCCTCCTTCAAGAGACGCCTTGCTTCCACCCGCGATTTCTCGATATCGGGCGCAAACCCCGCCAAGTCCTCCAGTTCTTCCTTGTCCGCCGCCAGTGGCGAACCAGGGAAGACGATGCCGCCGACGGTGTGCACATTGGCGATCTTGGCGAGCTGCGGCGCTCCACGCCACCGGTCGATCGCCAAAGTCAGCGCGCGGCGCACCCGGGCATCGTCAAACGGTTTTTTCTTATGATTGGGCTCAATAAAGCTGCCGCAGTTCCAGTCGCTAGTCTGCACGGTGACCTTGTCCCCGAGTGCATTCACGAGCTCGTCACGCACCGCGGGCGGAAAGCCGCGAAATTCGATCGCGGCACGGTCGGCGCGGATCGCGTCGACCCGCACCGCCTGTTTATCGGCATAGATCCCGGTGAAGCCTTCGAGATGGGGCAGTCCTTTTTGGTAATAATCGGGGTTTTTCTCGCCCTTAATCGACTGGCCTATCTGGTAATCGACGAATTTGAACGGTCCCGAGCCGAGAATGTTTTTCTCATACCAGCGGGGGTCTCGGTCGAGAATTTCCTTCTTGTAGATCCAGCTATAGGGGTCGGCGAGCGCCGGCAGAAAAGCATTCGTCGCGAATTTCAGATGGAACACCACGGTCGTCGGATCGGGCGCCTCGACCGTATCAACCATTACGTAATGGCTCTCGCGCGGGCTCAGCACACCCTCCGGCGGATGAATGATGTGCCGCCAGCTCGCCTCGACGTCCGCCGCCGTCAGTGGCGAGCCATCGTGCCATTTGACGCCATCACGGATCTTGAAAGTGTATGTCTTGCCGTCAGCGGTGGGCCGCGGCATTTCTGTGCACAGATCGCACACGAAATCGGTCGTCGAGGACGGGTTGTTCGGGTCGACGCGGATCAAGACGCTGTAGAACGGCGCTGCCGAGTGAATTGTCGCAAATGTCGTTTCGCGATGCGCATCAAAACTCGGCGGCGCATCGGCCGGGATCACGTAGTTGAGAGTGCCCCCTTGTTTCGGGGTTTCCTCCGCCGTGGCGGCAAAAGCCGCCCCAATCAGGAGGGCGCCAAGGCACCCCGCCCGTGTCGCTGATTTCGCCTGCATTGGAATCCTCCCAGTGAAGCATCCTGTTCATTCCACTCTTTGTCATTTATCGAGCCAGACCGTTGCGAGGTCCTGGTTGAGGTAATGGCTTGGACTGATCTTCCAGCCTTTCACATAAGAACGGTACGGAATGATCCGGTTCCACCACACTACCCAGATCTGGTGTGCCTGATCATCGACCACATATTTCTCGAATTGGCGCATCAAGGCGCGCTGCTTGTCGAAATCGGTTTCGCGCAGCATTTTCTTGTAAAGCGCCAATTCGTCCGGGTCGTCGTAATAACCGTAAGCCCCGCTGAAGTTCGGCAGATACGTCTGCACGTCGAGCAATGGGTTGGGCACGCCGCGGCAATTGGCGATAGACGCGACCTCGAAATTGCCGGTGCGCAGCGCCTCCAGTTCCGGGCCAGTGGGCATGACCCTCTGCGTGACATGCAGCCCGATCTTGCTCCATTCGTCGACGAGCCAAGTGCCGACATATTTATAGGGCTGGTCGACAGTGCGGTTCAAAAGCTCGAAGGAAAGCCCTTCGGCACCGGCCTCCTTTAACAGCCGTTTCGCTTCCGCCCGCGACTTCTCGATGTCGGGCCAGAACCCGGCGATCTGCTGCAGCTCTTCTTTGCTTGCGGCCAGCGGCGAGGCGGGGAACACGATGCCGCCGACAGTGCGCACATTGGCGATCTTCGACAATGCCGGCGCGCCGTGCCACCGATCGATCGCCAAGGTCAGCGCACGGCGGACGCGGGGATCGTCGAACGGCTTTTTCTTGTGGTTCGGGGTGACTAGGCTGCCGCAGTTCCAGTCGCTCTCCTGCACGGTGATGTCGCCGTCGAGCGCCCGCTTGAGTTCGTCACGCGCCGCCGGCGGGAAGCCGCGGAACTCAATCGCCGCCCGGTCAGCGCGTATCGCGTCGAGCCTGACTGCCTGCTTGTCGGCATAGATCGCCTTAAAGCCGTCGAGATAAGGCAGCCCTTTGCGATAATAATCGGGGTTGCGCACACCGCTGATCGACTGCCCAGTCTCGAATTCGGCGAATTTGAACGGCCCCGAGCCTTCAATGTTCTTCTCGTACCAGCGTGGATCCTTATCGAGGATCTCCTTCTGGTAGATGAAGGCGAACGGATCGGCGAGCGCCGGGAGAAACGCGTCAGTCGCGAATTTGAGATGGAAGGAGACAGTCGAGGGATCCGGGGCCTCCACTGTATCGACCATCTCGTACCAGCTCTCGCGCGGGCTCAGCACGCCTTTCGGCGGATGAATGATCATCTGCCAACTGGTCGCGACATCGGCGGCGCTCAGCGGCGAGCCGTCGTGGAATTTGACGCCGTCGCGGATCTTGAAGGTGTAGGTCTTGCCGTTGTCGGTCGGCTTCGGCATCGCGGTGCACAGATCGCACACGAAATCGGTCGTCGAGGACGGGTTCTCGGGATTGACCCGGATCAACACACTGTAAAACGGCGCCGCTGAGTGCAGGGTCGCGAAGGTTTGCTCGCGGTGGCCGTCGAAACTCGGCGGCGCATCGGCCGGGATCGTGAAGGTCAATACCCCGCCGCGCTTCGCCGGCGCCTCCTCCTCGGCGGGGCCGGCCGCGAATGCGGCCGTTGCGAGAGCCAGAACACCGGCACCCGTTACTAGCCACGATGAGCCAATTTTCATTTTGGTTCTCTTTCCATGCGTTCAGGGTGCAGCAGCGTCGCTTGCGTGGAGGAGCCTTGTTGCCGGCGTTGCGCTCTCGGCCGCGATCTCGTTGCTGCGGAAGCACGCCGCAAAATGCGCTCTGTCTGCCGCCGGTTGCAGCGGCGGCCGCGAGACGGCGCAGGCCTCGACAGCAAAACGGCAGCGCGGCCGGAATGCGCAGCCGATGTCGAGCCGGGTCAGGTCGGGCGGCTGCCCCTCGACCGGGTCGAGTCGCGCCTGGCGCGGCCGATCGAGCCGCGGCACCGAACGCAGCAGCGCCATCGTGTAGGGATGACGCGGGTCGTGGTAGATGGCGGCGGCGGGGCCGCTCTCGACGATGCGCCCGGCATACATGACATTGACGCGATTGGCGTAGCGCGCCACGACGCCGAGGTTGTGGGTGATGATGATCAGCGCCACATCGAGCCGGCGTGTCAGCTGCTTCATCAATTCGAGGATCTGCGCCTGGATGGTGACGTCGAGGGCCGTCGTCGGCTCGTCGGCGATGATCATCTTCGGGTCGCAAGCCAGCGCGATCGCAATCATGATGCGCTGGCGCATGCCGCCCGAGAGCTGATGCGGGTATTGCTTGAGGCGCCGGGCGGGATCGGCGATGCCGACTAGCCCCAAGAGTTCGATCGCGCGTTTCTGCGCGGCGGCGCGGTCAGCGCCGCGATGCTGTTCGAGGGTCTCGGTAATCTGGCGTCCGATCGTCAGGACCGGGTTCAGCGAGGTCATCGGCTCCTGGAAAATCATGCCGATTTCGCCACCCCGGACATGGCGGATCTCTTCATCCGAGAGCCGCAGCAGGTCACGACCGGCAAACATGATCGCGCCTTGCGTGATGCGCCCGGGCGGATCCGGAATCAGGCGGAGGATCGACAGAGCTCCGGCCGTCTTGCCCGACCCGCTCTCGCCGACGATCGCAACCGTCTCGCCGCGCTCGACGGTATACGAGATGCCGTCGACCGCGGGCACGACACCCGCGCCGGTGCGGAACTCGGTGTTCAGATCTCTGACTTCTAGGAGTGGCGGCAAAACACCCGCTCCGTTCCTCCCATCCACGCCGTTTAGCCCTTATTCTTTGTGGGTAGGTGGTGTGGTATCGACCCCGGCAGGGGCTGTCAACTGTGGCCCCGTCGGCTGGGCGTCGGAGCGCGCGCTTCACGCCTTCGCCCCGTACGGTTAAGATCCTCCCGCGTCAACGTCATCAAGGATGAGGAGGACCATTTCATGGCGATCTCGATGTATCACGCCTCCGTGCCCGTATTCCTGCAATTGCTCGGCGGGCTCAAGGGCGTTATCGAAAAAGCCGAGGCGCATGCCACCGCACATAAGTGGGAAGAACCCGCTGTACTTAATCTACGGCTCTATCCCGACATGTTCACCCTTGCTCGCCAGGTGCGGCAGGCGAGCGAGCACGCCTTTGGCGCCGGCCGGGCCGCCGGCGTCGCGGTGCCCGAACTCCCCCCGATCGATAATAGCTGGGCGGAGATGAAAGCCCGGATCGACAAGACGATCGATTTCTTGAAGGGCCTGAAGGCCGACCAGCTCGACGGCAGAGAGGACGCGCAGGTCACGATCACCCAGGGCGGCCAGCCGCGCAATTTCCGCGCCCAGAACTACCTCTATCACCTCGCAATGCCGAATTTCTATTTCCACACGACGACGGCGTATAATATCCTCCGTAGCCTCGGCATCGAGCTCGGCAAGCGCGACTTTATGGGCCAGATGCCGTCTTAAGGTCCCATCCTCTATCTCTGTCGTTACTCCCTCTCCCCGCCCGTGGGGAGAGGGCGGGGGTGCGGGGCGAGCAGGTCAAACGCAGAGGCGACCAACGTCACATCGGCGTTCTTCCAGCCGTATCGGGACCGCTCCAGCAGTTGTCTCTCCTTTGGTTGAGGTCCGAGCGTGGAGCGGCGTCAATTCGATAGGTTTGCCGATGAATATATGGCGCTGCACGCGCGCAATATAGCCGTTACCGGTGAACCGCCGGAGTATTTTCATGAATATAAGATACGCTATTTGCAAAAAATATTGGATGACAAAGGGTATCCGTCCGGAAATTTGAGGATTCTCGATTTCGGAACGGGCGTCGGCAATTCAGTGCCGTTCTTCCGAAAATATTTCCGCGACTGCGAGCTTGTCTGCACCGATGTATCCGAACGAAGCCTCGAAGTGGCAAGGCGCCGTTTCGGAAACTGCGCCTCGTATGTTCTGTTTGAAGGTCAGACGTTACCGTTTCGCTCGAAAAGCTTTGATTTGGCATTCACGGCCTGCGTATTTCATCATATTCCGGCGGTCGAGCATGTTGGGTTGTTGCACGAGATCCACCGGGTGCTAGTACCGGGTGGGCATCTCTTTTTGTATGAGCACAATCCGCTCAATCCCCTCACCGTGCGGGCGGTTCGCACATGCGAGTTCGATGATGATGCGATCCTGATACGCTCCTCAGTCATGCGTGAACGGCTTCGTCGCGCGGGCTATTCTCGCACGTCAGTTCGTTATTGCGTATTTTTTCCAAAATTCTTGCGATCACTGCGCATTCTCGAACCGTGGTTAGCGTCCGTTGCAATAGGTGCGCAATATTGCGTAGTCGGTACGGTCACAGATCAAGGCTAACGGAACAGCCTAGCCAAATAGACGAGCGGTTTACTCTATGCAGCTGCTTGATCCACCGCATTTTGACCGCCTTCGACGGCGGTGTCCGGGTTGACTGCCCGAGGCGACGTATAGACGGTGTCTATGACGAAAAGCGGACGCTGCTTCGACTGCATGTAGAGCCTGCCGAGGTATTCGCCCAGGATCCCGAGGACGAGCAGCTGCACGCTGCTCACGGTCAGTACCATGGTCGACAGGCTGGTCCACCCTTCCACGGTTTGTCCGAGCGCCCAGCTGCCAAGCGTATAGACGAGCATCACCAAGCTGATCGCCCCCATGAGCAACCCAAGAATCGAAGCAACCCGCAGCGGACCGATGGAAAAGCCGGTGATAGCGTCGAGTGCGAAACGCACCATCTTCAAGAGCGGGTATTTTGTCTTCCCGGCAAAACGGGGATCGCGATCGTAGGGGAGCGGGACTTGCTTCAGACCGATCCAGCTGACCATGCCGCGGACGAAGCGTGATTGTTCGGGCATTGAATTGAGGATATCGAGCGACCGGCGGCTCATCAGGCGAAAATCGCCGGTATCCGCCGGGATATCGACAGCGCTCAGGCGTTGCAGCAGGCGATAAAACAATTTGGCAGTCAATGTCTTGAAGATGGTCTCGCCCTGCCGGTGCCGACGCTGACCGTAGACGACGTCCGCACCCTCGTCCATCAGGCTCGTCATCTGTTGCAGAAGCTCGGGCGGGTCCTGCAGGTCGGCATCGATGATGAGAATGCGCTGACCACGGGCAAAATTAAGCCCGGCGGTCAAGGCGAACTGATGCCCATGATTCCGCGACAAGTTGACGACGACGAGGTGAGGGTCCGCATCCGCAAGCTGGCACATCAGTGGCCAAGTGCCATCGTGCGAACCGTCATTGACGAGGATGACTTCGTAATTGCCGATTTTTTGGCAGCTTGCGGTGAGGCGGCGATGAAGCTCAAACAGCCCTTCTGCTTCATTGAAGCATGGGACAACCACGGAAAGGTCGCGAATATTGGATTTGTCGTCGTCGGCTTTCGCAAACAGTTTAGCCGTGTGCGCCGAGAAACCGGGTTGCCACGAATCGGCTTCTTTCACCTGCGCAGACGCAAACATTCCCCCGCCATCTGAACGACTTCCCTCCGTCCATCGTTCGGATAACCCGCGCACGTCATCCCCACCACGACGCGACGCCCACTCGGCATCTGGGCTCACGGGGAATCGCGCATTCGGGATATTCGCGGTTGCCAACACTAATACCGAACGGGACGGTCGGGGCTCCGCTGAAGTATCCGTTCCGCCAGCGGGCTCGTCATTAGCACACCCGGCACCTCAGAAAATTTGGTTAACAACAAGTATACGTCAGGTGGCTAGTTCGGGACACCCCCTCTAACGGGCTAGCGGCAGTAGCGGATCCTCGTCACTCCTTGGAACGGAGCATCTCAATGAGCGGAAGTGTTGTCTGAGCTGAACGCGCCTCCCGTTGGTCCGGGCGGCGCTCGCGGCCCGTACCGGCACACAGATTCAGTGTTTGGGCTTACTAAGCCAAGTACCTAAAATTATTCGTTTTTCATTTAGCGGTCAGCGGCGCGTCTCGAAGTGTATCGATGGGTGGGGCCGATCCTTCGACGCGGGAGTTGCCAGCGGCATGAACCGCACCAATACTCGCTCGCCACTCCCAATTTCATAAAGTTGACATACCCAATCCCGTCCTGACTTTGATGTTGGTGAATTTCGACGGCGCCTTGGTCGACATCATGATCGTGCGGCGGGCGAACATGCCCCCCGGCGGGTGTTGCGCTCAGCGATGAGGGCTCCGGCCTCGCCGCGCGGCACAAAGCCGAGATCCTCGAGGCCGTAGATCGGCAGATGCGCAAAGCCTGCCCCTGCCAGCGAACAGGGGGCGTCGTAGATCATCTGATGGTCGACGATCGGCCCCCGTTTGCTGCCAGGGGCAAGCCCTGCGGGAAATCACGGGCGCCCTCGCCTCAGCCGCCCATTGGTGCCGCGAGCAGAAGCCCGCGCTCCACGCGATAGCGATCGGCGGCCCCCGGCGCGCCCGAGGCATCGGCGAGCGCTACATAGGTGTCCGGCCTCAGGAGATAGAGCGCGTCGCGCGCGAAGCCTGCCGCCTCATGCTGCGGCTCCCAAGCGAACACATGCAGCTCGACATTGTGATCGGCGCACCATTTGGCAAGCAGGGGCTTCGCTGTGCCATAGACATGGACTTGCCAGATCGTCTTCGAGAGGGGGGCGAAATTATCCCCACCCTCGCTCCGCACCCACGGAAGCCGATCGCCGCCATGCACGTGGCCGGCGGAGCCGACGCTGAATGGCGTCCCGCGATAATTGAGGGTGATCTGGGAGACCGTGCGGAAGAGGTACTCGCGAACGGGCTCCAGCGCGATGACCCTCGGAAAAATTGCCGGTACAATGCGCGTGCGCACGATATCGGCGATCCGTCCTTCGGCGGTGGCAAAGCTGAAGACGCGATCGGTCGTCGCCACCAGCCGCTTGGCAAAGCTAATGCGCTCGGCCTCGTAGGAGTCCAGCAGGCTGTCTGGCGCACGGCCGGCCAGCACGGCTGCCAGTTTCCAGGCCAGATTGATGGCGTCGCCTATTCCGGTGTTCATGCCCTGGCCGCCGGCAGGGCTATGGATATGTGCGGCGTCGCCGAGCAGAAAAGCGCGGCCCTTACGGAAGTGCTCCGTCACCCGATGATGGATGTGGTAGGTCGAGAACCAATTCACCTTGTTGACCTGGACCTTGAGGTTATCGATCGCCCGGCTGCTGACGTCTTCGAATTTGAGCGTCTCGGCATGGTCGGCGCGCTCGTCGCGCACAGTTCCGATGAGACGAGCCCGGCCTGCGCCGGCCAAGGGGAAGACGGCAAGAAAGTCGGCTTCGTCGAGGTCGGCATGCAGTTCGCCGTCGATCGAGGGACCTGCCGCCTCGACGTCGGCGACGTAGAAGACCTGACGATAGGTTCCGCCGGAAAAGCCTGTGCCGAGAGCCTCGCGCACCAGCGAGCGCGCGCCGTCGCAGCCGGCGATGTAGGTTGCCGCGCAGTCCTCCTCGTGGCCGTCGGGGCCGCAGAGGCGGGCGATGACGCGACCGCCCTCGTCAGTAAAGCGAATCAGCTCGGTTCGTCGCTCGACCGCCACGCCGAGCTTCTCCAACCGCTCGATCAACAGCCGCTCGTGCTGGTCCTGCGGGAAAATTTCCAAGAACGGGTAGGCGGTCAGATCCTCGCCAATGGTCTCAAAGGCGAGCCGCGCTGCCGGTTCGCCCTTCACCCACAGATTAACCGCGGGGACCTTGTGGCCATGCTCCACCACGAAGTCGGCAAGGTCGAGTTGCCGGTAGAGTTCGAGGGTGCGCGCTTGAACCGCCAGGGCACGCGAAGTGGTGCCGGGTTCCGCCGTCTTGTCGACGATGCGTACTTTGACGCCGAGCTTGGTGAGCCAGAGCGCCAAGATGAGCCCAGTCGGGCCGGCGCCGATAATCAGAACGTCACTGTGGATCATGTCATTCTCCGCTTCAAATCGCCTGGTCTCGCGCGACTGCCGTCTCCTGCAGTTGGGTGCGCAGCCAGGCCGCGACGCACCTTGCCGGCGGGCCGATCGGTGAGTGCGTCTGTGTCTTCATTGCGCTGTTAAAGGCGATAACGTCGCCAGGCGGATATCCGCTTCATTCTAGGGACGGTAAGCCCATCCCGTGCTGACCGGACAATCGCCTAAGGCGGCTCGTTCGACATGATGATCGTGCCGCTGGCGGCGAACATGCCGCCGACACCATGGCAGACCGAGATCTCGGCGCCGGGAATTTGCGCCGGGGCGGTGCCGCGCATCTGGCGCACGCTCTCCTGCAAGGCGTACATGCCGTAGGAGAGGCCGCCGCCATTGGTGTTGAGCGGCAACTTGCCGCCGGGGGCGGTGTTGCGCTCGGCGATGAAACGGCCGGCCTCGCCGTGCGGCACAAAACCCAGATCCTCGAGGCCGTAGATCGGCAGATGCGCGAAGGCGTCGTAGATCATCAGATGGTCGACGTCCTTGTGCGTGATGCCGGCCTCGGCGGTGGGGCCGGCGATCCGGAACGCGCGCGAGGAGGTAAAATCCTCCATTTGGCTGACCATTGGCGTCTCGACACTCTCGCCGGTGCCGAGCAGGTAGACCGGCTTCCGCGGGAAGTCGCGGGCGCGCTCGGCCGCGGTCAGGATCAACGCGCCGCCGCCATCGGTCAGGAGGCAGGTTGCAATAGCCGGAACGTGCTCTGCCGCGGAAAACCGGGCCTAGGTGAAAAACGCTCCGTTTCGCTCGCGCCCCAACACTGAAATCAGGTTCCGTGCGGGGTTGGGCGCTTCCGACTCGAACGCAAAACCTTGCTGCTGAGAGGACCACTTCACCGTAGCTTCGGTTTCGAGAAACGAGCCTTCGAATTGCTGCGAAGCGTTCCGAATCTGCGCCGCCTCTAGCACCCCATTCCACTTCACTTCAAACGAGACAGTAGCTCGCACTGGGAAGACGGGCGGGATTTCGGGATATGGGAATCCGAGATCGCCGGGAAGCCCAAGCCCATAGGTGAGCGAATTAGCTATATCGTGGTCGTCAAAGACTTCCAGGTCAGACACCCGCAGAGTGGCCCGCCCCTTGTGGAAATCAACATCGACGGCATCGTCCGGCACGCGCACCATCCAGAACACTTGATTCCGGTCGATGTGCACATTGTAGTCGTGGATCTGTTGAGTAGGATCGGCCGATCCGACCGGACCGGTATACAAATCAAGTCAGACAAAGCCGAATGTGGCTTCGTGATGTTTACCGTCTGTGCCAATGAACTCGCCCTGACTAAAGCCCATATCCGCCTGGAAGGCGAGTGGTATGCTGGCCCCGGATGTCGTGTCGGTTCCCGTGCCGCCGCCGCGGATATGCGTCAATCCCACGAAGCCTTTAAAATCCGTGATCTGCGACGGATCGCTAAGGTTGGCCAGCGGAAGGGCGGGATTGAGCGGATTGTGGTGGATGAAAATTGCGAAAGGAGAGAACGGCGCCACGCCCCCGGGGATCGGGTTCGGCTGGCCCTCGTCGTCCTCATCAGCACGGGCGGTCGTTGGACGCAGGAAACCTCCCCCCGCCAGAGCGCCCATAGTCGCCATTCGCTCGAAGAACGCACGTCGCGACCCCCGGGACGATGAACACACGTACGGTTCATACCTATCCTCCCTAAAGATTTTTATTTGAGCAGAAAGCGTCGCACAACGGTTACTAAATTTCAATCGAAAAGTTGGGCACGGAAGGAGTTGCTTGTTTTCTGAGTTAATTTCAACAACCTAGAGAGGTTTTTTAAGATTAGGCTGCCAGGCGCCACTCAAGGTTCCTCGTTCGACATGATGATCGTGAGGGAGCGGCGAACATGCCGCCGACGCCGTGGCAGACGGAGATCCAGACGCCGGGGATTTGGGCGGGGGCGGTGCCGCGCATTTGGCGCACGCTCTCCTGCAGTGCGTACATGCCGTACATGCCGGAATGCATGTACGAGAGGCCGCCGCCATTGGTGTTGAGCGGGATCCCCGGGCGGGCCGTACCAGGGACGCCGGGGGCGGTGTTGCGCTCGGCGATGAAGGCGCCGGCCTCGCCACGCGGCACAAAGCCCAAATCTTCGAGGCCGCAGATCGGTAGATGCGCGAAGGCGTCGTAGATCATCAGGTGGTCGACGTCATTGTGGGTGATGCCGGCCTCGGCAAAGGCTTTGGGGCCGGCGACGCGGAACGCGCGGGAGGAGGTGAAATCCGCCATCTGGCTGACCATCGGCGTCTCGACACTCTCGCCGGTGCCGATGAGGTAGACCGGCTTTTGCGGGAAGTCGCGGGCGCGCTCGGCCGCAACCAGGATCAACGCGCCGCCGCCATCGGTCACCAGGCAACACTGCAATAAACGGAACGGGTAGGCGATCATCCGCGAATTGAGGACGTCCTCGACGGTGATCGGCGCTTTGAACGTGGCGCGCGGGTTCTTCACCGCCCATTCGCGCTGCACGACCGAGACCATCGCCAGTTGCTCGGACCGGCTCTCATCACTACCTAATCGCAAAATCTGTTCACGGTCGGGAACATGCCTATCTTTGACCTCTACTCGAAGCGCAGGAAGCGAGCTGCCCAAGTGGGCCAACCCGAAATTTACTGCTACGAGCCTATTCCAGTCCCCTTCAGGATCAAAGTCGTCCATATCCTGCGGGGAGCCATCGGCATCCCTGAGCAGTACGGTCCTCCCGACCCGGCGCATGCTTGGAAACTAGTTCACGACATTATTACACGCGAGAAGGGTGTGTTTACGCTTGGCGAATATGGAAACTACGATAAGTGCTGCTGTGACTGGTTTCTAAGTACCGCAAATACTGACGATGCCCTCGATTTTATTGAAGTGTCTTTTAGAGTGGTGGACAAGTGCATAGGCCCATTGAACCAATGGGAAATGGAGAGCCAGGGCATTGGACTGGGGAGCGCAGACGCCATCGAAGAACTGAACGGTCGATTTCGTGAGGAAGGCCTGGGGTACCAGTATGAAAACGCGGAGCTAATGCGTGTATATAATCAATTCGTCCACGCAGAGATTGTGAAGCCCGCATTGGTACACCTGACCGGCAAGCCTTTTGAGAAAGCCGATGAGGAGTTTATGGTCGCACACGAGCACTACCGACACGGGGACCTCAAGGAGTGCGTGGTTGCCGCACTACGCGCATGTGAGAGCGCGCTCAAAGCTGTCTGCACGGTAATGGGTTGGACATTCAAACCAGGAGATCGGGCGAGTGATCTGATTAAGCTAGTCCGGGCTAAGGGACTGTTCCCAGATTATCTCGGGAATGGGTTCGACAGTTACATAGCCATGCTCAAGACGGGGTTACCCGAGATACGGAACAATGCCGGTGGCCACGGAGAGGGACCAGCGACGACGCCAGTGCCGGAATACATTGCAGGCTTGGCTCTCCATATGACAGCGGCCTACATCGTGTTTTTGGGCGAGGCACTAAAAGGTACGAAACGGCGGGGCAGGAGATCTGCGTCGGCCTGATCCGGCTACGGCTCAAGCGGGAAGGTAGATTACCGCTGACGGTCTTTGGAGCGATTACGGCTATCACCGTCCAAACGATCGCCGAGCAATCGGTGGCTCTGGCGATCGACCCGATCACCTCGAACCAGCTTATACCGGCTCATTCGACATGATGATTGTGCCGGAGGCGGCGAACATGCCGCCGACGCCGTGGCAGACCGAGATCTTGGCGCCGGGGATCTGGGCGGGGGCGATGCCGCGCATCTGGCGCACGCTCTCCTGCAAAGCATACATGCCGTACATTCCGGAATGCATGTAGGAAAGGCCGCCGCCATTGGTGTTGAGCGGTAATTTGCCGCCGGGGGCGGTGTTGCGCTCGGCGATAAAGGCTCCGGCTTCGCCGCGAGGCACAAAGCCGAGATCTTCGAGGCCGTAGATCGGCAGATGCGCAAAGGCGTCGTAGATCATCAGGTGGTCGACGTCCTTGTGCGTGATGCCGGCCTCGGCAAAGGCCTTGGCGCCGGCGACGCGGAAGGCGCGCGAGGAGGTGAAATCCTCCATTTGGCTGACCATAGGCGTCTCGACGCTCTCGCCGGTGCCGAGCAGGTAGACCGGCTTTTGCGGGAAGTCGCGGGCGCGCTCGGCGGCGACCAGGATCAGCGCGCCGCCGCCATCGGTCACCAGGCAGCACTGCAATAAGCGGAACGGGTAGGCGATCATGCGCGAATTCAGCACATCCTCGACGGTGATCGGCGTCTTGAAGATGGCGCGCGGGTTCTTGGCCGCCCATTCGCGCTGCACGACCGAGACCATCGCCAGCGTCTCGTGCGAGAGCCCGTAGGTCTTCATATAGCGCAATACCGGGATCGTGAACAAAGTCGGCGGTCCCATTGGCCCATAGGGCTGCTCGAACTGGCCGGCAAGGCTCGTCGGCGCCACGACATTGCGGGTGCGCCCGACACCAGAGCGGCCGCTCTCGCCATGCGTGATCAAGACCGTCTCGCAGAGGCCCGAGGCGATGGCCGCGGCGGCATGGCGGACATGGATCATGAACGAGCAGCCGCCGACCGCGGTGCCGTCGACCCATTTCGGCGTCAGGCCCAGATAATGCGCGACCGTCACCGGCGTCTCGCCGGCGGTCGCCACACCGTCGATGTCGGCGGGTTTGAGCCCGGCATCGGCCATCGCATTGAGCGCCGCGTCGGCATGCAATTGGATCTGCGACATGTCGGGGATGACGCCGAGCTGCGTCGTCTCGGCGGCGCCGACGATGGCGATCGATTTCGGCTTCATCGGCTCACCTCCCGGCCGGACGGAAGAGGGGGAGGGTGATCTCGTCGTCGAGCTTCTCGAAGGCGACCTCGACCGGCATGTCGAGTTCCAATGCCTCGGGGGTCTGTGGGCATTCAACGATGTTGGTCATCATGCGCGGTCCCTCGTCGAGCTCGACGACGGCGATCGCATAGGGCGGCGTGAAACCCGGCACCGGCCGGTGGTGGATCACATAGGAGTAGAGCCGGCCCTTGCCGCTGGCAGCGAACACGCTGACATCGCGCGCGGTGCAAGCCGGGCAGAACGGCCGCGGCGGGAAATAGACCTTGCGGCAGGCGTTGCAGCGCTGCAGGCGCAATTCACCGGCCCGCGTGCCCTCCCAGAAATGCTGCGTCTCCGGCGTCGGCTGCGGTCGCGCGCGTCGTGCTTCGGACATTCTCGCCTCTCCATCAGACCATTCGAGAACCGACTTTGACGCCTGCCACGAATTCGAGCAAACGGATTGGCTGAGGCCACCGCTCAGAATTCGACCTTCCAAGGGTTGATCACGGCTAAGCCCGCAGCCTGAAACGGCGTCTCATCACGCGATGCCACGCTGAGGTCACGAGAGGCGGCGATAGCGGCGATTTGAGCGTCGGCCACCGAGATTGCATACCCGTGTCTGTGGGCGCTGACGACAACCGTCGCGTAGGCTTCCGCCGCGGCGATATCGAATGGAATAATGCGGCCCTCGAAGAGGCTCGCGATCTGTTCGCCGAGCATTGTCGCGAGCCCCCTTCGGCGCTTGCCGGCGGGAAGGTTCTCGATCCCCAGCAGCAATTCCGCCAGACTGATCGTCGAGAGATACAAAGTTTCGATGGCCTGAGCGTCGAGCCAATCCTGGACGTACCGATCAGGACGTTGCCTCATCGGCTCCGAGACGACGTTGGTGTCCAGCAGGATCATTCGAGCGTGATCGGCTCCGCCGGGGTCCTGTCTCGCGAGATCTCAAGGTCGAGCCCGCCGAAAGGCTGAGCGAGCGCGGCAAGCGCTGAACCCAGTTTGACCCGCGTGATTGGACGAACGGCCTCGTCGAGGATCGCGCGCACTTCGGCTTCGGTGCTGCGGCCGTGCTGCGCAGCACGAGCCTGTAGCGCCCGATGAGTTTCCGCTGAAAGGTTTCGGACGACGATGGCGGACATGTTCTCCTCTTGAGTGGTGATATCGATATAGACCTTCTGATATCAAGGCCAAAGAACCCAAACTTTGACGCCGGCTGCGAATTCCGGCAAACGGGATGCAGCATCATCGGAGGAGGGCAGGGATGGGCACGAGCATCACCACGCCATTTGCACTGAGAGACCGGTATCATTCGGGTGGCGAGATCGCGATAGTCGACGCTCGCGAGGAAGGCAGCTTTCACAATCGGCATTTGCTGATGGCGTCGTGCCTACCGCTCTCCCGCCTCGAATTGCTCGCCCCGGCGCTGCTGCCACGCCGCTCGGCGCCAATCGTCGTCTGCGATGACGGCGAAGGTCTGGCCGAGCGCGCTGCAGGGCGGCTGATCGCCGGCGGCTACGACGATGTCTCGGTCCTGCAAGGCGGCGTCACGGCATGGGCGGCGGCCGGCTTTCCCGTCTATAGCGGCGTGCACGTGCCGAGCAAGGCCTTCGCCGAAGTCGTCGAACATGACTACGGCACGCCCTGGATCAGTGCCGAGGAGCTCGCCGACCGGCAGAAACGCGGCGAGCAGCTCGCGATCTTCGACAGCCGCTCCTACGAGGAATACCACTCCAACAGTATCCCTGGCGCGATTAGCGTCCCGGGCGCCGAGCTCGTCTATCGCTTCAACGAGCTCGTGCCGTCGCCCGACACGTTTGTCGTCGTCAATTGCGGTGGGCGGACGCGCAGCATCATCGGCGCGCAGTCCTTGATCGACGCCGGCGTGCCGAACCGCGTCGTCTCCTTGAAGGATGGCACGATGGCGTGGCACCTCGCTGGCTTCGAGGTCGTGTCGGGCGCCAATGGGCGTGCACCGGAGGTGTCGGCCGAAGGCACCGCCGCTGCGCGGCAGCGCGCCGATGCCGTCGCCCGGCGCTATGGCGTGCCGATGATTGATCGTGCCACCTTCGTCGAATGGCAGCGCGAAGCCGATCGGCGCACGCTCTATGTGATGGACGTCCGCGATCCGGCCGAGTACCGCGCCGGTCATCTGCCGGGATCGGTGATGGCGCCTGGCGGGCAATTGGTGCAAGAGACCGACAGCTGGCTGGGCGTCTGGGGAGCGCGGGTCGTGCTCGTGGATGATACCGGGGTCAGGGCGCGTATGACCGCGTCCTGGCTGCGCCGCATGGGATGGGATGCCGCCGTGCTCGAGGGCGGCCTCGATGGGCCGTTGGAGCCTGGCACGCCGGCGGCACGCAGCGACATCTTTCCGCTCGCCGGCCCCGAACCGGCGACCCTGCAACCTTCGGAGCTGCACGCGAACCGAGCTGTCGTAGTCGATCTGGCGCTGAGCCGACACTACCGCCAGGGGCACATCCCGGGCGCGTGGTTCGCGATCCGCGCCCGGCTCGTCTCGGCGCTCGAACAGCTGCCGCGCGAGGGCGATCTGGTGCTGACGAGCGAAGACGGCGCGATCGCACGTTTTGCCGCCGCCGAGTTCGGCACCCGGCGGCCGGTCAAGGTGCTCGCGGGCGGAACAGATGCGTGGCAAGCGGCCGGCCTGCCGCTCGAGACCGGCATGGGGCCGCTCGCCAGCGAACCCGACGACGTCTCGGTATCGGCCCGCGACCGGCCGCCAGCGGAACGCGAACATTACATGCGCGAATACCTCGCCTGGGAAGTCGATCTGGTGAACCAGATCGCCCGCGACACCGACTGCCGCTTTCGGTTGCAAGGTTAAGTCAGCCCGCCTCCTTATTCGCGGCGTCGCTGACGGTGCGCAGCAGAGTGAGGAGGGCGCGGTTAAGCGGGGTCGCGATGCCGTGCCGCTCGCCGACAGCGACAATCGCTCCGGTCAAAGCTTCGACCTCGAGCGGCCGTCCGGCGAGACGATCGAAATACATCGACGTCCCGAGTTCGGGGGCATAGGTCAGGAGGGTCGCCATTGTTCGCGCGGCTTCGTCCTCGGCCAAGCGGGCGCCGTCGGCGCGCGCGACCGCAATCGCTTCGTCGAGGACCGCGAGGCAAAGTGCCGCGATATCCTCGCGCCGCAACACCTCTTGCCGCCGCAAAGTCAGCGCCGTGATCGGGTTAGCCGTGGCGTTCATCAGCAGCTTGCGCCACTGCAACGTCGTGAAATCGGCGCTCAGAAGAACCCGCAGCGGCGCGCCTTCGAGGAGCTCTGCAAACGCCCGGCCCGCCGCATCATCCGGCGCCGCGAGATCGTGTTCACCCGCGTGGCTGAGCCGGACACGATAGGCGGCAAGGCGCTCGCCATTGTAATATACGATGGTCGGGACGACGGTCGCGCCGCCGACAAACGGCCCGACCCGACCGGGGTGATCGATCCCGTTCTGCAGCACCGCGATCCGGGTCGAAGGGCTGCACAATCGCGCCAACCACGGGCCGACCGACGGCGTCTCGTGCGCCTTTGTGCACAAGAGCACCCAGTCCACCGGCCTCGCCTCTGCGGGATCTATGAGGGCCCGCAATGGGACGTCGACTGTCCCTTCCGGCCGCTCCAGGACGAGATGATCGAGCGGGCGGCGGGTGCAGGCGATGACATCGTGCCGATTGGCGTCGCACAGAGACGTGGCAACTCCGCCGCCGATACTGCCGAGACCGACTATCGCCACGCTCGAGCGTTCGTTGAGAACAGGCATATTGAGATACTAAGCAATTATTTGACTCAGTCAAATAATTGCTTTCCGCTACTCCCGGCAAGGAGCCCGGGCTGCGGGATTGTTTTTCACGATCGTCCTCCCTAGGCTGAGCGCGGGAGGGAACGAAATATGAGACCTTTAAATGTGATCCTCAGCCTGGCTACGCTAGCTCTTGCCGCAGTGTCGCCCTTGCATGCGGAGGAAGCCGTAAACACCCCCGTCTACATCGTCACTTACTTCGAAGTCGCTCCGACTGCAGCCGCGCAGAGCGCCACGATCGCCCGGCAATATGCCGAGGCGAGCCGCAAGGAGGACGGCAATGCCGGCTTCGAGGTGTTTGAAGAGAGCGCCCGGCCCAACCGGTTCGCTATCCTGGAAATCTGGCGTGACAAGAAGGCTGCCGATGCGCATACCGCGGCGCCGTCGGCAACCGCGTTCCGCGAAAAGCTTCAGCCTTCGATGATCGGCGGGTTCGGGGTCCGGCCCCACAGCGGCCTTTCGATCGCGTCGTCGAAGGGACAGTTTCCCCATGGGGTGATATTTGTCCTCACCCATGTCGATGTTTTCCCGGCCGGGAAAGATCAGGCGGTCGAGCATGTCAAAGCTCAGGCCGATGCCGCTCGCAAGGACAACGGCAATCTGCGTTATGATGTGCTGCAGTGGGATGGGCACCCCAACCATTTCACCCTGGTCGAGGTCTGGCGTGATCGTAAAGCCTTTGATGCGAACGCGATGGCGCCCCACACCAAGCAGTTCCGGGAGAAGGTGACGCCGCTGGAAGGCGCCCTCTACGACGAGCGGCTGTACCAGGTGGTTGGCTGATATTGCGGCTGCGGCGCAGGCCCCTCCCGCTCCCCCGCAAAGCGGCGGAGAGGGGCCTCATTGCCGTGATGGCGTTGTCAATCATGCTGTCGATGCCAGCGGCAGCTGAGGATTCCAGGTCCGTGGTTGAGGCGGAGCATGGCATGGTGGTTTCCGCGCATCGCCTCGCCTCAGAAGTCGCCGTGCGTATCCTCACTGCAGGCGGCAACGCGGTCGACGCCGCAGTCGCGGTCGGCTACGCGCTTGCCGTTGTCGACCCGTGCTGCGGCAATATCGGTGGCGGCGGGTTTATGACGATCCATCTCGCCGATGGACGCGAGACCTTCATCAATTTCCGCGAGACGGCACCCGCAGCGGCAACTGCTTCGATGTACCTCGACCAAGACGGCAAGCCGATAGCCGATCTGAGCCGCTACGGCTACCGCGCGGCCGGCGTGCCGGGTACGGTGATGGGCTTTGATCGGGCTGCAGAAGAGTATGGCCGATTGCCGCGCGCCGCGTCGCTGGCGCCGGCGATTGCGCTGGCGCGCGACGGCTTTGTCTTGACTCGACCCGACACCGACATCCTCGATAGCAAGGCGGACCGGTTCGGCAGCGATCCGGCAGTTGCAAAGATCTTTTTGCACCCGGACGGACGCCGGTTCGCGCCGGGCGACCGGCTGGTCCAAACAGACCTCGCGGCCACCCTCGAATTGATCGCGCAACAGGGGCCGGACGCCTTCTACAAGGGTCCGGTTGCCGCCGCGGTCGAAAGAGCGAGTAGCGAGAATGGCGGAATCCTGACGGCCCACGACTTTGCCGCCTACACCGTGACCGAAGTAGTGCCATTGAGCTGCTCGTATCGGGGGTATTTGCTCGTTTCCGCCCCGCCGCCGAGTTCGGGCGGCGCAACGGTGTGCGAGATTCTCGATGTCCTCGAAGGCTACGACATCGCAGCGTTGGGGTTCCGGTCGGCCCATTCGGTGCGCTTGTTGGTCGAAGCGATGCGCCGCGCCTATTTCGATCGCAATACCTATCTCGGCGACCCCGAATTCGTGAACAACCCGCTGGAGCGGCTCCTCTCCAAGGATTATGCAGCCACTATCCGTGGCGATATCGAGCGCCGTGCCGCAACGCCCTCGGCTGCTGTGGCGCAACCTTCGACCGAGAAGGCCGAGACAACCCATTATTCGGTGGCCGACGGCGAGGGCAACGCCGTCGCGGTGACTTACACGATCAACGGCAATTTCGGAGCCAATGTCGTGGCGCCAGGCACCGGGTTTTTGCTCAACAACGAGATGGACGATTTCACCATCAAACCGGGGACACCGAACCTATACGGACTGGTCCAGGGCGAGGCTAACGCGATCGGGCCGGGGAAGCGGCCGCTCTCTTCGATGTCTCCAACCCTGGTCGAGAAAGATGGCCGCGTCGTCCTCGTCCTCGGCAGCCCGGGCGGCTCGCGCATCATCACGACGGTGCTCGAGACAATCGTGAATATCGTCGACTACCGGATGGGCCCGCGGGAAGCGGTGGATGCACCACGCCTTCACTACCAAGGACTACCCGATGAGGTCTATTTCGAGAGGTCGGGGCTTTCACCCGACGTCGCCAAACCACTCGCCGAGATGGGCTACAAGCTGGTCGAGCAAAGGCCTTGGGGTGCCGTCGAATTGATCGAGATCGCCAATGGCCGGCTCTATGGCGCCAGCGACAACCGGCGGCCAGCTGGGGCGGCGATCGGATACTGAGGTCGTTCAGCCGATCGGCGCCGATCGAGCTAAGGAAGCCGCCGACACATAGCCGGTTCTGCTCCGAACGAACGAACCGATACGCTCGATCGCCCGGCGTGCCTCGGGGATCAGCGGCACGAAAACGTGCCAGACATGCGGCATGCGCGGCCATATTTCGAGCTCGACCTGGCAGCCTGCCGCTCGCATGCGATCGGCCATGCGTACAGCGTCGTCCCGCAGCACTTCGTCGCTGCCAACCTGAATGAAAGTTGGCGGCAGACCGGCAGGGTCGCCGTAGAGAGGTGAGACGTAAGGAGTACGCGGATCGGCGCCGGCGAGGTAGTCCTCAACGAATTGCGGCGGGTCCTCAGCATTCAGCATCGGGTCGGCGGCGGAATTGAGCCGCAGCGAGGGCCCGGTAAGCGCGAGATCGGTCCACGGCGAGAGCGCAACGGCAGCTCCCGGGAGCGGAGTTCCCTCATCGCGCAAGCGCAGCATCAGCGAAAAGACCAGCCCGCCGCCGGCCGAGTCGCCCATCACTGCAATCTGCCGCGGGTCAGCGCCGCTCGCCAGGAGCCATTGGTAGGCCGAGACTGCGTCTTCCAGTGCCGCCGGGAAGGGATGTTCGGGGGCGAGCCGATAATCAACGGCCAGCACCCGGGCCTGGGTCGCCTCCGCGATCCGCCAGGTGACATGCCGGTAAAGAGATGGCGAGCCGATGATAAAGCCTCCGCCGTGCAAAAACAGCGTGTGGCGGTGGGGTGCGGTGGCGGGGGTGGTTATCAGATCGGCCTTGACTCCGCCGGCATCGATACTCAGCGTCTTGGTGCCGGCTGGCGGATCCGGAATCAGGCGTTCGGCCGTCGACGCGAATTGCCGATGCTGCGCGATGCTCAGCTCGCGATAGTTGCGGCGCTTGACCAACCAACGCAAACCCAACCTTACCGCCTCGGATCTCAAACTCATCGCACCCGCTTCTTCTTCCTTGCAGCGAAATGATAATCCAGCATACCGGTTAGAGCCTGTCCTCCGAGAACTCTTTTCACTATTTCTCGCGCAGGGCAGTTTTTGAGGAGCAACGGGCGTGCGGTTCTCACCGCTGGTTGATCGCATCTCGGGCAGCGGCGCCGGAGCTTGGCGAATCCACATGGAGGCGTCGCGGCGGCGTGACCTTGGCCAAGATGTCATCTTTTTGACCGTGGGTGATCCGGATCAAGCGCCACCCGAGCCGGTTATCGAGGCGACAATCGACGCGTTGCGACGGCATCGCACCGGTTATTCGTCGATGATCGGCTACCCGCGGGTGCGCGAAGCGATTGCGGCGCGCTTCCAAAGACGGACCGGGCGCAAATGCACCGCCGACAATGTGGTCGTTACGACGGGTGCCCAGGGCGGCGTCTTTTGCGCGCTGCAGTGCCTCGCCGGACCCGGCGATGAAGTCATCGTCCCCGAGCCGATCTACAGCACCTACGAGGCGGTGGTCGGGGCGAGCGGCGCTCGTCTCGTGACGGTGCCGCTGCGCGCCGATCGGGGCTTCCACCCGGAACTCGAGGAGATCGCCCGCGCAGTGACGTCGCGCACCCGCGTGATCTGGATCAACAGTCCGCACAATCCGACCGGAGTCGTCTTTACGGCGGAGGAGATCACCGGGATCGCCGAGCTCTGCCGGAGCCGTGACCTGTGGCTTCTGTCCGACGAAGTCTACGAGGACCTTGCCTTCGCCCGACCGCATGTCAGCCCGTGGTCGCTGCCCGGTATGGCGGAACGCACGGTCGTGGTCTCGAGCCTGTCGAAGTCGCATGCGATGCCAGGATTCCGGTTCGGCTGGATCATTGGGCCGACCGCGCTGTCGGGGCACCTCTTCAACCTGCTGCTATGCATGACCTATGGAAGCCCCGCCTTTATCCAGGACGGGATCTTGCCGGCCCTCGAACAGGAACTCCCTGAGGTTGCCGCGTTGCGCGAGGCCTACCGCAATCGCGCGGGCTTGCTGTCGCAGATCCTTGCCGAAACGCCGAATTGCCGCGTGACCCCGCCGGAAGGCGGCATGTTTGTGCTGCTGGACATTCGCGGGACGGGGCTCGGTTCCGAAGATTTCGCGCGAGCGCTGCTGGAGCAGGAAAACGTCGCGGTCCTGCCATGCGACGGTTTCGGGCCGAGCGCCATCGGCCACCTGCGCATCTCACTGACCGCACCGCAACCGCGCCTCGAAGAGGCGGGCCGGCGGATCGTCCGCTTCGCCCACGCGCTCACTCCGCCGGCGTCGGCGGCGTCTCGATCAGCACATTGACGTCGCGGGTGATTGCGACGATTTCAGATCCAGTGGGTAAAATCTAAGATTTGCCACCCCCGCAGTAAGTCAGTTCGGGGGTTGAAACCCGCCATCGCGGTCTGAGCGTCCATAGTCTTCTCTGCGCTGTAAGCGGTCATACGACCACGCCAGCGGGAAGCGGCTCAATTCGACCCAGATCGGAGCGAGTCAGCCCATCGAAAGATCCCGAAAGCGGGCGCTTGAAGCCTCCGCAGTCTGTTAAGGTCGGGCACCCAGGCCGAGCCAACAGCGGCGGTGCCCGCCGGAAGGATAGGGCGTATCGTGGATGCGCGTTTCGCATGCAGTGAAAGGTGGCGAATATGGGTAGGCTCGACGGCAAGGTTGCAGCGGTGACGGGCGGAGCGTCGGGGATCGGCGAGGCGACGGTCAGGCGTTTCGTTGCCGAGGGTGCGAGCGTGGCATTCTGCGACCGGGACGGCGAGCGCGGCCAACGCGTGGCGGCCGAGCTCGAGACCGCCGGCGCCAAACTCGTCTTCACGCAGGCTGACGTTGGCACCGAGGCCGCATGCCTCGACTTCGTCAACGGTGCCGCACAAAAGTTCGGGCGCCTCGACATCCTCATCAACAATGCCGGGATCCGCAAATACGAGAAGGTCGACGAGGCGAGTGCCGCGAGCTGGAAAGAGATCCTCGACGTCAACCTGATGAGCTACGTCTTCTGTGCCAAGGCGGCGGTTCCGCTGATGCGCCGCAACAAAGGCGGCGCCATCGTCAACGTCGCCTCCGTGCGTTCCGTCGTCGCCGGCGGCGGCAACCTGCAGTACGACACCACCAAGGCCGCGGTCGCGGGCTTGACGCGGGCGCTCGGCGCCGACCACTCGCCGGAGGGCATTCGTGTGAACGCCGTCGGCCCTGGCCCGATCTTCACGCCGTTCCATCAGCGCCGCATCGCAGCTTCCGGCGAGACCGTCGAGCAATACAACGCCAGGGCCGCACAAGTCACGATGCTGAAGCGCCCGGGCAGGGCCGAGGAGGTCGCCGCCGCGATCCTGTTTTTGGCCTCCGACGATGCCTCTTACGTCACCGGCGCCCTGCTGTTCGTGGACGGCGGCATGACGGCGCTGTGAGGGAGATTTAGCCGGCGCTCGCAGTCGATGTCGTCGTTGCGCGTTTCCCACCGGCAGTAGGCGGAATGGGGCATATATTCGTCTACGGTCGGTTGTCGAACGGTATGCCCCATAGGTGTCATTGACACACGAACTTTGCTGTGACGCACAACGCCGCCGTTTGGTAGATTTTGTTCAACATCGGACGGGTCGATATCGGCCACTTCCGGGGATGCGTGGGGAGGTCGATCATGGTCGCATCGAAGATCAATGGTGAATCCCACACCGTCGATGCGTCGCCGGACATGCCGTTGCTGTGGGTCCTGCGCGATTTGCTCGGCATGAACGGGACCAAGTTCGGCTGCGGCGCCGCTCTCCACGCCGCGTGCGCGGTGCATCTGGGTGGCATCCCCAGACGATCCTGCGTGATGCCCGTCGATGCCGAAACGTCGAGGGCCGTCGGTGCCGGCAACACGCTTCGGAAGGTCCCATCCCTTCGAATAGATATGGCAGCTCGACGATCCGTCGTCGCAGAGCACAGCCCGCGTATACACCCGCACGGAGGCACGACATGAAGATAGATCTGACAGGGCGCATCGCGCTCGTCACGGGATCCACCGCCGGTATTGGCAAAGCGATCGCAGCTATGCTCGCGCGCGCGGGAGCCGAAGTCATCGTGAACGGATTGGATGCCGCGCAAGTAGACGCGGTCGCGACCGAGCTCGGAGCGCGCGGCATCGTCGCAAATGTGGGCACGAGTGCCGGCGCGCAACAGATCTTCGACCGAGTGCCGCGTGTCGACATCTTGATCAACAACGTCGGCGTCTTCAGGGCCGTGCCTGCCTTCGACATCGACGATGAGGGGTGGCGGCAGATGTTCGAGGTCAACGTGCTATCGGGCATCCGCCTCACGAGGCGCTACGCCCCGGGGATGGCCGAACGCGACCACGGCCGGGTGGTCTTCATCTCCAGCGAGGCTGGTGTGCAGCCGCCGACCAACATGGTGCATTATGGCGTGACCAAGGCCGCGCAGCTGGCGGCCTCGCGGGGACTCGCGCAGGCTCTCGCCGGAACGGGGGTCACGGTCAACTGCGTCCTCGCGGGTCCGACGATGAGCGACGGTGTCCTCGCGATGTGGGATGATATCTACCCCGGGCTCAGCCGCGACCAACAGGAGGCGCGGTTTGTCAAGGAAGGGCGGGCGGCCGGCTCTCTGCTCGGTCGCGTCATCCGGCCGGAGGAGATCGCGCACCTGGTGACCTACCTCTCGTCCGACTTCGCCTCGGCGACGACCGGGCGCGCGTTAGGGGCCGACGGCGGACTCGTGCCGACGATCATCCCATAGAAGGACTGCAAGGAGATCCGTGCGCCGGGGAAGGTCTGGGACTGTCCTTGCCTGCCATGGCTCTCGTCCGGCGAGGTCATTCCTGGGCCGGCGGCAAGAGTAGCAACGACCTGGTTCCGGCGGATGGCCGCCGGATGGAGTACATCGGACGGGTCGATATCGACCATTTCTCGGGATGTGTGGGGAGATCGATCATGGTCACATTGAATATCAACGGCGAATCCCACACCGTCGATGCTTCGCCGGACATGCCGTTGCTGTGGGTCTTGCGCGATCTCCTCGGCATGAACGGGACCAAGTTCGGCTGTGGCGTCGCTCTCTGCGGAGCGTGCACGGTGCACCTGGATGGCATCCCCAGACGATCCTGCGTGATGCCGGTCAGCGCCACGGCGGGACATTCGATCACCACGATTGAGGGAGTCGGCGCCACCGCCACCGGCAAGCGGGTTCAGCAAGCCTGGCTCGACCTGGAGGTCATTCAATGCGGCTACTGCCAGTCCGGCCAAATCATGGCCGCCGCCGCGCTGCTCGCGAAGGTACCGGCGCCCACCGACACCGATATCGACCAAGCATTGTCGGGGAACATTTGCCGCTGCGGCACCTATCCCCGCATCCGAGAGGCCATCAAGCAGGCGGCAACTGCCAAGAAGGAGGGCTGACTATGGGACCGGTGTCGCGTCGCCACCTCCTCTTCACGGGCGCGGCCGCGGGCGGTGGATTTTTGCTGGGGCTACATCTCAAGGCCTTGCCGCGTGCGCTGGCGGCAACCACCGAAGGGATTCAGACCGACTTCGCGCCGAACGCGTTTATTCGCATCGGCAAGGACGGCCGGATCACGCTGGTCATGAACCAGGTCGAAATGGGACAGGGCACCTACACCTCGATGTCCATGTTGATCGCGGAAGAACTGGAGGTGGGACTGGACCAGATCCACCTCGAGCACGCACCGCCCAACGACAAGCTGTACGCGAACCCGATCCTCGGCGAACAGATAACGGGCGGGTCGACCTCGGTGCGTGCGTTCTACGAGCCGCTTCGCCGCGCCGGTGCGACCGCGCGCACCATGCTAGTGGCCGCTGCCGCCGAGACCTGGAGCGTGGACACGGCGTCGTGTCGGGCGCGCGGAGGGGTCGTGACTCACACGCCGACCCGCCGCGAGCTGTCCTACGGCGCTCTGGCCGAAAAAGCTGCGGCGCTGCCAGTGCCGGCGCAAGTTGCCTTGAAGGACCCGAAGGATTTCACACTGATCGGCACGCCCGCCAAGCGACTCGATACCCCCGCGAAGGTGAACGGCAAAGCGGAGTACGGCATAGACGTACGACTGCCCGGAATGAAGATCGCCACGGTCGCTGCGAGCCCAGTCGTCGGCGGCAAGCTGGTCAGCGTTAATGACAGCAAAGCCAGGGCAATCAAAGGAGTGCGCCAGGTTGTCCGCCTCGACGATGCGGTTGCGGTCGTGGCCGATCACATGTGGGCTGCTAAGCAGGGACTGGCGGCGCTCGACATTCGCTGGGACGATGGACAGCACGGAATGATCAACACCGCCGATGTCGTCGAGGGGCTCGCCGCCGCCGCCCAGACGCCGGGCGTGGTCGCGCGAAACGAGGGGGACGCGCCGGCGGTTCTCGCGGGAGCGACGAATAAGCTCGAAGCGGTGTACGAGGTTCCCTTCCTCGCGCACGCGACGATGGAGCCGATGAACTGCACGGTCCGCGTGAGCCCGGACCGCTGCGAGATCTGGACGGGCACGCAGGTCATCACGCGCGCCCAAGGGGGAGCCGCCAAGCTCACAGGCCTGCCCCTCGACAAGGTCGAAGTGCACAACCATTACCTAGGTGGCGGATTCGGCCGGCGCCTTGAGTTCGACATGGTGATGCAGGCCGTGCGAATCGCCCAGCAGGTCGAGGGTCCGGTTAAGGTGATCTGGACACGCGAGGAGGACATCCAGCACGACGTCTATCGGCCGTACTACTTCGACCGTATGACGGCCGCGCTGAATGCGCAGAGCCAGCCGGTCGCCTGGATGCATCGGATCGTCGGCCCGTCGATCATCGCCCGCTATTTCCCGCTCGCTTTCAAGAACGGGATCGACATCGACGCGGTGGACGGAGCGGCGCAGCTGCTTTACGACATCCCGGCGATCCGAGTCGAGTACGTGCGCCACGAGGAGCCGGTCTTGAGCACCGGGTGGTGGCGAGGCGTCGGAGTCACACACAACAACTTCGTGATCGAGAGCTTCGTCGACGAGCTCGCCGCAGCCGCGAAGCAGGATCCCGTTGCCTTTCGCCGGGTCCTCCTCCGCAAATCGCCTCGCGCGACGGCAGTCCTGGACATCGCCACGCAGGCGTCCGGATGGGGAAAGCCGCTGCCCGAAGGCCGGGGCCGCGGCGTCTCGGTGCTTTTCAGCGAATGGGGCAGTTATCTGGCGGA
>Ga0306924_10000174_pt1 | contig 49181 bp, 38 predicted proteins | sample sta12Can44000111_FD_203756 | JGI IMG/M metagenome (GOLD analysis project Ga0306924, IMG submission 203756) | Lab enrichment of tropical soil microbial communities from Luquillo Experimental Forest, Puerto Rico - statanox.12C.anox.44.000.111 (v2)... | ecosystem: Environmental > Terrestrial >... | reverse complement strand
CGCGCAGCGAGGTCGACGAGCGCCCAAGCATGCGAGCGCCGCGACGCGCCCTCGCTGCGGGTACCGTGATCTCGGGGTCGAATCTTGCCGCCATATGCCGCGAACTGGTCGTCATCGGTTACGGACATGGGACAGCCCTTCGAGATCGCGCGGCCCTAACCGCCGCTGGATGAAAACGCGTAATGACGCGCGGAGCCGTCGCCCGAATCGAGCGCAGCGAAATCCGGACCCTACCTCTGCACGCAGCGATCCGGATTTCGCTATGCTCAATCCGGACTACAAATGACTTATCATGCCCGACCTTGTCCCGGCCATGACAGTGGCTAGGCCACCGCCGATGACCGAGCGGAGACAGCATGCGTACCAAGATCGAGGCGACGTGGATCGTCGGCCATGAGCGCGGCCAACATACGCTCCTGCGGGACGCAGAGGTCGTGTTCGACGGCAACAGGATTCTGCACGTCGGTAGAGGATTCGAAGGCCGTGTCGATCGGGTGATCGACGCCAAAGGCAAACTCGCTTCGCCCGGCTTCCTCGACACCCACGTGCATTCCGGCCATCGCGCCTCGCACCGGCTGATCACCGATACCGGGCGCCCGATGTATTACGGCCAGCCGTTTCTGGAAATTTCCGTTCCCAAAGAGGGCAAGGTCGTCAAAGGCGATCCGCGCTACCTCAAGCACGGCGACGCGGGATCGGCGGCCGCCTTCGAGCTCAACGCCGACTTCACCGTGGCCGAGCTCATCCGCAACGGGGTGACGACCTTCGTCGAATATGGCAGTCAGCTCAGCGTGCAGGATGCGCTGCTCGCCGAGGTCGTCCGGCTCGGCAGCCGCGCCTACCTTGCACCCGGCTACGACTGCGGGCGATGGGTGGCGGACGAGAGCGGGCGGCTCAAGCGCATACGCAGCGATGCGCTCGGCCGCGAGGGCCTCAAAACCGCGCTGGCATGGATCGACAAGAACGACGGTGCGGCCGACGGCCGCGTCCGCGGCATTCTTGTGCCGCGCGAAGTCGAGACCTCGAGCGTCGAGCTGCTGCAAGCGACCGTGCGCGCCGCAGACGAGCGCAAGCTGCCGATGGCGACGCATGCCGCCTACAGCGTCATCGAATTCTACGAGGTTGTCAAAGAGCACATGAAGACGCCGATCGAGCTGCTCGACGATCTCGGCATGCTGCGGCCTACGCTGAACATCGGACACGGCAACTTCATCTCGGATAATCCCAACCTCAACTATTCGATGCACCGCGATCTTGAGCTGATGGGCAGCGCCGGGGTGAGCGTGTCGCACTGTCCGATCAACATCGTGCGGCGGGCACGCACGCTCGATCATTGGCAGCGCTATCGCGATGCGGGCGTCAATGTGTGTCTCGGTTCGGATACGTACCCGCGCGACATGATCATGAACATGCGCACGGCGTCTTATCTCGGCAAAATCCAGGCTCATACGTATCTCGCCGCGACGGCGGCGGACGTCTTCCGCGCCGCCACGCTGGGCGGAGCGATCTCGGTGGCGCGTGACGATCTCGGCCGGCTTGCGCCTGGCGCGCTCGCCGACATCATCATCGTCGACCTATCGGGGCGCAACACGCTCCGCTACGGGCCGGTGCGCGACCCGGTAAAAAGCGTCGTCGAGTGCGGCGTGGGCGACGACGTCGACACCGTCATCGTCGACGGAAAGACGGTGATGGAAGGCGGCGTCATTCCCGGAGTCGATTTCGCCGAGCTGCGCGCACAAGCTCAAGCCGCCGCCGAGCAGATCTGGGACACGCTCGCGGATTGGGACCCGCTCGGCCGCACGCACGAGCAGGCCTGCCCCTGGTCTTATCCGATTCCCGAGTAGATCAGCCTCGCGTTCTACGACGCTTCGCTTCGCCGGATCGGGCTACGGCATTGTTCAGGATGCGGCGGACAGAGCAAGCACCGGACAGGGTGCGTGGCGGATCACGCGCTCGGTCGTGCTGCCGCGCAGCGCATCGAGAACTCCGTGATGCCCCGCCGTCGGCATGGCGATGATATCGGCTTCAAATTCGATGGCGGAATCCACGATCGCTTGCACCACATGACCGGAGCGAAGGATGACCGGCGGCAAGGTCGCACGCACCGGGGGCGGCGCGTCACCGACGTGAATGAGATCGATCGCGACGTCCGCGCCGGTCAGAAGTCGAACGAAGTGCTGAACGGCTTCCACGGTTCGGCCAACCGGAGGAGAGAAATCGACCGGGATTAACGCGCGGTGCAGCTTGACGTCACCGCTGACCTGATCGACGAAACCGTGCGCGCCTGGCGCAATGAACAGTGTCGGGATCGCCGAGCGGCGGAATACGGCCTCCGCCACCGAACCTTGCAGCCAATGCGACACGCCCTCGCGCCCATGCGTCGCGATCACCACGAGATCGCTGTGTTCCTTGCGCAGGAAATCGACGATGGCGCGCGTCGGCTCCTGTAATTTGACACGAATGTTGTCGACTTCGATTCCGAGCTTGCCGGCAATCACCCAGGGCGGATCGTTCGCGTCGGACAGCCCCCATTGCGCAAGCAGACGCTGCGCGTGTGGAAACGCCAAGGCTTCAGTGGCGTCGTATTGGGAGACGTGAATGAGGTGCAGTTTGCTTTTTGCCGCCAAAGCGATCCGCAGCGCGTGCGCGAACGCGGCGGCACTCAGATCGGAAAAATCGGTTGGATGCACGATCGAACGGATGGCGTTCATTGCAGCTTCTCATATCAGGTTTGATGAGCATCTACACTCGTCCAAGTGGTCCGTTCGCTCCATCGCACCTGGGTCGATCCGAGGCGCAGCCTTGCATTCGCATTGGATCGAGGAGAGAAGTGGAGACATGTTTAATGCGAATATCCCGGCTTTAAGCCAGAACTTTCTCCGGCTCATCGACATGCGAGCGGCCGTGGTACGCCTCACTGTGCTCTCCGCAATGCTGCTGGCGGTCTCGTCCCCCGCAACCTTTGCGCAGAGCGCCGGCGGCGGCTCCCCGGTCGGCATGCGACAGTTCGAATACATCGACCCGCACGAGGGCGGGCGTCATCTGGCGCTGGCGGTGTTTTATCCCGCATCCGCGACGCGGCCCCTCCATTCGTCATGCCATTCTTCGCCAAGCTGAACCTTTACAAGGATGCAGAGCCTGCATTCAACGGCACGAAGCGTCCACTCGTCATGTTCTCGCATGGACGCGGCAGCAACGGCCTTTACTACGCCTGGTTCGCCGAGGCGCTGGCTTCGCGCGGCTACATCGTGGCCGCGCTCAATCATTACCGCGCCAACACTTATGACTCGAATATTGCATATCTCGCGAACAAGCTCTGGCAACGTCCACGCGACATCAGCCTCACCGTCAGCTTCCTCCTGGACGACCCATTCTGGGGCAAGGCGATCGACGCGGATCGCATCGGCGTCGCCGGCCATTCACAGGGCGGGTTCACCGCGCTGTGGGTGGGAGGCGCGATGGTCAATCCCGAAAAGTACCTCGCCTTCCAACGCGGCTGGCGCAACAATCAGATGGTGCCGGAATATCTGCGCAATGAGTTGCCGCTCGATGCCTCGCCGGCGCTCGACGTGCACGACAAACGCGTGAAAGCCGTCTTCGCCATGGCGCCCGGCATCGTCCAGGCCTTCGGCATGGACGATGCCGGGCTGCGGCAGCTCACCGTGCCGACGTATATCGCGGTCGGGGCCGGCGACACCCAAGCGCCACCAAAGGACAATGCCGAATTCGCCGCCCGACATATCGCGCATGCCGAGCTTTATGTGATCCCGGGCCGGGTCGATCACGACATCTTCGTCAACGAGTGCAACGAGGACGGCAGGAACGAGTTTCCGCAAGCCTGCATCGACGCTCCCGGCGTCGATCGTGGCAAGATCCATGCGCTCATCCGCGAGGCGGCGGTCAGGTTCTTTGACGCCAGCTTGAAGGTGCCGCGTGGCAAGTGATGTCCTTGGCCGCAGAGCTTACGCTTTGGATTTGGCGGCCAGCCGTTCATCGAGCCGGCGCAGGTCGATGACCATGCGTTCGTGGGTGCCGCGGCCGACCTCCTCCTTCTCGTCGCGCGCTTTGACATTGAAGGCGACGCGGCGGCCGTCCACGCGCGTGACCTCGGCTTCCGCCGTCACCTCGTGCCCGACCGGCGTCGCCGCCAAATGGCGGACGTCGATGGCGGTGCCGACCGCGCTCTCGCCCGGATCGAGATAGCCGCGGATGGCATTGAGCGCGGCGTTCTCCATCGCCGTGATCATCATCGGCGTGGCGAAGACGGGAGGGAGCATCGCATCCTTGAACTGATTGGCGAGATGCGCGGGCATCACACGCAGCGTAAACGTTCCCTTCGCTCCCAGCGGAATCGGGCGCATGCGCCATCATAGTTGTTTTGGCCGTAGGGTCACCCGCTTCGGTCCGCTCGTCCTTGGCCCTGGATTCCCGCTTGCGCGGGAATGAGCGGAGTCTCAAGCAACTGGATTCAATCCGATCGGGACACGGTCTACAGTCATGATGTTGCGCTCGAGCAAGAGGCCGGCAGCGATGGCGATCACGCTCACGCCAATTCCCGATATTCCGCTAGTCCGTCCGGGCGACGACCTGGCCACCCTTATGATCAACGCCTGCGAACGCAACGCCCTCGTGCCGGCGGACGGGGACATCCTGGTAGTCGCGCAGAAAATCGTGTCCAAGGCGGAAGGGCGCTACGTCGATCTCGCTAAGGTTCGGCCCTCACCGCGCGCCGCTGCCATCGCCGCCGAGGTGAACAAGGACCCGCGTCTGGTCGAAGTCATTCTCGCGGAATCACGCCGCGTGGTGCGGCAGAGGGCAGGCGTGCTCATCGTCGAGCACCGGCTCGGCTTCATCATGGCGAATGCCGGCATCGACCGCTCCAATATCGACCCGGATATCGCAGCCGATCCCGTGCTGTTGCTGCCGAGCGATCCGGATGCCTCGGCGGCCGCACTACTCAAGCGGCTCACCGCGCATTTTCGCCAGCGGCTCGGTGTGATCATCACCGACAGCTGGGGGCGGGCATGGCGCCAGGGCACGGTCGGGGTCGCGCTCGGCGTCGCGGGCTTGCCCGCACTCGTGGACATGCGCGGACGACCGGACCTGTTCGGGCACGCATTGCGCGTCACGCAAACCGGATTCGCCGACGAGATCGCCAGCGCCGCCTCGCTCGTCATGGGGCAGGCGGACGAAGGAAGGCCAATGGTGCTGGTGCACGGACTACCCTGGTCAGAGCCGCCGTCGCCGGCCGCCACGCTGCTCCGGCCGGCCGAAGAGGACTTGTTCCGGTGAGCGCCACAGGCAAGAACCGAGTCGTCGCGCTGTGCGGCGGCATTGGCGGCGCCAAGCTCGCTTTGGGGCTCAGTCGCGTCGTGGCGGGCGCAGACCTCATGGCCGTGGTCAATACCGGCGACGACTTCGAGCATCTCGGGCTCGCCATATCGCCCGATCTCGACACCGTCATGTACACGCTGGCAGGCCTCGACGACCCGCAGCGCGGCTGGGGCCGGCGCGATGAGACTTGGACCTTCATGTCCGCGCTCGAAGCACTTGGCGGGGAAAGCTGGTTTGCGCTCGGCGACGGCGACCTCGCCACCCACATCGAGCGCACGCGTCGGCTCGCGGCGGGAGAGGCCTTGTCCGCCATCACCGCCGACTTCTGCCGTCGATTGGGAGTTGCCGCGCGCGTGCTGCCGATGACCGACGACATCGTGCGCACGCACTTGCGCACAGCCGACGGCTGGCTCGACTTCCAGGACTATTTCGTGCGGCATCGCTGCGCGCCGCAGGTCCTCGAGGTGATCTACGATGGCGACGCGGCGGCCCGTGCGCATCCCGACGTGCTTGCCGCGCTCGGCGATCCTCGCCTGCGCGCGGTCGTGATCTGCCCGTCCAATCCGTTTTTGAGCATCGAGCCGATACTTGCCGTCGGCGGCTTGCGCGAAGCGATCGCCCGCACCGCCGCTCCGGTGATCGCGGTGTCGCCCATCATCGGCGGACGCGCGGTCAAGGGGCCGACCGCCAAAATGATGTCCGAGCTCGGTGTTGAGGTGAGCGCGGCGGCGGTGGCGCGACGGTATCAGGATTTGCTCGATGCCTATGTGCTCGATCATGCCGATGCCGCTGAGGCCGCCAAGCTCGCAATTCCGGTCACGGTGGCGGACACGCTGATGACGACGCTCGCGGATCGCGAAAATCTTGCGCGGCATGTGCTTGCCAGCGCCGATGCTTTGGCAAAGGCGACGGCATGAATGCTCTCCGCAACATCTATGCCGTGGTCCCGATCAAAGAGACCGACGACGCCAAGCGTCGCCTCGGCCAAGTGCTCGCCGCAGCACGGCGGCAAGAGCTGGCATTGGCGATGTTCGAGGACGTGCTGGCGACGCTCACGCGCGTTCGCGCCCTCGCCGGCATTATCGTGGTGACGGCCGATTCGGCGGCGGCGGCGATCGCATCGCGATACGGGGCGCATGTTTCAACTGATGGGGCCCGCGAAGGGCATACCGGCGCGGTGGCGGCCGCAGCCCGGCGACTCGCCAGCGAAACGATGCTCACGGTACCGGGCGACATTCCGCTCGTGCAAGCAGACGACATCATTCAACTCATCGACATTCATCGCCGGGCGGTATCTCGCGATGCACGGGGCTTCATCATCGTGCCCGCGCGCGATGAGCGCGGCTCAAACGCCGTTCTCTGCTCGCCGGCCGGCGCCGTGCCGCTCACCTTCGGCGCCGACAGCTTCCTCCCCCATCTCGCCGCGGCCAAGCGCCGCGGGATCGAGCCCACCGTGCTGCACCTGCCGCGCATCGCGCTCGATATCGATACGCCCGAGGACATGGCGCTGTTCCTCGACACACCCTCGCATACGCGCGCGCGGGCGCTGCTCGAGCAGTGGCGCTTGCAGGCGGATCGCGCGGCATCGATAGCCGGCGGGGAGCAGGCACAATAACGATGAGTGGCCTTAGCTGGCCGGCGCTCCGCTTGGCACGTTGGGGCGGGCGAACGCCGCCTCCATTTCACGGCGCACCTTCACGGCAAGATCATTTTCGTCATAAGCGACATCACCCCAGCGCAAACATTGCCCCTCGCCGACGTCACGCTTGAGCCTCACCTCATGCGCCAGGCCGAGCGGCAGCAAGCCCTCGGCAAGCGAGCGCGCGGCGGGAACCTGTTTGCCCCAGACGCAGAACCCACCCTCGCCGTCGAGCACATCGCCGCTCTTGAGCGGACGTTTGGCCGTCGCGGCGACGTCGGAGCGGAACCCGGTCGGCGCGCCCGTCGGCTCCTTGCGCAGCGCGGCGCTGGCGACCGACACGCCGAGCTCAAGCCCGATCATGTGAATCGGCCGGTAGAGCGCGGCGTAGCGCCCGCTCTTGTCCGGCAGCATCGCGTATTCCTTGAAACAGCGCCGCGCATAGTCGCTCTCGCCCTCGAACACGACATAGGTGCCGAGTGCGAGATGGTGCGGCACATCGCGACCGTCGCGGTAGACCGACGAGGTGACTTCGGTGACGCCCGCTTTCTCCAGCGTGCCGCCCGCCGCCTTCGGCTTGCAGACATCCGCGAGCTCGAAGCGCGTTGCCGGAGGAAAGCCCAAGCCCTCGCTCTGCGGTACGAGCCCGGTGGCATTGCACACCGCGGTCATCTCGATACCCGACTTCGTGCCATCGACGAAGCTGTTGAACATCTTCGGATTGATCGAGTTGCGGTCCGCAATAGAGAGATATTTGTCGAGAATGTCCCACACGGTATCGGGCGTGGAGCGATGATAGTGCGGCTCATAGCGCGTGCCCTTGCCGGCGGCGATCACGGTGAATCCGCAGGCGCGCGCCCAGTCGACATGCTCGCAGATGAGTGCAGGCTGATCGCCCCAGGCGAGGCTGTAGACCACGCCCGCAGCTTTCGCTTTGCGCGCGAGCAAGGGGCCGGCGAGCGCGTCGGCTTCGACATTGACCATGACGATGTGCTTGCCATGGGCAATTGCGCTCAACGCATGATGTATGCCGGCGCGCGGAACGCCGGTCGCCTCGACGATGACCTCGATCTCGGGGCAAGCAATCACCGCCGCGGCATCTTGCGCGACATGCGTGCGGCCGCGCGCGAGCGCCTCCCCCAACGAGGCCGCGCAGGTTGCCGCATCATCCCAGCCGGCAACGCGGAGCTGGCGCTGCGCGCGGCCGACGTCGAGATCGGCGACCGCGACGACGTGCATCCCGCGGGTCAAGCGCGCCTGGGAGAGAAACATGGTGCCGAACTTGCCCGCGCCGATGAGGCCGACAGTGACCGGCCGGCCGGCAGCCTCCCGTTCAAGCAGCATGGCGTGGAGATTCACGGGAATGCTCCGATCCCAGAGGGAATAGAGTCATTACTGCAGAGGAAGCGCGTGCTGTCCAGCACACTTCGTAGCCCGGATGAGCGACAGCGAAATCCGGGGTTGGCACATATCGCTTCGCTCATGCGGGCTACGTTCCCTTTGCCAAGGAGCGCAGCTTTGCCGCGGTCAATCCCCTGTTCTTGCTATTGGCAGAGCGCACGCGTCACGAATGTCTCGGTCCGACATTCGCCATCGTTGGGCGCGCGGCCGCGGAGCAAGACCTGCGCCGGGCATTTCTGCTCCGATTGGGTGTCGAGGCTCTTGCCGGTCGTAAACCCCTTGCTTCGGCACGCCACGATCGCTGCCGCGTTGCAGTCCGGGCCGCTTCCCGCTACCGCACAGCGCTCGCGCACCGGCACAATACGGGTGTTCGGTAGCCCGATGACGGCGTCGGTCGCGTCCTTGGCAGCGTCGCGCGTCTGATCGGCGAATTGATCGAAGCTCTGCTGCGCGCCTTGTAAATTGGATTTGAAGTTGGTCGTGCCGTCATCGAACCAGCGGCCGATAGTATCGACGAGGCTCGGTCCGGGCATGGAGTTCGGCGCCGCCGCCGGCGGATTGGCAGCGGCTGCACCGGCGTTCTGGCTCGGAATCTCGGCTGGAGGTCGCGCCTCTTGCGCCAGCGCCGGGACGAGCAAGAAAACCGCGCAAGCGGCCATCGTCGCGCGCGCCACCACCGCGAAGTTCCGAGCGTCGATTTGTCCCGAACGGCTCGTCATCCCGATCCCATGACATCACAGCCGCGCGAAGTCTGGGCGCCAGCCGTGGCAAAACTGAGGAACGGGAGAACTTAGAAAAGATTCGATCAAAGCGCGTAGCGAACTATCGCATACAAGACGATCACAAGAGCAGCAATTACACCGGCAATCAGTCCCAACCGCCGCTCAATGAAATGACGGATGGGCTCACCGAACCGCTCGAAGGCCCAAGCCAAAACGAAGAACCGAGCGCCGCGGGCAACCAGGCACGAAGCGATAAACAGCCAAATGTTGACGCCCACCACGCCGGAAAGAATCGTCACAACCTTGATCGGAGGCAAATGAGCAAGTCCAGAGGTCACGAGCATGAGGAGGACCGCGTCTTTGCTCGCCGAAGATCGCAGCTGCTCAAATGCTTCGAGCTTTCCGTAGAGCGCCAATATGGGCTTGGCTATCTCGCTATAGGCGAAGTGTCCCAGGTAATAACCCGCAATTCCGCCTGCCGTCGAAGCCAACGTCGCGATCAACGCATATCGATATGCTCTCTTCGGGACTGCCAGCGCCATCGGCACGAAAAGTACGTCCGCTGGCACCAGGAATACGGAGCTTTCGATGAAAGCGATGACAGCCAACCAAAACTCGGCAGCGGGGTTGGCGGCCTTTTGCAATGTCCAGTCGTAAAGCTTGCGCAACATAGGGCGACCATATCGAAATCGTGGCACGAGCCGCAATCGGCTCGGAACCGCCGGGGCAGATCAAACGTCAACGAGGGCTGTGCTCGGTGCGATCAGCGCCGTTTACGGACCCGGCTGCGATCGAGCGCGACGACCTTGCGCCGCGGTGAAGCGTCGGGGCCCTCCTTCGGAAGCTTCTCGGCAATGCCCAGGAGCCGCTCGCGCCGCTCCATCTCGGTCCATACGTCCTGGGGATGAACGCCGGAGGCAACCCAGAGCACCACAAGATTGTAGAGCAAGTCGGCGCTTTCGCGCACCACGGCGTCGGTGTGGCCGTTCATTGCATCGATCACCACCTCGACGGCCTCCTCGGCGAGCTTCTTGGCCATCTTGCCGCGGCCCGCGCGCAACAATCGCGCCGTCCGCGAGGATGCGGGATCGGCGGTGCGGGCGGCCAGGACGGCTCGGTAGAGGCGATCGAGCGAATCACTCATGGCGGCTCAGAATACCGCCAACCGGCCGCAAGGGGGTTAACGAATAGGGCTTGCTAATCCTCGCCGGCGAGCAGCGAGGCATTGCCGCCCGCGGCGGCGGTATTGACGGTCACCACCTGCTCGGCGGCAAATCGCTCGAGGTAATTGGGACCGCCCGCCTTCGGCCCAGTGCCGGAGAGCCCGCTCCCGCCGAACGGCTGCGTGCCGACGACCGCGCCGATCATGCTGCGATTGACGTAGACGTTGCCATGAGAGAGCCGGCCGACGATGTGGTCGACGGCGGCATCGATGCGCGAATGAATGCCGAGCGTGAGGGCGTAGCCGTTTGCGGCAAGCTCGTCGAGCAGCGCGTCGAGCTCGTCGGCGCGCCAGCGCACGACGTGCAGGATCGGGCCGAACACCTCTTGCCGCAATTCTCCGGCGCGATCGAGCATGATGATCGCCGGCGACACGTACGTTCCCTTCCCCGGCAACGGCTTGAACCAGTCCCAACGAAAGCGCACACGCCCTTCCCTTTCCTTGTCGGCGATCCAGCGGTCGAGCTTCTCCTTCGCCTCGGCGTCGATCACCGGCCCGACATGGGTGGAAGACTCACGCGGATCGCCGAGCGTGAGCTCGCGCGCCGCGCCCGCGATCATCTCGACGATGGACTCGGCCACGTCCTCTTGCACGCAGAGCAGTCGCAGCGCCGAGCAGCGCTGGCCGGCCGAGCGGAACGCCGAGGTGACGACGTCGTCCGTGACTTGCTCCGGGAGCGCCGTGGCATCGACGATCATCGGATTGATGCCGCCGGTCTCCGCGATCAGCGGCACGATGGCTGCGTCCTTCGCCGCCAGGGTGCGGTTGATTGTGCGCGCGACCTCGGTCGAGCCGGTGAAGGCGACGCCTTCGACGCGGGGGTCGGCGACAAGCGCGGCTCCCACCTTGCCGTCGCCCGGTAGCAGATGCAGCGCGCTCGGCGGAACTCCCGCTTCATGCAAGATGCGCACCGCTTCGGCGGCGACGAGCGGCGTCTGCTCGGCGGGTTTCGCTACCACCGCATTGCCGGCAACGAGCGCGCCAGTGATTTGGCCGAGAAAGATCGAGAGCGGAAAATTCCACGGACTGATGCAGACGAACACGCCACGTCCGCGGTAGCGAAGCTGATTGGCTTCGCCGGTCGGGCCAGGCAATGGTCGCGGCGAAAGCGAGCGCCGCGCCTCTACCGCGTAGTAGCGGCAAAAATCGACCGCCTCGCGCACTTCCGCCACCGCGTCATCGAGTGTCTTGCCCCCTTCCGCCTGCAGCAGCGCGATCAAGCGTCCGCGTTGCGCCTCCAGGAGATCGCTCGCGCGCACGAGCGCGGCGGCGCGCACGTCGAGCGCGGTTGCGCTCCATGCGGCAAAGCCCGCGTGCGCCGCCGCCAAGGCCGCCGCGGCAACGGCGTCATTTGCTTCCGCCACTCGGCCGATCACCTTGCCGTCGATCGGCGAGAATACCGAGCGCTCGGTGCCGGTGCGGCTCGTGCCGTCAACGAGCGGCACGGCCTCGATCGACGGCCGGGCATCCCGGATCTCGGCAAGCAGCGCATCGAGTGCCATCCGGTCGCCGAATTCCACCCCGGAGGAATTGCGTCGTTCCGGGGCATAAAGGTCGCGCGGCAGTGGAATCCTCGGGTTGCGCGCACGGGCCGGCTCGGCGATCCGGCTCTGCGGACGCTCGAGGATCGTCGCGATCGGGACCGCAGGATCGGCCGCGACCGACACGAAGGAGGAGTTTGCGCCGTTCTCCAGCAGGCGCCGTACGAGATAGGCGAGAAGATCGCGGTGGCCGCCGACCGGCGCATAGACGCGGCAGGCGGCTTGCGGGTAATCGGCGAGCAAGAACTGATAGAGCACCTCGCCCATGCCGTGCAGCCGCTGGAACTCGTAGCCCTCCACGCCACCCGCATCCTCGATCACGCTCGCCACGGTGAGCGCGTTGTGGCTCGCGAATTGCGGATAAAGCCAGGGCCTCGCCGCGAGCAGCTTCCGCGTGCAAGCGGTGTAACAGAGGTCTGTCATCGCCTTGCGCGTGAACACGGGATAATCGGCAAGACCGCGCTCCTGGGCGCGCTTGATTTCGGTATCCCAATAGGCGCCCTTGACCAGCCGCACCGTCAGGCGGCAGCGAAGCCTGCGCGCGGTTTGCTCGAGCCAGTCGATCACGGCGCAAGCGCGCTTCTGATAGGCCTGCACCGCCAGCCCGAAGCCATCCCAGCCGCGCGACGAACTGTCGGCAAGCACCGCTGCGATCACGTCAAGGGTGAGTTCGAGCCGATCGGCTTCCTCGGCGTCCACCGTGAAATTGAGGCCATGGTGACGTGCCGGGCGCGCAAGCTCGAGCACCTTCGGGACCAGTTCGGCCAGAACACGCTCGTGCGAGACCGCCTCGAAGCGCGGATGCAAGGCGGAGAGCTTGACCGAAATGCCAGGACGGTTCCCGGCATCGCCGGCGCTCGCGGCGATGGCATCGATGGCATGGGCATAGGCGGCGAAATAGCGCCCGGCGTCGGGTTGCGTGCGCGCCCCCTCCCCGAGCATGTCGAAGGAATAGCGCAGCATCGGCTGGCTGCGGGCGCGCGCGAGCGCGTCCTCGATCGTCTGTCCGAGCACGAAATGCGAAGCCAGGAGCCGCATCGCCTGGCGCGTGGCCGCGCGCACGGCGGGAATGCCGAGACGCTTGATGAGACTTTCCAGGATCGTGTCGGGAGTCTCGCCGGGATGAATGATGCGGGCGGTGATACCGAGCGTCCAGGCCGAGGCCGACACCAAGAGCGCGCTCGATTTGACGTGGTGCGACGACCATTCGCCGGTCGCGAGCTTATCCTCGATCAGCCGGTCGGCGGTCGCGGCATCGGGCACCCGCAGCAGCGCCTCCGCCAACACCATGAGGGCAAGCCCCTCCTTCGTCGATAGCGAATATGCGTGCAGGAAATCCTCGATGCCTCCCAGCCCCCCGGCCCGCGCTCGAATTCCCTCGATGAGACGCCGGGCATAGGCGTCGATGCGTCGTTCGGCCTCGGCCGCACGGCTTGCTTCACCCAGCAGGATGGCCGCGATCGCCTCATCAGGCGGCGCATAGGGAGCGCTGAAGAGGGACGCTCTATCTGCATCCGCGGCCGGACGAGTTGTCATATCCGCGATCATGCCGGTTCCGCACTGAAGAGCCCATCCGGGCCGAGCCGCGTTAATGTTAACAGCGGTTCATGCAATCGGCGCCGAAGAATAACTCGCATGCGGGCACAAAGTGGCAGGGCACGGTGTTTGAAACATGTGAAGGACGGGCACGCGACGCTATCTCGCCTTGCGCTTTGTACCGTCATGTTCTTTATCTGGCCGCCTCAAGCCGCGCTTTTGGGCGGGGACGGTGCGGGGCGACGCAGAGGGAGCAGCAATGCGCCTCCTCAAGCTCACGCGGATGGATCGGCCCGCATGCGTCTTCGCGGCGGCGATCGCATTGAGCGCGGCGTGGCCTGCGGCCGCGCAGACCAGCATCAAATTCTCGCTCGACGGGCGCCTCGAGGGATTGGCCGCGACCTTTTTCCTCCCGCAAGACCGGGGGTACTTCAAGGCCGAGGGTCTTGACGTCACCGTCGACGAGGCGACCACCGCGCTCGAGCCGATCACCCGCGTGGCCTCCGGCGCCTATGACATGGCCCTCGCCGACATCAACACCCTGATCAAGTACCGCGATCAGCATCCCTCGCCGCCGGTGAAAGGGGTGTTCATGCTCTACAACAGGCCGCCTTTCGCAGTCGTGGCGCGCAGGAGCCGCGGCATCACCGAGCCCAAGGACCTCGAAGGTAAGAAACTGGGCGCTCCGCCCGCCGGGATCACCTTCGGCGAATGGCCGCTCTTCGCCAAGCTCAACAACATCGATGTGGCGAAGGTGGCGATCGAGACCATCGGCATTCCGGTGCGCGCGCCGATGCTGGCGGCCGGCCAGATCGACGCCGCGCTCGGCTATTCGTTCCGCCTCTATGTGGATGTGAAGGACCGGGGGGTCCCGGTCGATGACATCGTGCTGATGGAGATGTCGAACTACGGGCTCAAGCTCTACGGCAACACCATCATCATCAACCCGAAATTCGCGGCGGAGAAGCCGGAGGCGGTCAGAGCATTCCTGCACGCCTTCCTCCAAGGTCTGAAAGATATCGTCAGACGCCCGGCCGATGCGGTCGAGTCGGTCGTGCGGCGCGACGACACCGTGAAAAGGGAGGTCGAGCTCGAACGCCTGCGCATGGCGATCCGCGACAACATCGTGACACCCGAGGTGAGAGCCAACGGCTTTGGCGCCGTCGACCCCACACGGCTGGCGGAATCGATCGATCAGATCGGGTTGATCTACACGTTCAAAGCCAAGCCCAAGCCGGAGGACGTCTTCGACGCTTCATTCCTGCCGCCCCTGCATGAGCGCAAGGTTCATTGAGCGCAGGCATCACGCGCTAGAGCGCATCCGGTCGGAGTAACCCTCCTTCTTAGGGCCAAACTCTTTCGGCCAAGCGGCCGTCGAAGACCCGGTCCAGCGCCATCCAAGCGAAACATGCTATAACTTCCACCCAAATTGCTGACGCCGGCCGCATGAAATTCCTTCGTCTCTACTTCCGCGTACTCGAGATGCTCGGGCGCGAAGCCCGTTTGGGCTGGATACTCGCGCTCGCCAACCTGGCGCTCGCCTCGGCGATGTTCGTCGAACCGATCTTGTTCGGCCGCATCGTCGACACGCTCGCCAATGCGCAAGCGCGCGTGTCGCAAGTCGCGTGGCGGCATTTGATGCAGCTAGTCGGCGCCTGGGTCGGCTTCGGGCTCTTCATCATCATCTGCAGCACGCTTGTGGCGCTGCATGCCGATCGCCTGGCACACCGCCAGTACCAGGTGGTGCGTACCATGTTCTTCGAACACGTGCTCCAGCTGCCGTTGAGCTACCACATCGGCGCGCATTCGGGGCGGCTGGTGAAGGCGATGATGACCGGGACGAATACACTGTGGGCCTTGTGGCTCGCATTCTTTCGCGAGCACTTCGCCAGCTTCATATCGCTCATCGTGCTGCTGCCGCTCACGCTTTTCATCAACTGGCGCTACGGCCTGTTGCTGATGCTGCTGTGCGCCGTATTTGGGGTGGTGATCGTGTTGGTCGTCAGGAGGAGCGAAAAGCTGCAAAGCACGGTCGAGGGGTACTACACGGACGTGGCCGAGCGTACCACCGATACGCTGGGAAATATCGCGCTCGTACAGAGCTTTGCCCGCATCGAGATGGAAGTCTTGGGAATGAAGAAGATGGGCGAAGACGTGCTGAAGGCGCAGATCCCAGTGCTGTCCTGGTGGGCGGTCACAACGGTGATCACGCGGACGTCGACCACCTTGACCATGTTGTCGATTCTCGTGCTCGGCGTCTGGTTCTACCTGCGCGGCGAGACCACAGTCGGCGAAATCGTAATGTTCATGAGCTTTGCCACGCTCCTGATCGGCAAGCTCGAACAGGCTGTCCACTTTGCCAACGAAATGGTGATGGACGCGCCACGGATTGCCGAATTCTTCGAGGTCCTCGATACCGAGCCGGCGGTGCGCGACCGCCCCGATGCGGTCGATCCCGGGCACATGCACGGCCTGGTGGAATTCAAGGACGTGTCGTTTTCATACGACGGAAAGCGGCCGGCGGTCGCCGACCTGAGCTTCACCGCCCTGCCGGGCGAGACGATTGCGCTCGTCGGCGCCACCGGCGCCGGCAAGTCGACGGCGCTGGCGCTCCTTCACCGCGCCTTCGATCCGCAATCGGGCACCGTGAGCATTGACGGGATGGACATCCGCGCGCTCACGCTCACGGGCCTGCGGCGCAACATCGGCGTCGTGTTCCAGGAGGTGCTGCTGTTCAACCGTTCCATCGCCGAGAACCTGCGCGTCGGCAAGCCCGACGCGACCGATGAGGAAATGCGCGCAGCCTGTGAGCGCGCTCAGGTCCTCGACGTCATCGAGCGCTTGCCGCAAGGGTTCGAGACCAACGCCGGAGAGCGGGGTCGCTTGTTCTCCGGCGGAGAGCGTCAGCGTCTGTCCATCGCGCGGGCGCTGCTCAAGGATCCTCCCATTCTTATTCTCGACGAAGCTACAAGCGCGCTCGACGCCTTGACCGAGTCCAAGCCGCACTCGCCGAGGTGATGAAAGGACGCACGACCTTCGTGATCGCGCACCGACTTGCGACCGTGCGCAACGCCGGCCGCATCCTGGTGTTTCAGAACGGCCGCATCATCGAGAGCGGTAATTTCGAGGAGCTCATCCAGCGCGGCGGCCACTTCGCCGAGCTTGCCCGCAGCCAATTCATGGCAGGCGAGCCGGCGAAGAAGCGGCACGAACGCGCGAGCAGCCAGCCGGCGGAGATGTAGTGCTCAGGGGTCAGCTCTTAGGTGCCGCCGCCGCGGGTCGGGATGACCGTGCTTTGCCCGCTCCTCGCTCCTGGTGCCTCATTCCTGTCGTTCATCCGCTGAAAAGTATATTTGCCCTCGCTCTGCTCGTCCGCCTGATCAATGTCGCCTTGTTAGCGCATCGCGACGCCTTCTTCGCAGAGCAGGATGCGTACGGTTATTGGACCATCGGCGCCGCACTGGCGAAGCCGGAAACGTTTTGGCCGACGTTATCGGCTATGACCGACCGCATGCCGCTCTATCCCCTGCTGCTCGCGGGCATCCAGGATATATTCGGCGATGCCCCGCGCGCGGTCGCGCTGATCCAGGCGCTGATTGATGCTGGAACCTGCGCGCTCATCGCCGCCCTGGGCGCGCTGATATCTCCGCCTGTCGGATTGATCGCCGGCATTCTCGCCGCGCTGTCGCTGACGCTTATCGTGTTCAGCACGCAAATCCTGACCGATACGCTCTTTCTTTTCTTCTTCGCGCTCATGCTGCTCGCGGGCGCGCGTTTCCTACTTCGCCCCAGCGCAGTGCTCGCCTTGTGCGCAGGCGTGACCGGCGGGCTTTCGCTTGCGACACGGCCGGCCGTCGCGCCGCTGCTGGCCGCAGCAATGCCGGTTTTCTTCGTCGTTGCGCTCGTGCGGCGACGCAGCTTTAGCCTCGCGGTGAGCTCCGCGGTGCTGTTCGCCGTCGCGGCCGCGGTACCGATCGCGCCGGTGCTGTGGCGTAACGTCGTCCAGTACCAGAGCTTCAGCCTGACCTCGCAGAGCGGGGATCATCTTGCCTTGTGGATCGTGCCGCTGGTGACCCAGCGGGCGGACGGCACGCCTTACCAAGTGAGCGTGGATCGCATGGAAGCCCGCTCCCGAGAACGGGCCGAACGTAGCTCGAGCGAGGCAAGCAATCCGTTCCGGCGCGCGGCGCTCAAGACCGAACTGGCGCGGGAGGAAATGGCTCGCTTGCCACTCGGCGCCTACGCCAAAGCCTGGCTCGAGGGCATGCTCGTGAACCTTGCTGCGCCGGCGCTGCTCTCCGATCCGCGCGTGCGCGCCTTGCCGAAGCCGAGCTTCTACAACACTGCGGGGGCGACTCTCTGGGAACGCGCCCGCGCCTACCTATTCGACGAGCCAGGACCGTACCAAGTGCTGCTCCTGGTCGGCATCCTCGCCACGCTGCCGTTTCTCGTTCTCGAAGCCATCGGGTTTGTCATGCTGGCGCGAAACATGCCGTGGGCGGCGGCTTTCGCGGCCGCAGTGCTCGCGTATTTTCTGTTGCTCAACGGGCCCGTAGCCGCGCCCAAATATCGTCTGCCCATGGAACCGGTTCTGATCGTGCTGGCCGCGATTCCGCTGGCGCGAGTCACGGAACGGCGCACGCGACAGCACCCATCTACTTGATCCGCTCGAGGATGCTCACGTAGTTCGCGACCGCGGTGCCGCCCATGTTGAAAATGCCGCCGAGGCTCGCGTTTCCCATTTGCATGTCGCCGGCGGTGCCCGTGAGTTGCATGGCTGCCAGCGCATGCATCGACACTCCGGTCGCGCCGATCGGATGACCCTTGGCCTTGAGCCCGCCCGAGGGGTTCACCGGCAAGGGTCCGCTCTTTTCGGTGAGGCCTTCCGCCACCGCACGCGCGCCTTGCCCTTCCGGGACCAGCCCCATCGCCTCGTATTCCATCAGCTCGGCGATGGTGAAGCAGTCGTGCGTCTCGACGAAAGACAGGTTGGAGAGCGCGATGCCCGCACTCGCCAAGGCGCGCGCCCAAGCCTGCCCGCAGCCTTCGAGTTTGAGCACGTCGCGCTTCGACATCGGCAAGAAATCCTGCACGTGCTCGGCGGCACGGAAGGCCACGGCCTTGGCGAGCTTGAGCGCGGTCGGGACGTCGGCCAAGACGACGGCGGCGGCGCCGTCGGACACGAGCGAGCAGTCGGTACGCTTCAGCGGGCCGGCCACGCGCGGATTCTTCTCGCTCTCGGTGCGGCAGAAATTGTAACCGAGGTCTTTGCGGATTTGCGCATAGGGATTGGCCACGCCGTTCTTATGATTCTTGGCGGCAATGCGCGCGAGCGCATCGGATTGGTCGCCCCAACGCTGGAAGTAGCGCGCGGCAATCTGGCCGAAAATGCCGGCGAAGCCGCCGTCGATATCGGCTTCCTCGCGCACATAGGACGCCTTGAGCAGGTTTCGTCCGATTTCCGCCGCTGGCGTCGTCGTCATCTGCTCGGCGCCGACCACGAGCACGATACGGGCGGTCTTGGCAGCGATCGCCTTGAGGCCCTGATGCACGGCGGCCGAGCCGGTGGCACAGGCGTTCTCGACCCGGCTAGCACGTTTGAAGCGCAGATCAGGGGAGGCCTGAAGCACCAACGCGGCGGTAAAATCCTGGGCCGAGAAGCCGGCATTGAAATGCCCGAGCACGATCTCGTCGACGTCGCCGGGGGCAACCCCGGCATCGGCAAGCGCCTCGGTCGCGACGCGCACGATCAGGCTCTCGACGGTCTCGCCCTCGAGGCGGCCGAAGGGCGTGTGGGCCCAGCCAACGATGCAACCCGTCACGGCAGCCTCCTGTCTATTTCGCGTTCATAGGTCATTTACGCATTGGAACGGACCACCACACCCCCGCGCAGCGCCCTAACCTGCCGAATTTTGGACGTTTTCTATTACCATGAACGGCTGTCGCGGGCATCAGCGCGTCGTCCGAGCGCCGATCGCTTTTGCCTTTCATCCGCCGTCGGCTTAGACCTTTTCGCCTGTAGAGCGTTTCCCGAGGGCCGCCAAAGCATCGAACCGAACCGTGATGTCTTCGACGCGATCTTACGTTGCGCGCACGTTGATGTGGGTGGGCATCGCCTGCGCTGCAACCGGGCTCACCATGACCCGCGCGGGAGCCGAAGCGCTGGTCGTCATCGAATCCGAGAGCGGCAAGGTTCTCTTTGCCCAGAATGCCGGCCAGCCCTGGTATCCGGCCTCGGTCACCAAGCTCATGACCGCTTATGTGACGCTGCGCGCCGTCAAGGAGGGTCGCCTCAACCTCGATACGCCGCTCGTGGTCTCAGCGAATGCGGCGGCGCAGGCGCCGGTGAAGATGGGATTTGCGGTCGGCACGATCGTCACCGTCGACAATGCGCTCAAGATGTTGATGGTGAAATCGGCGAACGACATGGCAGTCGTGCTCGCCGAAGGCGTTGCCGGCTCGATCGAGAATTTCGCCGACGAGATGAACGCCAATGCGCGCAGCCTCGGGATGGTTCAGTCGAGCTTCGTCAATCCCAACGGCTTGCCTGCCGACGATCAGATTACGTCGGCGCGCGACCTCGCCATCTTGGCGCGTGCGCTCATCCGCGAACTGCCGGAATACGATTACTATTGGCATCTTCCCGGCATCCGCATGGGGAAGATGGTGCGGTGGAACTACAACACCCTGATCGGCCGCTATCCGGGCGCCGACGGCATGAAGACCGGCTTCATCTGCTCCTCCGGCTTCAATCTCGTCGCCTCCGCGACCCGCAATGGCAGGCGGCTGATCGCGGTGGTGCTCGGCGCTCCCTCCTCCGCCGCGCGCGCCTTGAAGGCCGCACAACTGCTCGAGCGCGGCTTCAACAGCGCCAGCGGGCTGTCCTGGTTCATGACTCCCTTTGGCACGGTCGAGTCGTTGCAGCCGATTGCTGCCGCGCCGCCTAATCTGCGCGAGGAAATGTGCGGGGCCCATCGCAAGCGACCGGCGACCGAGGACGAGGACGACCTGGTCCCGAACAATCCCGAGTCCCCCTATGCGGTGTTCCTCGCCAGCCTGCGCCCGGCCAAGGCCAAGGGCGCCGCGCCGCTGCGCGAAATGGGCGAGCCGGTCCTCGTCTATACCGGCACCAAGCCGCCGGTGCCGGGCTCGCAAGCGTCGACCGAATCGAAGCCGGAAAAGAAGAAGACCGCCGTGATCAAGCCCGCGGCAGCCAAGGACAAGGATGGCGAAGCGGCCGCCTCCACCGCCAGGCCGAAGCGCAAGTCCACGACGGACAGCGCCTCCGGTGATACTCCCGCGACAAAGCCAAAGCCCAAAACGGCAGCGCCCAAAGAGGCCGCCAAGCATGATGCGGCCGCCACGGCCACAGTCTCCAGCGATGCAACGGCAGCCAAGCCAAAGCCGAAAAAGCCGTCGCCGAACCCGCCACCGATGACGATTACGTCGCCGGCGGAACAGAGCTCGCAGACGAGATAGGACGCATTTCGCTAAGCTTTTGCCGGCCGCCCGCATGCCCAATCGCGGGCGCCCTTGCCACCTCATACCTGCTGCCCGATGCTTCGCGCGACGCGAGGGGACGCGCCCAACGCTGGAGCCGTCATGGGATTGATCGATCGGCTGACGGCAGAGGTAGCCTCGCTCAAAGGCGCCTTGCGTACGCTCAAGCTGACGACGCCCATCGCCAAGAACCCGACGCGGGTCTTTCCGCAAGTGGTCCTTGAGCTTGCCGACAAGTACGGTGACGCGCCGGCGCTGTTGTCGGACCGGGAACGCTTCACCTACCGCGAGCTCGCAACGCGCTCCAACCGCTATGCGCGCTGGGCGCTGGCGCAGAATCTGCACAAGGGCGATGCCGTCTGTCTGATGATGCCGGGCCGACCGGAATTCCTGGCCGCCTGGATCGGCATCACGCGGGCCGGCGGCGTCGTTGCACTCATCAACACCCACCTCACGGGAGTGGCGCTCGCCTACTGCATCAATGTGGTGAATCCCAAGCACATCATCGTGGCCGACGAGCTGTACGAGGCGTTGGCGGGCGCGCGCACGCATATTACCGGCGACGCCAAGATCTGGCTTCACGGCGAGGCCGATGCCAACTTCCCGCGCATCGATCGCGATGTCGACGGCCTTCCCGGCGACGAGCTCGCCGCTGCGGACCGTCCCATGCTCACCATCGAAGATCGCGCGCTTTACATCTATACGTCGGGCACGACCGGCCTGCCGAAGGCCGCCAACGTGAACCATTACCGCGTGATGCTCGCGAGCTACGCCTTTGCCGGCGTCATGGACACGCGCGCCAGCGACCGCATGTACGATTGCCTGCCGCTCTATCACACGGCCGGCGGCGTGGTGGCCACCGGCGCGCTGCTGGTGAACGGCGGCTCGGTCGTGATCCGGGATAAATTCTCTGCGCGCGAGTTCTGGGACGATATCGCGCGCTGGGATTGCACCTGCTTTCAATATATCGGCGAGCTTTGCCGTTATCTCGTCAACTCGCCGCCGAATCCCAATGAGCGCAAGCATCACCTGCGCCTGGCCTGCGGCAACGGCTTGCGCCCCGATGTCTGGCCGCAATTCAAGCGTCGCTTCCGCATCCCGCAAATCATCGAGTTCTACGGCGCGACCGAAGGCAACGTCACGCTGTTCAATTTCGACGGCAAGGAGGGCGCGGTGGGCCGGCTGCCCTGGTGGGCCGCCCGGCGCTTCCCAACCAAGATCGTGCGCTTTGATCCGCAATCCCAGCAGCCGGTCCGCGACGAGCGAGGTTTCTGCATCGAATGCGAGGTCGACGAACCGGGCGAGGTTATCGGCAAAATCCTCAAGCAGGCGTCCAAACCCGGCCAGCGGTTCGAGGGCTATGCGAACGACACCGAGACCGACAGAAAGATCCTGCACGACGTGTTCAAAAAAGGCGATCTCTGGTTTCGAACCGGCGATTTGATGCGCAAGGACAAGAACGGCTATTTCTATTTCGTCGACCGCATCGGCGATACTTTCCGTTGGAAAGGGGAGAACGTCTCGACCACCGAGGTGGAGGAGGCAGTAGGTCGATTCGACGGCATTCTGGAGACCAATGTCTACGGCGTGCAGATTCCTGGCCGCGACGGTCGCGCCGGCATGGCCGCCATCGTCGCCAAGGACAATCTCAACTTGACCGCGCTGCGCGATCATATCGCGCAGCACCTGCCCGAATATGCACGGCCGGTGTTCTTGCGCGTACGCAAAGACAATGACGTGACGACGACCTTCAAGCAAAAGAAGATCAACCTCATGAAGGACGGTTTCGATCCCAGCCGCACCAGCGATCCGATCTATTTCAACGATCCGCAACGTAAGGCTTTCGTGCGTCTCGACCCTGCGCTGTATGAGCAGATCAATGCCGGACAGGTGCGGCTATGACCGGCGGCGTCAAGCCCGACGCCGGCGCAGCGATCGCGCCGTCGGACGTGCTCGCATTCTGGCGTGCGGCCGGGCCGGAGAAGTGGTTCGACAAGGACGCGGCCTTCGATTCCGCGATCGCGCGACGCTTTTTCTGGGTCTGGCGCGCCGCCGGCGATGGCGAGCTGGCACATTGGCAGGAGAGGCCGGAGGGGGCGCTCGCGCTCGTCATCGTGCTCGACCAGTTCCCGCGCAACATGTTTCGCGGTGATCGGCGCACTTACGAGACCGACGGACTCGCCCGCCACGTCGCCGATCGAGCCATCAGCCGCGGCTTCGATCGGCAGGTCTCACACCCCGAGCGCCAGTTCTTCTATCTGCCGTTCATGCACTCGGAAAATCTCCCCGATCAGGAACGCTGCCTGGAGCTGGCGCGCAAGCACGGCGATGATGAATTCACCAAATACGCCGAGCAGCATGCCGACATCATCCGCCGCTTCGGGCGCTTCCCGCATCGCAATGCGATGTTGGGCCGCGCCACCAGGCCGGACGAGCAAGCCTTCCTCGATACCGGCGGGTTTTCCGGTTGAGCGCACGCCCTTGGCTGATCGCTTGCCGCGAATAGTCGAGGGGGCAACGACGCGCGCTTGTCGTTGCGCGGCGGAAGCTCAAGGCGCGTAGCGCCTTGAGCTGCTTTAATCCGACGCTCCAACCCTTCAGAAGGCGACGACGTCCTTGATCGCGGCTGCCGCCTCGGCAGGAACGACTTTGCGCGCCACGAAGTCATTCCAGTCCCTGAACTTCGCCTTCGTGCGCGCTTCGATGATTGCTTTGGAGCGAGCTGGGCCGATCTGCGGCAGCTTGTCGAGCTCCGCCGCCGTCGCGGTATTGAGGTTGGTCTTGGCGCCTTGCGGAGTGGTGGCGCCGGTCGTTGCGGGCTTCGCGGGCGCGCTGGCGGCTGGAGCGGGTTTTGCGGGCTGCGCTGGTTGGGGCCCTTGCGCAAGAGCGGGGGCTGATAGGAGTGCGAGCGTCATCGAGGTGACGGGAACGCGACGGGTGAACATTGCTGTGGTCCTCTCTGTGATCCCGCATGGCTTGACTCGAAGTAACTCCGCGACCAAGCCGAACGGGCGTTTACACCGTTCGTCGCACGCCTTCGTAGGCGTACCAACGATCCGATTGACCACAGACATAGCCGATCAATCTCGAACGGCGCATGGATGAGGCGTTCATCCGCCGTTCACCCGAATTGCTTGCGCGCTCGTCGACGGGGTGGAGAAGCGGCGGAGAGCGCGTTCGCGCGGACGGCGGACGCCTCGATCTGTTCGCTGATGCCGGCCGATGAGGCCAAGTTCTGATACATCCGTCGCAGGCTGCGCCTGACGACGCGTAGATCTTCTGCCGGCACCCCCGCGACCGCCCTTTGTTCCAAAGCGATCGCGTGCGGCATCACGCGGCCCAGCATCGCCGCTCCCTTCGGCGCCAAGCGGACGATGACTTCCCGGCTGCTGGTCGCGGACCGGGTGCGGGTGACGAGGCCCATTTTCACCAGCCGGGTGATCACGCGCGACAAGGTCGAGACATCGATGCTGGTCCTGGAGGCGACGTCGACCTGGCGCTGGCCGCCATCATTGGCGAGCACTGCGAGAACGCGCCACATCGCGATGCTCAATCGGTGACGGGCGAGCGTATTCTGCCCGAAGTCGACCACCAGCAGCCAACCGACGCGGTTGATGAGGTAGGGAAGATATGCGCTGAAATCGAGGCGATCGGTCACGACTTGAAATTCCGCAAACTTCGGCCGATGCTTTTATGGGCCGCCTTGCGCGATGTCAAAGATCAGCTGCGCGCGCGCCTGGTTGGCGATAACGCCTTCTGAACATAGCCGCATTAAGTTGCATTTACAACAATTGCAAATGCATCTATAGTACCGGAAACCTGAACCGGGCCCGTGCCCCGGCAAAATCAAAGGGAGGCGTGTTGTGGAATTCGGCTATTTCACGCTGAGCGACAATCATTACGAAAACAACACGCGGACGGCGAACCAGTTCGTCGCCGACATCGCCGAGGAAGCTCTTCACGCCGACAAGCTCGGCATGCATTCGGCGTGGATTGGCGAACATCATTTCAACTCGCTCGGCGTGCTGTCCTGCCCCGACCTTGTGCTCGCTTACATCGCTGCGCAGACGAAGTGCATCCGGCTCGCACCGGCGGTCTCCGTGCTGCCGCTGCATCATCCCATCCGCGTCGCCGAGCAATGGGCCACGCTCGATCTGCTCAGCAACGGACGCGTGGATTTCGCGGCGGGGCGCGGCTACGACCGGCGGGAGTACCTGCCCTTCCACGTTTCGTTCGAGGACAATCAGGGCATCTTCGATGAAGGCCTCGAAGTCGTGCGCAAATTATGGGCGGCGGATGAGCGCATCTCCCATCACGGCAAGTACTATTCTTTCGACGATGTGCGCATTACGCCGAAGCCGGTGCAGAGGCCGATCCCGGCCTATGTCGGATCCTTCTCGAAGCCATCCATCGAACTGGCGGCGCGGCTCAATTGCGGCGTCATCGTCGCTCCGTTTGCGGCCGCCATGACCTTCGGCGGCTTGAAGCAGGTTGCGGACGTCTATCACGAGCGCTGCGCCAAATACGGCACCACGCCCCGCCGCCTGATGTGCAGCTATTTCACCCACTTTGCCGACAACCGCACGCAGGAGGACGCCCAGCGTGCACGCCAGATTCGCTATTACCGCGAATGCGTGATCCCCGCGCTGCCCGGCGACCCGAAAACCGCCCCGCCAAGCTATCGTTATTTCGTCGACATGGTCGCGCGCTTGCAGACGGTCAAACCGGAAGACCTCACCGACAATTCGGTTCTGCTGGGATCGCCGCAACGGATCATCGACACGCTGAAGAAGGTGGAAGGCGCCGGATTCTCGGAAGTGATTCTCTATTTCAACGTGGGCCTCAAGCCGCACCAGCAGGTGAAGGACGAAATGGCCCGCTTTATGGAGCAGGTCGCACCCGCCTTCGACGGCGCGCACAAGCAAAAAGCGGCGTAGAGGTCGGCAATATTGCCGGCTGACAAGAACCTCACGAAGGGCGAGGGAAGAAGACAAGCGAATTCTGAGCGCGCGTGAACGCCGCATTGGGCGGCAACGACGAACTCGGAGAAAACGCATTGACCATCCAGCAGAACACCGATCACATCCAGACCACGCACATCGGCAGCTTGCCGCGGCCGCACAATCTGCTCGACCTGCTGAAAGCAAAATATACCGGGCAGCCATATGATGAGAGCAAGCTGAATGCGGTCTTGGCGCGGGAGGTCGCCGAGTGTGTGCGCAAGCAGGTCGAGTGCGGCATTGAGATCATAACGGACGGCGAATATTCGAAGCCGGGCTTTTTCACCTACATCCGCGAGCGTTTCGATGGGTTTGAAGCTCGGCCCAATCAGAAACTCATTTTATTCCAGCAGGAGGTCTCCGCTTTTCCTGAATATTATGCCCAGTACTTCAAGGAAGCGATGATGGGGGGCGCCATTCTCCCGATCGTTCCGGTTGTCTGCACCGCTCCGGTGAAATACAAGGGCGAGGCAAAACTGCAGATCGACATTGCCAATGTGAAGGCCGCCGCCAAGGCGGCAGGGGTCCCTGATCACCACGTGTTTCTGCCAGCCACGGCGCCCTCGGGCGTCGGCATCAACGAATACTACAAGAGCGAGGAAGAGTACTTCCACGCGCTCGCTGCCGAGCTGAACAAAGAATATCGCGCGATCGTAGCCGCCGGCATTTTGGTCCAGGTCGACGATCCCTTCCTGCCGGACATCTTTGTCGAGCCCGGCCTTGACGACAAGCAGAAGAAGCGGAAGGCGGAGATTTACGTCGAAGCGACCAATGCGGCACTCAGCGGAATTCCAGCCGAGCGGGTCCGCTTTCATACCTGCTACGGCATCAACGAGGGGCCCCGCATCTACGAATCGAACCTGCCCGAGATCATCGACTACGTGCTCAAGATCAATGCCGGTTCGTTCAGCTTCGAGTCAGCGAATCCGCGCCACGAACACGAGTACCACTTGTTCGAGCGCGTGAAGGTACCGCAAGGGAAAGTGCTGTGTCCCGGCGTCGTCACGCATGCCAGCAACATCGTCGAGCATCCCGAGCTGATCGCGGAGCGGCTGATCCGTTTCGCCAAGCTGATCGGACGGGAGAATGTCATGGCCGGCGCGGACTGCGGATTCTCTTCGCAAGCCCTTTATAAGACCGAGGTTCATCCCACGGTGGTGTGGGAGAAGTTCAAGGCGATGCGACAAGGGGCCGATCTGGCAACAAAGCAGCTTTGGAATTGAACGGGCGCAGGCGCAGCGTAGGACATCTCTATGGTCAGGCCTGCGTCAGCCGCTATCGCCAGATCGTGCGCGCCGCGTCCACAGCCAGTTGCAGCTTCGAGCGCTCGTCCGCCTGCTAAGCGGATTTGCCGCCAGCGCTGCTGGCGAAGCCGCACTGGGGGCGCGATCCTGTGCGTCGACTGCTCACGCCCGCTGCCGCAGCAGTCGGCGAATCACTTTACCCGTCGTCGTCATCGGCATCTCGTCGATGAAGGCGACCTCGCGTGGATATTCGTGGGCGGAGAGGCGCGTCTTCACGAAGCCTTGGATATCGGCGGCGAGCGCGTCGGAGGGACTCTGGCCGGATTTCAGTACAATGAAGGCCTTCACGATCTCGGTGCGCAACGCATCGGGCTTTCCCACCACCGCCGCCAGTGCGACCGCGGGATGGCGAATCAGGCAATCCTCGATCTCGGTCGGACCGATGCGGTAACCCGACGAGGTAATGACATCGTCGTCGCGCCCGACGAATTGGAAGTAGCCGTCCGCATCGGCAATGCCCTGATCGCCCGTCGTCATCCAGTCGCCGATGAATTTTTCACGCGTGGCGTCCGGCTTGCCCCAATATTGCAAGAACATCACCGGGTCGGGCCGCTTGATTGCGATTTGGCCGAGCTCGCCGGCCGCGCACTGCGAACCGTCGGGGCGGATCACCGCGACCGTGTGCCCGGGCACCGGCTTTCCCATGGCGCCGGGCCGCGAAACGTCGATTGCGGCGCAGGAGCCGACCACCAGGTTGCATTCGGTCTGGCCATAGAACTCGTTGATGGTGAGGCCGAGCGCCGTCTTGCCCCATTCGTACGTCTCTACACCGAGCGCCTCGCCACCCGAACCAACCGAGCGCAGATTCAGGCTTGCCTTCGGCGGCTTGGCCGAGCGCAACATGCGCAGCGCCGTCGGCGGGATGAACGCGTTGCGCACGCGCAGCTTGGCGATCAGCGCGAAGGCCTGCTCCGGATCGAACTTCTCGATCTTTTGCGCCACCACCGGCACGCCGTAATGCAGAGCCGGCAGCAGCGCGTCGAGCAGACCGCCGGCCCACGCCCAGTCCGCTGGCGTCCAGAAGCGATCGCCGGGCTGCGGTAGGAATTCGTGCGGCATCTCGATGCCGGGGAGATGGCCGAGCAGCACCCGATGCGCATGCAGCGCGCCCTTCGGCGGTCCGGTGGTGCCGGATGTGTAGACCATCAACGCGGGGTCGTCGGCCGCGGTCGGGACAGGCGTGAAATCGGAGACGGCGCGCGCTAGTACCGCGTTGAAGTCCTCGGCGCCATCCGCTGCTCCGTCGATCGAGCAGACGAATTCGACAGCGGGCGCGACGTCGCCGCCAGCCGCAAGCTTTGCAAGTCCCTGCGCACACGTGATCAGCGCGCGTGCGCCGGAATCCTTGAGTCGATACGAGATCGCCTCGATGCCGAACAGCATCGCCAGCGGCAGCGCGATGGCGCCGAGTTTGTAGATCGCGATGTGGCTCACCGCGACGGCCGGCCCCTGCGGCAACAGGATCGCAATCCGATCGCCCCTGCCCACGCCACGCGCGGCGAGCGCGTTGGCGAGCCGGTTCGACGCCTCACGCAAAGCGCCGTAACTCACTTCCTCCACCGCGCCGTCGGTACGCACGTTGAAAATGGCGGTGCGGGCGGGGTCGATCTCGGCCCAGCGGTCGCAAACGTCGACCCCGATGTTGTAGAGCGCCGGGATTTGCCAGCGAAACGAGCGGTAGAGCGCGTCGTAGTCGCGCGTGGCGGGAAGGACGTGATCTGCGTACATTGCGCGCAGGCTAGTAAGGCAAATGCGGAAGGTCTAGCGCGTTGCGATATTCGACGCGGCATTCCCTCCGAAACGGCGCCGAGATGTATTTGCCAGACGCCGGCATTTTGCTTCGCTTGCTCGAATTATCGCTGCCGGTCAGCTCGCGAGAAAGTAGCGTCTTTCTCAGAAACGCTTACGACCGCCACGTATTTAGAAGCCGCGGAGCCGATCTCTTCGCGGGGCTTACCGGGCGCGAGCGAGTTTGAGCCGGGCTTTGCGTTTGTGTCGTCCGCCGGCAGATGCGATCCGCAGACGGATCTCGCGCAACGTCGATGCGATCTTGGACGATTCTCCGCGTTGCTGGACATGCGCCGGATCATTGCCGGGCATCGGGCGGCTAAGCCCGTATTTCGCACCGTGGGCGTCGATCCATTTCCAGACTTCTTCCGCATCGGTCCCCTCTACCGCGGTGAGGTCGACGGCGCGGCCGTGACCATAACCGCCGGTGCGGCGACTCCCGCCGTGCAAAGAGTTGCCGCCGCGCGCCTTGAAACCGGCGGCGAGGCGTTGGCGATAATCGTCGCGGAACGCGCTGAGCATCGACCAGTGAAGGCCGTCGGCGTCCATCGCCCGGCCAGCATTGTAGAGTTGTTCCCGGAAGCCCGGGTCCATGCCGCCGATCACGTAATCCTGCAACGCCAGGCCCATGCGCTTGGCAGCGGTGGGGTCCTTCCAGGTGAAGTCGCCGCTCGAATCCTTTTTGACGGGCGCACGCTGGTACACCTCCCACAGGTAATCGTCGATGTCATCGAGCACGACCATGCCGCGTTTGCGACGCATCTCCGTCTCGGTGCTTTCCGGCTCCGTCGACTCCCGGGACGGGAATGCAACGAAGGCGCCGACCTTGATCAACGCACGCTTGATCGCTTGGCGTGCCGCAGCGGCGATGGACAGAGGCGGTTCGGGATTGACGAAGCGAACCGTTTGAACCGCGCGCGGATAGTACGAGCCGGATTCATCTCCTTGGTCGGCAACCTCGCTTCCTTGCACGCGCGCAGGAGGCGGCGCCGCCCGACGATAGACGATCGTCTCGTTTCCCCCGGCTTCATAACCGGGGACGGCGGTCTCCGGGTCCTGATAATTCATGATGGCCAACGCGACCATTCCTGCGGCCAGCGCGCAGGCGAGGAGCTTGAGCCCGAACAGCGCGTGCGACAGGATCGCGCCCAATGCGACGGCGGGCTGGCGCAACGCCCCTGGGATGACGCGTCGGCGCAGCGTCAGCGTGATCGTCGGTCGGCGCGGCGTCGGCGCGACGGCCGCCGTCCGCCGCGGCGGCGGAGGCCCTCTCATGGGAGTTCGGCGCGCCGGTACAACGGCGCGCGAATGTCGCATCACAGCGACCAACTGTCCCGCCAACGTGAAAGTCCCCCTTACCGATCACTCGGGGGTGGAGACGTCCGCTGGAATCGGCGCGCGCACAGCCCTCCCCAGGGCGACAACGGCGTCAACGCCCACACTTCCAGCCAGACGAAAGCGAGTGATCCCCCACCCCAGGCGTAATCCCCGAACTGCAGAAGTTGAATTGATAAATAAGGAAAAAAGTTGACCCCGCGGGGACCAATTGGCGGCGGCGAGCGGCGCGAAGCACGATATTGTTAGGGGTCCGTACACCACGTTTGTCGCGCTTCGGATTGCTCGAACTCATCGACCCCCGGGAAAGCCGTGTAGGCGGGCTTTGCCGCGCGCACACAGGACGGTAAAAAGTCTGTGCAACGGGGGGCCGCGGGCCAGTTCGATCGCAAGACACGATTCGTGATGATTGAGGAGCGGAGCGCGCGCATCGCCCCGAAAGGGGACATCGATTACCGCCTGCTCATCCCTTTTCTCACCCATGTCGTGCTGCTGCAGACGCTGATCCTCGTCATCCGCATCACGACCTCCTACCGGGCGATCGAACTTGGCTTGCCGGTGCTTTGGCTCGGCATCATCGCCACCGGCTTCGCCATTATCCCCGTCTTCACCGCCCTGCAGGTCGGGCGTTGGATCGACCGCGGGAACGACGCGCGGGCGGCCTGGCTCGGCTCGGCGCTGGTGTTCATCGCCTGCATTGGATTCTGGGCATGGCCGCGATCGGCCATGCATCTCCTCGGCTTCTCCGTGCTGCTGGGCTTTGGCCACATGTTCTGCATGGCCGGCCATCAGATGCTGGCAGTGCGCTCGGGCGGCAAACGGAGCCGGGAAACCGCGCTCGGCTATTACATGGTCGCCGCATCGATCGGGCAGGGGCGCGGGCCGTTCGTGGTCGGCTGGCTCGGGGGAGCAGCGGCGCTGCCCCCGACGGGCCTCCTCTTCACCATCGGTCTCGTCGTCGCCGGCGCGAGCGTCATCGTCGCTGGCTTGATCAGGCCCGCTGCCGTCAAAGCGGACAAGCACGATGCCGGCGATCTCATCCCAATCGGGCGACTGCTCGCGCTGCGCGGCTTCGCCGCCGTGATGGTATCGAGCGTGGTGACCATCACCGCGTTGGATCTTCTGGTGATCTATCTTCCTGCACTCGGTGCGGAGCGACAGATCGATTCCAATCACATCGGCCTCTTGTTGACGGTCCGCTCGATCGCTTCGCTGATCTCCCGCGTGTTCTATGCCCGGCTGATCTTTGCGATCGGCCGCATCCCGCTCACCTTGACGAGCATGCTGGGCAGCGCCGCTGGCTTCTTGGTATTGGCATTACCGCTCTCGCTGCCGATCATGTACGCTGTTCTCATCTGCTTGGGATTTGCGATGGGCATCGCCTCGACACTGACTCTTTCCGGCGTCATGTATCTCGCGCCGCCTGAAGCGTGTGGCACTGCATTAACGCTACGCATGACCGGCAACCGCATCGGGCAGATCGTATTTCCTGCGCTCGCCGGCCTGCTCGCCGCCGCCACCGGCGTGGGCGGCATCCTGCTGGCGCTCGGCGTAGGTCTGGCCGCATCGGGGATTGCAGTCGCGGCGAGCCAGCCGGCGCCGGCGTCCTGACGCGAACCCCCGCGATTACGACGCATGCCCGATCCGATCCGCATCCGCATGGGCGGCTATGGTCCTCCAACCACCGGCTTCAGCCGTGCGCTCAAGCGCATCGGCGATCGGCTCGCAGCCGAATTCGGTGAACGCGTCGAGGTCCACTATGTCTGGAACATCATGGATCTCGGTTATCGCGCCGAGGATATTCTGTGGCTGGTGGAGCACGGTCTGCTGACGCTCGGCTATCAGTCGTCGAGCTATTTGACCGATCGGGTGCCGGAGCTTGGCATCGTCGACCTGCCCTTCCTGTTCGCACGCACGCAGTCCGCGCGCGCGGCGATGGATGGTGCGCTCGGCGACGTGCTCGCTCGCAAGATCGAAGAACGCGTGAATTTCCGCATCCTCGGCTGGTTCGAGAACGGCTTTCGCCACATCTCCAATCGTGTACGCGAGGTGCGCGCGCCCGCGGATCTCGCCGGGTTGCGAATCCGAGTCCTGCCGAGCAAAGTGCAGGCACGCACGTTCGAATTGCTGGGGGCGGTACCGATGCCCATGGATCTCACCCAGGCGATCGCGATGGTTAGCGCCGGTACCATCGACGCCCAGGAGAATCCGCTATCGAACACGGTGACCTATGGCGTGCACAAATTTCACCGTTTCCACACGCTGAGCAACCACTTCTACATTTCCCGGCCAATCTTCCTGCACCGCGACACATTTGATGCGTGGCCCGCCGAGCTTCAGCGCGCTACGCGAAGCGCCGTGTCGGAAGCGGTTGCGTTGCAACGCAAGTTGCATGTGCAGGAGGAAGAGGAGGCGCGAGAAGCGATCGAGGCGCAGGGCTGCGAAATCGTGGAGCTTACCGCCGCCGAGCACGACGCCTTCGCCGCCGCGGTCGCGCCGCTCATCGAGGATGCGCGGGTGACCTTCGGGCCGGCGCTGTTCGACTTGACGGCCTCCCGCACCGCTTGAGCGTAGCGCGCCCGCGATGACGTCCGCCGCGGCTATCCGCGCCGCTCGTCGGGCTCCGCCAGGATCAGCGCCCAGAATACTTTGTATTTGGATTGCGGCGCATAAGCCGCGGCGATGCCCATGCGGGTCGCGCCCTTGAGCAGCATGTTGGCGCGATGGGGCGGAGAATCGCGCCAGCCAGAGAAGGCTTGCGCCAGCGTATGATAGCCGGCCCCGACATTCTCCGCCGCGGTGCGCGCGCGGTAGCCGCCGCCTTTGAGCCGATCGTGGAAACTGCGGGCGATGTCGTGGCTGAGCGTGTCGCGGCTGGCCATCGCCTGCGCCTGCGTCTCGGCGAGCTTCATCAACTCGGGATCGATGCTGACCGCGGTGAGGCCGTTGTTGGTGCGGTACCCGGAGATCATCGAAGCGGCCATGGTGGCGTCGACCTGCGCATCCTTCGTCGCCAGGCTGCGATAGAAGCTGGGCTCGGCCGTCGATAGATCCCGGTCGCCGAGGCAGGCACAGAGCAGCCCCGCCATTGCAATTGCGGAGAAGCGCGCGCCAACGCGCACGCACGGAAGTCGGAAAGTCATGGCTGATCCCCGCGTCCCCTACGCGAGCCATGCTGCGCCCGGAGGATGGCGGAACCATGGAGATGATATGGCGGCGGCGGTCAATGCCCGCCGCGATAGATGGGTGCGGGCTGCGAGAAGAAGCTTTCCAGGATGTGATAGCAGATGAGGTAGTTCTTCTGGTGGAACGAGGCATGGGCGATGCCCGGCATCACCGCGAACTGCTTGTCGGGATTGGGCAGCAGGTCGAAAAACTTCAGCAGGTCGGCCAAGCTCGCGATGCCGTCGTATTCGCCGCGCATGATGAGGGTCGGCGCCGTAATCTTTGTGGGATCACAGACCGGCAGATTGGCGCACATGTCGACGTAGGTGCCGGTCGGCACCGAATCGTCGAGCGCGAGAATGGCGTCGGCAAAGGCCTCGATGACGGCGTCATCGGCGGTGCCGGGATGGTCGCGCTCGAAAATCGAGCGCACGAATTTGCGGTCGATCGGGCGCCTATTCTTGGCCCGGAATTCGGGTAGCCGCTTACTGCGCTCGGCAAGCGTCGGTGAACCTTCGCCGGTCCATACCATGGCATCGAGCGCGAGCCGCGCGACCATCTCGGGATGTCGCTGCGTGAATAAGGCCGCGCGCAGAGCACCGGACGAAATACCGTAAATGAGCAGCGGCCGGCGGCCACGCAGCTTCTGGATATAGGTCGCAGCCGCAAGGCAATCGTCGGCGCCGTAGGCGATCGGCGCGTTATTGTCGCGGGTTTTGGTGGAGCGACCATATCCCTCCATGTCGATGCACCAGGTGTCGTAACCGCGCGCGGCGAAGAAATCCATCACTGAGGACTCTGCACGCCCCGGCACCTGCAGGTCGAAGGTGGGCTGTGACGCCATGGACGAGCCGTGCACGAACAAGATGCGTCCCGAAGGTCCGGAAGGATCTCCGCCGTGCTTGTTCCACAGAAACAAACGGACATCGCCGCCTTTACTGGTCCAGTGCTCCTCGCCGCGAATCGCCGTGGCGGGTGAAACCGGCTTGTTCATTCTGGTACTCCTCGGGCGCTCATTCAGGCTTTATGCCGTTGGCTTGGATGACTTTCGCCCACTTGTCGATCTCGGACTGCACGTATGTTCCGAACTGCTCGGGCGTCATCACCATCGTATTTGCGCCCTGCTTCTTCCATGCCGCCCTCACGTCCGCGCGTCCGAGGATTTTGTTGATCTCGGTGCTGAGCCGCGTGACGATGGGCTGCGGTGTCCCGGCTGGTGCCATGACCCCGATCCAAATCGTCGCCTCGTAGCCGGGGACACCGGCCTCCGAGAGCGTCGGCACATCGGGGAGGATGGCGGAACGCACCTTCCCCGTCGTCCCTAGCGCTTTGACGCGGCCGGCTTGGATAATCGGCGCCATGCTCGGCACCGAGTCGAACATCATTTCGATCTGCCCGCTGATGATGTCGTTGCGCGCGCCGGAGCTGCCCTTGTACGGCACGTGCAGGATATCCGTGCCGGTGAGATTCTTAAAAAGTTCGCCCGCCATGTGGTAGTTCGAGCCGACCCCGGAAGAGGCATAATTGAGCGCGCCAGGCTTCGACTTGGCGAGCGCAATGAACTCCTTGACGGTGTTCACCTGCACCGAGGGATGCACGACCATGACCAGTTCGGAATTGAGCAGCGAGGCTACCGGTACGAAATCGCGCAATAGCTTGTACGGTTTATTGGGAACGAGCGTTTCGGTGGTCGTCTGGGTCGCGGAGACCATCAGCAGCGTGTAGCCGTCCGGCGGAGATTTTGCCGCCGCGTCGCTGCCGATGATGGTCCCGGCGCCAGGCCGGTTCTCCATGACAAACGGCTCCCCAAGTGCCTTGCGCAGCTCCTCGGCGAGCAACCGCGTGAAAATATCGGTCGGGCCGCCGGCGCCGAACGGCACAATCATCTTGACCAGCCGAGACGGATAATCCTGCGCCATGGATGCTGCGGCGGGCGCGAGGCAAAACACGGCCAACGCAATGAGCGATGATACGCGCTGCAATATTGGCATGGGTTATCGCTTAAGCTTGTAACACTCCGCGGAAACGACATCTCCGCGCGCGGCGGGCGGCGACTTTATGCGATCCGTAGAGGATGGGTCCAGGGGCTGCAGAGGGCTCACATCCCGTGATCAAGTGTCAGCGGTTTAGCGGTCGGCCTCGTCCACAGGCGCATGCGTCAACTTGCCCATCATTTCCACGAAAGCGCCGGCGAAAGGATGGAAGCTGAAACGGATCACGTGCCGCCCGCGCGGACAAACCACGGCGCGAAAGATCACATTGGCTTTGAGGATTTCAGCATCGATCCCATCGACGCTGGCGCGCCACCAGGGTTGCCAGACGTCGTTGAGCAGGAGAATGCCGTCGGCAGGGGCGTCGACTGCAACTTCCACTTCGGTGTTGGCATAACGCAGCAAGCGAGCGGTGCCCCGGGTGCCGGCACCCGCGCCGACCGAGATGCCGCTCGGGGCCTTCGGCAGCAACACGGTCCGGCGCGGATCGACAGGCGGCCAGCCGCTGCGCAACAGCTCGTTGAAATCGGCAAGCTGCCAATCCGTCAGCAGCATCACCCGCGGCAGCGCGCGCGGATTCTCATAGATGTAGGCGTCCTTGGTGTGGGCGATGAAATTCAGATCGCCGGGCTTGAGCGAGGAGTCGATCTCTTCCACCGGCACTCCTGTGACGATGAACCGAACACCGAAGAGATCGGCGAAGGCGGAGTCATATGACGGATAAAGCGGCGAAAACACGCGCTGGCTCGGAATGGCGACGGTGTCGCCGACGTGGGTCGCCTCCTCAAACCGGTGCAGCCGCAGCGGATTATGGCCGAACACGTGATCGAAGCCTTGGACGAGCGACAGGTTCGGCCAGTGGTACGCGATGCCGATGAGCTCGACCCGGTCACGCCGGTCGGGCGCCGCGGCGTCGGCGAGTCGCGCCTTGAGCAGCCGCACCGTCGGGTCGCTCGTGTTGAGGCGGAGTGCATCGAATTGGTCGGGCGGCAGCGCCGTTGATATGTGCGGTGCGTTGTTCCAGGCGAGGTCGGCGGCCATGAATGCGGCGATCAAGCCCACCGCGGCCAGCGGCGACCGCGCGTCGATCCGACGCGCCAACACGAGAACCCCAATCGCCATCGCCGTGAAGATGATCGCGGTCATCACAGGCACGACGGCCGGAGTGAAGCCGACGACAGAGTGCGCCAGCACCAGCGCCACGGCGATCAGGACGATGGGGCAGGCAATCTCGAGCCCGCGCTGCAGGCGAGTTGCCGGCGGCACCGTGCCGGTGAGCCAGCGATGCACGACATAGCCGGCAATCACGGCGATCAACGCGACCAGCACGAAGGTCGCATCAGCCGGACGGCGGTAGAGCGCCACGGCGGGCAGGAGGTCGTACATCAGCTGGAACGCCGGCGTGTAGGCACCGAGCGCGTAGAGCAGAACCAGTGCCGCGGCGATGGTGAAGTATCTGATCTCGCGCGCCCAGGCGACGCCGCGAATGAGACCGAATGACACCACGGCGACCAAGGTCAGCGCACCGGCGTAAACGAGCCCCATGTTCTGGGAGAGGTAGAGGCCCGGCCATCCCCAAGCGGCGTCCCAAATCGAGCTTTGCGGCGCCCAATATTCGACCTCCGGGCTCATCGCACCGAAGAGATCGGCGAACGCGAATTGCAGGAGGTGCACGGGGTGAATCGAGCCGGCCGCGGCGGATGCGAAGCTTATTTCAGGACGATTCGAGCGAGCCGCCAGCAGCGTGGTCATAATGATCGGCACGGCGCCAATCAGCGAGGCGGTCACCGCGGCCGAGAGCAGCGGCTTGACGCTCGCGCGCACGCGAGCAAGCGGCTGCCCGCCTGTGGCCCAATACGCCAAAACGAATCCCGCCAGCACGTAGAGCGACAGCAGCGCGACCTGATCCCGTCCGATCGCCATCAGGCCGGCAATAACGCCCGCGGCGAGACCCGCGCGCCATGACGAGCGCTCAAGCGCGCGAGAGAGAAGCCAGAGGGCGAGCGGCAGATAGGCCAGGCTTATCACCTGCCCGGTATGCTGAATGCGCGCGTTTGCCGAGCCGCCGAGCGCGAAGGCCATCGCCGCGACGAGCGCGCCGCCCGCATGCCAGCCGCGGTCGTGGAAGAACAGGATGATCCCCAGAGCACCCAGGAACAGATAGGCAAAGGTTACGGCATCGAAGGCGCGCAAGCTGATCGCTGCGTTAGAGGCCGCGAGCAGAGCATGGAGGGGAGAGAACAGGAGCGACTGCGGATCGGAAATCTGTGGCCAGCCGGCGAATACGTTCGGCGACCACCACGGCCATTCGCCGCGCGCGAGCGAACTCGCGAGGAATTGCACCTGCGGAAAAAACTGCGATTTGGCATCCCAGGGAATCGTCACCTTGCCGGAAAGCCACGGCCAAGCCGGCACCAGAAAGGCTAGCGCGCAAATCGCAATAGCAAGCACGAGCGGGACCCGCGCGGTCGAGCCGACCACTCGCGCGCGACATCCGAGCCACGAGGTCGCACCGTTCCTCATCAGCGCACGCGCTGGTGCATTCGGCCAGCGCGACGTATGGTCGTCGCCTGCCGGTACCGGCGCCACTTTGCTCAGCTCCATTCGCGCTTCAAGCTCCTCGGGCTTCGCCCACCATAGCCGCCGCCGCGTGCCCACGGGTCGCGACGATGTCGCACCGCAAGCAGACCGCGCGGTGGATCATGACGGCGCAGAGCCCTATCATGGCGCAAGAACGAAGGAGCGCCCATCCTATGACGACCACCCCCATGCTGCCGCGGGAGCGCTGCGATTTTTCCGCGATCGTCGACCGGCCGCCGCTCAAACTGCCGGGCGACGCGCGGCTCGTGTTCTGGACCATCGTCAACTACGAAGTATGGGACATTGCGCGGCCCATGCCGCGTCAGGTCCTTCCCGCCCCGACCGGCGCGCCGCTCTTGCCCGATGTGCCGCACTGGAGTTGGCACGAATACGGCATGCGGGTCGGCGCTTGGCGCTTCTTCGAACTTTACGAGCGATTGGGGATCAGGCCGACGCTCGCCATCAACGCGCGCACCTGCGAAGACTACGCTCGCGTCGCCGAAGAGGCCAAGCGCCTGCGCTGGGAGTTCATGGGGCATGCCTACGACCAGATGCCGATCCACAAGGTCGAAGACCAGGCGGGGATGATCAACCGCTCGATGGACATCCTCGAACGCTTTACCGGTACGCGGCCTCTCGGGTGGTTGGGACCGGGCCTGACGCAAACGTTGGAAACTCCAGAGCTCCTGGTCAGCGCCGGCGTAAAATATATCGGCGATTGGGTCTACGACGACGAGCCGACCGTCATCCGCACCGCCAAAGGGCCGCTGGTCACACTACCCTATACGGTCGAGATCAACGATATCGGCATCATGATCGTTCAGCACCACGAAAGCGAGTATCTCGCCCGGCGCGCGATCGATCAGTTCGATCGCCTCTACGCCGAGGGAAAGAACCGCGCCAAGATCATGGCGTTGGCGATCCACCCCTATATCAGCGGCCAACCGCACCGCATCAAATACCTCGAAGCGATCTACGACCACGCGCGCCGCTTTCCCGGCGTGCTGCACTGGAACGGCGCGGAGATTCTCGACTGGTATCTCGGCGCCACCAAGGGAGCAAAGGCGCACGCCGCAGCCTAAGCATCCGGTTGGCTGAAAGGGACGGAGCGGCAATCGCCGGCTGTTATGGAAGCGATCTACGTCCTGCTCAAGCGCGGCCCCGCGCCGCCGCCCGTTTATCAGGGTCAGTACGATCCGAAGGCGCTGTTTAATGCGTTGAAAGTATTTGTCTGCCCGTGATCCGCGCCAATGCCTGCGAATATTGGCAGTTTCCGGTGCCAATTCGCGCCATGTTCACGGTCTAAGTTATTGATTGGCCTGGGTAGCCCGGCAAGCGGAACATGTCCTTTAATTAAGTGGTGGGGCCGGGCGGCCCTGATTAGTATGGTCTGCTGGCTAGCAGGCGGTTGGGGAAGGCGTGCGTTGCGTTAACGCTAATGCCCCGGTTCACGGGGGTTCGTAGCGTTGAAAATCGGTCCCATGTTCGATGGGTGGCGCACGCGTGCTCGGGCAATCGACGCCTGGCGCCTTCGCCCCGTCTTTGTCGTGTTTATGGGATTGATTCTCGTGGAAATGCTGTCCAGCTGCAGTATCAGCTCCGAGCGGTCCGAGCTCGCGGCCGAGATCCCGCCCAAATATGGCGCCGGGCAAGGCCAGTCCGCGCCACCGTCGCTGGACTGGTGGCGGAGTTTCCGCTCGCGCGAGCTGACCAATCTGATCGAGGAGGCGCAGGTCGCTAATTTCGACATCGCCGCGGCCATCGGCCGGATCCTGCAGGCCGATGCGCAGGCGAAGATCACCGGCGCGCCACTCTTGCCCGCGGTCGATTTCGTCGGTTTTGCAGAACGGTTCAAGAATGCCGGGGCAGGGTCACCGGAGCGGAACCTGTTCCACGCCGCGCTCAACGCCAGCTACGAAATCGACTTCTGGGGTAAGAACCGCGCCGCCTCGCGTGCAGCGGAGGAAACCGCCGTTGCCAGCCGCTTCAACAAGGAGGTCGTTGTTCTCTCCACCGTCGCGGCCGTTGGCAACGCCTATTTCCAGGTGCTCTCGGCGCAGGACCGGCTGCGCATCGCGCGCGAGAATTTCAACGCGGCCAACCGAATTCTCAATTTGATCAAGCAGCGGTTCGATGCCGGCACTGCGTCTCAGCTCGACGTCGCCCAGCAAGAAAGCCTGGTTGCCCAGGTGCGCGCGAACATTCCTATCTTCGATCAGGCCGTGCGCCAGAACATCGCCATCCTTGCCGTGCTGATCGGCAAGCCGCCGGTCGAAATTGTCATCAAAGGCGGCAATATCTATCGCCTGGCGATCCCGCGAGTGACTCCGGGGCTGCCGTCAGAGCTATTGTTCCAGCGCCCCGACATTCGCTCCGCCGAGGCCAATCTCGCCTCTGCCGACGCCAGCGTCGAGCAGGCTCGAGCGGCCTTCTTCCCGAGCATTTCGCTGACCGGCCAAGCCGGATACGAGAGCAACGTGCTCAAGCTGTTGTTCACGCCGCAAAACGCTTTCTACAATATTGCCCTCAACGTCACGCAGCCGCTGCTCGACGGTTTTCGGCTGGAGGGACAGTTGGAGCTGGCGCAAGGCAGGCAATTCGAGCTGGTGAAGGTGTATTGTCAGACCATTCTCTCCGCCTTCGGCGACGTGGAGATTGCGCTCATCGCCATCGCAGATTCGCTCGAACGCGAGCGCCTGCAGCAGATCGTCGTCAATAGTTCGCGTGAAGCGTTCCGGCTTTCGGAAGAACGGCTGCGCGAGGGTACCATCGACCTCGTCACCGTGCTGCAGACCCAGCAGACCCTGTTCACCGCAGAGGACAATTATTCGCTTGCACGCTTAGCGCGATTACAAGCCGTACTGAGTCTCTTTCAGGCGCTCGGTGGCGGCTGGATGCCGCCGGGAGTCGCGGCTGGCACGAACGTGATGCAATGACGCTCAAACGGCGAATCACCGTGCTCTTCATTGCCGGCCTCGTCATCGCGGCCGTGGTCGGCGTCTATTACATGCCGCAGTCGCAGCAAACGTCGGCGGCGATCTCCAGGGGCGGTCGTCGCGGCAACCCTGCCACGACCGATCCGGTTCCCGTGCTTGCCGCCGCCGCACACAAGGCCGACGTACCGGTCTATCTCGACGGCGTCGGCACTGCGAAAGCCCTCAACACCGTGACCGTTCGCTCCCAGGTGGACGGCAAGATCATGGAGATATCGTTCACGGAAGGGCAGGACGTGCCCAAGGGATACGTCCTCGCCAAGATTGATCCCGTCACCTACCAGGCGGCATACGATCAGACCGTCGCCAAGAAAGCGCAGGACGAAGCGCAGCTCGCCAACGCGAGGCTCGACCTGGACCGCTATACCCGGCTTGCCGCGACGAACGCCGTCAACAAGCAGCAGCTCGACACCCAAAGGGCGCTGGTCGCCCAACTCGAGGCGCAGATCAAGCTCGATCAAGCCGCGATCGACAACGCGCGCGCCGTCCTGTCCTACACCGACATCGTCGCTCCGATCGCCGGCCGCACCGGCATCCGTCTCGTCGACGTGGGCAATCTCGTACGCGGGGCGGAGGCCACCGGCATCGTGATACTCACGCAGCTGAGGCCGATCTCGGTCTTCTTCAGCTTGCCGCAGCAGAACCTTCCGGATCTCACCAAAGGCATGGCCGAAGGTGAGCTGCCGATCGACGCCTTGACTCCCGACGGTAGGAGCGCCCTCGACAAAGGCAAAGTGAAAGTGATCGATAACCAGGTCGATCAAACCACCGGGACCGTGAAGCTCAAGGCCGAATTTCCCAACGAGAACCTTCAGCTCTGGCCGGGTCAATTCGTCAACGTACGGGTGCTGATCGATACGTTGCGGCAGGTCGTGGTGGTGCCGACCGCCGCCGTGCAACGCGGTCCCAACGGGACATTCGTCTACGTGGTGAAAGACGGCGCGCGCAGCGTCACGGTGCGGCCCGTCACACTGACGCAGCAGGACGACGTACGCGCCGTGGTCGCTACCGGCCTCCAGGCAGACGAGCAGGTGGTCACGACCGGCTTTGCCCGCCTCACAGAAGGAGCGCAGGTGACGGTGTCCAACGCGGAGGATGCCGGGCAGCTCGCGCCCACCGCACGGCCGCGGCCGGACGGAACCCGTGGCAGACGCGGCAGCGAGAGAGCGAAGGGTAGCCCGAGCGCGGCCGCCAACCCATGAGCGTGTCCTCGCCGTTCATCCACCGCCCGATCGCGACCTCGCTGCTCGGGGTGGCCGTCATGCTCGGTGGCTTGCTCGGCTATCTCTGGCTACCGGTCTCCTCGCTTCCGCAGGTCGACTTCCCCACCATTCAGGTCACTACCCAGCTGCCGGGCGGCAGCCCCAGCGTCATGGCCTCGCTGGTGACAGCCCCGCTCGAGCGCAATTTCGGGCAGATTCCCTCGCTGCAACTGATGACGTCCTCGAGTTCGTTCGGAATCAGCCAGATCACCCTGCAGTTCGAGCTCAGCCGCGACATCGATGCGGCAGCACAGGACGTGCAAGCGGCAATCAATGCTTCGGCAGCTACGCTGCCGAGGAACCTGCCGTATCCGCCGGTGTACTCCAAGGTGAACCCGGCCGATGCGCCGATGGTGACGCTGGCGCTGACGTCGGACACCATGTCGCTGCGCGCGCTCAGCGACATCGCCGACACGCTGCTGGCGCAACGACTCAGTGAAATTTCCGGCGTAGGGCGCGTCACCGTGCAGGGCAATATCCGCCCTGCCATTCGCATTCAGGCGGATTTGTCTCGCCTCACCAATTACGGCATCTCGCTCGAGGACCTGCGCAATGTCATCATTGCGGCGAATGTGGCCGGCGCCAAAGGCGCCCTCGACGGCGCGCATCAGTCCTACACCATAGCTGCCAACGATCAGCTCGCCGCAGCCGATGCCTACCGCAACGTTATCGTGACCTATCGCAACTCCGCCCCGGTCTTGCTGCGTGACGTCGCGGACGTCGTCGACGGACTCGAGAACAGCAAGGTCGCCGGCTTTTACAAAGGCCGGCCGGCTATCGTGGTGGACATCCAGCGTCAACCCGGCGCCAACGTGATCGAGACGGTACAGCGCATCAAGAATGAGCTGCCGAAACTGCAGCGCTCGATGCCGGTCGGCTCCACGCTGACCGTTGTGCATGACGCCACCGCCAGCATCCGCGCATCGGTCCGAGACGTGCAATTCACCTTGATCCTGAGCGTGGCGCTGGTCATTACCGTCGTTCTCATTTTCTTGCGCACGATTCGCGCCACCGTCATCGCCGGCGTCGCACTGCCGCTGTCGATCATCGCGACCTTCGGCATCATGTGGTTCTGCGGTTTTTCCCTCGACAACCTGTCCCTCATGGCCCTGACGATCGGCACCGGCTTCGTCGTCGACGATGCCATCGTCATGATCGAGAACATCGTGCGCCATATGGAGAACGGCGAGGGCGCCTTTCAAGCGGCGCTGCGCGGCGCGCGTGAAATCGGCTTCACGGTGATTTCGCTCACCGTCTCGCTGATCGCGGTGTTCATTCCCCTCCTGTTCATGACCGGCCTAGTCGGCCGCATGTTTCGCGAATTCGCGCTCACGCTGACGATCGCAGTGGTGACGTCCGCGGTGGTTTCGCTCACCCTGACACCGATGATGTGCAGCCGCTTGCTGCGGCATCAGCCGGCGGGGGCTGCGCCCAGCGGCATCACGCGCATCTTTCATCGCGCGATCGACGGGTCGGTCGAACTCTACCGCCGCAGCCTCGAATGGGTGCTGCGCCACGAGACCCTCACGCTGCTGGTGACCGCCGGCACGCTCATCGCAACAATCTGGCTCTACGTCATCATCCCCAAAGGATTTTTGCCGCTGCAGGACACCGGACTCGTTTTCGCCGTGATGGAAGGCGGGCAGGACATTTCGTTCACCGAGATGAAACGGCTGCAGGCCACGGTGGAGGATACACTCCGCAAGGATCCTGATGTGACCGGAGTCGTCTCCGTGATCGGCGTAACGCCGATCAATGCCACGCCAAATGCCGGTCGGCTGGCTATCACGCTGCGCTCGCGCGACGAACGGCAGGCATCGGTGATAGCGATTATCGAACGGCTGCAGCGCGCGGTCGCCGCGGTTCCCGGCGTCGTCGTTTATTTCCGGCCGGTGCAGGACATCCAGATCTCGACGCGTCTGAGCCGCGGGCAATATCAATACACACTCACGGGCACCGACGACAAGGAGCTGAGCGATTGGGCCGCGCGTCTCGCGCAGCAACTTCAGAAGTCCGAGATACTGCGCGACGTCGCGTTGGAATCGCAGGACTACGGCCTCGGTATAGACATTCAAGTCGATCGCGAAGTAGCCGGCAGGCTCGGCGTTTCCATGCAAACCGTGGTCGACACGTTGAGCGACGCTTTCGGGCAGCGGCAAATCTCGACGATCTATGGTCAGGCCAACCAATACCGCGTGATCCTCGAGGCGAAACCGGAATACCAGAACGATCCAACCTCGCTTGCAAAACTCTATGTGCCTGCCTCCGGAGTGCAGGCGGTGGCCCAGCCCACCTCGCTGACCTCGACCTCGCCCACCGTCATTCCGACCGTAACGGGCGCGGCGATGGTGCCGCTGAGCGCCATCGGTCGTTATCAGCACACCACCGCCCCTTTGGTGGTCGCGCATCAGGAGCAATTTCCGGCGGTCACGATCAGCTTCAATCTCGCCCCCGAGGCAGCGCTCAGCGACGCGGTCAGTGCGATTTCGCAGGCCGAGCACGAGATCGGCATGCCGACGTCAGTGAGCGGCAGCTACTCCGGCGATGCCGCCGAATTCGCCAAATCGCTCGCCGGCGAGCCTTGGCTCATCTTGGCGGCTGCGGTCGCGATCTACATCGTTCTAGGTGTGCTCTATGAGAGCTTCATTCACCCGCTCACCATTCTGTCGACGCTGCCGTCGGCCGGCGTCGGCGCCCTGCTGGCGCTGATGCTCTACAAGCAGGATCTCTCAGTGGTCGCGCTCATCGGTATCGTGCTGCTGATGGGTATCGTGAAGAAGAACGCAATCATGATGATCGACTTCGCGCTCGAAGCCGAGCGCAAGCAGGGGCTCTCACCGCGGGAGTCGATCGTGCAGGCCTCGCTCTTGCGGTTCCGTCCGATCATGATGACCACGCTGGCGGCCTTGTTCGGCGCCATTCCGCTTGCATTCGAATCGGGAACGGGTTCGGAACTGCGCAATCCGCTCGGCATCACCATCATCGGCGGACTGCTGCTCAGTCAGCTGCTTACGCTCTACACCACTCCGGTCATCTATCTCGCCATGGAGCGGGTGAAGGCGCGGCTGAGCCGCCCGGCGGAGGTCGAGCCGGAGCTGGCCTTGCCCGATGAACCAGAGCCGTCACAGCACCCGGCGGAGTGACGGCCATGAGCGGCACGAGCTTCTCCGAACCATTCATTCGCCGGCCGGTCGGCACGACGCTGCTTGCCATCGGGCTTCTTCTGGTCGGCGCGGTGGCCTACCGGTTCTTGCCCGTCGCCAGCATGCCCACGGTGGATTTTCCGACCATCAACGTCAACGCCAGCCGGCCCGGCGCCGATCCGGAAACCATGGCGGCGACGGTTGCCGCGCCGCTCGAGCGCCGGCTCGGAGAAATCGCCGGCGTCACCGAACTCACCTCGCGCAGTTCGCTGGGCAGCACGCGCATCACCGTGCAATTCGATCTCGCTCGCAACATCGACGGGGCCGCGCGCGACGTGCAGGCGGCGATCAACGCCGCGCTTACGGATCTGCCGGGCGACCTGCCGTCGTCGCCGACGTTCCGCAAATCCAACCCGGCGGCGACGCCGATCATGATTCTGGCGCTTACATCCAAGAATCTCCCGCCGAGCGTGCTCTACGATGCCGCCGATAGCGTGATCGCACAGCGGCTCGCGCAGATCGAAGGCGTCGCCGAGGTGACCGTCAACGGCGCCGAGCAGCCTGCCATTCGCGTTCGGGTCGATCCGATCGCGCTTGCTTCGATGGGCTTGGCCTTCGAGGACGTGCGCACCGCTATCGCCAACACGAATGCGGTGGGCCCGATCGGTGCCTTCGACAGCTCGGGACGCGCCGTCGCCATCGCCACCAATGATCAACTGCGGACCGCGGCGGACTACGACCCCATCGTGGTCCGCACCGCCAACGGCACGGTGGTGAGGCTCTCGGCAGTCGCGTCGATCGAGTTGGGGGTGCGCGATCGTCGCGCAGCCGCCTGGTACAACGGCCAGCCGTCGGTACTGCTTGTCATCAATAAGCAGGCCAACTCCAACGTGATCGAGACCGTCGACCGCATTTATGCGCTGCTGCCGGAAATCAAGCGCTGGATCCCGACCGGTATCGACATTTCGGTGCTCTCCGACCGCACCCAAACGATCCGCGCCAGCGTGCGGGACATGCAGCTCACGCTTCTGGCGACAATCGTTCTGGTCATGCTGGTGGTATTCGTGTTCTTGCGCCGCACCGCGGCCACCGTCGCCGCCGGGGTGACAGTTCCCCTGTCGCTTGCCGGCACGTGCGCGATGATGTGGGCGGCGGGTTTCTCGATCGACAATCTTTCGCTCATGGCGCTGGCGGTCGCGGTCGGTTTCGTGGTCGACGACGCCATCGTCATGATCGAGAACTGCTTCCGCAATCTCGAAAAAGGCATGTCGCCGTTCCGCGCGGCCGTTGAAGGCGCGCGGCAGATCGGATTCACGGTGCTCTCGATCAGCATATCGCTGGTCGCCGCGTTCATCCCGCTATTGTTCATGACCGGGCTGGTGGGCCGCGTATTTCGCGAATTCTCGGTTACTCTCGCGTTCGCCATCGCCGTTTCCACCGCGGTATCGCTGTCGGTCACGCCGATGATTTGCGCGCATTTCCTGCGCAAGCCGCCGAGCCCCGATGGCACCTGGCTCGACCGGACGGTAGAGCGCGTCCTGGGCGCGATGGTGCGGTTCTATGCGCGAAGCCTCGGCGCTGTGCTCGGCCACCGCGCGCTCACGCTCCTCATCATGGCCGCGATCATGGCGATCACCGTCATGCTCTACGTGCGGACCCCCAAGGGCTTCTTCCCACTCGATGACACGGGGCTGGTCTACGGCGGGACCCTGGCTTCGACCGAGGTGTCGTTCCCGGCGATGTATGACCTGCAGCAGAAGGCGGAAGCGGTCGTGCGCGCCGATCCCGCCGTCGCCAATATCGGCTCCTCGATCGGCACCTCAGGCTGGAATGCCTCGGTCAACCGCGGCAACATGTTCATCAGTCTCAAGCCGCTGGCGGAACGCGGCGGCCTCAGCTCGCAAGCGGTGGCGAACAGGCTGCGCCAGAAAACCGCCGACATTCCCGGGCTGCGTGTGTTCTTCTTCCCGATGCAGGATGTGCGGGTCGGCGGGCGCCAGAGCGACGCCACCTACCAGTTCACGCTGTGGGATACCGACTACAACGAGCTGGTGCGTTGGGCGCCCCGCGTCTTAGCGAAGATCCAAACCTTGCCGGGGCTGGTCGACGTCTCGACCGACCGCGAGCAAGGCGGCCTGCAAGTCAGGGTCGCGATCGATCGAACCGCCGCCTCGCGGCTGGGCGTACGGGTGCAGGACATCGCCAATGCGCTCAACGATGCGTATGCCCAGCGCCAGATCTCGACGCTCTACACCCAGCGCAACCAGTATCGCGTCATTCTCGAAATCGATCCCCAATATCAACGCGACCCGACCGATCTCAGCCGCATCTATGTCAGCGGCGCCAACAAAACCCAGGTTCCGCTCACCGCCGTGACCAAGATCGAGCGCGGGCTTTCCCCGCTCGTGGTCAATCACCAGGGTCAGTTTCCCGCCATTACCATCAGCTTTGGCCTCGCCGAGAATACGCCAATCGAGCAGGCGACCCGGCTCGTCGATCAGGCGGTCGCCGAACTGCACATCCCCGATACGCTGCACGCCGAATACGCCGGCGATGCGCGTGCCTACCGACAGTCGATCGGAGCGCAGCCGCTGTTGATCGTGGCGGCCTTGATCGCCGTCTATATCGTACTCGGCGTGTTGTACGAGAGTCTGGCGCACCCGCTGACGATCATTTCCACTCTGCCGTCCGCCGGACTCGGCGCCCTCCTGGCTCTGCAAATTTTCAACGCAGAGCTTTCGCTAATCGCCTTCATCGGCATCATCCTGCTCATCGGCATCGTCAAGAAGAACGGAATCATGATGGTCGATTTTGCGCTCGAAGGAGAGCGCAAGCGCGGCTTGGCGCCGGAGCAGGCGATCTTCGAGGCCTGTCTCGCGCGCTTCCGGCCGATCATGATGACGACCATGGCGGCGATGCTGGGCGCGTTGCCGCTGGTGATCGCGACCGGACCCGGATCGGAATTGCGCCGGCCGCTCGGCATCACCATCGTTGGCGGGCTTCTCGTTTCGCAGCTGCTCACGCTCTACACGACGCCGGTGATCTATCTGCTCCTCGACAAGCTACATCGACGTTTGTGGGGCGCGCGCGTGCATCACGAGCCTGGCCATTTGCTGCGCTCCGCGGCACGCGCGCTACGGCCGTAGTCCGCCGCGCGCCGGCTTGACCGCGGCGGTATTTATCGTTTTCGCAGCAGTGATGGATGGATCGCCGTCGCAACCCGGCAATGCGGTCTTACCCCGTCTTCGCCAGCGGCGGCGGCAGATCGGCGAGTTCCTGCGCGTAGGCCTGGTCCATGCGCGTGGCGAGGCCATGCTTGGCCAGCTCCTCAGCGAAGATCTTTCGCACCATCGGCATCTCGTCGGCGTAGTCGATCTGATCGCCGCCGAGCCGCCGGCTGATCCAAGCCTTGGGCACACCCTGCACGTTGCGGATGGCGACGCCCTCATGCTTGAACGCGAGATAGCGCGCCGGCGCAGTGCCGCTGTTGAAATGCTGGTGGAACCACATATTCGGCGGCACGATCAGCGTGCCGACCTCCCAGTCGTAGCGCTTGGGCATCTCGCCCTCGGGCCACATCAGCGAGTAACCCCCGCCCGAGAGAATGATCACGTGCGCGCCCGGACCGTGAGCGTGGCCTTTCTTGTAAGTGCCAATCGGAAACTGGGAGATGTGGCTGTTCATCGAGCCCTTGGCCATGTTGAAGCGGATATGCCCCCCGCCGG